>Ga0310829_1000175_pt1 | contig 83498 bp, 79 predicted proteins | sample WT_ome_4_FD_202244 | JGI IMG/M metagenome (GOLD analysis project Ga0310829, IMG submission 202244) | Sorghum-adapted microbial communities enriched on wild type (WT) sorghum from Joint BioEnergy Institute, Emeryville, California, United... ...
GCTTTAAGCTGCTGGCCGACGAAGTGGCTCCGCTGAGCGAGCAAAGCCTGGCCCGGCTGCGCCGCGGCCTTGCGCGCGGGCGCGGGCCAGGCGCCGCCAGCGGCACCGGCGGCGCACGCGGTTCGGCCGCGGGGGCTCGCGCGGCCGAGGGAGCGCCTGCGGGCGCTGCGGGCGGGCTTCGCCCCGCCAGCGCCCCAGGCGCAGGCGCCGCTGCGCGGCCGGCGGCACCGGCCGCGGCGGCGGGACCCGCGCCCGCGCCGGGCGCGCGGCGCGGGCAGGAGAAGACGCCGGCGCAGCGCGTCTTCATCAAGATCACAGCCGCGGCGGAGAACGCGCGGCTGCTGGAGCGGCTCAAGCTGCTGCTGGAGCAGCATCCCGGCCCGATCGCAACGGTGCTGTTCTACGAAAGCACCGGCAAGCTCTTGGCCTTGACGGAGCGCTACAGCATCAAGCCTTCGCCCGCTTTGATCCGTGAAATGGAGCAGATGCTAGGCCCCGACACGGTCAAAATCAAATAACGGCGATCTGCCGACCAAGGATCGCCATGATCCGGTGGCCATAACCCGGTTCTGCATAGATGCAGGGCCGGGTATTTATTTTGCACCCGATCTAATGGACTCCAGTGCCGTTATTCCAACGTTTACAAGAAGGTTGGCAAAGTAACGGACCTGAGCGACCTTATTTCATCGCATAGTGCCTGAAATCACCAGTTGGGTGCCAAATAACGGCCGTAGTGTCCGTTACATTGGGAAATCTGCGGGAAATGGGCAAATAGCGTCGCTGAGGTCCGTTAGCGCGGGCAAGCTTCGGATAGGTCGGGACACGGTTTAACGAACATTTTTGGAGGGTGGTGCATACACTTAGGAACACACGAATGACCAAGAATCGATCATGAAATGAATTCCGGCATCGTCAACTAGCGGGGGGAACTACGGTCAACGGTAGCCATCATCAGCACCAGCCAACGTCAACAACACCAACTCTACACAGGCACTAGCCAACGTCTGTACCAGTTCAGCAGCAGCACTAGCCGAGTTTCGTTCCTGGAGGTTACGAAGACGACACTAAATGGACAGCACCTCGCAGTGTGACGACAACCCTATCGCGACAATTACGGGCAACGGCGGTTGCGCCGGGATCAAGGGAGGAAGAAACGATGACATATGAATTGGCGAAAGCGCAACTGCTGCGCCGTGGAGTGAAGCTGGAGGATATCGCTCAAATTGTGCATTCGCTGCAAACGGCGTATCATGCAGATCTGACGCTGGACCAATGCTTGGAAAGCGTCAAAGCTGTGTTGCAGAAGAGAGAGGTTCAATATACCCTATTTACGGGAATCGCACTTGATGAACTGGCTGAACAGAAGCAGCTCCCTGAACCGCTGCAAGCGATCCTGGAGGCCGACGAACCGCTGTATGGGGTGGATGAAACGATGGCGCTGGGCATCACGAGTGTGTTTGGAATGATTGGCCTGACAAGCTTCGGCTATTTGGACAAGGTCAAACCGGAGATCATAGGGAAGCTGAACAATCGCGGCGAACGCATTCATGTCTTTCTTGACGATTTAGTCGCCGGTCTGGCCGCAGCGGCTTCCGCGCGAATCGCCCATAAACATGAACAGGCCACGACCTATCCGTCGGGCTCCTCTTGAAAAACCGAGCCCAAGAGCCGCTTGTCTTTGGACGGGATCCCTTCTCATCCAATGCCCTTGCCCCATTACTTCTGAAAATATCTTTCAGAGTAATGCCTGCTGTCCCGTGGAACCTAGCGCCGGGCTCTGCGGCGGATCCGTTGCCGAGACCCGCTTTCGGCGCGGGTTTCCTTTTGTTGCGGGATTTTTGAAAATTATGTTATCATTACTCTATTATACGGGCTCAAAGATTAGGTTAGGGGGCTTTGAAAAGGGCATGTGGACTGTTATGTATATTGCGCCTACCGCGAAAGTTGCGGATATGATCAAGACGAAACTCACCGAAGAAGGCTTCCTTGTCCAAACACGTCCTGTTAATTTATCCAAACAGCAATACGAGATTTTAGTTCCTTCCGGGGAACTGGAAGAAGTGCAAGAAGTGTTGAATTCGATTTTGCATCCTTAGCAAAGGGATTCGAGATTCCTAGTGCAGATAAGGCCTAGAAGTGCGGGTTCATATAGGGTCGTCTGGGTTTTTATAGACTTTGTGGAACTGCTACGATAAATAAACGGCTGAAGAGGTGTAGTTGTGTTCAAAGATTTGTTTCAGAAGAAGAGGAAGTACGCGACCATTCCCTCAGGACGAACCGGCAATGAAGAGGGCACGCCGCAGGCAGATCGCCCCAAACGCGAAATTCCGGAAGGCCTGATGAATAAATGCGGCCGTTGCGGTGCGATTCAGTACAGCAAAGAACTGGAGAAGAATTTGATGGTGTGCCCTTCCTGCGGACACCATATGCGGCTGAACGCTCTGGATCGGATTCGCTATACCTTTGATGAAGGCAGCTTCACGGAGTACGATGCTGACCTGATCTCGGTCGATCCGCTGAAGTTCCCGGGGTATGCCAGCAAGCTGGAGCAGCAGGCTTTGAAATCGGGACTACGCGAAGCGGTCGTGACCGGAGAGGGGACCATCCATGGCTATCCTGCTGTGGCAGCCGTGATGAGCTTTGACTTCTTCACCGGGAGTATGGGATCGGTTGTAGGGGAGAAAATTACGCGTGCCATCGAGAAGGCCATCGAAAAACGTCTGCCGATGATCATTTTCTCCACATCGGGCGGAGCGCGGATGCAAGAGAGTATCCTCAGTTTGATGCAGATGGCCAAGACGAGCGCCGCTTTGGCCCGACTAAGCGAACATGGTGGTTTATATATATCAGTCATTACAGACCCGACGACGGGTGGTGTATCGGCTAGTTTTGCCATGCTTGGCGACATTATTGTGGCCGAGCCCGGGGCCGTGTTTGGTTTTGCCGGAAGAATCGTTATTGAGCAGACGATCCGTCAGAAGCTTCCGGACGACTTCCAGACGGCGGAATTTAACCTGCAGCATGGTCAGATCGATCTTGTCGTGCACCGCAAGGATATGAAATCGACGCTGGCGAAATTGCTAGAATTGCACGGCGTGAAGGGAGGAGTATAAATGGCTGGTGAATTGCCTTTTGAGACGCCTCTTGTGAAGCTGCGTGAGAAGATTTCTGAACTGGAGCAGTTTGGCAAAGAGAAGGGAATCGATTTTACCGATGAAATCGCGCGCTTGGAAGAGCGTTACCGGCAGCTGGAGGAAGAGATCTACAGCAACATTTCTCCCTCCCAAAAGATGCATCTGGCCCGCCATCATCAGCGCCCGACATCGCTGGATATGATCGGCTTGATCTTTGAAGATTTTATTGAACTTCACGGGGACCGGTTGTTTGGGGATGATTTGGCTGTTGTTGGCGGTCTCGCGAAGCTGGGCGGCGTGCCGGTCACGGTGATCGGGCAGCAGCGGGGGAAGGATACGAAGGATAATATCGCCCGCTTCTTCGGCAGCGCGCATCCGGAGGGCTTCCGCAAGGCGCTGCGACTCATGCAGCAGGCGGACAAGTTCCGGCGGCCGATCATTACGTTTATCGATACGAAGGGGGCCTATCCGGGAATTACGGCGGAGGAGCGCGGGCAATCGGAAGCGATCGCTCGGAATTTGCGCGAGATGTCGATGCTGCGGGTACCGATCATCTGCGTTGTTCTCGGAGAAGGCGGAAGCGGCGGCGCGCTCGCCCTTGGCGTAGGCAACCGCGTGCTGATGCTGGAGAATGCCATTTACTCCGTTATTTCGCCAAACGGAGCGGCCTCGATCCTTTGGAAGGATGCCTCCAAGGCGGATCAGGCGGCGGAAGCGATGAAGATCACCGCCCAAGATCTACTCGCGATGGGCGTCATTGAAGAGATTGTTCCCGAACCGCGCGGCGGCGCGCACCGGGATTACGATTCGACAGCCGCCTCGATCAAAGAGGCGTTGCTTCGTCATTTGGAAGAACTGTCCAACTTGAATCCCGATGAGCTGGTGGAGGACCGTTATCGGAAATTCCGCAAAATCGGCGAGTTTCAGGTGGCAGGCAAGGCAGAAGAGCCGAAGGCACAGGAAACTGTGGTGCCGGAAACGGTGGCTGAGGTCGCCGGCATCCCTGAGGATGAGAAGTCTTCAGAAGCGCCAAGCGAACCGGAGGCGGCTTCGAAAGTTCAAACTGCCAAGCCAAGTTAAAGTTTCACAGCGATAACCTTACGGGGGAACCTACGGGACCTGCGGTAAGGTTATTTTCGCTGTTTTCGGGAAATACTGGAAATTTAGATGCCGAGAATCCCTGCGCTTAGCCAAGTCGTTAGGCGCGTAATCATGGATAGTTCGTTACAATATGATAAACTTCCTATACAAATCGACAAAACTGTAGTAAATTTAGTTGTTGGAAAAGATTATATAGAGAGAACTATTTTAAACGGAGGAAACCCAAATGCGCAAAACAAAAATCGTATGTACTATCGGTCCTTCTAGTGAATCGTTAGAAAACATCAAGAAGCTGATCATGGCCGGAATGAACGTCGCTCGCTTGAACTTCTCCCACGGTGATTACGAAGAGCATGGGAACCGGATCAAGAACATTCGTCAAGCGAGTGCGGAGCTGGGGAAATCGATCGCCATACTGTTGGACACCAAAGGTCCTGAAATCCGTACCGGTAAATTGAAAGAAGAACCTATCGAGCTGGTACAGGATGAATTCATTACCTTGACGACCGAAGAAATTCTCGGCGATAAGAACCGGATTTCCATCACATACAAAGATCTTCCTGGAGATGTGGAAGTCGGTTCGACGATTCTGATCGACGACGGTTTGATTGGTTTGACAGTCGTTGACATTCAAGGAACGGAAATCAAATGCCGCATCGTCAATGGCGGAACGATCAAGAGCAAAAAAGGCGTGAACGTACCCGGCGTAAACATTTCCCTGCCAGGCATCACTGAGAAAGACGCTAACGACATTAAGTTCGGGATCGAGCAAGGCATCGATTTTATTGCCGCTTCCTTCGTTCGTAAAGCGAGCGACGTGCTTGAAATTCGTCAACTGCTGGAGCAACACAACGCAACTCATATTCAAATCATCTCTAAAATCGAAAACCAACAAGGTGTGGACAACCTTGATGAAATCCTGGAAGTATCTGACGGCCTGATGGTTGCTCGCGGTGACCTCGGCGTGGAAATTCCTGCGGAAGATGTACCGCTCGTGCAAAAACGCATGATCGAGAAATGTAACCGTGTTGGCAAACCGGTCATCACAGCTACGCAAATGCTTGACTCCATGCAACGCAACCCAAGACCTACGCGCGCAGAAGCCAGCGACGTGGCTAACGCGATTTTTGACGGTACGGACGCAATTATGCTCTCCGGTGAAACGGCTGCCGGGAAATATCCGGTGGAATCGGTGCTGACGATGTCCCGCATCGCAGAGAAAGCAGAATCCGCTTTGGAATATCGTGAAATCTTCTTGAAGCAAAGCAATGCCCAACAAACGACCGTAACCGAAGCGATCAGCCAAGCAGTTGCCAACTCGGCGCTGGAGCTGAATGCGAAAGCGATCATTACTTCGACGGAAACCGGTTATACGGCACGGATGGTCTCCAAATATCGTCCGAAAGCACCAATTATCGCTGTGACGACGGAAGATCAAACCTTGCGCCGCCTGGCCCTGAACTGGGGCGTAACGCCGGTGAAAGGCGATATCGCCAGCACGACGGACGAAATGTTCGACAAAGCGATGAAGGGCGGCTTGGATTCCGGACTGGTGAAGGAAGGCGACCTCGTAGTCATTACTGCCGGGGTACCGCTCGGACGTTCCGGTTCCACGAATCTGGTGAAAATCGGGCAAATCCGCAAGTAGCTTAAGGTTTATATACATCGACTTCAAGTCACAAAGAAAGCAATGGGGCCCGCTGAGGGACCATTGCTTTTTTTGCCGCCGAACGGGAACTGTACCTGCGGCAGCATCAGGCAAATCAGAAAGGAGCGGAGAATCGTGTACGTATGCGAACTGTCTATTGAGCCGAAATATTCGGAGTTTGACATGATGGGGATCATTTACCATGCCCGTTATATCGAGTGGTTCGAGCAGGGGAGGCTGCATCTGAGCCGGAATCTCGGCTTCGATTATTTCGATATGGAGCAGGCGGGGTATATCTCGCCCGTTCACGAAATGAAAGTAGAATATAAACGCGGGATCCGGTACGGGGATACCGTCCTGCTTAAGACCCGGGTCATTGAGAACAACGGGGTTAAAACGGCCTACGGATATGAGGTGTATAACGGGGAAGGCACGTTGTGCGTCGAGGGTTCTTCTTCGCATTATGTCGTTCGCCGCGAGGATTTCAGACCGGTGCAGTTCAAGAAGGTGTTCCCGGAATGGTACGCGGCGTTGGAGGAAGCCCGAAAACCGTAAAATTTTGATTATGTGACGCGGAGGCGGTAAAATACAAGTACAGGAATGTGATAAAGGAGTCCTGATATGCGTAAATGGATAGCCGCTCTCATCGTGTTGATTCCGATTGTTGAGTTTTGGGGGTATATGTACGTCGGCGAGAAGCTGGGCGTTGGGAAGACGATATTTTTGACGCTGGCGACTTCGGTCATCGGCGGGTTGATGATGCAATTTGAAGGGCGTAAAGTGCTCGCGGATGCCCAAGCTCAGATGAGCGGCGGACAAATTCCAGGACGAATGGTCCTGGATGGCTTATGCGTATTTGCCGGCGGGATTCTGCTGCTGATCCCTGGCTTTATTACCGACATCATTGGATTTACGATGGTATTTCCGCTGACGCGGATTCTATATCGGATCCCGCTGATGAAATGGGTCAGCAAGAAGATCAAGGACGGAACGATTACGTATTTCCGCCGTTAAATCTGGTGGCAGACAGCCCCTGAACAAGTCAAAGAAAAGGCATCTCGTCTCGGAGGGACGGGATGCCTTTTCTTTCAAGCAGGAAGCGTACCTTATCTCAATCGACCATGCAAAATATAGTTCCGTAAATCCCGGACAACCCCGGCGCGCACGGCAGCTCCCAGGATGACGAGCGTTACCGGACCGACGATGAGTCCCAATACGCCAAACAGCTTTAGCCCAACAAACATGGCGATCAGCGTGGGCAAGGGATCAAGTCCTACGCTGCTGGCCAGGACCTTTGGTTCAATGAGCTGGCGGGCCAACAGGATGACGCCGTACAAGATGGCCAGTCCAATCCCCAGCGTGGCATGGCCGGTGGCAAAGGCATAGATGAGCCAAGGAATCATCACCGTGCCGACCCCGAGATAAGGCAACAGGTCGACAAGACCGATCAATAGTGCGTAGGTGAAGGCGGAATCAACGCCGAGAATAAGCAAGCCGATGAGAACGATCAGTGCGGTGATCGAAATCATGATAAATTGCGCGCGCAGATAACCCGATAACGCCCGCTGAAGGTCGCGCCAGATGGCGCCTACGGTTTTGCGGAACGGCGCAGGGACCGAGGCGGCCAGAAATCGCATATCCCGCTCCCAATGATTGCTGATAAAAAAAGTAGCCAGCAGGATCACTCCAAGAATCACCCCTAAATTCGGGAGAGAAGAGAGCAGGTTGACGATCGTTTCCAGCACGTGATTAATGAGATGGGAGACAAACGATCCGAACTTTTCGGCGGTATTGTCGATGTTTTTGTGGATCGTATTTTCATAGCCAGGGTTATCCGCAATAAACCGGTTGATTTCAGTAATGATCGACTGAATGCCTTCGCTTTGCGTCCATGAGATCAGCAGATTTCTCCACTCCGCGATTCGATGATCAAAGGATTCGGCGAAATGGATGAGCTCCTTGACCAGCCGTGTTAAGGCCGCGGACACAATGATTCCTGCACTGCCTACATAAATGAACAATGAGAGGGTCACAGCCAGCCATTTTGGCACTTGCAAGTGTCTTTGGAGCCACAGGACCAACGGATTCATCGCGTAGGCGATCAGCCAGGCGATCAAAAATGGATAAACGAGCGGGAGCAGCCAGTAGACCGCCAGGACAGAGACGATGAGGACAACGCATATCCAGCTGCCGCGCAGCACGCGCTTGACAATCACGTGATCCAAGTGGCATCTCCCCTTTTTCCCAAAAAACCTGTCCTAGTTCAACTCTATGATTTGTCCACCCCGGATATTCCGCTATGCACATTTTTTGGAAGATGTGATATAATTCATTGCACAACTGCAATCGTTTACAAAATTTCTTTATTGTTGTGATAAAATCATTTAATGTACCCGGTGGTGTCGAAGCGGTTCCCATGTTTTCGGAAATCCAGTATGATGAAGAAGTAAGCGGTGGAGCTCTATTAATGCATTTATAAGCCCGTTATTGGTTAACTTCGAAAATTTAAAACTTTCAATTTTGAGAGTGTTTCATGGGCTTGTTTGCTCACAAAATGTTAACAAAGGAGAGATGAATCATGACAGCTACGAAAGGCCTGGAAGGCATTGTTGCGGCAACCTCTTCGATCAGCTCCATACATGATGGCGTTCTCGCTTATCGTGGTATCAATATCGACGAATTGGCGGAACGTGCGAGTTTTGAAGAAACAGCTTATTTGTTGTGGTACGGTAAATTGCCTAATCGAGCCGAATTGGACCGCCTGCGGCAGCAATTCAGCGATTATGCCGAAGTTCCTGAAGCGGTGCTAGAACAGATGAAGCTGTATCCGCAGACTGCTAACACGATGGCAGTGCTTCGTACTGCCGTATCGGCTCTTGCTTTGTATGATGAGAACGCCAATGACAACTCCCGCGAAAGCAACCAATTAAAGGCGATTAAGCTGCAAACTCAAATTCCAACTCTGATTGCCGCGTTTGCCCGGATTCGGGAAGGCAAGGAGCCTGTGGCTCCGCTCAAGAACGTATCGATCGCGCACAACTTCCTGTATATGCTGACGGGCGAAGAACCGGATCCGATTGCCGTTCGCGCCTTAGATCAAGCGTTGGTGCTGCATGCCGACCACGAGTTGAATGCTTCGACGTTCTCTGCACGGGTCACGATCGCAACGCTGTCTGATATTTACTCCGGAGTAACCTCCGCGATTGGCACCTTGAAGGGACCGTTGCACGGCGGTGCCAATGAAGCGGTAATGATTATGCTGGCCGAGATCGGGACGCTCGATCAAGTAGAGCCGTATATTCTGAAGAAGCTGGCCAATAAGGAGAAAATTATGGGCTTTGGCCACCGGGTATACAAAAACGGCGATCCGCGGGCAAAACACCTGCAAAATATGTCCCGCCAGTTGAGTATTCTGAAGGGCGATAGCACATTGTACGATATTTCTGTCAAAGTGGAACAGTTGGTTACTTCGCAAAAAGGGCTGAAGCCAAACGTTGACTTCTACTCTGCTTCCGTCTATACGATGTTGGGCATTCCGCGTGACCTGTTTACGCCGATTTTTGCCATCAGCCGCTTGTCCGGTTGGACAGCTCATATTCTGGAGCAGTTGGAAGATAACCGTCTGATCCGTCCTCGTGCGGAATATACCGGTGCGACCAATCAGAAATACATTCCTATCGAACTAAGATAAACCGCAATACGGGAGCTCCAAGGAACATTGTGGTAAAATGGAGACCGTGAGATGCAGCAAACAGACTTGAAGGAGGAAAACGTAAAAAATGTTGAAACTCGAAAAGTTTGATCTTCCTACTGAAGGCGAGAAAATTACAATTCAGAATGGGAAGCTCCAAGTGCCGAACAACCCGATCATTCCGTTTATTGAGGGCGACGGGACTGGCCGTGATATTTGGAAAGCTTCGAAACGTGTACTCGACGCCGCCGTGGAGAAAGCCTACGGCGGTGAGAAGAAAATCGCTTGGTATGAAGTGTTCGCCGGCGAGAAGGCCTTCAATACATACGGGGAGTGGCTGCCAGCAGATACGCTGACGGCGATCCGTGAGTATATCGTGGCCATTAAAGGACCGTTGACAACGCCGATCGGCGGCGGTATCCGCTCGCTGAACGTAGCGCTCCGTCAGGAGCTGGACCTGTACGTCTGCCTCCGTCCGGTCCGTTACTTCCAAGGCGTGCCGTCTCCGGTGAAGCATCCTGAGCTCGTGGACATGGTGATTTTCCGGGAGAACACCGAGGATATCTATGCCGGCATCGAGTATAAAGAAGGCTCCGAGGAAGTGAAGAAAGTACTGGCCTTCCTGCAAAACGAAATGGGCGTGAAGAAGATCCGCTTCCCGGAAACGTCCGGTATCGGGATCAAGCCGGTTTCGGAAGAAGGTTCGAAGCGTCTCGTCCGTGCAGCGGTTGAATATGCAATCAAGCACGGCCGTAAGAGCGTGACTCTGGTGCATAAAGGCAACATCATGAAGTTTACGGAAGGCGCGTTTAAGAATTGGGGTTATGAAGTAGCGGAAGCTGAATTCGGCGATAAAGTGTTTACTTGGGCTGAATACGACCGGATTAAGGAGCAGTCCGGTGTGGATGCAGCGAACCAAGCGCAGAAGGCAGCAGAAGCCGAAGGCAAGATTATCGTGAAAGATGCCATTGCCGATATTGCGCTTCAACAAGTATTAACGCGGCCGACGGATTTTGACGTCATCGCTACGCTCAATCTGAACGGCGACTACTTGTCTGATGCCTTGGCTGCACAAGTTGGCGGTATCGGTATCGCGCCAGGCGCTAACATTAACTATGTCACCGGCCACGCGATCTTCGAAGCCACCCACGGTACAGCTCCGAAATATGCCGATCTCGACGTGGTGAACCCGGGCTCTGTGATTCTGTCGGGCGTCATGATGCTGGAGCATCTGGGCTGGCAAGAAGCGGCGGATCTGATCTATAAAGGCTTGGAAGTTTCGATTAATAACAAAACGGTGACCTACGACTTTGCCCGCTTGATGGACGGAGCAACGGAAGTGAAATGCTCCGAGTTTGCTGATCATGTCATCAAAAACATGTAATCGTTCATTTTAAGCTACAGCAGGACAATCTCCGTTGAAGTAAGCCCTCCCTAGCGTTTGGCAGGGAGGGCTTTTTTACCTTGTAATTCAGCAATTTCTTTGGTTACCATCCTTTGTTTCCATCCATAAATAAAATAGATTATAATAAATGTAATTGACACGAAAGGACGGTTAGGTCATGTACCAAGTCATGTTATTCCTACATATTGTCGGCGCATTGGCGCTTGGCTTCTATCTGGTTCTGCCGTTTGTGCTCGGCCGAATCGGCAAATTGTCGCTGGCGGCTCAGGAAGGGACGGTATCGGCAGTGATCTCCCTGAACCGGTACGCGCAAATCGGGCTGATCATCCAATTGTTGACGGGCGGTTATTTGATTGGACAAGGCACTTACTCCGTCGCGTGGATGATTGTGATCGTCATCTTGTACCTGGCGATCGGCGCGTTTAGCGGAATTATGGCCAAGCCGCTGCGTTTAGCGCTGGATGGCATTCGCAAGAATCAAACGGTGACGGCAGAGGAAGGGAAGCTTCGTACATTAAGCGCTCTGCTCTCTGTGACGGTGTTGCTCATTTCGTTCTTTATGGTGTTCAGCACCATCATTTAATGGATCAAAAAAAGACCTGACGGTAGATCTACCGGCAGGTCTTTTTGTTGAACGCTGTTTAAACAGCGTTGGCGCTAAGTTCAGGAAGGACTTTGATTCGCCTTTTTCAACTCGTCCAAATGGGTGAACATTAATTTTAAAATATCGAGCGCCAGTTGCTTCTCTTTCGTAGAACGGTTCATGACGATCTGTTGGATCTGATCCAAGAAATGATCGTCACTAATCTCAATCGAATCGTGGAGCAAATAATCAACGGTAACACCCAATTGATTCGCCAATTTCACCAGCGTTTCCAGGGATAGACTACGTTCTCCCCGTTCGATTTGCCCTATGTATGCGTCCGAAACTTCAATGCGTTCGGCGAGTTTTTCCTGGGTCAAGTGCATTTTATGCCGTTCTTGACGCAGCCTTTTCCCCAATGCCTCGTAATCCATATTACCCCTCCTGTATTTACCTTAAGTTAGAACCTGTTGGAAAGATAATAAACTACAGGTTTTGTTTGTATTTACTGAAAGTACGAATTGGGTTATTATGGAATTACAGGATTTACTAAATTATATCCTATTATTTATTCTTACTAAATATAAGGAGATCATGTATGTCTTCCTCATCAACATCAGTATCAATTATTATCGCAGTCAAGAATAATGGAATCGATTTGTACACGACGATGGAATCTTTGAAAGTGTCGCAGACGACCTTGCCGTATGAAGTGATCATCGTTGATGAAGGTTCGATTGACGGGTGCTGTGATTTCTTGATGAACTATCGGTTTGATCAGCCGTTTCAACGGATCAAGGGGGAGCCCGGAACATCGGCGCGTAATCTCGGTGCAGCGCATGCTAGGGGGGATTATCTGATCTTCAGCGGCTCTCATTTATATTATGATGACGGATGGATGGAGCGGCTGTTGGAGCCGCTTATGCAGGGACAAGCCGATGCCGTATCCCCGGCTTTTGAGAAGAGTGAACGTTCCACCGTCCCGGCCAGCAAGGAGGTCGGAGGGATGATTGGCTTGTTGCGCCGCTACCCGATCCAGCGTGCAGATCAGAACCTGGACATCCCGTGGTTGTCTTGGGAATGCTTTGCCGTCGGGCGTAGTACGTTTCGCGAGATGGAGGGGCTGGTGGACGGCTTTTTCGGCAAGGATGTGGAGACGGCGGAATTTTCCTTGAGGCTCTGGTTGCAGGGGAGAACCTGCCAGATTGTCCCGGATGTGACGTTAATGCAAGTCTTCCGTCAGAATTTCCCCTATGACAATAGCCGGGAAATGTGGGGTGTGGATCTACTGACCCTTGCGAACTTACATTTTGGGGATGAACTGACTTCGGTTTGTAGGGAACAGGTGAATCAGGCGTTTGGCGAAGAGTTGTTGGAAGCAGCACAGCTCAGCCCACTGGCATTAGCTCGGAAGGAGAAATTTGCTTCCCTGCGGAAGCACGATGCAGCATGGTTGTTTGAACGATTCGGGGTCCATTGGAAATCATAGACGGATAAGCTGGGGATGTCAGGCTATCCTAAGAGGTGAGTGAGTGGACAGGTACGTTCGTACCGAGGTTCACCAATTACCGTAAAGGAGGATGCAGCAATGGCAGGTAATGGACAAGCGAAGCAAACCTTGCCGCCTCAGCATCAAAACCATCAGCCAGGTATCGAATCCGAGATGCACCCGCGTCCAGAATATGAAGGGAACTACAAGGCAGCAGGCAAGCTAAAGGGCAAAGTGGCGTTGATCACCGGAGGTGACAGCGGTATTGGCCGGGCGGTGGCGGTAGCTTACGCTAAAGAGGGTGCCGATGTGGCCATCGTCTACTTAAATGAACACGAGGATGCGAACGTGACTCGACAGGAAGTCGAACAAGAAGGACGCAAATGCCTGTTGATCGCCGGTGATATCGGCGACGAAGCATTTGCCGAGAAGGCGGTACAACAGACGGTACAGGAGCTCGGACGCTTGGACATCCTGGTGAACAATGCGGCTGAGCAGCATCCGCAGCCAGACATTACAGCCATTTCGGCGGCACAACTGGAGAAGACATTCCGGACGAACATCTTTTCCATGTTTTATTTGACGAAGGCAGCGATGCCGCATTTACGCAAGGGCAGCTCAATTATTAATACGGCATCGGTAACGGCTTATAAAGGCAACCCGCAGCTGATTGACTACTCCGCCACGAAAGGGGCAATTGTCAGCTTCACACGGGCGTTATCGATGAACGTTGTTGGAAGCAAAGGCATCCGGGTGAATGCTGTTGCCCCGGGACCGATCTGGACGCCCCTCATCCCGTCTACCTTCGATGCGAAGCAAGTATCCGAATTTGGTGGAACAACGCCAATGCAACGGCCTGGTCAACCGGAGGAGTTGGCTCCGGCTTACGTCTTCTTGGCTTCGGATGATTCTTCGTATATGAGCGGCCAGGTGCTGCATATCAACGGCGGTGAGATTGTCAACGGCTAGCCTTCAGGCTAAGATTCTGAGATTGGATCAATTCATGTAATCGAACCCTCAGGAAATTCGGCACAGGACCGAACAGCTTGAGGGTTCTATCCGTTTTTTTCGCAGAATCAGCCCTCTATAGAAATTGTTCAGTGATAAATCTCACTGAATTCGGAGCTGATTTTGGACAGAAATCGTCAACCGAATCGAGTTCTTATGTTATTATGAATCTAAAGAATGCGATATGTTAAAGACATCATGGGATGAATCATATTTTGCGCCAAAGGTACTAACAAGATGGCAGGGAGAGGGGATTCTTGGATCATGCACCAGTTTGAAGAAAGCGTATACGAATTGATTGTGGAAGCTTCAACGAAATTGCCGGGCGACGTTCGTCGTGCAGTGAATCGGGGCCGTGCCTTAGAAAACCGGGCGACACGGGCCGGGTTGGCCATGTCAACCATTGCGCAGAACATTCGGATGGCAGAGGAGCAAGTTTCACCGATCTGCCAAGATACCGGGATGCTCACGTTTATGATCCACACGCCGGTAGGGGCGAATCAAATTGAAATGAAGAAGGCGATTCACGCTGCGGTGAAGCGTGCCACGGAAGAAGGTAAGCTGCGTTCCAATTCGGTGGATTCACTCACCGGAGCGAACAGTGGAGACAATTTGGGTCCGGGGACGCCGGTCATTCATTTCGAGCAATGGGAACAGGATTCGATTGACATCCGGCTGATTTTAAAAGGCGGCGGGTGCGAAAATAAAAATATCCAGTACAGCCTTCCAACCGAGTTAGAGGGACTGGGCCGAGCCGGACGTGACCTTGACGGTATTCGTAAATGCATCCTGCATGCCGTGTACCAAGCGCAGGGGCAAGGATGCAGCGCAGGATTCCTTGGCGTGGGCATCGGCGGCGATCGGACGACAGGATACGAGCTCGCTAAACAGCAATTGTTCCGCCCGCTGGATGACGTGAATCCTAATCCGGATTTGGACCGACTTGAAAAATATATTATGGAAACCGCCAACCAGTTGGGGATTGGAACGATGGGCTTTGGCGGAGAGGTTACCCTGCTGGGCTGCAAAGTCGGGGCGATAAATCGGCTTCCGGCAAGCTTCTTTGTCTCCGTTGCTTATAACTGCTGGGCGTTCCGCCGTCAGGGCGTGGAGATTGATCCAGCAACCGGCGCAATTCGGGAATGGCTTTATGAACGTGGCAGCGAGGTGCCGGTTGAGGACGAATTTGAGTCGGTTACAACTGAAGCCGCTGCGGAAGGGACACCTGCGCCAGCCAGCCGAGAAGTAGTGCTGCAAACCCCGGTAACGGAAGAGCAAATCCGTAGCCTGCGGGTGGGAGATGTAGTCATCATCAATGGGGAAATGCACACTGGTCGGGATGCGCTGCACAAATACTTAATGGATCATGACGCTCCGCTGGATTTGAACGGTGCGGTCATTTATCACTGTGGACCAGTTATGCTAAAAGACGAGGAAGGATGGCACGTGAAGGCGGCTGGACCAACGACCAGTATTCGCGAAGAACCGTATCAAGGGGATATCATGAAGAAGTTTGGCATTCGCGCCGTAATCGGTAAGGGCGGCATGGGGCCGAAGACGCTGGCTGCCTTGAAAGAGCATGGCGGCGTGTATTTGAACGCGATTGGCGGGGCAGCACAGTACTATGCGGAATGTATCAAGAAGGTCAACGGCGTTGATTTCTTGGAATTTGGTGTTCCGGAAGCGATGTGGCACCTGGAGGTCGAAGGTTTTGCAGCGATCGTGACGATGGATTCGCACGGGGACAGCTTGCATGAAGGCGTGGAGAAGGATTCGTTGGCGAAGCTCGCCGCATTTAAGGATCCGGTGTTTAAATAACCATGAAAACCTTTCGCTCGCGCCTAACCCTCATCCTGATGATTTTGCTGGGCATTTCCATGTTGGCCGCCGGACTAACGATGGCCCAGATGTTTAAGAATATGCACATTCGTGCGCTAGAAGAAAATATGGCCCGGGAAATTAATTTGCTGGAAGCTACTGTGGATTTCGTTCCCGCCCAAGGGAATCCCGAGGCTGAGGCTTACTACGAACGTCAAGCGAAGAAATTCGAAGAGCTGACCGGTTCCCGGGTCACGTTCATCACCCTGGACGGGAACGTTATTGGTGATTCGGAATCCGACCCGGAGCATATGGATAACCATGCCCATCGTCAGGAGATTGAATCTGCAGCAGGCGGGAACGTCGGGAGTGCAATTCGGTACAGCGATACGATTGGCCAAAATATGCTGTATGTCGCTCAACGCGTGACCGCCGGCGGATTTGACGGTTATATTCGGCTTTCGATGAGTTTGGCTGAGGTGGAGGAAGGGCTTGCCCAAGCTTGGATGTGGCTTTTTGGCGCGTTGCTTGTTTTATTCCTCATCGCGGGGCTGGTGAGCTATCGAGTGGCTTCGGGATTAACAAGGCCGCTGGTGCAAATTACTCGCGTAGCTCACCGGATTTCCCGTTTTGATTACGACGCTAGAGTGAAATTGGCTCGTAAGGACGAAATCGGTCAGCTGGGCATGGCGATTAACGGAATGGCGGACAGCCTTCAGCAGCAGCTTAAGCTGATCCGAGATAACGAGGATTTGATGCAAAGCGTCCTCGCCAATATGACCGGCGGTATTCTTATGGTCGATGCCACTGAGCATGTCGCCTTGATTAACCGGAAAGCAGAACGCATCCTCCATACGAAGGGCGAGATGGTATTGGGCAAACCGTATCAGGAGCTTAAGCGAAATTACGAATTCGTGAAATTTATGGAGGAAGGCATCGCCCGGAAGGAAGCGGTACAGGAAGAACGTAATGTCTATGATCCCGAAGAGAAAATTTTGCATTTCGACGGGGTGCCGATGTTTGAGGATAATGGCAACTATCGCGGCATGTTGTTCCTGGTGCAGGATGTTACCGAAATTCGTAAGCTGGAACGGATGCGCAGCGAATTCGTAGCCAACGTGTCCCACGAATTGAAGACACCCATTGCCGCGGTCAAGGGCTTTGCCGAGACGCTGCTTGCCGGCGGGGTGAAGGACGAGGAAACCACCCGTTCTTTTCTGCAGATCATCTATGACGAAGGCGACCGGCTGAACCGGCTGATTGGCGACCTGCTGGAACTGTCCAAAATCGAATCGAAGCGAGTACCGCTGGAGTACGCGCCAGTGCAGTTGAGCGAGCTGTTTGACAGCTTGTATGAGGTGCTTCTCCCGGCTGCGGAGAAGAAGTCGATCTCGATGTCGCATGACGTGCCCGAGCATTTGTTTATCGAAGCGGACGAAGACCGGCTGCGGCAAATCTTCATGAATTTGCTGTCCAATGCGATCAGCTATTCCCTGGAAGGCGGGAAAGTTCGAGTATCCGCTAGCATCATAGGCGAAGGCGGGGACGAGGAGAAGGTGCGTATTCTCGTCAGCGATACGGGGATTGGCATTCCGAAGAAGGATTTGCCGCGAATTTTTGAACGGTTCTACCGGGTGGACAAAGCTAGATCTCGCAGCTCCGGTGGGACAGGACTTGGTTTGTCCATCGTCAAGCACCTTGTCGATCTGCACCGCGGCAGCATCCGCGTGGAGAGCAAGGTAGGCGAAGGGACAACGTTTATTCTGGAGCTGCCTCTGATGCATTCTCTGGATGATTAAGAACGATCCGGGGACCATAAAATAAAATGTAAACCGTTTTTTGTTGAACTTTACACTACGTTAACATTGCCGTGATATGCTGGGCTTGTCATTAAAGTGATATTGGTTCAGACATGAACTTGTACCGCTAACAAATGGAGGGTACTATGACTCAACGTCTATTGGTTATCGAAGATGAACCGACGTTATCCCGGCTTTTGTCTTACAACCTGACGAACGAAGGCTATGAAGTTATCGTAGAGGATCACGGGCAAACCGGTTACGAAACCGCACTTCGGCAGGATTTTGATCTGATCTTGCTTGATTTGATGTTGCCGGGCATGAACGGTTTCGAGATCATGACGAAGCTTCGCAGCGAGGGCGTGAAGACGCCAGTGATTATTCTGACCGCCAAAAATGCGGAGGAAGAGGTCGTCCAAGGCTTGAAATCCGGTGCTGACGATTATATCACGAAGCCCTTTGGCGTTGCGGAGCTGCTGGCTCGCGTTGCTGCTGTTCTCCGCCGTTCCACCGGCCAGGAAGAACGCGAGCAGCCAGCCAAGCAGGATACTTCCCATATCGTGCTGGGCCCCTTGGCGATCTACCCCGAGAAATACGAGGTGACGCTGAACGGGGAACCTATCACGCTGAGACCTAAGGAATTTGAGGTGCTGTTGTACTTGGCCCGCAAGCCCGGTGTGGTCATGACTCGAGACGATCTGATGAACGCCGTGTGGGGATTTGATTATATTGGAGGACAGCGGACGGTGGATGTGCACGTCAGCTCACTGCGCAAGAAGCTGGAGCTGGATCCGCAGTCTGTGCATATCGATTCCATTCGCGGTGTCGGCTATAAGCTGGTTGTCAATAAGAAGCAAGCGTCCATCATGTAACTTTGAGGGTGGACGTTCTTTTTTTTACATAGACCTAACATCCTAGGTGCAAAGACTTAATATTCTCCCTCTATGATTAGATTGAACGCAGTGTTTACATATGGGGGAGTGAAGCAGGTTGGTTAAACAGGCCATAGCAGTGCTGGAAAGCTCGACAGATAAAGAGACAAAGAGCGGGACAGCAAGCGGCGAAGCAGGCGAGATTCACCGTGCGGCATCGGTGAGGTATGAGGAACGCTCGAATGGAGGGCAGGCAGGAGCAGGCAGTAAAGTGATCACAACGGTGGAAGCCCGTTCTTTCTGTCGCAAAGTACCGGTTATTGGCCCGGAGGTTCCCTGTCGTCAGGTGATGGGGCAGTTTCAACGTCAGCCTGATCTTCCGTGTATCGTGGTTTGTGATGATGATCACATACCTCTGGGGCTGTTGATGAGGGATCGGTTTTTTCGCCATATGGCGGGTCGGTTTGCTGCTGATCTCTTTTATGAAGTCGCAATATTTCAGTTTGTCGAGCAGCAGCCTTTGATTTGCGAGGTGGACACAACAGCAGGTGAACTGCTGGATTTGGCGTTGGGAAGGGAGGGAGCCTCCTTCTATGATGGGCTCATCCTGACCGATCAAGGCAAATATTACGGGATTCTGACGATTCAGGATTTGATGCAGATGTCACGGGAGCTGCAACGGGAGGCAGAGGAAGCAAGGCAAGCGGCGGTGCGTGACAGCCGGGACCGGATCGTAGAGATCGAATACTCGATGGGAGATGTGGCGGAATCGGCAAAACGAAGCTGGCAGGAATTAGAACAGATGAACGCATTATCGTTGGAGGGGCGGCAAGAGCTTGAAGCTGTCAAGGCGTCGTTTACCCGGGTGCTTGAGATGGCTCGTTTCCAAGAGAAGCAAATGGCCAAGCTGCTGCAGCAGATGCAGCAGATCTCATCAGTGGCGGATCATATCCGCCGCCTTGCGGACCAAAGCGGCATGCTTGCGATGAACGCCTCCATTGAAGCGGCACATGCCGGCGAGCACGGCCGCGGTTTTGCAGTCGTCGCCTCCGAGGTTCGTAAGCTAGCCTTGCAGACCAAGCGCTTCTCAGAGGAAATTAGCGAGACATTGGGGGCTGTAAATCACTTCATTCAGCAAACGGCTGCCACCGCCACTTCAACTGTGGAGGAGATGGCGGAGAGTCATGAGCGGGTTGTGAACGCGGACGGGACGTTCCAATCGCTGGTGGAGTCGGCTCGGGTGGCAGAGCAGCGCAGCCAGGAGATGTTTCGCTCATCCGAAATGGCGGCCGAGCGAACGCGGATTGTGCTCATGGAGCTGCAGCATTTAACATCACTTTCGTAAATTTTTACACTCCGTTTACAATGTAGCCCATGTCATTTTACATAAGTGCGATAGAATTCAATTGATTGACACAAGATAAATCGAGAATATGTGTACAGGAACTAAATCGATCAAGAACTAGCACGGGCTCGCGATTGGCGGGCACCGTGCTTCAAGTTTGCTGGCATTCCCCGGTCTGTAATCGCTTCTTCGAGACGTGGACCGGTGACATAGACGTATTTTTGGTGAAGGAGAGCTGCAATGAAACCGATCATCCGGATTCAAAAACTAAACCTATACTATGACCGATTCCATGCGTTAAAGGACGTTTCCCTGGATATTCCGGAAAAAGCCATCACCGCATTCATCGGCCCCTCCGGCTGCGGAAAATCGACGCTTCTCCGCACATTGAACCGGATGAATGATATGATTCCGGGCACGCGGATTGAAGGGGTTGTCCGAATTTCCGATACGGACATCTACAGTGATGATGTCGAGGTAGAGGCTTTACGCAAACAGGTAGGGATGGTGTTTCAGCAGCCCAATCCTTTTCCGAAATCGATTTATGACAATGTAGCTTACGGTCCAAGGTTACACGGCATCAAGAATAAAGCGGAGCTGGATGAAATCGTGGAACGCAGCCTTCGCCAGGCTGTACTGTGGGACGAGGTGAAGGATTTTCTGAAACGGTCGGCACTGAGTTTGTCTGGCGGGCAACAGCAGCGGCTTTGCATCGCTCGGGCGATCGCCGTGCAGCCGGATATTTTGCTTATGGATGAAGCCACTTCAGCGCTGGACCCGATCTCTACCCTCAAAATTGAGGAGCTGGTGCAGCAATTAAAAGATAACTATACGATTGTGATGGTCACTCATAACATGCACCAGGCGGCTCGCATCTCGGGGAAGACGGTCTTCTTCCTGAACGGAGAAATTGTGGAAGCGGATGATACGCAGAAGCTCTTCTCCACGCCGCAGGATCCACGCACTGAAGATTACATTTCCGGTCGTTTCGGATAACAAGGAGGCTGCAGCAAGATGATTCAAAGAAAGGAATTTGATCAGAATCTGGAGGATTTACGGCAGCTGCTGAGAAAGATGGGCGAGCATGTAGAAGCGGCGCTGACGGAGGCAATCCATGCCCTGCAGGCGCTGGACTCGGCCAAAGCGAAAACGATCATTGAACGCGATGTCGAGCTGAACAAAATGGAGGAGCAAGTGATGGACATCGGCTCGCGCCTGATCGTGACGCAGCAACCGGTGGCCAAGGACCTGCGGCGGATTATTGTAGCGTTTAAAATTTCCAGCGATTTGGAGCGGATGGGCGACTTGGCCATCGATGTCGCGAAGGTCACCCTGCGGCTGGAAGGCCAGAAATTAATCAAGCCGCTCATCGATATCCCGAAGATGTCCGAGCTGGTTGTTCTAATGGTACGAGAATCGCTGCAATCGTATTTGGATGAGAATACCGATCTGGCTTATAAGATGGCCAAGGATGATGACGAAGTGGATCACCTGTACAGCCAGATGATTCAAGAGTTGTACGGATATATGATCAATAACCCGGAATCCCTCCAGCAGGCGATGCTGCTGACGTTGGTAGGCCGATACATCGAGCGAATCGCCGACCATGCAACCAATATCGGGGAAAGTGCCGTTTACCTGGTGACCGGGCATCGTCCGGACCTGAATCAATAACTTTCAAGAGGAGTTTTACGTGCGTCCAACCGGTCGCAGCTTGCGAAATTACGCAGGCTGCGGCCGGTTTTTCTTTTCCAAGACCGGCTTTGGTGTTATCGAGATGGCCCCTGTGTTATCATAGGATAAGGTAGAATACTGTGGACGAGGTGTCGTATGGAAAAATTGATTCTTATAGATGGGAACAGCATCATTTACCGGGCATTTTTTGCGATGCCGCCGCTTACGAACTCCAACGGATTGCATACGAATGCGGTTTACGGTTTCACCAATATGCTGTTGCGTCTGATCCAGGAGGAACGCCCTACCCATATGTTGGTTGCCTTTGATGCGGGCAAGGTGACGTTCCGACATGAAGGGTATCAGGAGTATAAGGGTGGACGCGAGAAAACGCCGCCGGAGCTGTCCGAGCAATTTCCGCTGATGCGCGAGCTGCTGGAGAGCTTTGGCATCGCCTGGTTTGAACTGTCCGGTTACGAAGCGGACGACATTATCGGCACCTTGAGCAAACGAGCGGAAGAGGCTGGTCACGAAGTGCTGGTTGTGACCGGGGATAAGGATATGCTGCAAGTCGTCAGCGATCGGGTGAAAGTGGCGTTAACGCGCAAAGGTGTCAGTGAAGTTGAGCCTTACGGCCCGCAGCAAATCGAAGAGAAATATGGACTGAAGCCGCTGCAAATCATCGATTTGAAGGGGCTGATGGGAGATACGTCCGATAATATTCCGGGAGTACCGGGAATCGGCGAGAAGACGGCTTTGAAATTGCTGCATCAATACGGTTCCGTTGAGGAAGTGCTGGCCCATACCGACGAATTGAAGGGCAAGATGAAGGAAAATCTGGTGAACCACGCCGACGATGCCCGCATGAGCAAGCAGCTGGCCACCATTTTCCGCGAGGTTCCGATTGAACGCTCCTGGGAGGAAATGAAGTTTGACGGCATTCCGGAGGAAACCGCGGTGCCGATGCTGCGCAAGCTGGAGTTTAAGTCGCTGCTGGAGCGGATGAACTTTGCCGGCGGCGAGCATGCAAGCGGCGAAGGAGCTCGCGCGGAGCAGGTGGACATCCAAGTGACCACGGTGGACTTGGACAACCTTCAGGCGCTTACGGCCGATTTGCCAAACATCGAGGGAATCATCGTGGAGTCCCACGGGGAGAACCCGCATCAGGCCGAAATGATGGGGATGGTGCTGTCTACGGCCAGCCGCCATTATTTCTTGCCTTTTGACGTGTTGCAAGCGGAGGAGGCGGCAGATGTACGTGCTTGGCTGGCGGACGAGCAGGTGCCCAAGCGCGGGTATGATCTGCACCGGGCTGACTTGGTGCTGTTCTGGCATGGCGTAGCGTTTGCTGGAGCTGAGCACGACGTTCAGCTGGCGGCTTATTTGCTTGATCCGACGGAGAGTGATCAGACGATCAGCGGGCTGGCTGTGAAATACCAGCTGCCGCAGGTACCTGGAGACGACGAGGTGTATGGCAAAGGCGCGAAGTTCAAAGTGCCGGAGCAGGAAGTGTTAAGTCGTCATCTGGCCCGCAAGGTGGATGCATTGCTGCGGATCCTGCCTTTGCAACGTGAGGACTTGGCGAAATACGAGATGGAGAAATTATTTTATGAACTGGAAATGCCGCTGTCTCGGATTTTGGCCGATATGGAGAAGCAAGGGGTTGCCGTTAACAAGGAAGCCTTGAAAGAACTGGGTGTAGAATTTGAAGCCCAAATCAATAAATTGGTTGCGCGCATTTATGAAATCGCCGGCCAGGAGTTTAATATCAATTCCACGAAGCAATTAGGGGAAATTCTGTTCGATAAGCTGGGCCTGCCGGTCATCAAGAAGACGAAAACCGGCTACTCCACAGATGCGGAAGTGCTGGAGAAGCTGGCGCCTTATCATGAGATCGTGCAGTTTATTTTGGAATACCGCCAGTTGGCCAAGCTGCAATCGACCTATGTCGAGGGGCTGCTGAAGGAAATTTCACCGAAGACCGGCAAGGTGCATACGTATTTCCGGCAGACGATTGCCGCTACCGGCCGCTTGAGCAGCCAATATCCAAACCTGCAGAACATCCCGATTCGGTTGGAGGAAGGCCGCAAAATCCGTAAGGTATTTGTACCGTCTGAGGAAGGATGGTTTATTCTGTCCGCGGACTACTCGCAAATCGAGCTTCGGGTGTTAGCGCATATTTCCGGGGATCCGGGGCTGCAGGAAGCGTTCCTGCACGATATGGACATCCACACGAAGACGGCTATGGACGTGTTTGGCGTAGGCCCGGATCAGGTGGACGCCAATATGCGGCGTTCGGCGAAGGCGGTTAACTTTGGCATCGTCTATGGGATCAGCGACTACGGCCTGTCCCAGAACCTGAACATTACGCGGAAGGAAGCAGCTCGCTTTATTGAGCAATATTTTAATGCCTTCCAAGGGGTTCGACGTTACATGGATGAGATCGTGAAGACTGCGAAGCGTGATGGATATGTGAAAACGCTGCTTGAGCGTCGCCGTTATCTGCCGGAAATTAACGCCTCGAACTTCAATTTGCGTTCCTTCGCGGAACGGACGGCGATGAATACGCCAATTCAGGGGACAGCGGCGGATATCATCAAGTTGGCGATGGTACGCATGGACGAGGAACTGCATAAGCACGGATTAAAGAGCCGCATGCTCTTGCAGGTGCATGACGAATTGGTGTTCGAGGTGCCGCCGGAAGAGCTGGAACTTATGAGCAAGCTGGTTCCGGAAACGATGGGGAAAGCGTTAGAGCTCTCCGTACCATTAAAAGCGGAAGTATCGAGCGGATTAAATTGGTACGAAGCGAAGTAAGCTCCGCCACCCCCGACAACAACTTAGATTGAGGTGAGAGGATATGCCGGAATTGCCGGAGGTGGAAACGGTCCGACGGACCTTAACCCAATTGATCGTGGGCAAGACGATCCAAAGCGTGCAGGTGTTTCTGCCGCGCATCATCCAACGGCCGGATGATATCCGTCGGTTTGAAACCGAGCTTGCCGGCCATACCATCTTAGAAATTGGACGCCGCGGCAAATTTTTGCGGATCATCATGGACGGCCTGGTGCTCGTCTCCCATTTGCGGATGGAAGGGCGTTACGGGGTGTATCAGACCGGTGAAGAGGTGGAGAAGCATACCCATGTCATCTTCCGGTTCACGGACGGGACGGAGCTCCGCTACAAGGATGTACGCCAGTTTGGGACGATGCATCTGTTCGCTCCTGGGGAGGAGTTTACGAACAAGCCGCTGGTGAAGCTGGGATTGGAGCCGCTGGAGGAGTCGTTTACCCTTCAAGCCTTCCAAGACAAAATCTCCCGGAGAACGACGAAAATTAAGCCGGCGTTGTTGAACCAGGAATACATCGTTGGTTTGGGGAATATATATGTAGATGAAGCATTGTTTCGGGCGGGCATCCATCCGGAATATCCGGCGGACAAGCTGAACCAGACACAGTTGGAGCGGCTCCATACCGCCATCATTGAGACGTTAACCGAAGCGGTAGAAGCAGGGGGTTCCTCCATCAAATCATATGTGAACGGACAAGGGGAAATGGGGATGTTCCAACATTCCTTGCGGATGTATGGTCGCCAAGGAGAGCCTTGTCTGAACTGCGGAGGGCCTGTGGTGAAGACTGTCGTAGGAGGGCGGGGCACTCATTTTTGCCCGAACTGTCAGCCGCCATATCGGACAAGCACGCGCGCACGCACCAAGCAACGTTAAATGAGAGAGATTTGTGAGGTGGATAGGGGATGAACATCGGACTGACTGGAGGCATCGCAACCGGGAAGAGTACGGTTTCCCGATTGTTGGCCGAGCGCGGAGCTGCCATCATCGATGCGGATGTGATCGCCAGAGAGATTATGGAACCGGGACACCCGGTATTGGCCGCCGTCAGCGAACGTTTTGGCCCGGGCGTGTTGAACACCGATGGGACGCTAAATCGCAAGAAGCTTGGCGAGATCGTCTTCTCGAACCCGGAGGAGCGCAAGGCGCTGGAGGCCTTAACGCACCCGGCGATTCGTGCTGAAATGAAGCAGCGCATGGAAGAACTGGAAGCAGCGGATCCTCACAGATTGGTGGTAGCGGATATTCCGCTGCTTTATGAATCGGGGCTTGATCCGCTCTATGAACGGATTATGGTTGTTTATGTCCCTCGCGAGGTACAGTTAACCCGGTTGATGTTGAGGGACGGGCTGTCGAAGGAGGCAGCCGAGCAGCGGATCAACGCCCAAATGGATATCGAAATCAAGAAAGAGAGGGCGGATATTTTGATTGATAACAGCGGTGGACTTGAGGAAACGAAGCGACAGATAGATGACTTTTGGCGGGATCAGGGACTACGATGAGGTGGCTTCGCAAAAAAAGAGTCTTGCTTCTGTTGTTTATCGGTTTCATCATCCTTATCTTTTTTAATTCGGCATGGCTTTCGTTGTTTTATCCGATTCACTATAAAGAAGAAATTCGGCGGCATGCCAAGAACAACGGCCTGGATCCGTTTATGGTTGCGGCGATCATTAAGGTGGAGACGAACTACAAATCAGGAGTGGAGTCCCGGAAAGGCGCGCTCGGGATTATGCAGATCATGCCGGATACGGCGGAGTGGGTAATTTCCAAAGCGAAGTTGCCCGAAACGACGCTGGATGATATCCGTAACGAGACGGAAACGAATATCCAGATCGGCACCTGGTATCTGAGATCGCTGTCCCAGCAATTCGACGGCAACAACATCGCCATGATCGCTGCGTATAATGCCGGACCAACCAATGTGAAAAATTGGCTGAAGAGCGGGCGATGGGACGGACGATTGGAGACGGTGCAAAATATCCCGTTTGGCGAGACCCGACATTATGTCCAGCGGGTAACCCACTACTATAAACAATATCTGAAGATTTATGATGATTTCTAAGGGGGCCTAAGGTGATAACAAAAGAAAGCATTGACCGGCCTACGCCAGCCAATGCTCTCTTCAGTTGATCGGTTATTTGAATTGACCTGCCAGCTGTTGTTCAGCCAGAGTCACCAAACGTTTCGTGATGTAACCACCGATCGAACCGTTTTCGTAAGAAGTCAGGTTACCAGCATATCCGTCTTGTGGGAAAGAGATGCCAAGCTCCTGAGCGATTTCATATTTCATTTGATCCAAAGCTCCGGATGCTTGTCTAACCACCAGGTTGTTCGAAGAGTTATTATTTTGGGCCATGATTTGTTCACCTCCTTGTGGTTGGTAACAGTATTATGTGCCGGACTATGAATTTCAATCACATGATTTTGCAGTAATTTATTGCCATCCGGTGTGACAAGCCGTGATGACGTTATTTTAAGGGGAGGTGTTCTAGCTTGAAATGTCCTTATTGCGACTATTTAGGCACCAAAGTGCTGGATTCGAGACCAGCGAACGAGAACCGTTCGATCCGCCGCCGGCGGGAATGCGAGAAATGCAATCGACGGTTTACAACGTTTGAAATGGTGGAAGAAGTGCCGTTGATCGTGATCAAAAAGGATGGAAGCCGCGAGGAGTTCAGCCGAGAGAAAATGCTGCGCGGTTTGATTCGAGCTTGTGAGAAACGTCCGGTTTCCGTTGAACAGCTGGAATCTATCGTATCCGAAGTCGAACGGTCCCTGCGCCACTCGGCGAACGCTGAGGTTGAGAGCCGGCAAATCGGGGAATTGGTGATGGAGCAGCTCTACCCGGTGGACGAAGTTGCTTATGTGCGGTTTGCCTCGGTGTATCGACAATTTAAAGATATCAACATGTTTATGAAAGAACTCAAAGGACTGCTGTCCAAAAATACAGGGGTCAACGAATAGCTTCATTTCTCAAAAACACTCTTCGCCGATCGGCGCGAGTGTTTTTTTATTTTTTGCAAAGAATAAACCTAAAGGCTCAGGATTCCCTCGCATTTTACACAAAGTTTACAAAACGAGAACACTGGATTGATCTTCGCTTTCTATAATCAAACTGTAAATCAATTAAGGGGGAAACCTAAACAATGAAAAAGAGTATGTTATTGGTTTTGACTTTGATGCTGAGCTTCGCGCTGGCAGCTTGCGGTCAAAACAACGCGGCACCAAACACGGCCGGTACCAACGGAAGCACTACGGATGAAGCATCCGCGAGCAACGGGGGTAATGCAGCGACATCGGAACTCTCCGGGTCGATCTTGGCGGTAGGTTCCTCGGCTTTACAACCTTTAGTAGATCAAGCTTCGAAAAAATTCATGGATCAAAATCCGAATGTTTCTATACAAGTTCAAGGCGGTGGCAGCGGCACAGGGTTGACGCAAGTTTCCGGAGGCCAGGCAGATATCGGGAACTCCGACGTCTTCGCAGAAGAGAAATTAGATGCGGCTCAAGCCAGCGAACTGGTTGACCATCAAGTTGCCGTTGTAGCGATGGCAGCTGTCGTGAACCCAGACATCACGGTCGACAATTTGACGAAAGACCAACTGGTTCAAATTTTCACGGGTAAAATCACCAACTGGAAAGATCTTGGCGGTCCAGACCAAGCGATTCAAATCGTAAACCGTCCGTCGAGCTCCGGTACTCGGGCAACGTTTGAGAAATATGCGCTAGGTACAAAAACAGAGGACCTGCAAGGTTCGATCCAAGAAGATTCCTCCGGTACGGTTAAGAAGCTGGTGAGCGAAACGCCAGGGGCGATCGGTTATCTGGCCTTGTCCTACCTTGACGATACGGTTAAAGCTGTGAAGTACGAAGGCGTAGACGCAACGGAAGAAAACGTAGCGAACGGAACTTATCCGGTATGGGCTTACGAGCACATGTATACGAAAGGCGAGCCAAATGAAGTCGTTAAAGCCTTCTTGGATTACATGGTATCCCCGGACGTTCAAGGCGACAACGGCGACGTTGTAGAGCTTGGTTATATTCCAACCAGCAAAATGCAAGTCGTACGCGACGTGGACGGCAATATCACGAAGAAATAATCAGCAGAATTCGATAACAAAATATCAGTACGGCAAGAGGCGGATTGTTCTGCCTCTTTCTGTGCTGTTCTTAAAGGGAGAGGTTTCATGGCTCAGTCCGGCGGAAGAAAAAAAATACAACCGCATATCGTCGAGGAATGGACCGGCAAAATTTACGCTTCATTTTGTATCGTATTGCTGGTGGTTACGATCTTCTCGATGGTTTATTACGTAGCAACCAAGGGGTTAAGCACTTTTGTTCAAGACGGAATCTCACTAGGTGAAATTTTCGGCAGCACGAACTGGAAGCCGGATGGGGAGCCGCCGATGTTTGGCGCCCTGCCGTTTATCTTGGGCTCGTTCAGCACTTCGATTCTGGCGGCGCTGATCGCAGCACCGCTTGGCATTTGCGCGGCCTTGTTTATGGTTGAAATAATGCCGAAGTTTGGCAAGAAATATTTACAGCCGGTGATCGAGCTGCTGGCCGGGATTCCTTCGGTGGTGTATGGTTTTGTTGGGCTGAGTATTATCGTTCCTTTTTACCGGGATATTTTTCCGGGACAAGGTCTGGGGATCTTGGCGGGAGCGACCGTACTGTCGATCATGATATTGCCGACGATCACGTCGATCGCCACCGATGCCCTGTCTGCCCTGCCTCCTGGCCTGAAGGAAGGTTCCTACGCCCTTGGCGCTACGCGCTGGCAAACCTTGTCGCGGACCGTATTGCCGACGACGATGCCGTCCTTGTTGACCGGGGTGGTCCTTGGCATGGCTCGGGCTTTCGGGGAAGCCTTGGCGGTGCAGATGGTGATCGGGAATGCGCCGCATATTCCGCGTTCGCTCTTTGAATCCACCTCGACTCTGACCAGTGTCATTACGCTGAGCATGGGGAATACGGTTATGGGCACAACGCAGAATAATGTCCTCTGGACACTGGCACTAATCTTGATGCTAATGACGTTTGTCTTCGTCTTTATCGTTCGTTGGCTGGAAGGGAGAGCAAAACGATGAGCGCCAAAACCGTCGACAAAATCGCAACGGTTGCCATTATCGCTTTAGCAGGCTTAATTGTCTTGATTATGGCGGGGTTGCTTGGCTTTATTTTAGTCCGGGGGTTGGGTCATATCAGCTTTGATTTTCTCACGTCACCTCCTGAAACGATTAAGGCAGGCGGCGGGATTGGCCCGCAATTGTTCAATTCCCTGTTCCTCTTGGTCTTGACCATGATCATCACGATTCCGCTTGGGATCGGTGCGGGAATCTATATGAGCGAATACGCCAAGCCGGGAAAAATCACCGATTTTATCCGTTTGATTGTTGAGGTCTTATCCTCTTTTCCATCGATTGTGGTAGGTCTGTTTGGTCTGCTCGTTCTTGTGAACCTGTTTGGCTTTGGTTTCTCTTTGTTCTCAGGGGCGCTGGCTTTGACGATCTTTAACCTGCCGCTGATGGTGCGGATTACCGAGCAAGGGTTAGCCAGCGTGCCGCAGGCGCAAAAGGAAGCCAGCTTGGCGCTGGGCTTGTCCAAATGGAAAACGATCCAATCGGTGATGCTGCCGATCGCCATGCCGGTGATTCTGACCGGGACGATCTTGGCGGCGGGCCGCGTGTTCGGCGAAGCAGCTGCCCTGTTGTTTACGGCCGGGATGAGCAGTCCGCGGCTCGACTTTAGCAACTGGAATCCGTTGAGCCCTACGTCCCCGCTGAATCCGTTCCGTCCGGCGGAGACGCTGGCGGTTCATATCTGGAAGATCAATTCCGAAGGCTTGGCGCCGGATGCGCCTGAAATTGCCGCCGGTGCGTCGGCCGTCCTGATTTTGACCGTGCTGGTGTTTAACTTGCTGGCTCGCTGGCTCGGACGCGTGATGCTCAAGAAATTTACGGCGACGAAATAGGAGGGCGAAGCCAAGTGTCAAATATTGAACTATCTACGAAAAACTTAAGCGTCTATTACGGAGAGAAACAAGCCGTTAAAAATATATCGCTCGATTTCGCTTCCCGGCAGGTAACCGCCTTGATTGGCCCTTCGGGCTGCGGCAAGTCCACATTCCTGCGCAGCCTGAATCGGATGAACGATTTGATCCGCGGGGCGAAGATCACGGGGGAAATCTGGATCGGGGACGACAATATCAATGATCCGAAGACCGATGTCGTGCTGCTGCGCCAAAAGATCGGCATGGTATGGCAGCGGCCAAACCCGTTCCATAAGTCCATCTATGAAAATATCGCTTTTGGACCGCGTTACCACGGGATTCGGGACAAGAAGAAGCTGGATCAGATCGTTGAGGAATCGCTCACCAAAGCGGCCCTTTGGGACGAAACGAAGGACCGACTGCACAGCTCCGCCTTGGCCCTGTCCGGCGGCCAGCAGCAAAGACTGTGCATCGCCCGATCGATTGCGGTCAATCCAAGCATTATCCTGATGGATGAACCGGCGTCGGCGCTGGACCCGGTATCCAGTGCCAAAATTGAAGAGCTGATCGCCGAGCTGAAGCAGGAATACTGCATTATCATCGTCACGCACAATATGCATCAGGCGGCTCGGGTGTCGGAAAAAACGGCGTTCTTCCTCATGGGGGAACTGGTCGAGTACGGCGATACGACCAAAATCTTTACCAATCCATCCGAGAAACGGACAGACGATTATATCAGCGGCCGCTTCGGATAAAAATTCTTCTCTCCATCTCCCACTAAATCAGGACTGGACCCGGGGCGGGGAATCGCCCCGTCTGCGGACTCTTTTAGATTGGAAAATCTCCGTATATACTGATAACATAAAGAGTGGACTCAATTGGCGTGGGCAGCGCCTGGTATTGGTTAAAGGAGATTTGGATGATGAACGTTTTGGATTGGATTGAAAGGATGTTTGAGCATTACGGCTATTTTGTTCTGCTGCTCGGACTTCCCATTGATTTTATTGCGCTGCCGCTGCCTCCAGGTCAAACGACGCTGACCTATACAGGATATTTGGCTTATAAAGGCGTGCTGGATTTCTTGCCGGCTATCCTCGCCGGATATGCTGGAGCGGTGATCGGGGTGACGATTACCTATTTCGTCGGACATCGGGTCGGCGCGCCGTTGATCGAACGTTATGGCAAGTGGATTATGGTCAAGCCTTCCCATTTAGAGAAGACGAGGCGGGTCTATGAGAAGTACGGCAATCGAATGCTGTTAATCAGTTTCTTTGTGCCGGGTGTAAGGCAGTTTTTTGGTTATTTTGTAGGCATTATGCGCATTCCTTTTCGAACCTTTGCCCTATATGCTTACACAGGAGCCGCACTTTGGGTCACGGTTTTTGTAAGCATCGGCTTGGTGTTTGGTGAACAGTGGCAAGTTGCCATCGACCTGGTCGAGAAATATTTAAAGTTTTTCTTTATTGGGCTGGGGGCGTTACTATTGGTACTCGTATATTTGAAATGGCGGAGATGGAGGCTAAAAGTGGCCAAGTTGTCACGTTAACCTTTTAAAGGCGCTGGAGAGCTCACTCCGGCGCCTTTATTTATTTCCGTTTTTTCTTTTTATTTTTGCTTTTGATTCTATTATTATCCTTATTTTCAGGGTTGCTTCGGTGCAATATGAAATCGTCAAGCAGTGTCTCCTCAAAGCCACTGCCATTCTGCGATTTTTCCTCTTTCAGTTTCATCAGGGAGAGCAAATCGAAAATATCTCCAAGCACGGTGAACCCGGCGCCGATAATGGCCAAGTCGTCCGAGGAAAGGTCATTTTCTTGGATTCTTTGGTATTGTCTCCTCTTTTTTCCTCCCAAGAGCACCACCTGCTTTTAAATCGACTTATTTCATCTTATGCAAATGGCGGTTGGCTTGATTAGGCGTGAACTGGGCTACAGCCGCCACCTCCTCTCCAGCAAAAGTACTGGGGGAACGGATACCCATTTTCGCCCCTCTCCGCGAATGTCCCGATCGTTCACAGGCGAACCGTAATATGATGTTCTATATTTAAAAAGGAGGGAAAACAATGTCGGGATATGAAAATGGCGTAGGTGGCGTAGGTTATGGTGGTTTCTGGACTTCCACAGGGACGATTCTGGTTCTCTTCATCCTGTTGGTTATTGTATCCAGAGCGCTTATCGTATAATTGAATGTGTACCCCATGCAAAGGCCCTGCTTCAGCAGGGCCTTTGTTCTTTATAGCTACCCTTTCGTTCCCCCTTGCAACCCAAACCCCTTGGACATAAACCGCTGGGACAAGATGTACAGTACGATGGACGGGATTGCATACATAATGGAGAAGGCTGCAAGATTGCCATACTCAATCATTCCGTACTGACCAAAGTATTGGTATAACTTCAGGGAAGCGGGGAAGTTCTCCGGATTTTGCAGCAAAATGTATGGAACAAAGAAATTCCCCCAGCTGCCTGAGAAGGTGAAGATGGCGACCGTGCAAATCCCCGGCACCATCAGCGGTGCTACAACTCTGCGAATCCCCGTAAATACCGAGGCCCCGTCGACCCATGCCGCTTCCTCCAGATCCAGAGGGACGGAATCCATAAAGTTCTTAAGCATCCAAATGCCGTAGGGCATCGATGAGGCTACGTAGAACAGGATCACGCCAAAGATTTGGTCATACAGCTTCAAACTGAGAAACAGCTGGTAGACCGGGACCATCACCGCTGTGATCGGTAAGGAAGTCATAAACAGGATGGTCAACATAAACGGCTTCTTGTATTTCATTTGATATCGGGACAACGGATAGGCGGCCAACAGTGCCAAGAGGACGACGAGCAGCGCCTGCCCCAGCGACATGATCAAGCCGATCAGGAATGCGCGTTGGTTCTCGCGGCTGGTGATCACGTTGATATAATTATCCGCCGTGATTCGCTGGGGCATTTTTAGCGTCTGCATGGCATTGGGATCGACCGAAGCAACTACCACCCAGAGCAAGGGTAAGACGAAGCATATGCCGATGATCGTGAGGATCGTATAGGGCAAGATCCGGTAGATGATTTTCCGTTGTTTTGCGTTCATAAGAGGTTCTCCTTGCACTTGGACTATTTCAACGAGCGGGTATAGAACAAGCTAAGCACGATTCCGATGAGCAGTAGCAGCAAGGAGATCGCGGTTCCGTACCCCAGTTGATAGTTCACGAAGGCTTGGTTGTACATAAAGATGGGCAACGTGGTCGTAGACGTTCCCGGGCCTCCGCCGGTCATGGCATAAATCAAACCAAACACGCCCAATGTCTGTAACGTGATCAGCATCATGTTGGTCATAAACGAATCTTTGATATAAGGGATGATAATCCGAATCAGTACCTGCCATTTTGAAGCACCATCGACCACTGCCGCTTCTTCTACCTCGCTGGGCACGTCGTCAAGAGCCGCTTGAAAGACGAGCATCGAGAAGGCGGTACCGTGCCAAATGTTCGCGAGGATGATCGTCAGCATTGGAACAGTATACAGCCAGGTGACTGCCGGAAGCCCCAATGAAGTGATGATCGAGTTCAGCGTCCCTTCGTCACCGAAGAAGCTGTATAAGCATAGCGCACATACGATTTCCGGGGTGACCCAGCCGGCGAGGACGATCGTGCCAATCACCCGCCGGAACGGCCGGTTCTTGCGCTTCATCAGGAGGGCGATGAATAAGCCGAGCAGCTGCTGGCCAATCACCGCCGAGCCAAATAGGAAGACCAATGTGTTCCAAATGCTAATCTTGACCGTCGGGTCCTTGAACATGTGAATATAGTTGTCGAACCCAACGAATTTTAACTCTCTTGCCGATTCCCCCGTTAATGCCAGGTTCGTAAAGGAATAGAAGAACGTAAGGAAGACAGGGGTGATGAAAAACACCAGCATTATCACAATCGAAGGGAGCAAGAAGTAAAGCCACGTGTACGAGTTGCGATTTCTGGAATATCCTTCAGCCGTCATGCTGCTCATGGTTCGTTCTCCTTCCGGAAGGCAGTGCTTTGCCGCTTATTCGAATTCGTCATTTTCGGATGACAGCGTCCTCGCCTACGATGCGGGTGACGTCTTGGGCGTATTTTTGGGCGGCCTCTGCAGGGGAGGTGCCTGTGGCGACGGATTCCACCATCGTCTGAATTTGCGTCGATACTTCCGGGTATTTCTCTTGAGCAGGCCGGAATTCGGCGTTCTGCAGATATTCCGTAGCGATTTCGTTAAACGGCATCTGCGTGTATTCCGGATCTTTGGCGACGTCAGCTCGCACCGTAATATTGCCTGAGGAGGTGACGAGCTTCTTGCTGTTTTCTTTGTTTAACGCGTATTTGATAAACTCCCAGGCTTCGTCTTTATGCTTGGCGTTGCTTGGAATGGACAGCGCCCAACCACCAGCGAGCGTGATGGAACCTGGTGCCTGACCTTGACTCGTTGGCATCGGAGCAAAGCCTAGCACGTCCTTGTATTCCGGCCATGGAGAAGCGCCGGTTTCCAGATAGTTGCCGGTAATCCACGAGCCGTCGAGGGAGATGGCCAGCTTGCCTTGAGGCAAGTATTCTCGGGAAGCGGTGTTGCCGGCCTGCCCGTTCAGCACCTTGGAGAGCGGCGGGCCGAGTTTCTCTTTGTTTACGGTTTCAATAAATCCTAAAGCATCTAAGATCCCTTGGCTTTCGATAATCCATTTTCCGCTTGCATCGTCATAGAGTCGCTCACCGGTGCCGTAAAGGAGCATTTCGTACGTCTGCATGGAGGTGGCTTCCCCGGTCGCCTTGCCCATGTTCATCCAAATCGGGACGATGTCCGGCGCTTTTTCCTTAATGGTGCGAGCTGCATCCAGCACTTCCTCCCAGTTCTTCGGCGTCCACTCTTCAGGAAGGCCGACCTGCTTAAAGATCTCTTTGTTATACCAAAGACCGCGGGAATCCGTATTGTAAGGTACGCCGTACACTTTGCCGTCGCTGGCGGTAACGCCTTTCTTCATCGCCTCGATAAACGAGCCGTTCGACCAATCCTCCCAGTCCTTCAGCCGCTAATCCAGCGGTTCCAAATAACCGGCGCTGGCGTCGGAATTGAGAATAAACGTATCCTCGGTCACGATATCTGGAGCGGTATCTTTGGATTTCAAAGCTAAGGCTACCTTCGCAAAATAGTCCCCTTCCGAGGCTTGAATCGGGGATGGCTTGATTTCAACATCTTTGTTCGGGTAATCGGCAGCAATCTCGGTGAGCCAACGGTACAATGTGCCTTTTTCTCCGGCTCCGTCATCGCGATACGTCACCGTTATTGTTGTTTTTCCGGAGCTGCTAGACTTGTCGCCCGAACCGGAACAACCGGCTAATAGCACCCCGCCTAAAGCCGTACACAACAATACGGAAGCGATGGCCCAACCTCTTTTTTTCATCAATGCCATGTTTGATCCCTCCTTGGTTTGTAAATCTCATCGTGTTAAGCGCTTAACTCGATGGTTTAACTCATGAATCAATTCTGTGTACATCCCTTCCAGTAAAACATACTTGCCGAAGATTCAATTTATTCAAAAAAACGTCACGAATAATATTGATATCAAAAAAACATTGATTAACTGCATCGCGACTGAGGGGGACACCCACATAAAAGGCGCGGCTGGTTGGTTCCAGTCGCGCCGCTTTTTCGCTTGGTGATACATTGAATTTGCCCTTTTGATTACAGGTGATCCGGAGCTGGCAATCCGATGACCTCCAGCACCTCTGCGATGGTCTCCTTAAATTTCGCCGTAAGCCATAGGCGGTAGGACTGCCGCTCGGGCTCGGCTTTTAGGATCGGACAGGCGGTATAAAAATGATTAAACAAGGTAGCGAGCTCATAAGCGTAATGACAGATCGGTGTTGGGGATAGTTCCTCACACGCAGTGCCCAGCGTATCCGGCCATGCCGCGATTTGTCTCAGCAGGACGTGTTCCGCACGATCCTGAGGGGCGATGTCCTCCGGAAGCTGAAGCGATTCCGCCCGAGGAATCCCGTCGGCTTGAGCTTTGGCCAAGATGCTGGCCGCCCGGGCATGCGCGTACATCAGATAGACGCCGGTATTGCCGGTCGTCTCTGTGGCCTGCTGAATGTCGAATACCACTTCGGTTGGTAAAGCGAACCGGAGCAGGTAATACCGGATCGCCGCTGCGGCAATCCGACGGCTGGACAACCCTTCTGAATCAGAACGCTTGGCATCGATCTGCGTTTCCATCCGATCCAGCAATTCGGACACTTTGATACCGATTCCTTGTCTGCCGGACATGGCGTACGAAGCTTTGCCGTCTGAGGTGTCGAGGCCCAGCTCCCGGGCTGCGGCCGGGCTTAGCGAGACGACGCCGTAACCAACGTGACGCAGCTTCTCCGCCTGGGTTGTGAAGCCTAACGCCTCCAGCGCTTGCTTCACCATCGCCTGTGGATACGCTTGCCTGTGGTCGATTACGTTCACGACGAGATCTGCTTTGCCGTAATCAGCAGTGACACCGTCTGCACGGGTTGTCCAGAGCCCGTCCGCAAACGGCTTGTACTTGAAATCATTTCCGAGTACCCCGAACTTCCACAGATGATAGGCGATATCTTTGGCCGTATAGGTCAAAATTCCGTTGGACCGAACGAGCACCTTATCAGCCTGATGCTCTGCTTCAGGCTCCACATCTTCGGCTGCAGGTTGCTTCAGGACCCAACACCCCTCGAGTTTACCAGACGTCTCCTTCTGGAAGAGTGCGGTTTGCTGGAGCAATCGGAAGGCCGTGTCCCAGAACCCTTCCCGGACAATGTTGCTCTCCCAAACTAACAAATCGTAATCAATCCCAAACGCCTTCATTTCTTCCAAATGCTCCCGCACGATGCGCTCTGCTGTAAGTAAGCCAACCCAAGCCAGATTCCCGTCCCCAGCCTCCAGCGCTTGCAGCACCTTCGTTCTCTGCTCTAACAGCGAAGGTTGATCCTCGTATTCCTTGTTCACGTTGGAATAGATGTCCCAACAGAAATCCCCGAATCTCACATGAGCAGCCTGATGATCTACATGAAGCAGCCCAACGACGGTGTCAGCCAACTGATTCCCTAGATCGTCGATGTAATTATGCACTTCGACTTGGTAACCAGCTCGCTTAAGCAGCCTTGCCAGCGAGTCGCCGATGCAGGCATTCCTCAAATGACCAATATGAGCGGACTTGTTCGGATTGATGGAGGTATGTTCGATCACGACTTTTTCACGAACAGCCTGCGGAAGTGAAAAATCTTTGCGAGCCCATTCATTCCAATCCAGATGGAAGTTCAGGAAGCCCGGCGGCGCCGTTTCGATCTGGTGGAACAGCCCTTCCATGCGGCCCGTTTGCTCCAGTTCATTCTTAAGCAGCGCGGCAATCTGCAGCGGCGGTTGGCGCAAGGTTTTGGCCAGCTGCATCGCGATGTTGGTCGAATAATCCCCGTGTTCGGCACGGGCGGGGCGTTCAATTACAATGTCTGGCAGCTCCTCGACGCTGTGTCCAAGCCTTGAAAGGACTTGCTGTACGGTCGTTTTCAGATGCTTTTTCATCGATCTACTGATCATTCCATCCACTCCTCCTGGGCAAAAAAATAAGCCTTCATCTCATCAAAGAGACGAAGGCATTACGCGCTCGCGGTACCACTCTTGTTGTTAAACTCTACGTTTAACCACTCTGCAGGATAACGGTCTTGGGCCGTGGTTGCTTACTTTACTTTGCGTTCAGCAACCATTCTCATGGGTCCGCTTCACTGTCAGCCCTGTACCGGTTTCCACCCTCCCGGCTCGCTTGGACTAGAACGGACAGTTACTCTCCCAATCGTCGAATGTGGGATATTTTGTATTATTATATCCGGTTCGCTTGGAATGTCAATTCGCCTTTTCCTAAAAACAATCCTTGAGTAGCCTTTTCGAGTAGAATTACTAAATTTTGGTCATACTCTGCTGACAGGTTGTTGGAATCGCAATGAATTAAATGAACTATCGATTGTGCTCGCTATGGGAATCGACAAGAAGGATGAGCTTTATGAGGTCAGCCTTCAGGTTGTGAATCCCAATCAAATGTCGCGGAAGCAATCGTCCGAACGTACGCCGACGTTCGTACTTTCGATGCGTTCTGATTCCATTAGTGAAGCTATCCGCAAAATGGTGGGCATGTCGTCGCGGAGATTGTATATGTCCCATATGCAAATTTTATTTGTGGATGAAGCCACGGCCCGGGAAGGTATGCATGAACCGTTGGATTGGCTGTTACGTAACAATGAGATTCGGCCCGTCTTCGATCTAATTATCGTTCGGGACCATTCGGCGAAGGAAGCATTAACCTTCGTGACGTCCACGGAACTTTTTCCCGCCCTGGATATGCATAAGGCATTAAAGCTGTCCTACAAAAGCTGGGCTCCGAACATATACAGCCAAGCCAAGGAATTTCTGGAGAGTTTAAACAAGGACGGGGTCGAGCCAGTCATTACCGGATTAAAGCTGGGGGAACAGGCCGATAAAGCTCAGAAGATGGATAACGTGAAGCAGTCTCCGCAGCATGCGAACTATTTTTTCAGCGGTGTGGGTGTCTTCCAGGAGGATCGCCTGGTTGGTTGGAGGAACCCGTCCGAAAGCCGGGCTTATAACTATTTGACGAATCATGTGGACAACAGTCTTTTCAAAGTAGAGTGTCCGAATGCGAAAGAGCATTTTACGTTGGACGTCATCCGGCCCAAAACGAAGTATGATCCTAAGATCGTGAATGATCATCCGGTCCTCGATGCTACCGTGTACATTGAAGCCAACATTAATGAACTGAGATGTAAGAAGGTCGATCTCAATAAAGAGGAAGACCTGTTGAAGCTGCAAAAAATTGCTGCAGACCAGTATGTAGAGGCGATTAATCGAGGGATTCGGAAAGCTCAATCGTTGGGTACGGATATCTTTGGGTTCGGCGAAGCCTTTCATCGGGCATATCCGGCAAAATGGCATGTATGGAAGAACGACTGGGACAAGCGCTTCGAAGAGCTGGATGTGAACTTGCGTGTGACTCTGCAAATCAAGCGAAATGGGAAGATCGTCAGTCCCTACGGAATGCCACAGAATAAACAGGAGTGAGGAAGAACGTGCTATACGTTTTATTGTTTGTATCATTGGCGATATCGGCCTTGGAATACCAGAGGATGTTTCATAAAAAAGAGTTCAGGGATCTCGCTGTGCATGCTTGTTTCCTAAGCGTAGGCATTGTTCTCCTCGTACTTCAATTGCTTCATATTCAAGTACCGTCACCGCTATTGGCAATTCAAACTTTTTTTGAACCGGCTAGCATGTTGATCGCTAAATTGCTATCTTGAGGAGTATCGGAATGAACAAACGGAGTATATCGGTAAGGCAATTCGCATTATGGATTACAATGTATCAAATCGGCAGCGCCTATCTCCTCATCCCATCGAGTCTTGCCGCCGTTGCCAGACATGATGCCTGGATTTGTACCGTAGTGGCCATTGCCATTCATTTTCTGCTCATCCCGCTCTTGTCGGCAATTGCCGGACAAATGCGCGGGATGTCCTTTGTTCAGCACCTTCGTCGTCTAATCGGCACTCCCACTGGTTCGGTGTTGTCGATCCTATTCATTTTGCTGTTTCCTTACTTAATCCTTATCTTAACGTTGCGAAATTTAAGCGACTTTATCACCATATCGATTATGCCTTTAACGCCTCCTTATGTCGTATTGATGCTCATGCTAGTCGTGGTTGTTTATTCGGTCTGGTCAGGGGTGCCGACGATTGGCCGCAGTGCGGAACTGTTATTCTTCTTGCTGCCAGTGATTTTCCTGCTAGTTGGCCTCTCGCTGCTGTATGGGACCCATTGGACGAATCTTGCTCCGATTTTGGAGTATGGCTGGAAACCGGTGTTGCGGGGTCTTTCTCGTTATTAGCCTTTCCTTACTTAGAAACGATTGGATTTCTATTTCTTGTTCCGGAGCTTCCGAAATCCAAAAATTGGAGTAAGGCGGTCTGGATTGGATCAGCCATTAGCGGGACCATGTATTTGCTGATGATGGTACTAACAATCGCGACGCTCAGTGAAGGGGTAATGGCCAATCTTACGTTTGCCAGTTATTTTGTGGCCCGAACGATCGAGATCGGTGATTTTTTTCAACGGTTTGAGGTTGTGATTACGGTGTTTTGGTACATCTCGATTTTCTTTCGGCTGGTGATGTTGTTGCATATCTCCGTACAGGGGCTCGGCGAAGCCTTTGGATTGAAAAATAAGAATACGCTGTTTCTCCCGCTGGTGTTGCTTGGCATCGTGGCCTCCGGCATCATCTGGCCCAATTTCGCCTATTTGATCGACTTTATGAAGGTTTGGCCGTTGTACGCCATGATCTTCGGAATCGCATTTCCAGTCTGCTTGTGGATCATGGGGAAAGTGAAGAAGCTGAAGACATGAAGTGAAGGTGCGTTTCAATCACCAATCCATCGGCCTGTGGGGTAATCAGGGAACGTTGCTCGAAACGATGTCTTGTGATACATTATTTTCCATAGTGGATATTTCGATATTTCGGTATGAAGCACATGCCGCTTCGATCTGGCTTGCTCTTGGAGCAGGGGGGATCGGGGCGGTTTTTTTATGGACTTTTGAAAGGGAGTGGCAAGGATGAGTGAGTTTGATGCGGTTTACTTGGAGTGGTTGGAACGCCAGATCAACGAGGAGACAAACTTAAGAAGAAAGGAGTTTCTCAAAAAGGGATTAAGCCGAGGGACAACGGACTTTCTGCGGTACATTTGGTATCCCGCCATCGGAAACCTTAACGATCTCTATCCGGAGTATGAGGTTCGCGATTTTAACAATGGCTTCCGCTATCTCGATTTAGCCTACATGCCGGGCAATGCCAAGGGGTGCATCGAGATTCAGGATTATCGAAGCCATGCTCGGGATATCGAGGCCGGGCGGTTTAAAGATCTTTGTATGAAGCAAGCGTTGTTGGCGCTAGACGATTGGCTGTTCTTGCCGATTGCCTATCTATCGATTCGGGAAGACCCGGGGGTTTGCAAGCAGCTGGTCTTATCCTTTGTGGGCAAGTTCCTGTCCAATGCCGTACCCTCCAACCTCCATTGGGCCGAAGCGGAAGCCTTGAGGTTTGCCAGACGACTGATGCGCCCCTTTACCCCGGGAGAGCTCGCGGACCATCTCAGGCTATCCAAGCAGCATACCCGCGCGATTCTACGTGCGATGCACAGCCGAAAGTTACTAGAGGTCGCAGGCGGTAGACAACGGTATCGAACGTTCCGGCTTCCCAGCGCGCGGTAAGGGCAGAGGGGCGCAGGTGGTGGCAGATGTAATGGACTCGGTGAGTTCGTTGATGGTGACAGGATGTAACCGGACTCGGGTAGATCGCGGGGGTGGCTGGATGTAATGGGTTCGGGTGGTTCCTTCGGGGTGGTAGGATGTGACTGGGCTCGGGTAGATCGCAGGGGGGCAGGATGTAACTGAACTCGGGTAGTTCGCTGAGGATGGGAAGTTGCTGTTGGTGTGTATGCGGTTGTTCTTAGGAACGCAAATTGTTGGTGAGAACGCTATATTGGCGTAAACACTATTTCGGTGCCAACACTACTGGTGTATTGCTGATGCGAATACACTTACTGATGCGAATACACTTACTGATGCGAATACACTTGCTGGTGCATACGCTCTTACTTCTATTAGCTCTAACGCTTATGAGCAACGCTATTTGGGCAAATTTGCTCTCCAAAAAATTCTAACGATGATGAGACACTCTATTGCTGTGAAAATTGCGAAAAATGGGGGCAAAACCGGGGAATAAGCACTGTGGTAAGCGTTAGAATCGCAACATGGCTTTTTTAGAGCAAATAAGCGCTGTGGCAAGCGTTAGCGGTTGAAGGGTGAGGCAGATAGTCAGGCGAGCAGGTCTAGTGGTTGTAAGGAGCAGGAGATGAATTGGCGAGTAACTCTAACGCTTATGAGCAACGCTATTTGGGCAAATTTGCTCTCCAAAAAATTCTAACGATGATGAGACACTCTATTGCTGTGAAAATTGCGAAAAATGGGGGCAAAACCGGGGAATAAGCACTGTGGTAAGCGTTAGAATCGCAACATGGCTTTTTTAGAGCAAATAAGCGCTGTGGCAAGCGTTAGCGGTTGAAGGGTAGGGCAGATAATCAGGCGAGCAGGTCTAGTGGTTGTAAGGAGCAGGAGATGAACTGGCGAGTAACTCTAACGCTTATGAGCAACGCTATTTGGGCAAATTTGCTCTCGAGAAAATTCTAACGATGATGAGACACTCTATTACTGTGAAAATTGCGAAAAATGGGGCAAAACCGGGGAAAAAGCGCTGTGGTAAGCGTTAGAATCGCAACATGGCTTTTTTAGAGCAAATAAGATCTGTGGCAAGCGTTAGCGGTATTTCGGGGGCTAATGGGGAGTTAATCAGCGGATAATCGCGAGTGAAGTAGCGGTAAATCGAGAGTTAGATAGCGCTTCATCGGAGTTAATCACTAATCACTGGTTAGTTGAGCTTACTTAACGGTATCGGAGTTCATTGGAGTTCATGGAGAGCATAATTAACGCTTCATTGGAACTCATCGAGGGTTACCCGTGAGCGTGCAACGGACCTACAGAGAGTGAATCACAGGCGTGGGGAATGCGCCCACAGGCCAACGGGAATCAAACATGGGTCACCAAATGTGGTAGTATGAAGAATAACCTGATTCATGTAAAGGAGGAAAAAAGTGAGTTCATCGATCAGCTTGCATCTATGGTTCGATAAAGAGGCGAAGGAGGCTGCAGAGTTCTATTGCTCCGTATTTCCAGAGTCCCGAATCACTGGGGTTACGACGCTAAACGATACTCCTTCGGGGGATTCCGAAATGGTTTCGTTTACCATTTGGGGGTTTCCGTTTGTGGCGATTTCGGCGGGTCCGTACTTCAAGTTGAATCCTTCGATTTCGTGCATCGTCAATTTCGACCCCTCTAGAGACACCAACGCCAGAGAAATGTTGAATGAAGTGTGGAACAAGCTGTCTGACGGCGGGACTCCACTTATGCCGCTAGGCCGGTACCCCTTCAGCGAGTGGTATGGTTGGATTCAGGACAAGTACGGGTTTACATGGCAGTTGATGTTAACCAATCCGGAAGGGGAACCGCGTCCAGCAATTGTTCCGTCCTTGATGTTCACCGGCGATAACTGCGGCAAGGCGGAAGAAGCGCGTGAGTTCTACCTTTCCGTATTCCGGAACGCGAAACCGGGCACGATCGTCAAGTATGGTCCCGGACAAGAGCCGGACCGGGAGGGGACGGTCATGTTCACCGATTTTATGCTGGAAGATACCTGGTTTACAGCGATGGACAGTGCGCATGCTCATGGGTTCGGCTTCACCGAAGCGATTTCCTTTATGGTGAACTGCGACACACAGGAGGAAATCGATTATTATTGGGAAAGTCTCTCTGCCGTGCCTGAGGCCGAACAATGCGGTTGGCTGAAAGATCGTTATAGCCTCTCTTGGCAGATCACCCCGTCCGCCTTGGATAAGATGCTGACCCAGGGAACCTTAGAACAACGCCAACGAGTGACGCAGGCATTCCTAAAGATGAAGAAGTTTAACCTAGAGGAGTTGCAACGGGCTTTTGAGGGATAATAAAAAACGCCCCGGGAATCCCAGATGATAGATCAGGATCCGCGGGGCGTTTTGCGCCACAAAACTAAAAAAACAGCCCCGATGGACTGCTACATTCATAGATATGGTGGAGCCTAGGGGGATCGAACCCCTGACCTCATCGCTGCCAGCGATGCGCTCTCCCAGCTGAGCTAAGGCCCCGTGAGCGACTTCTTTATTGTATAAAAACGGAGTCAAGCTGTCAATATCCCTTCAGCGAAAAAATGTAGTCCCACCTCCCATCCGGCTATCTCGGTTACCGAATGGGAGGATCCCTGCCAATTTGACGCGGTTTACAATTTGATGGTCGTGATTTTAGCGGCTGGGACGATCACCTGCCGTCCTGATTCATCGACCATCTCCAGAGCATCAGGATGCACAGCGATCAATGTGCCATGGATGACGGAGCCCGTCGTCTCAATGATGATGCTGAGACCGATCGAGGCTTCAATTTGCTGCCGGGTCGCGGAATCCGGGAAGGAGGCGGCATCAAGTGCATGCTCCAGATGCTCCACTCGGCTGGCTAGCAGCTCAAGTTCTGCTTGCAGCAGGCGAATTCGCCTTCGCAACGGTTCGTTTAGCAGAAAGCGCAGGAGGGTCATTGCGATTCACCTCTTTTCCCTCTAAATCTCGTCTCTAGTAAATGAGACAATATATCATATGAAACTAGATTGATAGAGTTTCGGGAGTGCCTTACTTTCCGGCAGATACCCTTTATGTTATGCTGAAATGAGATACGGAATCGTTAAGAAGGAGAAGGGTGAATTATGATCAAGCATATCGTATTGTTTAAATTGAAGGATGCATCTCCGGAAAATGTGGCACGTACGGTTGAGATACTGCGCGGCATGCAGGGTAAAGTAGAGCAGCTCAGAAGCCTTGAGGTGGGCACCGACGTGATCCGTTCCCCTCGTTCCTATGACATTGCGCTCATTGCTACCTTTGATTCGCTTGCGGATTTGGAAGGATATCAAGTTCATCCGGAGCACAAGAAAGTAATCGAGCATATGAGCGAAGTACGCGAGAGTCAGGTCGCAGTCGATTTCGAATTTTAGACTGGACCAAAGGAGGGAATCCCCTTGTATTATGTAAACCGGGAACAAATCGAACGCAGGCTGGACATGCTGCCAGAATTGCTGCAGGCCCTTCGTGAAGCGGCGGAGGCCAACTCCTCCCTGCTGGGGCGTTATGCAGAGGAACGAGCATTGCATCTGGCGCTGGAAATCGTAACGGACGTCGGCAGCTATTTAATCGACGGGTTTATTATGCGTGACGCCAGCAGCTATGAGGACATTGTAGACATCCTCTTGGATGAAACGGTCATCGATGCGAAACTGCACGTTACGCTCATCGAACTGGTTCGACTGCGGAAACCGTTAGTTCAGGAATATTTTGCTTGGGATCGCCAGGAGGTCGAAGGGCTAAGGGGGCGGTTGCCCGAGGCTTTGCAGGATTTTTCGGCCAATGTGCTGAAGTACCTGGAACAGGAAGGCGTCTAATCTCAGACAGACAAGCCCAATTTTTTTCCTTACAAGTGTGACCGGACAGACCCTTGCTGCTTATAATACATTATCGATATGGGCATTCGCGGAGAAAGCCAAAAAGGAGAGATGAGTCGTGAGCAAAGGAAACAAAGGTTGGATATGGGGGGCCGCCATCGGCACGGTTGCCGGTGCGGTAACGGCGTTGTTATTTGCCCCCAAAGCCGGGAAAGAGCTGCGTAAGGATATTGCCAACGGGGCTCGTCAAGTCGGAGAGAAGACGCAAGAGGTTGCCGGAAAAGTATCGGAGCAAAGTACCGTTCTTGTCGGCAAGGTGAAGGAAGCCGCTGAAGTGTTGATCAGTGAAATCCAAAGCCGTCGTTCCGACAAGATCACCGATGAAGAAGAGGTCATTGCTCAAGTCTCCGAATTTGCAGATGAAGAAGAGGAGACGGTGACCGAAGAAGAGACAGTGGCCCTTGGAGTCGTAACGGAAGAAGAAACGACGGAAGCCGTTGAAGCGACTACTGCAGCTGTGGAAGCAGCGGCAACTTCCGACAAAGAGGAAGGCCAATAATTCGAACGGCTGTCCACAGTGATCGCCCGAAAAAGACCCGCTCCCGGGTCTTTTTCCCGTTTTCTCCGCCCTTGCGGGTTTTCTTGCACTACAAATTGAGTTAAGATTTAGGTACCCTCTGTGGTGCGAAGTCATAAAGTAATGAGAAGGATTTTACACTAAACATAAAGGAAGCGGTATGTTCGTGCAGCAAGCCATCGCCATATTAGACTCGGGAGTGGGAGGCCTCACCGTCTGCAAGGAAGTGATGAGGCAGCTTCCCAGAGAGAAAATCATTTACTTCGGCGATACGGCCCGGGCTCCTTATGGCCCAAGGTCGCCCGAGGAAGTCCGCTTGTTTACCGAGCAAATCGTCGATTATTTAATCCAGTTCCATCCGAAAATGATTGTGATTGCCTGCAACACCGCCACAGCGGCTGCACTCGATTTCATCAAGGCCAAGGTGGATATCCCTGTCATTGGCGTCATTCATCCGGGTGCCCGCGCAGCAATCAGCGCGACGAAGACCGGAAAGATTGGCGTCATCGGGACGGTAGGCACGATTCGTAGCGGGGCCTATACGGTAGCGCTACGTGAGTTAAATCCCCAAATCGAAATCGTTAGCGAAGCTTGTCCTGAATTTGTTCCGTTAGTAGAGCATGGGTTGTATGAAACGAAGGAAGCGCTGCATGTGGTGGAGCGATCTCTTCGGGAGATGAAGAAGCAGCCGATGGACTGCTTAATTCTAGGCTGTACTCATTATCCGTTCTTGAAAGACCCCATTCAACGTGTCATGGGGCCAAATGTGAAGTTAATTAGTTCTGCAGATGAAACTGCCCGCGAAATCAGCACGATTCTACATCAACGGGGATGTTTGGCTCGCGGTAACGGTACTCCCGTGCATCAGTTCTTCTGCAGCGGGGAAGCCGATATGTTCCGCAAGATCGCCAGACAGTGGTTGGGTGAGCAAGTCGAGCTGAGTCCCATCGTTTGGCAGGTATCCAGTCCTGTGGTGTAACAATCAAAAAAACCTTTGGGGGAGCTTAACAACCCGCCCAAAGGTTTTTTTGAACCACGTCATAGAAACTGTCGCGCAGCACATGTGTCTTTCGTTACGGACGAATGATTCGAATAGAGCCGGGTTCCAAGGTAGCGCGAAGCGGCGTAGTAGCCACGTGCTCTCCGTCACCTAAAGCAAGACGCGGCAGAGAGCTGGAAATCGTAATGTTTTGGCCCTTCAGCATCGTGACGAAGGAGAGCTTCGTATGACCTCCAAACAAGACGGTAGGAAACAACAGGAGCAGCTTCAGCTTGGAGCAATCGTGCACGACGCACAGGTCGAGCACCCCGTCGTCCGGCTTGGCGTCCGGACAGATGGTCATGCCTCCCCCATAACTGGAAACATTATTAATCGCCGTCAGCCAGGCGGACTCGAAATGGTAAGTGGTTCCGTCGCAGTCGAGCGTTAACGGTCCGGGACGATAGGTAAGAAGGGTATGAAAAATACCGATGATATAAGCTAACCTGCCTAGTCCCAACGCATTGCATATTTTTTTGTAGCGGCTGTCATTGACATTGCTGGCAACTTGAGCGTCAAAGCCGACCGCCAGTGCAGTCAGCGTGCGATCTCCATCGATGGAGATAAGATCAGCTGCCGTTGACCGGCCGCTCAGCAATACCTTCAGCGCGCCGCCAACCCGGCGCGGGATGCCGAATCCGCGGGCAGTGTCATTGCCTGATCCGGCGGAGAAGACCGCCAGCGGCACGCCGGACTGGTGCATCGCAGGCAGCAGGCTATGGATGGTGCCGTCGCCTCCGATCACGCCCACCGCGCGCCAAGACACTTCCCCGGTTAGCTTGCCCTGAAGGAATGTATGCGCTTGCTCGGCGCTTGTGGTGTAGACGTGCTCGTAAGGAATACCAAGCCGTTGCAGCTTTTTGCTGATTTTATTCCAAATCCGGCGACCTTCGCCGTTACCCGCATTTGGATTGACGATAAACAAGTACATGATGACTCCCCTATCTATGATGGCAACGCCAATTTGGCTTATTTTCAGTCTACTGAAGATTAGAAAAAATGAAAATCAAAATTTTTAAACCCCGTTGATCAACGAAAGGAGTGTAGGCCGTGCAATTGATCGCCATGATCACCATGCTGATCGACCATGTTGGGCTGCTGTTTTTTCCCGGAGATGTTCTCTGGCGGATAATCGGACGAATTGCTTTCCCGATCTATGCCTACGCACTGGTCCAGGGTTATCAGCACACCTCCAATTACCGGAAGTACGCATCACGGTTGCTACTGATCGCTGTGCTATCACAAATTCCTTACCAGCTGGCTTTCGATACGAACGGTTTAAACGTCGTGGCGACCTTATTCGTATCTTTACTGGTGCTACGCATGCTGGATTCGTCGAAGCCGGGGCCGCTGTCCGCGATCATTATCGCTGTTGTCTGCGTGATTATGGAGGTGCTTCCGTTTGATTATGGTGCTTACGGTCTGCTGCTGGTGTTGATCTTCAAATTTGCCAGCCAAGGAAAAGCGGTAGTGATGCATTTGCTCCTGAACATGGTCTATCTGTTCGCTTACGGCTGGGTGATTCAACTGGCCAGCATCCTGCCGACGCTGGTCATTGCCTACGGGCCGGAGCTGTGGCGAAAGCTGGAAGCCTGGCGGCTTCCCCGCTGGGTGTGGAGAGCTTTTTATCCTGCGCATTTAGTGGTGCTGGCGATCTTGGTGTACTTTTTGTAGAGAGAGTGGAACAAAGATGATGATGGAAAATCCGGGGAGGGTCCCGGATTTTTTGCTTGAGCCATGAACCGTGGTACAATAGGGTATCCTAAGTAGTAGCTGTACTTACAACGTAACGGGAGGGATAGAGATGAAATGGAAAAACTGGTGGTCGCTTCGTCGGTGGTCCCATATTTTTCGCCGAACTCTCCCGCTGCTCACTTCGGGCAACATCCCGCTCACGGATAAGCTGCTGTTGGTTGTACCGGCGCTTGCATATTGGGTTCTGCCGGATGTGCTGCCGTTGATTCCGATCGACGACATGGCGGTAACGATGCTGCTTATGGATTGGTTTGTGACCCGAGCGGAGCGGAAATATCCGGATGCTTCACCTTGAGCCTTGCTTGTTGCGCTCTGTTTCTTTACAATAGGAATGTTAAGGGAAGCCATTTTGTGCGATAGGAGAGATCATATGAGAGTCAAAATTACCCGCAATGCGGCGAAAGTGATACAGAAAGAACTGGCCAAGGAAGAAAATCAAGGGTTGACGCTGAAGGTATTCATTACCCATTCTCACGGCGACCATGCTCACTATGGCCTGGATTTGGTCAAGCCTAGCGAGAACGACCAAATCGTCAAAACTGACAAGGACATCGATGTCATTGTGGGTGGCGATGATCCGTTCCTGGATGGCGTGAAGATCGATTATTTGTATTTCCCAGAGGAAGGCTTCGTGATTACCAATCCTTCCAAAGGTAATCATGGGGATCACTAAGCTAAGTTTTAGCTAACGATAAAGAAGGGACTTGGCATGGCTAACGATATTCGGATTTGCGATAAATGCAATCATATCCGCATGAAGACGTTTGTACCGAAGCTGCAAAAGCTCGCGCCGGACGCCGAGATCAAAATTGGCTGCAAATCGTATTGCGGTCCGTGCGGCAAAAGAGCGTTCGTATATATCAACGGCAGATACGTCAGCGCACCGACGGAGGACGAGGTGTTGGCGAAGGCTGCGCCTTTTGTGAAGAAACCGAAGTGAGAGAATTAGAAATGAGAAGCCGTCGGAGCTGGAGCTCCGGCGGTTTTTTTAGGGATCAGCTGTTTTGAAAGCTTCCTTCGGACAACCGTTTCTGGTAGGGTATTCTTAAGAAAAACGGCCAATCGATTAAACACCAAACAAAGGAGTTAGATCATGGGAGCGATTCAGGAACGGATGAAGGATGTCGCAAACTATCGGGCAGCTCGTACGGCAAGAGAGGACTTTGATGCGTTTTGGAGTCAGACGTTAGAGCGGTTTGCAGCCAAGCCGCTGAATGATCGCCGGGAACCTGCAGCGACGTTGATGAAGGGAACCCTTGCGGCGCGTGTGCAGTTTGAGGGATACGATGATACGCCGCTGTATGGCTGGTTTTTGGTCCCGAAGGGCGGGGACGAGCAAAATCGGAAAGTTCCGTGTGTAGTAATTTATCAAGGATATCAATGTCATCGAGGCCTTCCGGAAAATTATGCCGTTTGGCTGCAGATGGGGTATGCCGTTTTTGCGGTGGATACGCGCGGTCAGACAGGGGAAACGGGGAATCACTTAACCTCTGCTCGAGGGATCTTCAAAGGGTGGATGACCCAAGGTGTGCTGGAGCCGGAGCACTTCTACGGCTTGGCGATGACGATCGACGCCTGGAAGGCGCTGCAATGGGTGAGTGCCCAACCTGAAATCGACGCAGAGCGAATTGGGGTGTACGGAACAAGCCAGGGCGGCGGCTTGGCGCTGCAGATGGCGGCGTTAAGCAAGGTACCACGGGCGGCAGTTGCTAACGTCCCGAATCTGTGTCACTTGGAGTTCGCGTTGATGAATTCAACCGGCTCCGTCTCGGAAATCGCTGAATTTGTCGCCCGTAACCCGGGATCGTTGGAGCAAGTCCTAACGACATTGAGTTATTTTGACAATCTGAACTTGGCCGAAAAAATCAACATCCCGGTGTTATACTCCGCAGGTTTTAAAGATCTGATCTGCTGGCCGGAAACGATCGCAGCAGCTTATAACCGAAACCCTGCGCCGGGGAAGGAGCTGCTGCTCTACCCGTTTATGGGCCATGAAGAAGGCCCTGACGAGCATCGGTTGAAGGCCTACGGTTTCCTGGGGGAGCATTTGCAGCCATAGCATGTGGAGAGATGAAGGGGCGCCCCTTGTCCGACATTGAGCTTGCCGGGAATCGAGTCGCCAAGTGTGCAGCAAATCCAGACGGGCCCATCCGCCTAGCTCGAATTCGAATGCGAGCGCATGAACTGGCGAGGGGACATGCCTTCAACCTGCTTAAACGCTTTACTGAAGGAGTATATGTTGCTGTAGCCGACTTTCTCAGCGATGGTGGATAAGGACAAGCGGTGAAAGATCATCAGTTCTTTGGCTTTCTCCATCCGGTAGCGGATTTGAAACTGATGAGGGGTCAGGTCGAACGTTTGCTTGAAAATACGGGAGAAATGGAACACGCTGAGGCAAGCGAGCTTCGATAACGTCTTCAGCGGGACCGTTTCGTTGTAATGCTCCATGATGTAGGTGACCGCCAGCTCCATGGCACGTTGATGCATGACCAGATGCGCGTTGTTGTTCGCCCTCAGCCCTTTTTGCAGCAAATAAAGGATGCGGAGCACCAGCGCTTTCTGGATCAACGGGTAGTCGGCATCACGCCGCTCGTAGGCATGAATGATTTGCATCAGCGTCTTGTGTACCTCGGCATGGTTGCCGATCCGCAGGACGTTGGGAAACCCGAAAGCCTGCCCCAGTATGTCAGGCCGAAGCCAAGCCAGCTCTGCCTCCGTGCATTCGCTGCGATTTTTGAAATTGATTGGCACCTGCTCAAAATCCTCATAATACAGCACATCAAAATGAATGTGCGGCATCCAACATTCTCCCCGCGAGTCTATGAACTCATGTTCCACCCCCGGTTTGAACAGTAAAATATCTCCGGGCACCGCAACAAACGTATCGTTCTCCACACGAATGGTGAGTTCCCCTTTTTCCATATACAACAGTTCATAGTCAAAAATGATGCGAGGCGCCAGCTTCATCGTGTCCACCCGGTGGTTCCAGGCTCTTCGAACGTTGGGTGACAGGCGATGTATCAGGTTCGAGGGAGTCAAAGTCGGATTGTCCATCGGTACCTCCTGTGTAGACAATAGCAAGAATGGATAACAAATCACAAATCCCAACATGGAAACCTGGAGATAGGATCATGTAAAATTTGATATGAAATCGCTTACATCATAACATGATCTGATTCGAACCGAAAGGGGCTGCAGATGGTGGAAGCGAAGGAACAGCCTGAGGCCGGATAAGGCTAGGGATTGAGTCACGAAGCGTACGTAGAGATATGTTCCATCAAAAATGAAGGAGAGGGACGACGATGAACCCATTTAACGGACTAGATCTAGGATTAGGCAACTTGTACCGGTTGTCGCCGGCGAAGACAAGATCAATCAGTGCGGAGAATTTTACCGGCGCTAAAGGGCAAGGCGGCATGGCGACAGAAGGAACCGGGGCGGAGTGCGCCCGTGATCTTGGGCAAGGCTGGAAGGTCTCCCCGTCGGTAAATATCGCGGCAGGCCAGACCTTTATGGTGGCGGAGATCGACGGGCCGGGTGCGATTCAGCATATTTGGCTGACCTGTTTTCCAGAAAGCTGGCGTCATATGATCTTGCGGATGTACTGGGACGATGAGGACACCCCAAGCGTAGAGACACCGCTGGGCGACTTCTTCTGCAACGGCTGGTGCGAGCGCAGCAACGTCAGTTCGCTGCCGATCGCGGTGAATCCGGCCGGCGGGATGAACAGTTACTGGGTGATGCCGTTCCGCAAGAAGGCCAAAATCACCATCGAAAACCGGATGGATTCGGCGGTTGTCTTGTATTACCAAATCGACTACACCTTAACCGAGGTACCGGACGATGCTGCGTATTTTCACGCCCAATGGAGAAGAAGCAACCCGGTTTGCTACAAGGACGTGCATGTGCTGTTAGACGGCGTATGCGGCAAAGGGCATTACGTCGGTACATATCTGGCGTGGCAGGTGAACAATAATGGCTGGTGGGGGGAAGGCGAGATCAAGTTCTACATGGATGGAGATCAGGATTTCCCGACCATTTGCGGCACTGGCACGGAGGACTATTTCGGCGGGGCATGGAACTTCGAGCAACCCAAAGGAGAATATGGCTCCTACTCCACGCCATACTTAGGGCTACATCAGATCATTAAGCCCGACGGCCTGTACCGAAGCCAGCAGCGCTTTGGCATGTACCGCTGGCATGTCATGGACCCGATCCGCTTCGAAGCGGATTTGCGGGTGACGATTCAGGCGCTGGGCTGGCGCTCCGGCGGCCGCTATTTACCGCTGCAAGATGACATCGCCTCCGTCAGCTACTGGTATCAATCCGAGCCGCATGCCGCTTACCCGCAGCTGCCGGATAACGATGGGCTGGAAGTCATCTAACCAGCCAAAGGAGGGGATGACATGCAAAGCAGCATTTCGCCTGGCCCAGACTGACAGATGACGTGCGGGACTGACGGTTCAAGCCGATCGGATGCATCGGCCGCGAATCCAGTGTCTCCCCCCATCTTGCTCGTTAGTTCTCCTTGCGGAACTCCGCAATCAAATCGGAAGTGATGATTTCGTCTGAGAAGCGCAGGCGTTTCATCGCTTCTTCGTGCTTCGCGCGGCATGCCTCGATCTCGGTAATCTTCCGATTGGTCAAGTCGTAGCAGCTGCCGTTCGTAAACAAGTTATCGTCGGATGGAATATAGTAGCGCTCGCCGTCTGTATACGCGCCGGAGCGCAGCACGACCAACCGATCCCTTGCATGTTCACTTCCCAGATCGGCAAATAGATTATTCCCCATCATGTAGTAGGAGTCTGAGGAAAAACCTAACAGATGCAGCAACGACGGCGTGAGGTCAAGCTGACCAGCGGGCTCCTCGTAGACACCGGCATGTTGACCATCCGGCAGATGGATAAGCAGCGGCACCTGATTCATGATCTGGTGCACATCAAGCTCGCTCAGCGATTTGCCGAAAAACTGTTCATACACCGCTTTGTCGGTGATCGAGTTGTCGTGATCCCCATAGAAGGCCAAAATCGTATGATCCCACAATCCTTCCTGCTTTAAGCCCTCCACGAACTCTCCAAGCGCGGCATCCACGTAATGCACGGCCTGCAAATAATCGCCGAATATCGTGCCCTTGAATTCGCCGGTATCCAGTTCCTGCAATCCAGCCGGCAGCGTATAAGGATGATGACTCGATAAGGTGATCATAAACGAATAAAAGGGCTGTTTCTCCTGAGCCATGATCGTGAGCGACTGCCGGAAGAAGGATTTATCTCCCAGCGACCAGCCCAGAGGCTCGTCCAGCTGGAAGTCTTTTTTGCTGTAAAACCGGTCGTAGCCCATCGCTTGATACATATTGTTCCTGTTCCAGAAGCTGCCCTCGTACGCGTGAAAAGCATCGGCAGTATAGCTGGCTTCTGTCTTCAGAATCTGCGGCAGCACGTCAAACGTATGGTTCGGATAACGGACAGCGACCGAGCCTGTGGGCAACGGATGCAAGGAACTGTTGGAGGAGAAGTCCGCATCCGAGGTGCGCCCTTGACCGGTTTGATGATAGAAGTTCGAGAAATAGAGACTCTCACCCATCAACTTGTTGAAATTCGGCGTGATTTCTTGGCCGCTTATGGTTTTGCCGATCATGAAATTCATAAAGGCTTCGGCCTGAATGACGATCACATTGCTGCCAGCATACTTCCCAAACAGGGCATTGTCCGCTTGGCGGCGCTGGCTAGCTTCGATGAACCACTGGCGGATCTCTTCCTGCTCCTCGGGGCTGACCGTTTGGCCGCCTCCGAGATGCTCCTTGAGGTAACGGCTTGCATCATAGTAATGGAAGCCTAGCAAGCCGGTCACGTTGTATAAGGAGACGTTCCACCAGTTGTTTTCGAACAACCCGACCGCCCAGGTTTGGGTATAAAAGCGAATGGGTCCCAACGTAAGCGCAAAGCCAAGTACAAAGATGCCGATCCCCGTATACAGGCGGCGGAATCTGCGCCAGCCGAGCGTGCGGCGAGAGGTGCCGCTAAAGGAAATGGGCGAGAAGGAGCCGCGCCCCAAGGCGTTGGATCTGCCGGTGCTGCGGAGCCAACCCGAAGGATGGCGGTTACCGCCTCCGTGTCTTATGCGGCGCACAGCCATAAACACCGCCCAAACCGCCCAATCGGCGATCAGCCACAGATCGGCAACGCGGATCAGCTCGCGGATGCTCCCGCCCAGATCCCCAACTTGTCCAGCTTGCAGCAGGACGGGCACAGTGAGAAAATCGCCAAAATAGCGGTAATAGACCAAATCGGCGAAGATGAGTACGGTGAGCAGTACGTTTAGCACTCCCAAGGCGATACTTCTTCCCTGTGGGGGCAGCCATAACGTCCAGAACGAGGCCAACAGAATGGAACCGATGGCGATCAGATCGTCCAGCAGGTTCATGTCGATGTAACGGGCATGCAGATTATTATGCAAAATGACCAGTTTCATAAAAATCGCGGCCACAAAAAAGAAATAAACAAAATGGCGGTACTGCAGCCGAAGGCGGAATCGATTGCCGAAACCACCGCGATGAGATGTCAAACGCAGCATGACGACCTATTCGCTCCTTTCCTTGCTAAGGTGTAAAAGGGAGAGACCCTCCCTCTGCACCTAATGGCGCGGAGGAAGGGGCCCGAGATACTGCAAATATTGGCATTCGATACGCCCGTTGAACAGCTTGCGGCGCTTGTCCGCTTTGCGCTGGAAGTCGTGCTCGAACTGCTTGGTTGGTGTCAGTGCGAAAAAAGACCACGTCGGCAGTCCGGCCATCACTCTCCCGAGCTGGGCGATCAGCTTGCGCACTTCCTTCTCTTCCCCAATCCGCTCACCGTATGGCGGGTTGGTGATCATCACGCCGTAATCGCCCTGCGGCTGGACTTTGGCGGCAGGCATGCAGGCGAACCGGATTTCGTTCGCCAGCCCGGCGCTTTTGGCCGCGGCTTTAGCGATTTCGATCGCGGCCGGGTCAATGTCGCTGCCGGCAATGTTCAGCGGTACATCGTCCCGTACCGCGTCAATCGCCTCGTCGCGCGCTTGCTGCCACAGCTCTGGCGGCACAACCGGCCATCGCTCGGCGTTAAACGTGCGCCGCATGCCCGGCGCTATGTTCCAGCCGATCATCGCTGCCTCGATCGGCAACGTTCCCGAACCGCAGCACGGGTCGTAGAACGGGCGCACCGGGTTTTGATTCCAGCGGCTGAGCAGAATCATCGCCGCGGCCATCGTCTCCTTGAGCGGTGCTTCGGTCGCGTGCTTGCGGTAGCCGCGCTTATGCAGTGCTGGACCGGTCGTGTCCAGTGTCAGCAGCGCTTTGTCGTTAAGCAGATTTACTTCAATCACGTAACGCGGTCCGGTTTCTTCGAACCACTCGGTGTGATAGGATTGCTTCAGCTTTTCGACAATCGCTTTTTTCACGATCCCCTGACACGCCGGCACACTGCTGAGCTGCGATTTGTGCGAGCGTCCTTCCACCGGAAACTCTCCGTTTACCGGGATAAAATCTTGCCAAGGCAGCGCCTTGGTGCCTTCAAACAGCTCGTCAAAGGTGACGGCCGTAAACTCGCCCATTTTGATGAGGACGCGATCCGAGGTTCTTAGCCACAAATTACAGCGGCAAATATCGATGAGATCTCCGGTGAAATTCACCCTGCCGTTCTCCACCGCCGTATCTTCATAACCTAATTCTTTGAGTTCACGCGCCACCACGGCCTCCAGGCCCATCGGGGCGGTGGCGATCAGTTGCAAAGGTCCAGCCATATTTACGTCAATCACTCCAGCTTCGCATAGACTTGTGAGAATAGCGGAAAAACCATACAATTCAGTATAGGCCAATGTCTAACAAGTTACAAACGGTTCTTAAGTAAAAGGAATGAACGGATGAAAGGAAGATTATTCGATGCTGACGCCGGAGGAATACGGTGATGAATTATACGCCAAGGATGAAGTGCTGGAACGGGTAACCCAATCCATCGCCAACCAGGGGATGCGGGATGTGTCGATTGCGCCGGGATATGGGCGGCTGTTAACGCTGCTCGTCAAGCTGGCCGGAGCCAAATCCGTGTTGGAAATCGGCGCGCTGGGCGGATACAGCGGCATCTGCATGGCGCGGGGATTGCCTGCGGACGGGCGGCTCGTGTCCTTGGAGTTGAAGGAAGAGAACGCCGAACTGGCACGAACCAATTTGCATGAAGCCGGATACGGGGAGATGGTGGAATACATGGTAGGCCCCGCGCTGGACAGCTTGCATATCCTGGAGCAACGGGGGGAGCAGTTTGATTTCTTTTTGATCGATGCGGATAAGGAAAACTACCCGAACTATCTCGAATATGCGATCAAGTTGGCGAAACCGGGAGCGCTGATTGCTGGGGATAATATTCTGCTGCGCGGCCGGACGTTAAATCCCGACAAAAATGGACCGTCGGTACAAGCGATGCGCAGATTCAACGAGATGATCGCCACGGATGAGCGTCTGATCAGCACATTGCTGCCGGCATATGACGGGTTGGCGCTGGCGATGGTGAAGTAAGGCTTCCGACAAAAAGAACTATAGGGTAAGACAAGAACCTGCTGTAATGGCGGGTTTTTTAACGCGGCAATTTACCAAGGAGGTACTATATTTTACAAAAAATAAATAATTCTTCACAAAAATGCATCGAATCGTGTATAATTTGGACATCAGTAATTTTCCCCAGTATTAGCATCCTCTTCCATTTATTTAATTCCCTTCATGATCTTATGTGATACGCAGTTATGGTATAAGCTCCTTTGGGAGTTTATATAGACTTCCTTCAGAAAGGGGGGGCGTTTAGGGTTCCTGCAGAAGGTTGTAAAAGTGAGAATTTGAAATGCACAGCCAAGGATCAGACATAAGGCACATTTCCAATTTCAAAGGAGGGACAAGCATGACTTCAACACGGCTAGCACAATCGTTAGTTTTGAAGGCGCTTACTTCTTTGTTGGTCATGGTGATTGCTGGAATCGGAATGATCCTGTTATCGGAACAAGCTTCGGCTCACGGCTGGGTGGACGGGCCGGCAAGCCGGGCGATCTTGTGCAAAAACGGCCAGAATACGGACTGCGGTGCGATCGTATACGAGCCTCAGAGCTTGGAAGCGCCCAAGGGATTCCCGAATGCCGGACCAGCAGATGGGAAGATCGCGAGTGCTAATGGAGCCTTCCCTAAGCTGGATGAGCAATCGGCCAACCGATGGACCAAAGTGAACATTTCGGCCGGAACGAACACCTTCACCTGGAAATTTACCGCCCCCCATGCCACGGCAAACTGGAAATATTACATCACGAAACCGGGCTGGGACCCTAATGCCCCATTAACGCGCAATTCCTTTGATCTGACACCGTTCTGCACGGTGAACTATGGCGGGGTGCAGCCTCCGTTTACGTACTCGCATACGTGCAACGTCCCGGAGCGGACAGGGTACCATGTGATCCTGGCTGTCTGGGAGATCGCAGATACGGCGAACGCCTTCTACAACGTGATTGACGTCGATTTTGGCGGTGGCAACTCAGGAGACACGACCGCTCCGACGGCACCAACCGGGCTGGCGGCAACGGCCGTTAACTCGAACTCGGTTACGCTTAGCTGGAACGCCTCCAGTGATAACGTTGGCGTCACCGGCTACCGGGTTTATAATGGCAGCAACTTGGTAGGTACGGTGTCGGGATCCACGCTGAGCCATACTGTGACTGGGCTGAATGCGAACACGTCCTATACGTTTACCGTCAGGGCGGTGGATGGAGCGGGCAACAGCTCTTCGCCGAGCAACCCGGTGACCGTGACGACAAGCCCGGCCGTGAACGATACCCAGGCCCCTTCGGCTCCCGGTAACCTGCATGTTATGGGGATACCCACGTCCTCCAGTGTGACGTTAATGTGGAGCCCATCGACTGATAACGTGGGGGTCACAGGCTACCGAATTTATCGCGGATCCACCTTATCTGTAACCGTGTCTGGGACGGAGACCAGCTTTACGGTAACCGGACTCAGCGCAGCAACTTCCTATACGTTCACCGTTCGTGCAATTGACGCGGCCGGCAATGAATCTGCAGCCAGCAACACGGTGCAAGTGACGACAGCGTCGGCTCCTGCTGCGCAACCTTGGGCCCCAAATACCGCGTATGCGGTTGGGGAGTTGGTCAGCTACAACGGGGAGATCTACGAATGCCGTCAGGCTCATACTTCCCTGGTCGGCTGGGAGCCGCCGAATGTGCCGGCTTTGTGGCTGCTGAAATAATCTGAGACTCAAATCCCTCGGCTTTATTGCCGGGGGATTTTTTTCGCCGAATATTAGTTATCGGGGTTTGAACAGCGTTGGAGGACGAAAACAGCGTTCAAGTCCTGTGATGGTGAATGAAAGGATTTGATTGAAATTGAATGATTATGATAGAATATGATTGTTTTATGCTGAGGATATGAACCGATGGTGGAGTTGGGAGGGGAATGATGTTAACGGAAGAAAGGCATCGCCGGATTATGCGACGGTTGCAGGAGGCAGGTACGCTTAAGCTTCAGGAGCTATGCGTCATGCTTGAAGCGTCCGAATCCACCGTAAGGCGCGATTTGGCGGATTTGGAAGAACAGGGACTGCTTCGCCGGGTACATGGCGGCGCGACGCTCCCGATGATGCCCGGAGGTTTGGAGCCCGGGATGGCGGAGAAGTCTGCCGTCCATCTCCCGCAAAAACAGCAAATTGCTGAAGTTGCGTCGGGCTTGGTTCGCAGCGGGGAGGCGATCTATCTGGACGCGGGTACGACGACCTTGGCCATGATCCCTTATCTGCGCGGGAAATCGATCACCGTCGTGACGAACGGCTTACCGCAAGTGGAGGCGCTGCTTGAGGCAGACATTCCAGTGTACCTGCTTGGAGGTCTGGGCAAAAAACGCACGAAAGCCCTGGTCGGCAACCTAGCGCTGGAGCAGTTAACGCATTTTCGGTTTGACCGGTGTTTCCTTGGGGCGAATGGGGTTCATCCCGAGGCGGGGTATACGACGCCGGATCCAGAGGAAGCCGCATTAAAACGCCGTGCGAATGAGCAGTCCTCGCTCACCTATGTACTTGCCGATTCCAGCAAAATCGGGAATGTTGCTTTTGCCAAGATGTTCGAGCTGGAGCGGGCGGCCCTCATTACAGAGCAGGTTCCGGAACACTGGCGTAAGCCCATCTCGGAAATGACAAACCTAATTGGAGGATAATCCATGATGATTTACACACTTACTTTAAATCCTTCCATTGACTATATCGTGGAGGTTGACCGCCTACAGCTCGGCGGGCTCAATCGGATGAACCGAGACCTGAAGCTGCCCGGCGGGAAAGGGATTAACGTCTCGCGCATCCTCAAGCGGCTTGGGGCGGACACGACAGCTATGGGGTTCCTTGGCGGCTTCACTGGGGATTTTATTGAAGAAGCTTTGCATAATGAAGGGATTCCTGCTGATTTTGTACGCATTCGCGGCGGGGAGACCCGGATCAATATTAAGCTTAAGCATGGCGCTGAAACGGAGATTAACGGTACTGGCCCAGTTATCGCACCGGGAGAAGCCGATGCTTTGGTGGAGAAGCTGTCCGTTTTGAAGGAAGGTGATCTGGTTATTTTGGCGGGCAGCCTGCCTTCCTCGCTTCCTGCCGACTACTATGAGCAGCTGATCAAGATGTGCCAAAAGCAAGGAGCAAAGTTCGTCATCGATACCACAGGTGAACCGCTGCGCCGGGCGCTGCCTTACCACCCGCTGCTTGTGAAGCCAAACCATCATGAGCTAGCTGAGCTGTTTGGCGTCGTGATAGAGACACGGGAGCAGTTGATCGCATACGGCCGCAAGCTGCTAGAAGAAGGGGCGCAGCACGTATTGATTTCGATGGCTGCGGAAGGCGCACTGTTGATCGGTGATAACGAGGTCTTCCATGCGAATGTTCCGCCCGGCAAGGTGCGCAACTCCGTTGGTGCTGGCGATTCAATGATCGCCGGATTTACGGGGACGCTCGCCTTAGGGGGAGACTTCATGGAGGCGTTCCGGGCCGGCGTAGCCTCGGGCAGCGCTACCGCTTTCTCCGACGATTTGGCCGAGCGTTCACTGATCGAGGAGCTGCGGGCGAAGGTGAGTATTGAGAAGATTGGATAAGGAAACAAACAGAAGACCCCCAACCGCAGATTGGGGGTCTTGCCATTTACCGAAGTAGATTCAGGGTCCGTCGTGATACAAATGCGCCCAGCCGTTACCGATGACTTGCGGTCGGCGAGGATTGCCGTCGCTCTGTTGGTAAGGCCGCAGCCCGTAACCCTGATTATAAGGCGGATGATAAGTATGTGGCGTCGAAGTTTGCTGCGCTTGAGCTTGCGGGTTCGGTTGATGACAGCCCAACGGAGGACCGATGATTACCGATTGATTTAGAGGGGCGAACGCAGCTCTTACTTTTTCTACATCCAGACAATAAGTATGGGCGAACGCTTCAGGTGGAGTCAGCCGCAGCATATCGGAGGCGAGAATAAATTCTGGAATCGGTTGATCAAAAATCGCCAGAAACCGCGTCCCATCCATCGTCGCCGTGTCGTAATGCCACCACCCTTGCGGGATACTGGTCGCCCATCCGGGACGGGTGGGGTAATGCTTCAATTCTTTGGTGAATGGGTTGATGATTGAGACCACCACTTCACCCGAAAGGCAATACACTAGCTCTGAAGCGTTTTGGTGAATGTGCATTTCGACGACGTTGCCTTTGTCGAGGTAGGTATCAAAAAAAGACATATTCCCCAGCGTGTTTATCTGATGAATGGAAAGCATGTTGATGAAGTTCCGTTGATCTTTGCGGAAGGTTGTGTTCCGGTTAACGTCGTACGTGAACTGTGCGTTGGGTGATGTGAAATCCATATAAGAAACCGCCATGTTGTTCCCTGCCTTTCCTATGTATAGGCACTATTGCTTCTACAGAATATCTATGTTTGAGATCGGGTTGATATGTATGTTTTGGGGAACCTTATAGGAGCCCTCGAGTTTGCTTTTTCGGCAGACGGTTTGTATGATGAGGTCAAAACAGCATTTACATAAAAAGGAGACGGGTTCATGAGTAACGTTCCGAAAATACTGATCGTTACCGGTGCGGTTCTTATCGTGATTGGTTTACTGTGGATGTTCTTGGGAAGGTTCGTGCAACTGGGGCGGCTTCCGGGGGATATTGCGGTTGAACGGGGCAATTTTCGGTTCTACTTCCCGATCGTGACGTGTATCGTGCTCAGCGTTGTGTTCTCTTTAATCATGGCTGTGATTCGGTGGTTGATGAAGTGACGCCTGGGGTCTCGCTGGTCAAGGGCTGGCTGCTCACCGCTCTGTCTGCCCCTACCGCCGTCAAAAGATTGCAAAAGTGCAGTTTTTTTCGGCCAAGTCGCCGAAGTAGAGGAAAAACCTGCAAAAGTGCAGGTTTTTTTGCTTGAAACAGTTGATTGGAGTTAAATCGCAAAAAATAACAGTATTTTTGCAGTTTTTCATCGTCTGCAACGAGTGAGGCGCGTTACTGGTAGCTGTTCTTCGTCTTAACGCCATTAATACCTGGCAGAAGGAATCTTGAAAACGACTCAAGGGACAGTTCCATGAGCTAATGCGTACCGTCTCCATATTTGTTGACGTAATGCGATAAGGCCAAGAGCGGCCAGATATATCGATAGCTGTGATAATGCACGTAAAAATAACCCGGTAAACCGGCTCCCGTTGGATACGTGGAGGGCCAATCCTCCTCATACAACATCGCGATCAGCCGGGCAACGCCCCGTTCGATCTCGGGCGTTGGCTGATCATGGACGGCGATCAACGCATCAAGCGCCCAGGCGGTTTGGGACGGTATGCTGGCCTGAAGCGAAACGTACCGCCTCAACTGATCGCTGCGGCATGATTCGCCCCAGCCGCCGTCCGGGTTTTGGATGCGCCTCAGCCAATCCGCCGCCTTCGCGATCCCCGGATGATCGGCGGGCATGCCCACGGCCATCAGCCCGGTGAGCGCCGCCCAGGTTCCGTAGATGTAGCATATCCCCCAGCGGCCATACCAAGAGCCGTCTTCCTCCTGATGGCTCAGCAACCAATCCGCTCCGCGGGCCACCCAATCCTGTCGAACGCTCAGTTTGGCGAAGTTGCCCAAAAACTCTAGCGTCCTTCCGGTCAAATCCGCTTCAGAAGGATCGATGGCTGCGGACTTTGCTCCTTCAATCGCCAGCCAAGTGAGCATCTCTTTGTTAGTGTTCTTTTCGAAGGCTGGCCAGCCGCCGTCGTTATTTTGCATCGACCAAACCCAGTTAAGCCCGCGGTTCCATGATTCTAATACCTCACAATCGTCGGCATGAAAGGCGGACAAGGCGCGGAGGGCGGCGGTGGTGTCGTCGACGTCAGGGACGAACGTATTCGTCTCGGAGAACCCCCAGCCTCCGGGGACGATGCCCGGATTATGAATCTGCCAATCGCCAGGGCGGTGATGCTGGCGCTCACGCAGGTAATCGGCGGCTCGTTGGATGGCCGGATGAGTAGGTGAAACCCCTGCTTTTTGCAAAGCATAGGAAATCAACGCGGTATCCCATACGGTAGAGGGAGAGTTCTGGATCGTGACATAGCGTGTTCCCCCTTGGCCACCGCGGTCCACCGCAAACTTCATCTGAGATAACCCTTCCACCGCACGCTGGATCACCGGATAATGCGGCTCGTATCCCAGCGCCAGCAAAGCGAACACCATCAGCACCGTACAGCTGGCGTACGTGTACAGCGTCCCATCGCTTTCAATTCGATCCAGCATATATTGCTCAGCCCGGTTAACGGCGGCATGTCGGATACGTTGCGGCGTACCTACCAAATGCGCCAAGGCCGATTGGATGAGCTTCAGCGGTTCCCGGCTTTCTGGAGTAAGCGTGAGCGGGTCTTCCTCTTCGCTGCGCGCGTCGAGAAACAGCTCGCTTAAATCCGGCGTTCGCTTTGACCGGGCGCGAAAATTCCGATCGGCCATGATCAGCAGCGGTACGAGATGCACCCGCGAATATCCGGAGAAATCGTAAAAGTTCAGAGGTAACGATTCAGGCAATAGCAGGATTTCGATGGGGATGAGCGATAAGGAGGTCGGCCAATCTCTCTGTCCGGTGGCGGCCAGAATGGCTTTGGTGAGCAGGCTTCCGGCGTGCCCAATGCCGCCCCGGTCCAGGATATAACGTTTCGCCCGTTGAATCGGTTCGTCTTCCGGCTTGCTGTACCCGGAGTACAGCAAAGCGTAATAAGCCTCAACCGTAGCGGACAAGTGGCCTTCCTTGTCGTCATGGTACCAACGCCAGCAGCCTTCTGGTTCCTGGGCCGCAAGGATGCGATCGTGCAGCTGTCGGATCAAATCTTCTTTGTCATTGTTTAACGTACGAAAAAGAATGATTGTGCAAGCGTCAATCGAGATGCCGTTTTCGAAGCAAAAGCGCCACGTTCCGTCCAACTCCTGCCGCTCGATCAGTTCCTCGGTCAACCGTTGGATTTCTCCCCGGATCTCGCCCATGTACTGTGCCATCCTTGCTCCCTCCCTCGACCTGTCACCTCATTATATGAGCGGGCAAGGGTGGGCATGATGCATTCATGAGCAGCCGTTCCTCGATGGACCCGGACGATCCGCGCCTCAACGGCGACAAGCGAGCTTGGTTCTTCGAACAGACAAGATCACGAAATGGTGTAAAGTCCGGCGATTATTCGGTATAGTAGATGGAAGAAGTTTGGTGATGAGAATCCAAAATTGAACGTTACCTAAAAAGAGAGGGAACCAAGCGATGACGACAAGACTATATTTCGACGATGCCTATTTGACCCATTGGACCACCCGCATCAAGGACAAGCTGGAGCGGGAGGATGGAATTTATGTTGTTCTGGAAGAGAGCGCCTTCTATCCCCATGGAGGCGGTCAGCCCAACGATACCGGACGGATTGGCGGGATTCCGGTTCTGGATGTGATCAGTGAGGGCGATGTCGTGCTGCATAAGGTGGAGCGTTTCCCAGAGGAGGCCGAAGCACGCTGTGAAATCGACTGGGATCGCCGGTTTGACCACATGCAGCAACATAGTGGGCAGCATTTGCTATCCGCGGTTTGTCGCGAGCTGTATGAAGCGATCACCGTGAGCTTTCATCTGGGTGAAGATTATTGCACCATTGATGTAGAACGTCCCGAACTGTCTGCGGAACAGCTGGAGGCGATTGAACGTGAAGCGAACCGTCATATTTATTTGAATCACAAGATCTCCAGCTACTTCGTTACCCAGGAGGAGGCGTCCCGACTGCCGCTGGTGAAGCCTCCGAAGGCGGTGGACCGCGTCCGCATCGTGGAGATGGAAGACGTGGAGTACAACGGTTGTGGAGGTACGCATGTGGCGGCGACCGGTGCGATCGGGATGATTAAACTGCTGAAGACCGAGAAGCAGAAGGGGAATGTTCGGATCTTTTTCAAATGTGGGTACCGGGCCCTCAGAGAGTTTCAGGATCAGCAACACATTTTAGCAACCATTACCGCCAAATTAAAAACAGGCCGGGACAGCATTCTGGAGCGCCTCGACAAATGGGAAGATGAGCAGAAGCGGTTGCAACGGGAGTACGATACGTTAAAAGAAGCGATGGACGAAGTAACCGTAAGTGAGCTGCTGGAGAAGCGCGAAGGCGGGATCATTGCGCAAATCTATGCGGACAAGTCCTTGAAGGATTTGCAAAGCCTTGCCCAAAAGCTGACGGCCCAAACTGATGCAGCGGTCCTGCTGGCCACGGAAGCGGAACAGAAGGTGGTGCTGGCCCATAACGGCAGCCTCTCGCTGTCCTGCGGAGCCTTCTTCAAGGAGCATCTCTCTGCTTATGGAGGCAAAGGCGGCGGCAGCGACAAGCTGGCACAGGCCGGCTTCAGCAGTTGGGCGGATGCGCTGGCTTTTTATGAGTTTGTGAAGCAGACTGTATCGTGAAAAAATATCGGGCGTCATCCCTGCGGATGCTCACGGATCAAATCGACAAAACGTTGGACCGCTGGAGACAGCGGTTCATTTTTTCGCGTATAGACCGAGATCGTATTCATCAGGTCTACGCCATCCACGAAGACGCGGCTCAGTAGTCCGCGCTCCACGTATTCCCTCACCACCAGCGCCGAAACGAAGCTGGCCCCGTACCCGGCAATCACCGCCTGGACGGTTTCGTTTAACCCGTTAAATTGCAAGGCGATGCGCGGCGCCTGTGCATTGTAGGTCCGGCATAATGCCATAAACCGTTCCCGTGTGGAGCTGCCGATCTCCCGCATGACAAAAGGTTCCCTGACCATGTCGTGGAGGGAGACGCGCTGTCCCGCATACCGATGTTTCGGGGAGACGACAAACCACAATTCGTCCCGGAACATTTCCTCTGCATGAACCGATTCAGGGTAGGTTTCTGGCAATCCGCCGTAGATCGCCAAATCCACCTCCAAATTCAGCAGTTGCTTTAGCGCATCCGTCGAATTTGTCGTGTTGATGCTCATCTCCACATGCTCGTATTGCGATTTAAATTTCGCGATCCAAGTCGGGACGAGGAAATGCGCGGGCAAATAAGTGGCTGCCAGCCGGATATGCCCCAGCTCCCCCATTTTATAATCTTGCAAAAACTGCTCGATCTGCTGCTCTACCGCAAAGAGGCGTCGGCTGTAGGTAAACAGCTTGTCCCCGACGTCGGTTAAGGCGATGCCGCGTCCTTGCGCTTTCAGCAGGGGCAGTCCCAGTTCCTTTTCCAGCTTACGGATCTGGGCGGAGATGGCCGGCTGGCTGATGTTTAACAGCTCCGACGCGCGCGTCACACTGCCTGTCTCCGCAATGACGTGGAACAACCGCAAGGCGTGTAAGTTCATTCCACTTAAGCCCCTTTCAATTCATAACTTATATCTATGATTTACTTATAAAGATATATTATATTTATGGGTCTAAATCAACTACAATGTCCTCAGCAGGAAATATAATCGTATGCCAAAAGGAGCTGAGGCAGGGATGAACCTGGAAAAACTCGTTTATGATTACGATCAACAGGGGACAAATTACGCTGGATATCGGCGGACTGATCCGCGTATTGCGCGGTATGTGTTCGAGGCGTTGGGGGATGCCCAAACGATCATCAACGTGGGCGCTGGAACCGGGTCCTATGAGCCGAAGGACCGGTATGTCGTCGCAGTAGAACCTTCCGCAACGATGCGCAGTCAGCGGAGGGCGCGCGGAGCAGTTCCGGCCGTCAACGCCTGGGCAGATGCGCTGCCTTTTGATGATCAGGCTTTTGATGCAGGGATGGCGATGGTCACTGTCCACCATTGGCCTGATTTTCGCCATGGCCTTCAGGAGCTGAGAAGGGTGACGCGAGGGAACGTCATCGTCTTGACCTTTGATCCGGATGCACTCGATTCGTTCTGGACGGCTGAGTATTTTCCGGAGCTGATCGAAGCCGAGCGGCGGCGTTATCCGAAACCGCAGGACATTCTTGAAGCGCTGGGAGAGGGAGGGCAGATCATTCCGTTGCCCATTCCACTGGATTGTATTGATGGATTCCAGGAAGCTTTCTACGGCCGTCCGGAAGCGTTCCTGATCCCCGAGGTACGTCAGGCCCAGTCAGCATGGGGCTTCTTGGCGGAAGGCGTGGAGGAGCGCCTGGTTCAGCGTTTGGCCGATGCTTTGAAATCCGGGGAATGGGACCGCAAATACGGGCACTATCGGAACATGCCAACCATGACAGGGTCACTCCGGCTGATCGTCAGCGAATCCGAAGCATGAAGATAAAGTCCACATTCTTATAAGCTGTCTTCACCGCATACGCGTGGGAGGCGGCTTTTTTGCGTTTCTTTTACTGTGCGATGACGATTTTGACACTCCATTGATCCATGGCTAACGTTCCGGTGACATCCAAGCTATACACTAGCAGAGGAATTTGAACATCTCAACCTTCATAAAAAAAGGAGGCTTTCCTCATGAGCGAGCTGGATCACCAGGTGAGTCTGCCATCAAGGGGCCAATCCGTAGCATCGGCTTCTGCAGCGACTCGTCGACCTGCCCGCGCCGCAACCTTAAGACAACAGAACATTCGAGAACATGCGCTGGCCTATACGTTTCTGGCTCCGTCGTTGCTCCTGTTTGTCGTGTTTTTGTTCTACCCGCTGCTAAAGTCGGTGTACTTGAGCTTACACAGCACGGACCCGACTGGTCGAATCGCCTCATTTGTTGGCTTCGACAATTTTACCAGCCTTTTTGCCTCCGGCTTATTTGTCAGCGGGATGAAGGTGACAGCGCTCTTTGCCTTATTCACCGTGCCAACCGGAATGCTGATCGCGCTGGTGCTCGCAGCATTCACGCATCATCTTCGACGGGGGAGACGGTTTTTCCAATTCGCCTACTCGCTGCCGTTGGTACTCTCCGTTGGTTCAGCGGCGGTCATTTGGAAGTTTCTGTTTCACCCTACTTTAGGTATGCTTAACTACTTACTTGGCTTGGCCGGCGTGGGTCCGGTACCTTGGCTGATCAGCCCGGACTGGGCTTTGTGGTCCGTGTCGCTGATGACGGTCTGGATGAACTTGGGCTTTAATTACATCATCCTGTCCAGCGGGATGCAGGGAGTTCCCGACGAGCTGTACGAAAGTGCCAAGATCGATGGAGCTGGACCGATGACAACGTTTCGCAAAATTACGCTGCCGCTTCTGTCGCCCACGTTATTTTTCCTGTTGGTGGTGTCCATCATCAGTGCATTCCAATCGTTTGGGCAGATCAACATTCTGACATCGGGCGGGCCGATGAACCGGACGAACGTCTTCGTCTACACGATCTACCAAGAAGCCTTCGTCAACTTCCGGTTTGGTACGGGCAGTGCCCAAGCGCTTCTACTCTTCCTGGTCATTCTGCTATTGACCTTGATTCAGTTCAAATGGGTAGAAAGGAAAGTCCACTATCAATGAACAAGCTGACCTTTAACCAAATCATTGTGTTGTTGTTCATGACCGTAGCTGCAGTTCTCGTCCTTTATCCTATCGTTTACAGCCTGTTTATGTCCGTCATGACGCCGCAGGAAGCCAGCGCCTATCCACCGCATCTGGTGCCGCATTCGCTGCATTTGAGCAACTTTGCCGAGGTGCTACAGATCGTTCCGATTGCCTTGTTTATCGGGAACACCTTTCTGGTCTCCGGGATTGTGATGCTTGGACAATTGATCACCGCCAGCTTGGCAGCCTATGCCTTCGCCAAGATGGAATTCAAGGGCAAAGGCTTGATGTTCAGCTTATTTGTCGCCACGATGATGGTTCCTTGGGAAGTAACGATGATCCCCAATTATTTAACGGTACGCAGCCTGAATTGGTTGGACAGTTACCAGGGGTTAATGGTGCCGTTTTTGGCCACTGCCTTTGGGACGTTTCTGCTTCGCCAGTTTTTCCTGCAGCTGCCGAAGGAGCTGTTCGAGGCGGCGAAAATCGATGGCTGCGGGCATGTCCGTTACTTTCTGTTTCATGTGCTTCCGCTTTCAAGACCGGCGCTTGGAACGCTGGCGGTGTACTCTTTTTTGAATATGTACAACAGTTACTTATGGCCGCTTCTGATCACTAACAGCAAATCGATGCGCACGGTGCAGATCGGCATCTCCATGCTGGAATTTCAGGAGACAACCTCTTGGAATCTCGTATTCGCAGGGATTACGTTAGTCATTCTACCGTCCCTGCTGTTACTGGTGTTTGGACTTAAGCAACTCGTTCGCGGGATGGCGGCCGGAGCGTTGAAAGGCTAAGAAATTTTCAAAAATCATTTTACGTAGGGAGAGGTACGAACGATGAAAAGGTTTCGCTTCAAAAGCATGCTGCTGGTGATGGCAGCGTTGATGGTCGTTATTGCCGGGTGCGGCGGGAATGGGAATGACGCAGGAAGCAGTGCGGCAACCGGGGGAACCAATACCCGCAGCGACAATTCGGCAAGCGCCAGCTCGGGGAAGAAGCCGATTCACCTGACCTGGTGGCACTCGATGTCAGGGGCGAATGAGAAGGCTATTAACGAGCTCGTCTCGGATTTTAATGCGAGCCAATCCGATATTGAAGTGGAAGCTGTGTTCCAAGGAAGTTACGATGAGAGCTTAAATAAGCTGAAAGCTTCGATGGGCTCGAACAGCGGCCCAGACTTGATCCAGGTGTACGAGATCGGCAGCAAATTTATGATCGACTCCAAGGCGATCACACCGGTGCAGAAGTTTATTGATGAAGACGGCTATGATCTCTCGCAGTTAGAACCTAACATTATTCGTTATTACACGATCGGCGGCCAGTTAAATGCTATGCCGTTTAATACGTCGAACCCGATACTTTACTACAACAAGGATGCCTTCAAAGCCGCAGGTCTGGATCCGGAAAATCCACCGAAAACGTTTGAGGAGTTTGAAGCGGCAGCTACCGCGTTGAGCAAGAAGGGGCAACCGGGCGCTGCGATCGCTGTTTATGCTTGGCTTGTCGAGCAGTGGTTTGCCAGCCAAAATGCCGATTACGTGAATAATGGCAACGGACGTGAAGCGGATGCCACCGAGTCGCTGCTCGCATCGGAGGCGGGGGTGAACATTCTGGAGTGGTGGAAAAGAATGGTGGACAACGGAGTTGTCGCTAATTTGGGCCGCAAAACCGATGACACGGACGCTGCCTTTGCTGCAGGCCAAGTGGCGATGACCTTAAATTCAACGGCGGCACTGCGTAACATCGTAGGAGCGGTTGGCGACAAATTCGAAGTAGGCACTGCCTTCCTGCCAAGACCCGCCAGCGCCAAAGAAGGCGGCGTGATCGTTGGGGGCGCAAGCTTGTATATCATGAACAACAAATCGGAAGAAGAGCAAAAAGCGGCATGGGAGTTTATCAAATACGTAACCTCTCCGGCTGCGCAGGCGAAATGGAGCGTAAACACCGGCTACTTCCCGATCACGAAAGCGGCTTACGACGAGCAAGTGTTGAAGGATAATATGGCGAAATATCCGCAGTTCCAAACCGCTGTTGATCAGCTGCATGCGTCGACGGAATCTACGGCGACCTCCGGTGCGCTGATGGGCGTCTTCCCGGAAGCGCGTCAATTCGTGGAAGGTGCGATCGAGGAAGTGCTGAACGGACAAAAACCGCCGAAGCAAGCATTGGAAGACGCCGCCAAGCAAATTACCGAGAAGATCAAGCAGTATAATGCGACGGTGCAGAAGTAACTTTATATTTTAGAAAGAGAGCCGGGAGATTGTCCCGGCTTTTTTACTTGGGATATTTAACTGTAAATCCTAACGTTAATTTCGAAGGTATTCCCCATCTGCGAAGAATAACAGTAAAACCTGCCGTTAATTTTTGGGAAAAGCGCACTATCGCGCAAATTTGTCCGAAATAACGTTACTTTTTCCTGTTAATGATGCTAAAACGGAGGATTGGCCTCGAAATAACAGCAGGTTTTCCCGTTAATTATCTTCGGTTCTCCGAACTGACAGAACACTGGGCGACTCTGTTTACATAAGTCAGTCCCTTACAGCTTACCTCGGCGCTGGCATTCGCGGCTTTGGATGCGAATACAGCTTCACGCGCACCCAGAACATATTGATCAGCAGCAGGATACCGGAAATCACAAACAATCCCTCAATGCCGATATACCCGGCGAGAAAGCCGCCAATCAGCGAGCCCATCATATTGCCCAAGGCGAGGGTACTACTGTTAAACCCAAATGCCCGGCTCTCCATGCCGTCCGGGGTGTAAAAGCGGATCAGCGCGTTAACGCTAGGCAGCAATCCCCCCATGAACACGCCCATCAGGAACCGAATGGCGATCAATTGCCACACCGTCTGTACGAACGCCTGCGGAATCAGCGTAGCCGCCGCTCCAATCAGGCAAAAGGTCAGAATGCGGTGAGCGCCCAGCTTGTCGCTGATTCTGCCGAGTATCGGCGAAGTGATCATATTGGAAATGCCCGTCACGGCGCTGACAAATCCGGCCCAGAACGCCACGTCTGCGGTTTGTCCATGCAGCTTCTCCACATAGAGAGGCAGCAACGACATCGGGCTCAGCATCGCAAACTGCAGCAAGAAGGTTACGGCGAATAACGCGGTGAGCTGCGGCGTTTTGTTCAGCTCCAGGAAGCCTTGCAATACAGATGGTTGAGGCGTGTGCAGCGCCTCCTCCCGATCGAACTTCTCGCGTACGAAGAGGAGCGCCAGCATGGATGCGATAAACAGCAGCACCCCTGTAATGTAAAATATCGGCCGAAATCCGATCCACTCCGCCATCAACCCGCCAATTAAAGGGCCGAGGATCGTACCGGCCACGTTGCCTGACTGGATCGTGCCCATCGCGAAACCCATTCGCTCTTTCGGCGCTGTACCTGAGATCAGTGCGACGGAAGCGGGGTTAAAGCCGGAGATCGTTCCGTTTAGCAACCGCAGGCCAAGCAGGTGCCACGGCTGGGTGGCGAAGCCCATCAACGTAATGACGATGGCCATGCCGAAGCCGGAGCGGAGCAGCATAATCTTACGTCCGTATTTGTCGGCGAGCTTCCCCCAGATCGGTTGAAAAATAAACGAAGTCGCGAAGTTAGCAGCAAAAATCATTCCAGCCCACAGCCCAATCGCCCGCTCTCCATGCACGTGCAAATCCCGCGCCAGATACAGCGAGAGGAACGGTGTAATCATCGTCATCCCGGCGTTGACCAGAAACTGCCCGAACCAAAGCACAATGAGATTAATCTTCCAGGTATTCAATTGTGCTTTCACTTCCTTTCGCTGGGATTCTAGGATGCGAGAAACCAGATCAGAGTTATACCAGTATACACCATTGAAAACCGGGTCCGGGGCATTCTTCATAGCATCTTCATCCGATTGTCATAGGTTCGCCACGTTGTGATAGTTGTTACTTATTTTTAAGTAGGGCATAATGTAAATTAGAATGTTTATAGTGTAGCTTTAATGATTTGTTATCAAAATTTGGTTTCTACGAGTATTGGAGGCGTGCGGTTTGGTTTACAATGATCGCTTGATCCGGGCCCTGCGGAAGCAGGAGGTGGATCGCCTTCCGGTTTGGTACATGCGCCAGGCGGGCAGGTATGATCCCGATTACCGGAAAATCAAAGAGAAATACAGCTTATTGGAAATTTGCCGGCAGCCGGAGCTGGCGGCGGAAGTGACCATGATGCCCGTTCGTAAGCTTGGCGTGGACGCGGCTATTTTGTATTCCGATATTATGAATCCGGTTGCTTCACTGGGCGTTAAATTCGATATCGTCAAAAATATCGGCCCGGTCATCGAAGAACCGATCCGTACGCTTGCGGATATTGAGCGGCTTCGACCGATCGACGTTCACAAGGATTTATCGCATGTCTTGGAAACGATTGCGATTTTGGACAAGGAGCTGGATGTGCCGCTGATCACATTTGCCGGTGCTCCGTTTACGATTGCCAGCTACTTGATCGAAGGGCGGCCGTCCAAGAGCTATATCCGCACGAAAGCGATGATGTACGGCGATCCAGAAGCTTGGTTCAAACTGATGGACAAGCTGGGTGATATGGTGATCACCTACCTTCGGGAGCATGTGGAAAGCGGAGGCAAGGCGTTCCAACTGTTTGACAGTTGGGTAGGCGCGCTCGCTCCGAAAGATTTTCAGCGGTATGTACTACCAACGATTACCCGTATTTTTGCCGAACTTCAGGATTTGGATGTACCTAAAATTTATTTTCCTGGTGTCAGCTCGGGAGAGCTGCTGCCGACATTAACGGATATCGCTGCCGATGCCGTTGGCCTCGATTGGCGGGTATCGATTACAGAAGGCCGGCGCCGGACGGGCGGGAAGTTTGCGATGCAAGGCAATTTGGACCCGTATGTGCTAACCGCGCCAATGAATGTCATTAAGGCACAAGCAAAGGAAATTATCGATGACGGCCTGAACGCCCCTGGCTTTGTGTTCAACCTGGGTCATGGTCTGTTTCCGGAGGTTTCGCTGGATAAACTGCGCGAGCTGACGGAATTCGTACACGAATATTCAGCGGAAGCCATCATGCATCAACCTGTACGGCGTGCGTAAGACTAAGTCGCATTGAATATGGCACACAACTTTTGTACTTGAGGTGAACTGATATCGTGAAATCAAAAATCGGAGTTTTGGTGATGTCTTACGGCACGCCGCAGAGTTTGGATCAGGTTGAGGCGTATTATACGCATATTCGGCGTGGACATCCTCCAACCGCAGAACAACTTCAGGAGCTGGTCAGCCGGTATGAGGCGATCGTAGGCGGGGTGTTCCCGCTGCGTGCCAATACGGATAAACAGGTTGCCGCTCTGCAGGAGACCTTGAACCGGATGTCCGCGAACCTGGATGTTGAATTTGTCTGCTACCAAGGATTAAAGCATGCCCAACCCTTTATCGAAGATGGGGTAGAGCAGATGGCAAAAGACGGCATCCGTGAGGCGATTGGCATCGTGCTTGCTCCGCATTATTCCGTAATGAGCATCGGCGGGTATATTAAGCGGGCGCAAGCGAAAGCGGAGGAACTGGGAATGTCAGCAAGCTTCGTGGAGAGCTATCATTTGCATCCGAAGCTGATCGAGGCGTTTGCCCAACGTGTATCCGCTAAGCTGGATCAGTTCGAGGAGGCTGGCGCTTTGCGTGATGAAGTGAAAGTGCTGTTCAGCGCCCACAGCCTGCCGGAGAAAATCTTGCAAATGGGTGATCCGTACCGGGATCAACTGCTGGAGACATCTCAAGCTGTTGCCGAAAAAGCCGGTGTGAAGAACTGGCAGTTTACGTGGCAAAGTGCCGGGCGTACCGCCGATCCGTGGCTCGGGCCGGATATTTTGGACACGCTGAAGGAATTAAGCGAGGAGCAGGTAGAGGACGTCCTGGTCGCTCCGGTCGGCTTCGTGTCGGACCATCTGGAAGTGCTGTACGATCTGGACATCGAAGCCAAAACGATCGCCAAAGAGCTGGATATGCGGCTGGAGCGGATCGAATCGCTGAACACCGAGCCTTTGTATATGGAAGCGCTCAGCGACGTCATTATCAAATCTTGGGAAAAGAGATGAGAAGGCATGCGTGATTCTTCACGTCAAGTGGTCATTATTGGCGGAGGGCTGACCGGTTTGTCTGCGGCCTTTTACGTTCGGAAATTTTACAAGGAACGGGGCGTCACCCCGCAAATTACGCTGCTGGAAAAGGGAAACACTCTCGGCGGCAAAATTGAAACACTGGAGAAGGACGATTTTGTGATCGAGAAAGGTCCGGATTCCTTCCTGGCTCGCAAGACGGCGATGATTGATCTGGCGAAGGAGCTGGGGCTGGAAGGCGAACTCGTCTCGATGAACCCGGAGGCCAAGAAGACCTACATCGTCAGCGAAGGGAAGCTGCATCCGATGCCTTCCGGGCTGGTGCTGGGCATCCCGACCGAGCTGGGACCGTTCTTGCGCAGCGGTCTTGTCTCTTGGAGCGGCAAAGCCCGGGCGATGCTGGACCTCGTGATGCCGCCTCGGCTCAGCGAAGAGGATGAGTCGCTTGGCGCATTTATCGAGCGCCGGCTGGGTGCCGAAGTGCTGCAAAACATCACCGAGCCGCTGCTCGCGGGCATTTATGCTGGCGATACTTACCATCTCAGCCTGCAATCGACCTTCCCGCAGTTTGGCGAGGTGGAACGAGCTTACGGCAGTCTGATCAAAGGCATGATGTCTGGGAAGAAGCCTACGGAGACGCACACCGGCACTAAACGCAGCGCCTTCCTCACGTTCCGTAAAGGATTGAAGACGTTAGTGAACGGCTTAGTCGAGTCGCTGTCGGATGTGGATTGCCGCTTGCACACTGAGGTGGTGGAACTTCGTCGCACCGGAACGGAAGTGTATGAAGTTGTCCTTGCCTCGGGCGAGGTGATCCCAGCGGATGAAGTGATCGTTACGGTGCCGGCGTTTGCCGCTGCTGAGCTGCTGCGGCCGCATGTGGATGTGACCGCGCTGGATGCGGTGAACTATGTGTCCGTGGCCAATGTGGTTATGGCCTTTGACCGCGAGGATGTCACCGGGCAATTTGACGGCTCCGGCTTCCTCGTGCCGCGCAAAGAAGGCATGAACATTACCGCCTGCACATGGACCGGCATCAAATGGCTGCACACGAGCCCGGACGACAAAATGCTGCTGCGCTGTTACGTCGGCCGCTCCGGCGACGAGGAGAAGACGTTCTTGCCTGACGAGGAGCTGCTGGAGCTGGTGCTCGGCGATTTGAAACAGCTGATGAACATTACGGCTCGGCCGTTGTTCACAGAAATTACCCGGCTGCCTAAATCGATGCCGCAGTATCCGGTGGGCCATCTGCAGCAGGTTGCGGAGCTGCGCAGCCAATTGGAGCAGAAGCTGCCCGGCGTATATGCAACAGGAGCGGCGTTTTACGGCGTTGGTATGCCTGACTGCATCAAGCAAGCGAAGGAGCTGGCGGAGCAAATGGCAGACCAGATGAAGGTCGCTCAAGCTTAAGGCGATGGCCGGCTAACCGCCCTGACATAGGACTTCCTGACCCCCTGCCCGTAAAATAGGCGAGGGGTTCTATTTATTTCCGGAGACCTGATATAATAAAATCATACGGTCGGCTTTACAACGCGAAGGAAGGGGGACAGCGCCTTCCATCGTAACGATAGATCTATGCAAAAAGGAGTCCGTAATGTACCCACCAAGGTCGGAAAAATACAAGAAAAAACAGCAGGAAAAAAAGCGGCGTCAAAATCGGATTTGGCTGACGTTAAACTTGACTCTCATCACTTTAATTTTCGTGCTGGGAGCTTACTTTTATTTGGAGGAACGCACTGGTCAAGCGAGATTGGACTCGGGAACGGAGCAGCAGTTGCCAGGAGCTTGGGGCGACAACGGGTCAGTTGTTGGCGATACGACAAGCGAAGATGCTCCTAGTGTGCAGCCGGAGGACAACGATGCTGGGGCTGCAGGAACGGAAGACGAGAAGGGGCAGAAATCCACGAACTCAGGTGAGAACGCATCCGGTGAAAATAACGCCGCCGTTACCGGCGACGAGGATCAAGAGGAAGCGGCGGATTTGCCGTCCAATGATGGAGACTTAAGCGAGGCAGACGGCAAAGGGGATCGGCTGTTGGTTCATTTTGCAGGGGACACCATGTTCTCCGGCAAAGTGGAGGAGCGGTTAGAGAAAGCGGGCTACGAGCTTCCGTATGAGTATGTGCGAGGATTATTCCAGAACGACGATTTAAGCGTTCTGAATTTGGAGACGCCGGTTACGACCGGCGGGGAGCCGGCGGAGGACAAAACCTATGTGTTTAAATCGCCGCCAAAGGCGATTGGACCGATGGCTCAAGCCGGCGTGGACGCTGTGAATTTGGCGAACAACCATGTGTTGGACCAAGGAGTCCCCGGCCTCCTGGATACGATGAAAGCTTTGCGGCAGCAAAACGTGAAGTATGTCGGGGCTGGCAAGAACAGTAAGGAAGCGTACGCCCCGGTTTATGTGGAACGCAGAGGGATTAAGATTGCCCTGTTTGGCTTCAGCCGGGTCGTCCCGGAGCCGGGATGGGTGGCCGGAGCGAACAAACCGGGCGTAGCCTCGGTCTATGCGCCGGAAGCTGCGTTGAACGCCATTCAAGCGGCGCGCAAAAACGCAGATCTCGTATTCGTGATGGCCCATTGGGGCAAGGAGCGGACGACCAAGTTGGAGGAGCACCAGCAAGAGCTGGCGCACGCCTTCATTGACGCTGGCGCGGATCTGGTCATCGGCGGTCATGCGCATGTAATGCAAGGGCTGGAGCAATACAAAGGGAAATGGATTGCCTACAGTACGGGCAACTTTATTTTTACGAAATCCAAGGATCCGAAGACGTGGGAAACTGCGGTGTTCGCCGCTTCCTGCACACGTGACGGAGATTGCGATCTGAAGCTGATCCCGTTCCGTACGGAACTCGGGCAGCCTGTGCCGATGAGCGCCGAGGACGGAAGCAAGCTGTTAAAAGAAATCGAAGGCTTCTCACCTGGGGTAAGAATCTCCGAGGATGGAGAAGTGTGCACTTCGAAGACCGGGTGGATTCAAGAATCCGGTACTTCGCTGTTGGGGGATGACCAGACTTAAGTGGAAGGATCGTTTCCAATCAGAAGGAGGCGAGAGCATGCGTAACCCATGTGTTGCTCATCGCGGCTTCTCAGGAATTGCTCCGGAGAACACGATGGCTGCGGTCCAGCTTGCCATGGAGCAGGAGGATGTCCACTGGATCGAAGTTGATGTACAATGTTCAAAGGACGGCGTGCCTTTGTTGATTCATGATTTTACGCTGAACCGCACGACAAATGGAAAGGGACCGGTCAAGGACAAGACTTGGGCGGAGCTGCAAACGTTGGATGCGGGGAGTTGGAAATCCACGGCTTACCGCGGGGAGCGGCTGCCAAGCCTCGATGAATTTCTCGACGCCGTCGCCGGACGGCTGCGGGTCAACTTGGAAATCAAGACCGAAGGGAATATGTACCCCGGGCTGGAGGAAAAGGTGGTCGCTGCGGTCAAACGGCGGCATATGGAGCACGAGGTGGTGCTGACTTCGTTTGAACCGCGGATCTTGGCGAAGATCAAGGAGATCGGACGAGGAATCCGCACAGGGCTGATCATCGATCGGCAGCCCAAAGATTTGCTGTTGCGGCTGAAGCTGTTGCACTGTTCGTTCTTATCGATTTATTATCGGGCATTAACCGCAGAGCTGGCTGCCAAAGCGTTCAAACACGGCATTGAAGTGATGGCTTGGACGATGGATGATGTGAAGTCGCTGCGGAAGGTGGCGGCGATGCATCCTGACATCCTGCTCTGCACGAACCGGCCGGATGTTTGGCGCCAAGCGATCGTAACGGGAAAGTGAAAAAATCGATTGGGAAACCATAATCCCCTGGAGGAGAAGATGACGATGAACAAATTGATCGCTAATGTGTATTGCGTAGGCCGGAACTACCGGGCGCATGCTGAGGAGCTTGGCAATGAGGTGCCAACTGAGCCGATGATTTTCCTAAAACCGTCCCATGCGGTAACCGCCATGGACGGCAGGGGGCTGGAGCTTCCGGCAGACCGGGGTTCGGTGCATTATGAAGCGGAATTGGTGTTGCGGATCGCCCGCGATTATAAGCCGGGGATGACGGTTGACGAGTTGGTGGATGTGATCGCGTTTGGGATCGACTTCACGCTGCGTGACGTACAGAACATCGTTAAAGATAAGGGGAATCCTTGGATGCCGGCCAAAGGCTTCCTGCAATCGGCGCCAATCACGCCATATATCGCTTTTCCCGGAGCGGTGGAGACGGCGAATGAAGATTTTGTGCTGCGGAAGAATGGGGAGATTGTACAGCGCGGCAATATCAGTCGGATGATTTTCCCGCTGCAGCAAATTGTGGATTATATCGCGGAACACTACGGGCTGGGAGAAGGAGATTTGATTTTCACCGGAACGCCTGAAGGGGTCGGCCCGATATATCAAGGGGACAAGCTGGAGCTGTCCTACGGCGACAAAGTGCTGGGCAGTTGCACAGTGGCGGTCGGTCCTTCGGCAAAATGATGATGGATTGGTTTATTGGGGCGCTCTGCGCCCTAATCGTGTCTGCAGCCGCCTATAAGAAGCGATCGTTATCGCTCTCCGGCATGCTGGCGGCATTTATTATGGGAACGGTATACTACGGGGCCGGCAATTTGTTCTGGTTTGGGATCTTGCTGCTATTTTTCATCAGCTCGTCGATCTTCTCGCATTTTCGCGGGGATCGCAAGGCGGAGCTGGAGAAATCGTATGCCAAGAGCGGTCGCCGGGACGCAGGGCAGGTGCTGGCGAACGGCGGGCTGGGGATGCTGGCTTGCCTCGGCAACCTGTTTTGGCCGGATCCGGCATGGGCTTACTTCTTCGTTGGCACCATGGCTGCGGTAACGGCGGACACGTGGGCAACGGAATGGGGCGGCCTTAGCAAAAGCGAGCCGCGTTCGATTCTGAACGGACGCCGGGTTCCTCCAGGAACATCAGGCGGAGTGACGCTGCTCGGCAGTACGGCGGCGCTGGCCGGGGCCGTATGCATCGGCGGGGCTGCATGGCTGCTGCGCATGTGGACCGGAGATGACACTTATGCCGGAGTAGGTTCCGCGTTGCTTGCGCTGGTGAAATGGGGGCTGATCGGCGGGATTTCCGGCTTGGCCGGGGCTTTTGCCGACTCCTGGCTGGGCGCGACGGTTCAATATATGCATCGCTGCGTCGTTTGCGGCAAAGAGGTTGAGGTGGCGACGCATTGCGGTCAGGAGACCGTAGTGCTGCGAGGTTTTCGCTGGATGGATAATGATATGGTGAATTTACTCAGTTCCCTGGTGGCAGGCTTACTGGCTTGGGGAATCGGGATGATAGGATAAAGTAGGGATTCGAGTATGAATATATTAACGGTGGAGCATCTGACCAAAACCTATGGGGAGAAAGTGCTGTTTCAGGACGCTTCCTTTGGGATGGACGAAAACGATAAAATCGGCATCATCGGCGTCAACGGAACGGGTAAATCTACGTTTCTGAAGGTGATCGCCGGTCTGGAACAAGCCGACTCCGGCAAAGTCGCCATTAACCGGGATGTCCGCGTGACATTTCTGGCGCAAAATCCCGAATATGACCCGGACATTTCTGTGTTGCGCGGCGTGTTCCAAGGCGGCGGGCCTGAGCTTCAGGTGGTGTCCGCTTATATGGAGGCCGAGGAAGCGCTGGAACGGGAGCCGGGGGATGCAGGGCGGCAAGCGGAACTGACGCGGCTGTCCCAGGAGATGGACCGATTGCAGACCTGGACTCTGGTCAGTGAGGCCAAAAGCGTCTTGTCCAAGCTGGGCATCACCGATTTTACTCAGAATATGGGCAGCTTGTCCGGAGGGCAGCGAAAGCGCGTTGCGCTTGCTTCGGCGTTAATCCTTCCATCGGAGCTCTTGATTATGGACGAGCCCACCAACCACATCGACAATGAATCTGTTGCTTGGCTGGAGTCGTATCTTCAGAAACGGCGTGGGGCGTTGCTCTTGATTACGCATGATCGCTATTTTTTGGACCGCGTCTGCAACGTAATGCTGGAGCTGGATCACGGCCGGTTGTTCCGCTACGAGGCGAATTACAGCCGTTTCCTGGAGCTCAAGAGCGAGCGTGAGGAGCGAGAAGCGGCCTCCGAACAGAAACGGCAAAATTTGCTGCGGGGTGAGCTCGCCTGGATCCGCCGCGGAGCCAAGGCACGCTCGACGAAGCAGAAAGCGCGGATTGAACGGTTTGAGAAGCTGCAAGCGGCCAAGACGGAATACAAAAGCGATAACCTCGAAATCTCAGTGGCTTCAACGCGGTTGGGACGCAAAATTTTGGAGATCGAACGGCTGCGCAAATCGATCGAAGGCCGGTTGCTCATCGGCGATCTGACCTACACGGCGGTCCCGGGAGACCGTGTTGGGATTGTGGGTCCCAACGGCAGCGGGAAGTCGACGCTGCTGAACATGATCGCCGGGCGAATTGAGCCGGATGCCGGTCAAATTGTGCTGGGCCAGACGGTGAAGCTGGGTTATTTTACTCAGGAGCATCAGGAAATGGACAGCCAGCAACGGGTGATCGAATATATCAAGGAAGCGGCAGAGGTAGTGACGACGGCGGACGGCTCGCGGATTACCGCCTCGCAAATGCTAGAGCACTTCTTGTTCCCGCCGGACATGCAATGGACGCCAATCGGCAAGCTGTCAGGCGGTGAGAAGCGGCGGCTGTATCTGCTGCGCGTGCTGATGGGAGCGCCTAACGTTTTGCTGTTAGACGAACCGACCAACGACCTCGATATTCAGACGTTAACTGTGCTGGAGGCGTATTTGGACGAGTTCCCCGGCGCCGTGTTTGTGGTCTCCCATGACCGGTATTTCCTTGACCGTACCGTGGATAAGATTATGGCATTTGAGGGTGGCGGAGTCATTGCTGTTCATGTGGGTGACTACAGCGATTACGAGGAACGGACACAGGGCAGCGATGCGCATGGTGCTGGAAAAGGGAGCGAAGGCAGTTCAGCGGGTTCAGGCTCGCGGAAAGCCGGCACTTCGGATGCTGTGGCTTCCGGAGGTTCAGCAACCGATGCCAACACGGGCAACCGCAATGCGGGGCGCGGGGAGAAGCTGAAGTTCAGCTATAACGAGCAACGGGAGTTCGAAACGATCGACGCGACCATCGAGGCCGCCGAGCAACGTCTTGCCGCTATTTCCGAGGAAATGGAAGCGGCGGCGAGCGATGCGGTTCGCCTGCAAGAGCTGATGCAACAACAGCAGGAAGCGGAGGCGGAGCTGGACCGCCTGATGGAGCGTTGGACGTATCTGAATGAGCTGGCAGAGAAGATCGAAGCCCAACGGAACGGGTGAGGGTGGTTGCAACTTTTTCGGGATACGGCGATGCAATTCAGCATTGGATGTTACACTTGCGGCAGGTACAGCAATGAGAGCAACAACATTGTATTCGATTTTTCGCATACAATTGTTCCCTTTTGCGGCGATAACCCGTATTCTATTCGATTTTTCATATAGAATTGAGGGATTTGTCCTTCGGAAGCCGAAATCTATATGAAATTTCATATACATTTCGTCGAAATCCCCAAAACGGGAGAATTCTGTTCGATTTTTCATATAAAATGAAAATTTGATGCACAACATTTTGCGCAGTCCGGATACGATCATTACGGTGGCGATTACGCCCATCATGATGATGCTGTTGTTTGTCTACGTATTTGGCGGCGCCATCGAGTCAGGTACGGACAACTACGTGAATATCTGCTGCCGGGAATCCTGTTGATGGCGATCGCTTCCGGCGTCGCGTACCTCGCTGCGGCTGTTTAATGATATCAAAAGCGGACCGATGTCGCGATTCATCACCATGCCGATCAAGCGCTCGTCGGTATTGTGGGCGCATGTGCTGACCTCGCTCTTTTCCAATGCGTTAACGCTCGTGGTGGTGTTCTTGGTCGCCCTCTTGATGGGCTTCCGCTCCAGCGCCTCTCTTCTGAAGTGGCTTGCGGTAGCTGGGATACTAGGTCTGTTCACACTGGCGTTAACCTGGCTTTCCATTATTCCTGGCTTGACGGCCAAATCGATGGAAGGGGCGACGGCCTACTCGTACCCGCTGATTTTTCTGCCGTTTATTAGTTCGGCTTTTGTTCCCACCGAAACCATGCCAAAAGTGATCCGCGCGTTCGCTGAGAACCAGCCTGTTACCTCCATTGTCGATGCCGTTCGTGCCTTGCTGTACAAGGGGACGGTTGGGAATGAGATCTGGATCGCGCTTGCCTGGTGTGTAGGCATCACGGTTATCGCATATTTCTTTGCGAGTAGAGTTTTTAAAAGTAAGTTAGGGTAATACGCGCTAAGATTTAAAGGAAACAAGGGCTATTTTTACGCCAACTAGGATAACTTCATAGAATTGAGCGTTTTGCAGTAATCTGAGGCCTTGAGCCGTAAGGATTTTCGGACATAAAAAAGGGACTTCACCCCAACTTGGAGAAGTTTTCAAGTGACCAAACCCAAAAACCTCAAGGATGGAGGAAGTC
>Ga0310829_1000197_pt1 | contig 76973 bp, 67 predicted proteins | sample WT_ome_4_FD_202244 | JGI IMG/M metagenome (GOLD analysis project Ga0310829, IMG submission 202244) | Sorghum-adapted microbial communities enriched on wild type (WT) sorghum from Joint BioEnergy Institute, Emeryville, California, United... ...
CTGGCCGGATCGACGCTACGCTGATTGCGGCGTTTGTGCTGATCGTGTTCCCGCTGTCGGACGCGTTCCTGCCGGTGTCCGAAGCAGTGGAGCGCACGCCGCAATACCGCGTGTCCCTGGACCGGCTTGCGCGGATCTCGGGCGGCGACAGCGCTAGTGCCAGCCGAGCGGCGGCAGGCGGCTCGCAGCCGGGCGCAGCGGGCGAGCCGATCCGCCCCGGCATCCCTGGGGCCGGCGGCGCTGGGCCGGCTGAGGCGGGCGGGGGGACCCGCGCCGCCGAGGTGCGGCTGCGCGGCGTGCGCTTCGCCTACGCCGCGGAAGACGCCGACTCCGTGGACGGCGTCTCGCTGGACATCCCGCAGGGCAAGCGGGTGATGGTGATCGGCCGCAGCGGCGCCGGCAAGTCGACGCTGCTGAAGCTGATCCAGGGGGCGCTTGCCCCAAGCGCAGGCACGGTTGAAATTAACGGCATCCCTGCCGCCGCCTACGGCGAGCGGATGCCGGAAGTCATCTCCGTGCTGAATCAAAGCCCCCACCTGTTCGACACCACGGTGGCGAACAACATCCGGCTCGGCCGGCCTTCGGCTACGGACGAGGAGATTGCGCGGGCCGCGCAGGCGGCGCAGCTCGGCTCGTTGATCGCGGCGCTGCCACAGGGGCTGAACACGCCGATGCGGGAGACCGGCCAGCGGTTCTCCGGCGGCGAACGGCAGCGCGTCGCTCTGGCGCGGATCCTCCTGCAGGACACGCCGGTGCTCATCCTCGATGAGCCAACCGTCGGCCTCGATCCGCGCACGGAACGCGAGCTGCTGGCGACGATCTTCCGCACGACGCAGGGCAAGTCGCTCATCTGGGTGACGCACCACCTCGTGGGTGCCGAGAAGATGGATGAGATCGTGTTCATGGAGCACGGACGGATCGTGATGCGCGGCACCCACGCGGAGCTGCTGGCCCGCGAACCGCGGTACCGCAATTTATACCGGCTGGATTGTCCGGAGGAGTAAGACGCATACTAGAATAAGGCGGCGATGCATGGGGAACCGGCATCGCCGTTTTTTATAGGCGGAAGAAAGGTACAGTAAGGCAGGCGAACTGCAAAAGTACAGTTGAGTTCGGGAAACATACGCCTAATATGCCTCTTAACTGCAAAAGTGCAGTTGATTTCGCCCAAATTCGCCTTGGAATCACGATTTTGCTGAACTGAACGGCACTTTTACATTCCGTTGCCCTTTTTCGGCGAAAAACGGGTGGGATGAACTGCATTTTTACACTTGGCAGAGCGTTGGTAACGCTTAGGGCGACTTATGATTTATTAAATCGCCTTTTCTGCTTCCGTTTTCATATAGGAGCCGATATAATGGTTCTTAATATATTTACATGAGGTGTAAGCTATAAGGGTTTGGGTTTGGTCAATCCCAATCGGATATAGCGTGAAAAATGCAGCGAACGGGGTGAGGGGATGGAGCTCAGACAAATCCAATACTTTATTGAGGCGGCTAAGCTCGAGCATGTGACGGAAGCGTCGTATGCGCTGCATGTGTCGCAGTCGGCGGTCAGTCGGCAAATCTTTAAGCTGGAGGCGGAGCTGGGCGTCGATCTGTTTGTCCATGAAGGCCGGAAGGTGAAGCTGACGCCGATCGGTCGGCAGTTCCTGCAGCATATGGAGCAAATGATGAAGGTTCTTGAGCAGGCGCGCCAGGAAATCAACGAGTATCTGGATCCGGAGCGCGGGACCGTCCGCATTGGGTTCCCGAGCAGTCTGGCGGCCAACCTGGTGCCCACGGTGGTCTCGGCGTTTCGGCGCCGGTATCCGGAGGTGCATTTTCAACTGCAGCATGGATCGTACCGGGAGTTGCTGGACTGGGTCGGCGGCGGCGTGATGAATCTGGCCATGATTGGTCCGGTGCCCCAAGGGGAACCGCAAGTCACCGGCGAGGTGTTGTTCCGCGAAAGGTTCAAGGTGCTGTTGCCTGCCGGACATCGTTTAGCTGACCGCGAATCCGTCGGGCTGGACGAACTGCGGGAGGATGTGTTCGTATTATTCCCAAAAGGCTTTGTCCTGCGGGAAATTGTGGTTGACGCCTGCGATCAAATTGGATTCCAGCCGAAGGTATCATTTGAAGGAGATGATCTGGATGCGATCAAGGGGTTGGTGTCCGCCGGATTGGGGCTGACGCTGCTTCCCGAGATTGCGCTTGGTGAGCATATTCCTTCCACGATCGTATCGCTGCCAATGAGCGAGCCGCAGGTCACTCGGGACGTTGGGGTGATCATTCCAGCGAATCGCGAACTCGCGCCAACGGAAAAACTGTTTTATGATTTTTTGAAGGAAAATTTGCCGTCGTCATGCGGAATTTAGGATTCATCGAAAAATGATATCGATAAGGGCCGTGAATTTTGTCACTTGCACGGTCCTTTTTTCTTGAAAATGTGTTACAATTTACTCGGATTGTTCAGGTTTAAGATGTGCAAATTTTCACTAACTCAAAATGGGTTAGAGGCATCCAAAGGAGGAACACTATGCTTGAACAGCAGTTCGGCAAGCGAATCCTCAGATTTATCGCAAAGGAGAATCGAATATGTCAGAGACAGTTACTGAAACAAAAACGGAGCAATCCGTAGCTGGTACCGCAAGTGGGCAGCAGGAGCTCCTGGAGCAGCTCTTAAAGCCGGAGGTGCAGCAATCGCTGACCGCTCTGGTAGAGCAGCTTCCAAAATTAAATGAGCTCGTTGGGGTTTTGACGAAAACGTATGATTTTGCCAAAGCGGTGGCAACGGATGAAATCCTGAAGAATGATACGGTTGGCGCCATTTCGGAAATTGCCGGCCCAGTGGTAGGCAAGGTGAAGCATTTGGCTGCTAACGTGATCGAAGCGAAGGATCGCGCAGAGGAAAGCCAAGAAGTGATTGGCGTGTTTGGGTTGATGAAGATGTTGAAGGACCCGCAAACGCAAAAGCTGCTCCGATTCGTTAACGCCTACCTTCAAGTGTCCGGTGAACGGGACCGCCAACAAAACTAACGGAGGAATACGATTATGTCAAAACATATTTTAATTTTGGGCGCCGGCTATGGCGGCGTACTCAGCGCATTGTCGGCCCGTAAGTTTATGGATAAATCGCAGGCGCGGATCACGGTGGTTAACCAATATCCGACGCATCAAATCATTACAGAGCTGCATCGCCTTGCTGCGGGCAGCATTTCCGAACGCGCGGTTTCCTTGCCGCTTGATAAGCTGTTTAAAGGCAAAGATATCGATTTGCGGATCGCGAAAGTAGAGAGTTTTTCGGTGGATAAAAAAGAAGTGAAGCTCTCCGACGGCACCGTGTTGTCCTATGACGCACTGGTTGTTGGTCTGGGCAGCATTACGGCGTACTTTGGCATCCCAGGCTTGGAGAAGCACAGCATGGTGCTGAAATCGGCGGACGATGCCAAACGGATCTATGCGCATATCGAATCGCGGATTCGCGAATATGCGGCAAGCGGCAACGAAGCCGATGCTACGATCGTGATCGGCGGCGGCGGATTGACTGGCGTCGAGCTGGTTGGGGAAATCGCCGATAAGCTGCCAGAGTTGACGAAGAAATACGGCGTACCGCAAAGCGACATCAAGCTCCTGCTCGTAGAAGCTGGACCAAAGATCTTGCCAGTGTTGCCGGATGCGCTGATCGAACGCGCGACTGCCAGCCTTGAGAAACGCGGCGTGAAGTTCCTAACTGGCTTGCCGGTAACCAATGTGGAGGGCAACACCATCGATCTCAAGGATGGTCAAAAGATCGTCGCCAACACCTTTGTTTGGACCGGCGGCGTGCAAGGCAATCCGCTGGTTGGCGAATCGGGACTGGAAGTCAACCGCGGCCGTGCTTCGGTGAATGAATTCTTGCAGTCCGTCTCTCATCCAGACGTATTCGTTGCAGGTGACAGTGCCGTATTTATGGGTCCGGACGGTCGTCCTTATCCGCCAACGGCGCAAATCGCTTGGCAAATGGGTGAGCTGATCGGTTACAACCTGTTCGCTTACCTTAACGGCAAGACGATGAACGCATTCAGCCCGATTAACTCCGGTACGCTGGCCTCGCTTGGCCGCAAAGACGCTGTAGCGACGATCGGGGCAAGCAATACCCAGCTGCGCGGCTTGCCAGCTACGTTGATGAAGGAAGCAAGTAACATCCGGTATTTGTCCCACATCAAAGCGCTGGATGCTTTAGCTTACTAAACGCCTTAGATATAAAGAGTCGCCCAGGAGGTTATATCCTCGGGGCGACTCTTTTTTTTCGTTATTCCACACTGCTTGGTTTATACTACTCCGTGAGCGATCATGGCGTCAGCAACCTTCAGGAAGCCGGCAATGTTGGAGCCGACAACCAGGTTGTCGTCATACCCGTATTCTCTAGCTGCGTTTACGCTGCTGCGATAGATGTTGCGCATAATGTCCTTCAGCTTAGCATCCACTTCCTCAAACGACCAGGCGAGTCTTGCGCTGTTTTGCGCCATTTCCAGAGCGGAAACAGCAACCCCGCCGGCATTGGCAGCTTTCGCTGGTCCGAAGTATACGCCATTGTTCAAATAAACTTCGATGGCTTCCAGCGTAGACGGCATGTTGGCCCCTTCAGCGACATATTTGACGCCGTTGGCCACCAATAGTTTCGCGGAGGCTTCATTGATTTCGTTCTGTGTTGCACAAGGCAAAGCGATGTCGCAAGGGATGCTCCAGATATTTTGGCAACCTTCTACATATTCCGCAGTTGGATGCTCGTTCACATATTCCTTGATCCGTTTGCGCTCGACTTCTTTCAAACGCTTCACGGTTGCCAGATTAATGCCGTTCTTGTCGTACACATATCCGTTCGAATCACTGCAAGCTACAACTTTCGCGCCAAGCTGCTGCGCTTTCTCAATCGCGTAGATCGATACGTTCCCGGAACCGGAGACAACAACGGTTTTTCCGACGAAGCTGTCGCCTCGGCTTGCCAGCATTTCGTTGGTGAAGTAAACCAGCCCGTAGCCGGTAGCTTCGGTCCGCGTCAAGCTGCCGCCATAGTTCAGGCCCTTCCCGGTCAGAACGCCGGTTTCATTGCCATACAGCCGTTTGTATTGGCCGAACATGTAGCCGATCTCGCGAGCACCTACGCCGATATCGCCTGCAGGCACGTCGGTATCTGGACCGATGTATTTGGACAACTCGGTCATGAAGCTTTGCGTAAAGCGCATCACTTCAAGATCGGATTTGCCTTTCGGGTCGAAGTCCGATCCGCCTTTGCCGCCGCCGATCGGTTGACCGGTCAATGAGTTCTTGAAAATTTGTTCAAACCCTAGAAATTTGATGATGCTGGCATTTACAGATGGATGAAAACGAAGTCCGCCTTTATAAGGACCAATCGCGCTGTTGAATTGAACCCGGAAGCCTCGGTTCACTTGGACTTTGCCTTGGTCATCGACCCAAGGAACGCGGAAGGTGATCATTCGTTCCGGCTCGACGATGCGTTCAAGAATCCCATGCTCTTGATATTTTGAATGTTTGGCGAAGACAGGAACCAGCGAGTCAAGGATTTCCTTGACGGCTTGATGGAATTCCGATTCCCCCGGATTCCGTTGTTGTACGGTCTCATATACCTGATCTACATATTTGCGAGCTGCCTCCAGGCCTGATTCGCGTTGCTGTGTTAAAGCCATGATCCACTCCACCTTTCTGATGTGCGTAATCGGATGAGTACGTTCACCATTTCACGATAATTATGACCTCTATTGTAATATTGATGTTAGCTATGAACAAAGCTAATTTGAGATCAACTTGATGATCGAATGAGATGAACTGGAGCGGAAGAACGGCTTTGTGGCAAGGCGGAATAGGAGTATTATGTCCGGAAGCCGCGGTTTCAGACACAAAAAGACCGGCTCCACAGGTTCCTTCCGTGCGGTTCCGGTCTCTCAAAATTTAAAGAAAATTATTTCTGGAAAGCGTTCCAGGAAGTGACTTGATCTACCGACAGACGCGCCGTTGCGTGGGCTGGTTTTGCAGCTTTCCCGATTGCGATCAGCAGGATTGGTTTCAGCGTTTCAGGCACTTCAAATGCTTCGGCAAATTGCTCGGCATTGTATCCTGCCATCGGTACGGTGTCGTAGCCTTTGGCTTTGGCGATCAGCATCAGTTGCATCGATACCAATCCAGCGTCGAACAGGTTGACTTGATGCAAACGTTCCGGTCCCATGCCGCCATAGCCTTTATGCAGACGCTCGACAAAATTATTTTTGACCTCTTCCGTCATTGTCCCAAGACGCACCGACTCGGAGTAGATCTCTTCGGCCCGTTCATACGAACGAAGGTCTCCCAGTACTGCAATCACAGCGGACGAATCCACAACCTGCTGCTGATTGTTGGCGATCGGGAGCAGCTTCTGCTTCAGCTCAGGCTCGTCGATGACCAGGAAACGCCACGGTTGCAGATTAGATGAGGACGGAGCGGACAATGAAAGCTCGATGATCTCTTTCAATTCCTCGCGGGGAATTTTCACAGACGGGTCATAGGCTCGAACAGAATGTCTCTCTTTAAGTACGGTATAAAAATCTTTGACGTCCACTTGATTTAACGTGCTCATGTTCTCTCCACCCTTTCATTTTTTTCCTGTGACTAGTATAAAATGTAACTGTAATAATTTCAAGTACAGTTAATGAGAAAGGTGGCAGAGCACCAAAACTTGTGGTTCTTAAGGATAAACAGTATCTTAAAGAGGTAGTTGGTCGATGACAGTTTGATCATACAGGGAGGGGTACACATGACATTACAGATCGGAATCGTTGGAACAGGTTGGTTTAGCAAGGTGCATGGGGATATTTTGGCAAGTTTGGACGGCGTTCGCGTGACAGGGGTTACCGGAACGACAGCCGCTAAAGCACAGGCCTTGGCAGACCGCTACCCAGGAGCGATTGGCTTCGGGAACCTCACGGATATGCTGGATTCACTGAAGCTGGATGCTGTTTATCTCTGTATCCCGCCAATGGCGCACGGGGAGATCGAAACCGAGTTGATTGAGCGCGGTATCCCTTTTTTTGTGGAGAAGCCGCTGGCAGCCGACTTGGAGACGCCGCAACGCATCCTCTCGCGGTTGGAGCAAAAGCCGTTGGTTCATGCGGTAGGCTATCATTTTCGTTATAAAGAATCGATCCGTCAGTTGAAGGAATCGCTCGAAGGACAGAAGATTGGGATGGCTCTAGGCACCTGGATGGGCGATATGCCGCAAGTGGCTTGGTGGCGTAACCAAGAGGGGTCTGGCGGACAGTTCGTGGAGCAGACGACCCATATTGTAGACCTGCTTCGCTACACCGCAGGCGAAGTCCGCGAGGTGTATGCTGCCTACGGGAATCGCGTGGTGCAGGAACGCTTCGAGAACGTCACCGTCCCGGATGTGGGCACCGTCACGATGAAGCTGCAAAGCGGGGCCGTTGCCACCATCTTCAATACCTGTATTTTGCCCGGCGGCGTGTCCGAAGTAGGTCTGAAATTGTATACGGATTCAGGTATTTTGACTTGGAGTCCCGAGCGGCTGGAGATCGATCTTCCGGGGACGAAGACGGCCTACACGGGGAAAGACAACCCTTATTTGGCTGAAACGGAGGCATTTATTCATGCTCTGCGTACCGGCGATACGTCGCGGATTTTATCCGATTATGCGGATGCTGTAAAAACGCAACAGATTACCTGCGCCGCCCTGGAGTCGGCCCGGACGGGGAATCCGGTTCGCATTGGAGAGTAAACTTAAGGAAAATTTGAAATAAATGTGATCTTTTTCGTTGTGGAAAGATAAAGAAATCCAGATTTGTAATCCGAATAACAATTCTCTTCGTTCCGTCATCTTATCCTGATTCTGTCTAGAGGAAAGGAGAGACGAGGAATGAAGGGAAATCAAGCCCAGAACTCATTTTTGAAGGGAATTTTGATCTGTGTCCTTTTGCTAAGCTTCACGGTGCTTATTGCCGGAGGATATTGGATTTTTAAATCGCAGGCACCTACGCCGCTTAAAGTTGTCAATAGTGCGGGTGAAGTTCTGACGACTCAGGAGCAGATTACCGGAGGTCAGGCGGTATTTCAGAAGTATGGTCTGATGGATTATGCCACCGTGCTGGGTCATGGCTCTTATCTTGGGCCGGATTACACCGCACAGGCGCTAAAAATCATTACGGATGCCATGCATGACCATCATGCGCAAGCTGAGTACGGAATGGATTATGCCGATCTGGCCCCGGAGCAGCAAACGTTGATTTTTGAGAAGGTCAAGGCGGAAATGAAGCAGAACCGCTACGACAAAAATGCAAAGACCTTGGTGCTGACAGACGGTCAGGCAGAAGGTCTGAAGCGGGTTCGCGCTTATTATGATCACGTCTTTACGGAGGGCGACGGGCGCGGTATCCAGCCGAATTTATTCGAGAACGATACGATGCCGGAAGAAGGCCGCGCTTATGTGGCGCCAGGGGATATGCGCAAGCAAATTGCAGACTTCTTCTTCTGGACCGCATGGCTGTCCGGTACGCAGCGACCGGGCGACACGATGACGTATACGAACAACTGGCCGTATTTCGAGGATGCGGGCAATACGATGGGTTATTCCGCCGTACTTTGGAGCGGCATCAGCATGACGATTTTGATTTTAGTGCTGGGAATAATCCTGTATTTCTACAACCGCTACCGGCTGTATATGCAGGAGGCTTATGAGCCGGGCAATTTCCCGGTGCTGGATCTGAACCGTATGCCGGTGACGTCTAGTCAGGTGAAAACGGCGAAATATTTTCTCGTCGTTGTGCTGCTCTTTCTGATCCAGGTAGGGTTTGGCGCTTTGTTGGCGCATTATTACGTTGAACCCAACACCTTCTTTGGGTTAGATTGGATCGTCAAGCTGTTCCCGTTCAATATCGCGAAATCGTATCATTTGCAGCTCGTGATCCTATGGGTAGCGACGGCATGGCTGGGAATGGGGATTTATGTGGCCCCGCTTGTTGGCGGGAAGGAGCCGAAACGCCAAGGACTGCTGGTAGACATCTTGTTCTGGGCGCTGGTCGTGCTTACGGCGGGAAGTACAGTCGGGGAATGGCTTGGAGCCAAAGGTTACCTCGGCAACCTGTGGTTCTGGCTGGGCCATCAAGGCTGGGAGTACCTGGAGCTGGGCCGTTTCTGGCAAATCCTGTTGGTCATCGGTATGGCGATCTGGCTGTACATCGTGTACCGCGCAATCCGCAGCGCGCTGCGGATGGAAACCGATAAGGGCGGGTTAACGCATTTGCTGTTCTATTCGGCGATCGCGGTGCCGTTCTTCTATATCTTTGCCTTTTTCTTTAATCCAACAACTTCATTCACTTACGCCGACTATTGGCGGTGGTGGATTATCCATTTGTGGGTCGAAGGGATCTTTGAGGTGTTTGCCGTCGTCGTCATCGGCTTCCTGATGGTACGAATGAAGTTAGTTACCAAGGAATCGACGATTCGCTCTCTATTGTTTCAGTTGATCCTGCTGCTGGGCAGCGGGGTGATCGGGATTGGCCACCACTATTACTATAACGGGTCGGCCGAGATCTGGATTGCCCTGGGCGCGGTCTTCTCGGCGCTGGAAGTCATTCCGCTGACGCTGTTGATTCTGGAAGCGTACGATCAATACAAAATGATGAAGGATGGCGGTCAGACGTTCCCTTACACCTCCGCCTTCCGTTTTCTGGTGTCAACCGCGGTATGGAACTTGGTTGGCGCCGGGGTGCTCGGTTACTTGATCAACCTGCCTGCGGTGAACTATTTCATGCACGGCTCCACGCTGACGACGGCGCATGCCCACGGTTCAATGATGGGCGTGTACGGGATGTTCGCCATCGCCGTATTGTTGTACACGATGCGCAACATCGTGAAGCCGGAGCAGTGGAACGACAAGCTGCTGCGCATCTCTTGCTGGGGTTTAAACATCGGATTAACCGGGATGATCGTCATCACCCTGCTGCCGGTTGGTTTTATCCAATTGAAGCATTCGTTTGACTTTGGGTTCTGGTCGGCGCGCGACTTTTCGTTCTATCAACAAGATACGGTAAACCTGCTGCTGTGGCTGCGAATGATTCCGGACACGATCTTTATCGTCGCGGGGATTGTACCGCTGGTATACGTGATCGTTCGTTCGATGTTCCACCTGCGCAAGCCTAATGTCACCGAAGAAGAAAACTTCGAGTAGGGGGCGGGGAAGATGAGCCATTCCAGTCATCTCCTGCGCTCCTTCCCCTTATTCCAAGGGCTGACGGCTGATGAAGCAGCTCAAATCGCTCGGCTCACCGTTCCCCGTCTGTTGCCAAGGCGGGCGGCGGTGTTCCGGGAAGGGGATGAGGTGGAGTCAATCTATTTTGTGGCGAACGAAAATTGCCCGCATTGCCGCAGCCTGCAGGGCGTAAGGCAAGGTTAATTTCTTGCAGACGAGTTACCCCAGCGTACGAATCTTTATCCATCACTGACACCCCCTCGCCTCGCGTAAGAAGGCAAGGGGGTTGTTTGGTTTGAACCGACAAAAAAAGAGCCCCGCTTCAGCGAGGCTTCAAGCATCAATATATAAAATTTGGAGGAACCTAAACGAAGTACCCTGATTGGCCGAACGTGCCGTAGGGTTAGAAGTGAAATACAGCCATCAGCATCGGGGCGACCCCTAAAGTAAACAGGGCAGCCAGGATCATGGAGATGCTGGAAATTGTCCCGGTCAACGTGCTGAGCTCAAACGCCTTGGATGTCCCGGTGCCATGGGCACTGGTCCCAAACAATACACCTCGGGCAACCTCGCCTTCAATGCGGAACAGTTTCATGACGAGCGGTCCCAGCATGGCGCCCAGCAACCCGGTCAAAATTACAAAGACCGCAGTAATATTCGGGACGCCGCCGATCACCTGCGATACATTCATCGCGATCGGTGTCGTAATCGAACGTGGAATCAAGCTGTTAATCAATTGGGCGTCCAGATGTAGCCATTCCGCGAGCACGGCGGAGGAGAACATCGCGACCACCGAGCCGCAAAGTACGCTAATGAGAATTTCTACAGCGTGTTTTTTCAGGACGTTGTAGTATTTGTACAGCGGAACAGCAAACGCAATCGTTGCCGGTTGCAGCAGGTTGCTAAGCCATTTTCCGCCGGAATGATAAGTTTCATAAGGGATTTGCGCCCAGAGTAAGCCGATCACCAGGATCAACGGAGTAATCAGCAACGGGGACAGATACACTCTTGGCCGTATCCGGTACAGCCGTTTAGATAAAGCATAGATCATGAGGGTAGAAGCTAAACATAGTATGCCAAGGATCATGAAGTTCGGCCCTCCTTTCGTTTTTCGATGCGAGAGGCGACAAGCCCGGAGCAAACCATCACGATGACGGTGCTCAAGATGACTACGATCAAGATCCGTACGCCTTCGCTTTCGAGCAGAGGAATGTATTGCATGACGCCGACGGCAGCAGGAACGAAGAACAGCAGCAACTCGGCCAGCAGCCAATTGGCGCCCCGCTCAATCCATTTCAGCTTGACGACGCCTGTTTTTAACAAGATAAACAACAAGGCAATGCCAATAATGGAACCTGGTATCGGTAAATGGAGCAGCTCCGCGACTTTATTCAAGGCCATCGCGGCGAAGAACAGGATGGCGACTTGAACAATCCCGATGCCGATCTCTTTCATCTTGTTCATTTCAGCAGCTCCCTTCTTTTTTTTTGGTTAGTAATGAAATTTTACATCGATTATTTTCATGAGTAAAATGAATATAAAGAATAAATATCATTCCACTTCGTTATAGAAAATTGAGCTAAAGGGGTTCAGACGGTTGGATATCCGACAAATGCAGGTTTTAATCGAAGTCGCACGGCTGCGAAGCTTCACGAAGGCGGCTGAAGCGCTGTACATCACGCAGCCAACCATCAGCAAAACGATTAAGGCGATGGAGGAGGAGCTGGGGGTAGTGCTGTTTGACCGCGTGGGCAAAAAGATCGAGCTGACCGACGCGGGACAAATAATCGCAACGCAAGCCCAGCAGATCGTGACCTCGTTTCAGAATCTGATGGCAGAGCTTGACGACTTGCGTAATTTAAAGAAAGGACATCTTCGTATTGGGCTTCCGCCGATGGTGGGGGCGAGTTTTTTTCCGAGGGTGATTGGGGAGTTTCATCAACGTTATCCCGACATTACGATTCAATTATTTGAAGACGGTGCCAAAAAAGTAGAGCAAGACGTCGCTAAGGGATTACTGGATGTGGGCGTGGCCGTATTGCCGACCGTGGAGGCGGAGCTGAGCTATTTTCCGTTCGTGGAAGAAAAGCTGAATCTAGTCGTCCATCCCTCGCACCGGCTGGCAGAACGGGAATGCGTCGAATTGGCTGAGCTAGCCCCGGATGGGTTCGTGTTGTTCCGTGAGGACTTTACACTGCATGACCGTATCATCGGGGCGTGCGCGAAGGTCGGGTTTCATCCGCATATCATTTACGAGAGCTCCCAATGGGATCTAATCAGTGAAATGGTGGCGGTCGGTCTCGGCATCACTTTGCTGCCGGAAACGATTTGCCGCGAAATCGACGACGAAGGCGTGCGGATTATCCCGCTCGTCAACCCGGTGATTCCGTGGAAGCTTGGCATTATTTGGCGTGACGATCGGTATTTGTCTTTCGCTACTCGGGAATGGATCCGGTTTGCACAGGAGGTCTTGACGCCACATTCGGAATAAATCGAGAGTGCATGCAGTGAACGGTTGCTTGAAAAGGTGCATATTTCCCGGGAATTTGACAGATAGTAAGGGCGCATGTCGAATTTCGAATACCTTGAAAAGCATGAAGGAGAGACAGCTGTGAAGTTTGCTTTAATCTGTTCATTGCTGGTCAGTTTGCTGTTCGGAACAGGGGTCCCTGTGGCGGATGCCCAAGCGGACGTTGCTCATCATTTCGGATTTAAAAAGAGCGTTGGCGGTCAGCTCCCCTCTATTAATGAGGAAGGGTTCAAAGATATTATCGACAAGCACGGCGCGATTTTCTTCGGTGATCCTGCGAGCAAAGCGTTGTTTCTGACGTTTGACAACGGATACGAGAACGGGTATACCGCCCCGATTCTGGATACGTTGAAGGCGAAGAAGGTACCTGCGATATTTTTTGTCACTGGCCACTACATCAAAGATCAGCCGGAGCTGCTAAAGCGCATGGTTGCTGAGGGCCATTTGATCGGCAACCACTCCTGGAGCCACCCGGACATGACGACGATCTCCGATGCCCAGATTCGGGAGGAACTGGAGAAGGTCAAAAGCGCCACGGCAAAGGTCACCGGGCAAGCCAAGATGGACTTCTTGCGCCCGCCTCGCGGGATATTCAGCGATCGAACGCTGCGTGTGACGAAGGAGCTGGGGTATACGAATGTGTTCTGGTCCGTGGCTTATAAGGACTGGGATGTGAACGACCAACGCGGAGCGGATTATGCTTATCAGAAGGTGGTATCGCAGCTGCATCCCGGCGCCGTGATCCTCCTGCACTCCGTCTCCAAGGACAATGCGGCGGCACTGGGAGCGATCATCGATGAGGCTCGCCGGCAAGGCTACGAGTTCAAGAGTCTGTATGAGTTGAAACCAGGGCAGTCGCGTCCATAACTCTGTTTCCCACTTCGACCGTAACAATCGGGCATTTCGACCGGTTGGGGCGGTCTTTTTTTGGTTCTATGTCCGAAATTTGAGGGTGCTTGACTTCGCTTAGGCGGGTTATTATAATTAGGTTTACAAATAAATAGGATACCTAAATATTAAATAATGAAAACAAATGAAAAGGAGGGGTTGATTTGTTCACCGGTGACAACTCACAGGCGCAGCGGCTGCTGAAGACGTTTCACCGCTTTCGGAGAATGGATCTTAGCAAACTAACGCCATCGGAGTTTAAACCCAGCGAAGTCCGATTGATGTTTTATATTTTGCATGGCATGGAGAAGGATGAGCGTGGCGTAACGGTTTCAGAGCTGAGCGCGATGCTAGAGGTCGCTTCCCCGACGGTCACGCCGCTGGTTCGCAGCTTGGAAGAGCGCGGGATGGTATTGCGTTATAACGACAAGGAGGATCGCCGGGCGGTTCGCGTCAAACTGACGGAGCAAGGAATCGCACAGGTCAAGGAGATCGCCAAGAAAAGGTCGGCCCAAATCCAGGGATTGGTTGAGTACCTAGGCGAGGAGAAGAGCCAGCAGTTAATTGAACTGTTGGAGCAGGTTTACACGTATATGGAAATGAGGGCCAACCCGAATAGAAGCCAAGAGCAATGATACGAATCGAACATGTGGAGATGATGGAAATTGATCAAGCTTTTCCGCAATTTGAAACCCTACCGCTGGCTTGTGGTAGCGGTGCTCGTACTCGTCTTCTTCCAGACGTTATCCGAGCTGTATTTGCCAACGCTGATGTCCGACATCGTAGATAATGGGGTCGTAAATGGTGATACCCCGTATATATGGAAAATCGGCGGTCTGATGCTGCTGGTTGCACTTGGAGGCATGGCCTGCTCCATCGCCGCCAGCTACTATTCTGCCAGAGCGTCAACCGGGTTCGGGAAGCTGCTCCGGGGCAAGGTGTTCAAGCATGTATCAAACTTTTCGCTAGAGGAGTTTGATCGCATCGGCACTGCCTCGCTGATTACCCGTACGACCAACGATATTACCCAAGTCCAGCAAGTGCTGATTATGATGCTGCGGATGATGGTTATGGCGCCGATGATGTGTCTGGGCGGCATTATTATGGCCGTCTCGAAGGACGCCACGCTGTCGCTGGTACTGGTAGTGGTTCTGCCGGTCTTGGCCGGAGCGATCTTCCTCATCGCACGGAAAGGACTGCCTTTATTTAAAGCGATCCAGAAAAAAATCGATAAACTGAACCTCGTTATGCGCGAAAGCCTGACCGGGATTCGCGTCATCCGTTCGTTTAATCGGACGGACTACGAGAGCAAACGGTTCGACGCGGCCAACCTCGACTTGACCGATACGTCGATCAAGGTCAACAAAATTATGGCGTTTATGATGCCGGTCATGATGCTGGTGATGAACCTGTCCTCCGTAGCAATCATCTGGTTTGGCGGGCTGCGGATCGACTCTGGACATATGCAAGTTGGGGATCTGATGGCATTTCTCCAGTACGCCATGCAAATCATGTTCTCGCTGGTGATGGTCTCGATGATGTTCGTGATGATTCCACGGGCGTCAGCTTCAGCCAGCCGGATCAACGAAGTGCTGGATATGGTTCCGGTGATCAAAGATTCGGCGAAGGGCAAATCTTCATCGACTGAGGTCAAAGGGCTGGTCGAGTTCCAGAATGTGACCTTCAGCTATCCGGGTGCGGAGCAACCGGCGGTGCAGGATCTTACGTTTACCGCCAAGCCGGGACAGGTTACGGCGATCATCGGCGGGACGGGCTCCGGGAAATCCACGTTGATCAGCTTGATTCCGCGGTTTTATGATGTGCAGGAGGGAAGTGTCCGGATAGACGGTGTGGATGTCCGTGATATGACCCAAGAGGAGCTGCGCAGCAAAATTGGGTTTGTCCCGCAAAAAGCGGTGTTGTTCACTGGAACGATCAGCGAGAACATCCGTTATGGCAAAGAGGATGCGACTGACGAAGAAGTGCGGCGCGCCGCGGATATTGCCCAGGCGACCGACTTTATTTCCAAGATGGAGCAAGGTTTTGAATCGCCGATCGCTCAGGGCGGCACCAACGTGTCGGGCGGTCAAAAGCAACGGCTGTCGATTGCGCGGGCTTTGGTTCGTCCGGCGGAAATTTATATTTTTGATGACAGCTTCTCGGCTCTGGACTTCAAGACCGATGCGAAGCTGCGGGCAGCTTTGAAGGAAGAGACGAAGGAGGCTACGGTGATCATCGTGGCGCAGCGGGTAAGCACTGTGCTTGACGCGGACCAAATCATCGTTATGAACGAAAGTCAAATCGCCGGCATCGGCACACACCAGGAATTGATGGAAACTTGCGATGTCTATAAAGAAATTGTGTATTCGCAGCTTTCGGAGGAGGAGATCGCATGAGTCAGGAGCAATCATCGAATAAGCGCAGATTCGGCGGTCCTCGTCCAGGGCATGGTCCGGGTCATGGCGGCCCCCGCATGGGGATGCCGGTGGAGAAAGCGAAGGATTTCAAAGGAACCCTAAAACGGTTGATCCGATACTTAAGACCACATAAATATCAATTAATGGCTGTATTTGTGATGGCCATTCTGAGTACGCTGTTCAGCATTTTTAGCCCCAAGGTGATGGGGAAAGCGACAACCAAGCTGTTTGAAGGAATTGTTGCGAAGGTTCAAGGGGTTCCCGGCGCAGAGATCGACTTTCATTATGTATGGCAGATCATCATGATCCTGATCGGATTGTATGTGCTGAGTGCGTTGTTTGGGTATGTCCAACAGTATTTGATGGCCGGCGTGGCTCAGAAGACGGTGTATGACCTGCGGAAGGATGTAAACGCCAAGCTGAACAAGCTGCCGCTCAAATACTTTGACGCTCGAACACACGGGGAAATTCTCAGCCGGGTCACCAATGACGTCGACAACATTGCCGGAACGTTGCAGCAAAGCTTGACGCAGCTGATCACCTCGGTCCTGACGATCATCGGGGTGATCGTGATGATGCTGTCGATCAGCCCGCTGATGACCTTGATTGCGGTGCTGACGCTGCCGCTGAGCATTGTGGCCATCACCTCAATCGCCAAACGTTCGCAGAAGCAGTTTGTCAGACAGCAAAAAGAACTTGGCCAACTGAACGGCCATGTTGAAGAAATGTATACCGGCCACAAGGTAATTAAGGCGTTTGGCCGCGAACCGAGATCGCTGGAGCAGTTCGACACCATTAACGAACGGCTGTATGAAGCCGGTTGGAAAGCGCAGTTTATCTCCGGCGTAATCATGCCGATCATGAGCTTTATCGGCAACATCGGATATGTGCTGGTGTCGGTGGTTGGTGGGATCCTTGTGACCAAGAAATCGATAGAAATCGGGGACGTACAGGCGTTTATCCAGTACGCCCGTCAGTTCACGATGCCGATTACGCAAACAGCGAACATCGCTAACATCATCCAGTCGACCGTGGCTTCGGCGGAACGGGTGTTTGAAATCCTGGATGAAGAAGAGCAGGTGCCGGAAGTGGCGAACCCCGTGGTTCTGGAAAAACCTCGCGGCGACGTGGCGTTCAATCACGTTCAGTTCGGCTACGATCCGGAGCATTTGCTCATCGAAGATATGAACATCGACGTGAAACAGGGACAAACGATCGCCATCGTCGGGCCAACCGGCGCCGGCAAAACAACGTTGATCAACCTGTTGATGCGCTTCTATGAAGTGAATGGCGGTTCGATCACCGTGGACGGAGTGAACATCGCCGAGATGAGACGCGGTGACCTGCGCAGTCTGTTCGGCATGGTCCTGCAGGATACGTGGCTGTTTAATGGCACGATCCGTGACAACATCGCTTATGGTCGGGAAGGAGCCACCGATGAGGAAGTGGTGAAGGCCGCCAAAACGGCGTACGCCGACCACTTTATCCGTACGCTGCCGGGCGGTTATAACACCGTGCTGAATGAGGAAGCATCGAACATTTCACAAGGGCAGAAGCAGCTCTTGACGATCGCCCGGGCCATCCTGGCTGATCCGGCGATCCTCATTCTCGACGAAGCCACAAGCAGCGTCGACACCCGGACTGAGGTGCAAATCCAAAAAGCGATGAAAGAGTTGATGAAAGGCAGAACCAGCTTCGTCATCGCCCACCGCCTTTCCACGATCCGCGACGCCGATCTCATCCTCGTGATGAACCACGGCACCGTCATCGAAAAAGGCACGCACGACGAATTGCTGGCCCTTGGCGGCTTCTACGCCGACCTGTACAACAGCCAATTCACCCAAGGTAGCTTCGAGCCCGAAGCCGTATAAGCGTTGGCGGTCAAAATCGCCCTGCGTTCAAATGGATTTAACAATGATGATGGTACGCCCCTGTTTGGAAGGGGCGTATTTCTTTTTACTAGGGGTGCGGGGGTATCTCTGCTGGGGTCCTTTACACGATTATCCCTTTCGCTCAGATGGCGGGGAGGGGTATGTTTGGGAGGGTCCTTTCCATGATTATCCCTTTTGTTCAGATGCTGAAAAGTGATATGTTGTGTGTTGTCTGTAGCCACGTTTCCTTAGTTCTGTAATTTGAGTCAATGTGCTAGATGGCTTCCTCGCGCTTTTGTATCTGAGCAAAAGGGATAGCTGGTGTAGCATTCCTCAAGCTTAGTAGTCTGAGTTAAAGGGATAGCAGGTGTAGTGTTCCTCAAGCTTAGTAGTCTGAGTTAAAGGGATAGCAGGTGTAGTGTTCCTCAAGCTCAGCAATCTGAGTAAAAGGGAAAGTAGGTGTAGTAATCCTCAAGCTTAGTAATCTGAGTTAAAGAAGGGATATTGGTGTAATGAACCTGAACCAATGGGATCATCGTGCAAAGAGATCACCGCGCAAAGGGACGTTCATACAAAGCATCCGCATCTGATCAGCTGGATTAACGAGTATCCAGTAGATGAACTGATGAATCGGGATAATGGTGTAATAGAGCCGGTAGTGAGAGCTCGTGTCCATGAACTGATCGAAAGGGATAATGGTGAAAATGAACTGATCAAGGGAGATTCTTAGTCAAAGCCCAGCTTGGCAGTCAAGTCAGGACCAAGCCGGGCCGGCCACCCAAGTCGAGGCGGCTTTTGCAGCTGCCTAGTCCTCGCCGGCGAGGTGGTATAGTGCGGCTTCATCGTGGATCAAAATTTGCCGACGCGTTACGGTTAGCACGCCCTCGTCGTTAAGCTGGCGCAGTTTGCGGCTGAGCGTCTCCGGTGTGGCGCCGATGAGGGAGGCGAGGTCTTTTTTGGAGATGGGTAAGGTGAACTCTCGGGAGTTTGGAGCTGCTTTGCGACGAAAATATAATAACATCTTGGCAAGACGCCGATCGGCTTCAAGTAGGGTCAGAACGGCTGCCCAGGCGTCGGCTTCCTCCAGTTGGGTGCTAAGCGCGGTCATAAAGCGGGCCGCTGTATCGGGATCACGCCGCAGAATATCTAGAAAATCACTGCGGTGAATCCGGCAGATGCCGGTCGTGTCCGCCGCGATGGCGCTAGCGTAATGGGGTTTTTCCTGTAACAGAGAAAATTGGCCGAAGAAGTCCCCGGGAAACAGAAGCCGAATGAGATGTTCCTTGCCGTTATCCTCTAGCTTCGTTAGCTTAATGATTCCACGGTTCACCACAAACAGCGAATCCGAACGATCTCCTTCACGGAAAATGATCTCCCCTTTATGGAATTGTGAGGTACGCATGACGGAATGGAGCAACTCAACCTCCGTTTGGCGCAGCTGCGCAAAGACCGGAACGCGCGCGAGGCAGGAGGGGGCTGAGGCTGTATCTTGAATGTGGCAAGCACAGGATTTCATCTGGGATCTCTCCTTTCTTGGAAAAACGTATTCGTATTCATCTACCTCTAACTTAATCGTTGGCGAGCGACGGACTAGTGATTATTATCACAATATATCTGTCGAATTCTTGATGAAGATCAAGGTTTTTCGGATGTGGATATGGGAAATTAAACCTATCAACGGATCGAGTTCAGTTCCATGGATAGGAGAGGAAGACAGATGAAAGAATTTACATTTGATGAATTGCGACAAATCGACCGTACCCAGCTTGGGGATCAGGTGCCGCTGGAGTTGTTCCGGGCGATTCGCCTGATTGGGATGCGCCAGGGGTTGCCTCTCGAGGGGAAAGGCACCACCGCCTCCATCGGTCGCAAGATTGGCGAAAGCTTACCCGTCACCACGTTGGACGAGCTGCTCCATTTATTCGCCGAGCTGCGGATCGGATTGCCGCAGATCGTGGAGCAAAGTGAGCGATGGATGCGGATTGCGATAGAGGATTGTTTTTGCAAGGGATTGCCGGTGATGGAGGAGAAGAAGGTGTGCGATCTGGAAGGTGCCATTTTGGAAGGGGCACTCGGTAAGCTGCTAGGCCGCAAAGTGAGCGTACGGGAAACGAAATGTAATGTATGCGGCGACGAACACTGTGAGTATGATGTGCGAATCTATGAGTAGAGCACACAAGTCTGTGTTATGATCTCGCCAGTAAAACTACGCCGAGTAAGATGACGAATACACCCAGCAGCTTGGTCCAAGTGATCGCTTCGTGGAACAGGAAATAGGCCGGAAGAAGCGCCAGGACGTACGCCAGCGCTTGAAGCGGATAAGCAACGCTCAGCGGGAGGCGGGACAGCACCGCGAACCATAGCAACGTAGCTACCCCATACAAAGCGATGCCGCCGATCACTGCAGGTGAGGTCGCCAGCTTGTTCCAGTGAAGCCCGCCGGTACGGGCCAGGCCGATTTTAAACAGAACTTGTCCTGTCACGAGAAGCAGAATATTACCGAATAGCATGAGGTAACTAATGGTTTTGTCCATTTTCACGGACCGCCTCCCGTTCTTTTAGAATGACGATTTCTTGGGTTAAGCGCAGCACCTGGGCGGTTAGGCGTGTAATGACGATCGTTAGGTGAAGAATGAATGCAAAACAGAAGAGCAAGCCAAACAGGAACAACACGGCAGGTGCATATTTAACTCCTAGCTGATCCGCGATCCATTCGATAAGCCCAATATTGGTGGAGCAGATCAGCAGGATGACACTAAACAAAATCCAGAGTAGGGAATATTGCTCCCTCAGTTTTTGACGACGGACCAATTCCAGGACAAACAAGAGAAACAACGCGGCGACCAACACGGATAGAATGTAAATCGACATTTATTCTATCACCGCCGTCTGATGAAGTGGGCGCCGTAACGCGCTCATGAGTACGGATAATGTCACTTTCACCATGTAGTAAATCGACCGCCAAGGGGTAATCGATGATTTACCAGCGGTGCGGGCTCGCATTTGCACGGGGATCTCCGCGATTCTGCAGCCGTGGCGTTTCAGATACACAATCGATTCCACCTCGGGATAATCGCTTGGATAGTACCGGGCGTACAGTTCAATGACCTTACGGCTGGCAGCGCGAAAGCCGCTGGTCGTGTCGGTGAAGCGTTCGCCGGTAACCCAGGAGACCAGCTTGGAGAAGAAGACGATCCCCGCTCGTCTCGCTATGGACGAACGGAAGGAAGCGGTCCCTAGGAACCGGGAGCCGATGACAAGATCCTGCTCGCCGATTCCGGCGAGCAGCTTATGTAATTCTTCGGCTGGATGCTGGCCGTCGGCGTCCATTTGGATGGCGATGTCATAGCCTTTTTGCTTCGCGTAGAGATAACCGGTCTGCATCCCTCCGCCAATCCCCACATTGTAAGGCAGCGTCAGCACCTTGGCTCCGGCTTCCCGTGCACAGCTCTCCGTTCGGTCGGAAGAACCGTCGTTAATGACGAGGATATCGGCCTCCGGCGCGTGCTTACGGATATCGCGAATGACCGAGCTGATGCTGGCTTCCTCGTTATAAGCCGGTATGATGATCAGTATACGAGGCGGTTTTGGTATCATGAGGCACAGGCCCCCTTTCGTTCGGATCGAAGATGGGAACGGCGCAGAACTCGGGAGATCATGTCGCCAATCAGATAAGACCCGAACAGGATCAACAGCGTCATATTGGGATAACCGTAGCGGTTAAACGCCACGAACGGAATATAAATCAAGGTGAAATAAGCCAGCGCCAACAAAAGCGGGAGTAAGCGATCCAGCTTGAGACGGTTTTTCGTTACGGCCCATAAAATGCCGGCCATATTAACGTACATCATCACAACTTGGATATGGTCCATGACCGGTCGGCTGATCGGCCAAAACGGGCGCGAATAAAACGGATGGAAATACAGCTCCACCCATCTTCCTAACGTATACCAATACAAATACTTCATCGGCTCATGCGTGAATCCGTATCGGAGGATATCCAGCCCTTTGCGAATTGCCGTGGAATCAGCGCCCTGGAATATCGTTTCCGGATCATATTGAGGGTAAGCCTCAAAGAAACCAGCCGGCGGCAGTTGCCAACGGATACGTGTGCCGAGCAAGAACGGACTTCCGCCGGAATTGGTGAACAGGATAAATTCATGGAATGTGACCCAGTTGCGGATCCACCACGGGGTTAACAACAGAACATAAGTCCCTCCGATGAAAAGGGTATATTTCAACATCGTCCGCCAAGGCAGCTTCATGCGCAGCCAAATGATCAGCAAAACGGCGGGGTACAAGGAAGCATGCGGCTTGAAGTAAGCCGCCGCAGCCGTCAGGACGCCGATAAGGACGTATAAAGCAGGTCCGTCTCGGTCCATGGCGAGGATGGTGCAACAGACGAGAAGCAGCAGCAACGTGCGAAAAGTTGTTTCTGAGAGAATAACCCCGGAGGAAAAGTAGTCGGGTGGATAGAAGGCAGACACGGTGCAGGCGATCAGCGCCGCCCGGGTGTTAAAGGTGCGATAACCGATCCAAAAGATCAGATAAATACAAAACGCTTGCAGAAGGCACTGGAAAAGGCGGAATGCCACGACACCGCCTTGTTCTTGGCCGAAAACCGCCATAAACCCGGACAGCATCAGCGGCAGCCCGGGCATGATGAAGGCAGAAGGCGCCTCTTTGGTATTATAAGCAAGTACGCCTTCATTCAGGAGAAGGCGCGCGGATTGAATATACTTCACGTCATCATTGTTCGGGTGAACCGGGTCGCCTAAGAGGAAGTGGTCGTTATAGATCAGGACGATAAGACTCGATACAATGCCCACAAATGCGATCAGACCGAACAGATACCACTTGACCGGCCGACGGACTTCCGATAATGAAAACACAGCGATTCGACCCCACTTTTTATAATTTATCTCTAAAAATAGAAAATATCACCTTCTATATTATAATATATCCAAATTCTTCCTGTGACAAGCTTAATCTGTCTGAATTCCGAAACTGGCCAGCCGCTCGTTGAAGGTTTCTCCCGAATCTACATGGCCCCGGTTGATGGACTCCCATAAGTAAAGCGAGGCGATGGAGCCATAAGATGGCCATTGCGCAGCGGCTTGCTGTAAATATTTGCGGTCCGGGCGCTCCTCCATGTCATACACCCATTTTGCCGCACGCTGCAGACCGGCATCCCCATAGGAAACGACATGCTCGCGGCCCAGGGCGAAGATGAGGAACATTTCGGCTGACCAACGGCCGATGCCCTTTACGGAAACCAGGAGCTTGATGACTTCTTCATCATCAAGTTCCTGCAGCCGGTCTAGGTCGAGCTGACCGGATTGGACTTTGTCGCTTAAGTCTTTGAGGTAAGCGACTTTGGATGCGGACAGCCCGGCGGCGCGCAGGTCAGCGTCGCTTTGGGCCAAGAGGGCGGCCGGGGACAGTTCCCCGGCCAACTCGATGACACGGCCGCGAATGGTGGAGGCGGCCTTCACCGAGATTTGCTGGCTGATGATCGAGCGAGCCAGCTCGGTAAACCAAGGGCCTTGCGGTTTCGTCGCAAGGCTTCCTATCAGGGCGATCAGCCGGCCCATCCGAGGATCGGCGCTGGCCAGCGCCTTGACCCGGGGGTCATCCGGGTGGAGCTCAAAGACCGGTTTCCCATGGTTCATAGGGACAACCTCCTTCAGTTGGGATGCTCCTCCAGCAGGGTGACATACTGCTGGAGGAGCTCGTCGGCGCGGAGCTGCAGGGCGTCACGCTGCTCTTGCAGCTCCGCGAGCCGCGCGGCGTCGCAGGCCACCTCCGGTGCCTGCATCGCCGCGTCCAGCGCCGCCAGCTCCGCTTCGGCGGCGGCGTAGTCGGCCTCCAGCTTGCGCAAGGAGGCCGGGTTGGCCCGGGGCTTGCGCGCCGCTTCGGCGGCCGCATCGCCCCAAGCGCGGGCGGCGCTGGGCGCGTCGCCCGGGGTGCTCGCGCCAGCGCCGGTACCCCCGGCGCCAGCGCTCCCCGCGCGGCCGGCGCTGCTGTGCGCAGCGCCCGCGGCCTCGGCGGCGGCGGTCTTCCGGGCAAGCTCTGCCCGGTAGTCCTCGTATCCGCCGAGGGTGACGCTCATGCGCCCGCCGGCCAGCGCCCACACCTGCCCCGCTACTTTATTGATGAAGTAGCGGTCATGGGATACCGCGAGCAGCGTGCCCGGGTACTCCTCGAGCGCCTCCTCCAGCGCTTCGCGCGAATCGATGTCGAGGTGGTTGGTCGGCTCGTCAAGCACGAGCAGGTTCGGCTTCCGGTGCATCAGCACCGCGAGCCGAAGCCGCGTCCACTCGCCGCCCGACAGGCTGCTCACCTTCTTGAACACGTCGGCGCCGTAGAAGAGGAAGCGGGCCAGCTGCCCGCGGGCTTCTCCCGCTTCGAGCCCCAGCTCTTCGCGGAAAAATTCCAGCACCGTCTCGTGATGGTCCGCAGGGGCGGCTTGCTGGGCCAAGTACCCTGCTTCAATCCGCGAGCCGAGCCGGACCTCCCCCTCCTGGGGCGGTTCATGCCCCAGGATGTTCTTGAGCAGGGTGCTCTTGCCGGCACCATTGTCGCCGATGAGAACGGCCGCCTCGCCATAGCGCAGCGTATGGGTGATGCCGCGGTACAAGACGCGTCCGCCGCGGGCGTCGCCGACCTCGTTCAACACGATCGCATCCTTACCTGAGCGGTCTTTATGATCTAACTCCAGGCCGATGCGTTTACGTTCCAGTATGGGCCGTTTGAGCTTGACCATACGGTCCAACGCTTTTTGCATCGAAGCAGCACGCCGATGAAACCCGGGATTCGGCGGGTTGGAGCGGTTGCCCCATTCGATCAGCTGCTTGATCGTTTCCTGCATTTTCTTGATCTTCTTCTGCTGTTCCTCGTAATCGGCGAACTGCTGCAGCAGTCGGCGTTCCTTTTCTTCCTTGTAATAGCTGTAGTTCCCGTGGTACGTGAACGCCTCCCCGTCCTCCAGCTCGATGATCTTGCTTACAACCGCATCAAGGAAATAACGGTCATGGGAGATGATGACGCACGTTCCCGGAAAGGCGCGGACATACCCCTCCAGCCATTCCGTCGCCGCCATGTCCAAATGGTTGGTGGGCTCGTCGAGCAGTAGCAAATCCGGCTCCCGCAATAAAATCACCGCTAACCCGACCTTTGTCTTCTCGCCGCCAGACAGCGACGCAAACGGCCGCGCGAATTGCTCCTCCGGGATACCGAGACCGCCGGTAACTCGGGCGATGGACGCTTCCACTTCGTAGCCGCCGCCTCGCTCGAACGCTTCCTGCAGCCGGCCGTATTGCCGAAGCAGCGAATCCAACGCGTCCGAATCCGCTTCTGACATTTCCGTTTCCAACCGCCGCATCTGTGTTTCCAGGCTCCGTACATCGGCGAAGGCGCCCAGCAGGACATCATATACCGTCTCTTCTCGGGTATAATCCGGAATTTGTGCTAAACTGCCGATTCGGGCGTTTTTCGGAACCGACAGCAATCCTTGATCCGGGCGTTCGATGCCGGCCAACAGCTTCATGAGGGTGGTCTTGCCCGCGCCGTTGCGACCGATCAGCCCAACGGTCTCGCCCGACTTGATTTCAAAGGTAACATCGCTGAGCACCAGCTCAGCGCCGTAATACTTCTGGATATTTTGACCTTGGATCATCATGGTTTCGTTCTCCTTTATTCCCATGCCGATCCTACAAAAAAAGAAGGCAGCAGGAAATCCTGCTGCCTTCAAAGCTCACGCGTAAGTGAGGTTAGGGTAGGAGCGGCATTTCGCAATTTGGTTTGGATATCGAGTTTCCAAAAATGGACAGACTTCTCCCGTTGTTGGCTGTTGCATGAATAATGCCAAACATTGCCACCGGCAGTTGGCCTACTCGATTCCACGCAAATTTGCGATCCACTCTACCCACCTCCTTCACCAAAATAGTTACTCACATTATATTCGTTCATTTATGGGAAATCAAGGTGATATTAGTTGGATATACTAAGGGCACCGCAGGCTAAAAAAGTAGGATGAAAAAACATTTGACGATCTATGGCGAAGTGTGTAATATTCAATTAAACCTAGTGAATTATAGGGAATTAAAAAGATAGACGGGGGATGAATTCAATGAAGAAATGGAGTTTACTGCTGTTAACACTGGTGCTGACGGTGCTGGTTGCAGCTTGCGGTAATAACAATACAAACAATCAAGCGGCAGACAACGCCGGTGCGAACCAAGGCAGCGCAGGAAATGCAGCCAACGAGCAGCCAGCGGGGCAAAATTTGCCGGAAGCTGTCAAAGCCAGCGGCAAGCTGCGGATCGGCACGGAAGGAACTTATGCACCGTTCACGTTCCATGATAAGGATGGCAAGCTGACGGGCTTTGACGTCGAAATCGCAGAAGAAGTTGCAAAACGTCTGGGCGTGGAAGCTGAGTTTATTGAGACGCCGTGGGACGGCCTTTTAGCCGGACTGGATGCGAAACGGTTTGATGCGGTATTTAACGAAGTAACGATTCGCGATGACCGCAAGGAAAAGTACGACTTTTCTGATCCTTACATCGTTTCCCGTGCTGTGCTGATCGTACATGAAGATAACGAGGACATCAAAACCTTCGCCGATCTGAAAGGGAAGAAGGCGGGTCAATCGCTGACAAGTAACCTGACGGATATCGCCAGAGAGAACGGCGCGGAGATCGTTGCAACGGAAGGATTTAACCAAGCCATCGATCTGCTGCTTTCTAAACGGATCGACGCGACGGTTAATGACGGTCTATCCTTCTTGGATCTCAAGAAGCAAAGACCCGACGTGAAGTTGAAAGTGGTTGACGAAATGCCGGAAGCGGCAGAGAGTGCGGCCTTGTTCAACAAAGGCAACGAGGAGCTGGTGCAGGCAGTGAATGAGGCACTGGCTGCGATGAAAGCGGACGGAACCTACTTGAAAATCTCGGAGAAATACTTCGGCGAAGATGTTTCGAAATAAGTTGTATAAATCATTGGAGACGGCCCGTGAGGGCCGTTTCCTTCCGAAAAGGATGCTTGAGCGATGGATGAACGTATTTGGAATATTATCGTAGATTCGTTTGTTCCCCTGCTGAAAGCGGGGGTGGCTTTTACGGTTCCGCTGACGTTAATTACGTTTGCATTAGGATTGGTTGTAGCTGTCCTGACCGCGCTTGCGCGGTTGTCCAGCTTTGGGCCGCTGCGGCAGCTAGCTAGATTTTATGTATGGATCATCCGCGGGACGCCGCTATTGGTGCAGTTATTCATCATCTTTTACGGTCTTCCGTCCATAGGAATTGTTCTCGATCCGTTTCCGGCAGCGGTGATCGGATTTACGCTTAGCGTTGGTGCGTACGGGTCGGAAATTGTGCGGGCTGCGATCTTGTCGATCCATGCAGGTCAATGGGAAGCGGCGTATTCGCTGGGAATGACACGGCTGCAGGCGCTGCGGCGGATCATCCTGCCGCAAGCAGCACGGGTATCGGTGCCGCCGCTGGCCAACTCATTTATCAGCCTGGTTAAAGATACGTCGTTAGCCGCTACCGTGACGTACACCGAGATGTTCCGTACCGCCCAACAAATCACGTCAACGACCTATGAACCGCTGATTGTTTATTCGGAAGCGGGCGTCATCTATTTGATCTTCAGCACCATCCTATCGGCGCTGCAAAATCGACTGGAGAAGCGGCTGGACCGCTTCACCGCCCGGTAAGGAGGCCAACCATCATGATCGAAATTCGCGAGTTACACAAGTCATTTGGTACCCAGGAGGTTCTCAAGGGGGTCAATCTCGAGGTCGAGCAGGGCAAGGTTCTGGTCATCATTGGGCCTTCCGGGTCGGGGAAGACGACCTTGCTGCGTTGCTTGAACCTGCTGGAAGTCCCAACCCGAGGAACAATTCGTATCAGCGACGTTCAGCTGGAATTTGGCGATGGTCGGAAGCCGAAGACTAGCGAAGTGCTGGCGCTGCGCAAGAAGACGGGCATGGTGTTCCAGGCGTATTATTTGTTCCCGCATATGACGGCGCTCCAGAACGTGATGGAAGCCCAGGTTCAAGTGTTGAAGAAGAGTAAAGAGGAAGCCCGCCGGGTTGCTTTGGAGCTGCTAAATAAGGTGGGTCTCGGTGACCGAGCGGATTTCTATCCGCATCAGCTGTCAGGCGGGCAACAGCAGCGAGTCGGGATTGCCCGGGCGATGGCCATGAGCCCGGACGTGCTGCTCTTTGACGAGCCGACCTCCGCGCTGGACCCCGAGCTGGTCGGTGAGGTGCTGAAGGTGATGAAGGAGCTGGCCCAGGAGGGCCGGACGATGGTGGTCGTGACCCATGAAATGAAGTTCGCCGCCGAGGTTGCCGACCGGGTCGTGCTCATGGACGAGGGGAACATCATCGAATCGGGAACGCCGGACCAGGTGCTGAATCATCCGTCCAGTGATCGGGCCCGTTCTTTCCTAAACCGAATTACCCAACGGGAAATCGAATAAACAGAAGAGCGGCCGGAGTTGCTATGAACTCTGACCGCTCTTCTGTATTTCTAGCGAATGCGAATATTCCCGGATTCCGCCCGGATCTTGATCAAGTCTTGCGTCTGCCGCGGTGAATCCGGCGCGCTAGTATTGCCGGAGCGTGATTGCAGGTCATAAAATCCTTTAAATTCCGCATCGACGGACAGTGTTGCATTCCCTGAGTCTACAGAGATGTCCAAATTGTCTGAGCGTTGCTCCGACAAGGTGATGTTCCCCGAACTTGCCTTGAAGCTGCCATCACCTGTAAAACGATGAAACCGGATATCTCCAGAGCTGGACGATACTTTGACGGTCCCCTTAACCTGGTTGGCGGTGATGTTGCCGGAGCTCGACTTCGCGGTCAAATTCCCCTCCAATTGTTCTACACGAATATTCCCGGAGTCTAATTGAATTTCCGTATTCCCTTGGATGTTTTCGGCCGTAACGTTCCCCGAGGAGGATTCGAGATGAATCTCATTCCCCTTGAGGTTCTCCACACGGAGATTCCCTGAGTCAATCGACAAATCGATTTCACCAGCGCGAAGACCGCGGAACGTCCCATTGCTTGAGTCTGACTCGAAGTCGATCCGATCCAATTCATCTTTGTCGTTCAGTGCAACGGTAATTCGTTGTTTGGTGGACTGGAAATTGATTGAGAAGAAGGTCCATTCGAACTTATCTTCTAGATCCAGCTTCAGTGTCCCTGCTGAGATTTGAGCCGTTTTCACCGCATCGATCGTCTTCTGATTCATTTTGCCGTTGATTTCCACGTAGTTCGTCCCGTCAGGACTATCGATAAACTCCAATTCCACGTCATAATCACTGTCGATGAGCAGATTCTGTAACCCGCCCTGTTCAAACGTCCACTTCTGCTGGTAGGACGGCAGTTCATCGCCGAAATCGAAATGCTGGTAAGCCATGCCGGCCAAGCCGATCAAAATCAGCAACACTCCTAAGAGTGACCATTTCTTTGTATTCATGCTTGTTGATCCCCCTTCGCGATCCGAACATTCCAACGCAAGTAAGCGATGCTGAGCCAGAGCATGCCCTTATAAGCATATCGAGTGACAACGATAAGCAGGATGCCTAACCCGACGTAAGCGATGGATGCAAATATTTTGGCTTTAAAAATGTCCCCATGCCATAAATACTCCAGCCCAAGGAGCAAGGGGCTTAAAATTCCGGCGGCCGCACTCACAGCGAAGCTGACGACGACAGCCCAGAAGGAGAGCAGCAGCGGAACAGCGATGAGATTGATAAAGAATAGCCCGATGTAAACCATCACACTGGCAAAAGCGCTGCGGTGCTGAACACCGGCCTTGTTAGGATAACCGCCGGTTGGTGGTATCGCTGCGCCTGGTGCGGCAGCGGGTTCTGCTCCGCCAAACCAATACACATGCTCCTGGGGCACGAAGCGGTTGTCAATAGCCTCTTTGGCTAGCTCCGCCGGGTCCCCCAGCTCCAGCACGATCTCTTGCTCCGTCCGTCCGCTTTGCAAACCAAAAGCGAAGTGGGCCTCATAATCCTCCAGCAATTCGTTTTGTTCCTCCGGCGGGAGAACCGATAAATGCGCCCGGAGATTCGCCAAAAATTCGCTTTTATTCATAAACGGCTTCCTTTCTCAATTAAGGTTGAAACATTGTGTACGAACTGTCTCCACTCAACGACCAGCTTCTGGGTGTATGCTTCGCCCTCAGGAGTTAGTTTGTAGTATTTGCGCGGGGGGCCGCCTGTGGATTCTTTAAGGTATGTGGTGCAATAACCTTCATTGACCAGTCTGCGCAGCAGGGGGTACAAGGCCCCTTCGGCTACCTCAATATGCTTGGATACCGATTGGGCGAGCTCGTAACCGTACCGGTCGCGGCCTTGGATTAATACCAGCACGCATAACTCCAAGGCGCCTTTCTTGAATTGGACGCTGATATCCAAACCTGCTTCGCCTCGTTTCCTCTGAATTGGATTACGTTATGTGTTGAAATTTCATTAGTACTGAACATTGATTAGTATTAACGAAAAGTATAATATCACACAGTACTGATTAAAGCAAGGTAGTGAATGAAAAAAGGCATCTGTTCCTTTTGCCCTTGGTTTTCAAGGGAATAGGACGAACAGATGCGCTTTGATTTGTGCGATTTCCCCAAAGTCAGATTGCAGAGTGTCAGAAGCAGTCAGCTCTTGGCTTGTTCGGGTTGGCGGTGAAGCCGAGGGAGCGCCTCGGTTGCCGGCCCTTCGATTACTTCGCCTTTGTAATCGAACCTGGAGCCGTGGCAAGGGCAGTCCCAGGAACGTTCCGCCTCGTTCCATTTAACCTCACAGCCCATATGGGTGCAGGTCGTATCCACCAGATAGAGCAAGCCGTCCTGGTCGCGGTAGGCTCCGGCACGTTTGCCATGGTGCTTCACGACGCCGCCTTGCCCCGGAACGAGATCCTCTGGCTTCAGGTGGACGAGTTCGATTTTACCTGTGACGAACTCTTTAGCTACGTCCGCATTTTGGGTGATGAAATGCTTAATTGAAGGATCGGCCTTGAACCGGGATGGCGTAAACAACTCGGCATAACGGTTCTCTTTCTCCAGAATAAGGTCGCGGATCAGCATCGCAGACAGCGTGCTGGTGGTCATTCCCCATTTATAGAAGCCGGTAGCGACGTATATATTCGGATGATTCGATGTGATCCGCCCGATATAAGGGACGCCATCGAGAGTTACTAGATCCTGCGCCGACCAGCGGAAAGGGATCGATTTGATTCCGAGCGTTTGCTGCCCGAATTTCTCCAGGGCTTCGTAGGACTGAATCGTACAGTCGTTTTTACCCGTCTTATGTGACTCACCGCCGACGAGAACCACCGGCTTACCGTTTAGCTCTGCGGACCGGAGCGAGCGCGTAGGGGAGCCGCAATTAATGTACATGCCGCCAGGGTAGGCTTTCTCCGGTTCAATGGCCACAACATAGGAGCGTTCGGCATGCAGCCGGGTGAAATACCATCCTTTTCCGTCAAAAAACGGATAATGAGAGGCTGATACCGCGTGGCGGCAAACGATGTGACGGCCGTTTTCCGTGGCCAGGCGAAGCCGACCATCTGGCTGCGGTTCGGCAACGTCTTCTAGCGTTGTATTTTCATATACTACGCCTCCATGGGAAGTGACGTACGCCAGCAATTCCTTTAAGTATTGAAGCGGATGGAACTGGGCCTGATTTTTCATCACGACGGCCCCTCTGGCTTGCAGCGGCAATTCAATCGTATCCCGCCATTCTCCCGGCAGACCTAAGCGTTCATAAGCCCGCCACTCCGCTTCCAGCTGGTGGAGCTGCTCGTCCGAATCCGCATACAGATAAGCATCCTCTTGACGAAGTTGACACTCGATCTTCCGCTCCTTGACGGTCTCGCCGATCCAACGCAGCGCCTCTTCATTTGCCTCAAAATACAGCCGTGCGCCCTCCTCCCCAAAATGTTCGATCAGCTTGTCATAAATCAGGCCGTGCTGCGCCGTGATTTTTGCAGTAGTGTACCCGGTGGTGCCATCCAGTACCTTGCCGGCTTCCAGAATCGCGACCTTTACACCGGCTTGCACCAACAAATAGGCGGTGGTGATTCCGGTGATCCCGGCGCCAACCACGGCAACGTCGGTTTCGATGTCTTCGGTTAGCTTGTTAAAGTCCGGCAGCGGCGTTGTTTTGCGCCACAGCGATTCGGGGAATCGCGGAAGTCCGCCGGACATAAATGGGATATCCTCCATTGAGGCTTCCTCCTGTCTTCTGATTTTCCTGTAAATTGGGAGCCGTTTCGGATACATTATTTCCCGCTTGGATGCAGAAAAACCGCCGGGGATTCTCCGAAGTTCCTGTCGATCGATGTCGCATGAAAAAGGAATGAAAAGCAAATAATGGAGAGGAGAGATGCAGACAGAATAGGAGTTGCTGATCATGCTGCGCCATTTATCCCGCGGCCGCTCCGGCCAGCAGACCAAAAGCAACAGACAACTACGAATTACTGGGGATTTGCAGCAAATGCTGGACCGCATTATGGAGGAATCCGGAAACAGCCCGGATATTGTCATCCGTCAGCTTAAGCTTGGCGGCCCTGTTCCGGCACCGGTGAAGGCGGCCATCGTATATTTGAATGCCCTCAGCGACCAACAAGCGATTAATAATTTCGTGATCAAGCCTTTAATGGAGATGGATCCTGAGAAGGTTAACGTTTATCCTCCCGACCGACTGATCCAATATATCCTCGAAGATGCTTTGTCCTTAGGCGAGACTCAGGTCGTGAAAGAATGGAACGACATCATGCTGGCTGCTCTATCGGGAGACACCGTGCTGCTGGTGGATGGCAGTGACCAGGCGATCATTTCCGGCACAGCGGGTGGGGAATGGAGAGCGGTTAACGAGCCAACCTCGCAATTAGTTGTGCGCGGGCCGAAAGACAGCTTCGTGGAATCGATTGCGACTAATATCTCCTTGATCCGGCGGCGCATTAAATCACCAGATCTTTGGCTGGAGTCGATGAAAATCGGTTCCGTTACCCATACCCACGTAGCCATGATGTACATGAAAAACAGTGCCGACCCCAATTTAGTCGCTGAAGTTCGCCGGCGGCTCCAACAGATTCAAATCGATGGTATCCTGGAATCCGCATATATCGAGGAGTTTATTCAGGATAAGACCATTACTCCATTTCCGACGGTTTTTAATACGGAACGTCCGGATGTTGCCGCAGGCAATTTGCTTGAAGGACGAGTGGTTATTATCGTCGATGGTACGCCGTATACCCTGATCCTGCCTACCGTGTTCGCCCAGTTCATGCAATCGCCGGAGGATTACGCACAGCGTTTTGACATCAGCATCCTGATGCGTGTCATTCGCTATATCTGCTTCGTGATTTTGCTGCTGGGTCCGGCGGTTTATATTGCCTTAACGACCTTCCATTATGAGATGATCCCTACGCTGCTGCTGGTCAGCTTAATGGCTCAGCGTGAGGGAGTGCCGTTTCCTGCTTTCGTAGAGGCGATCTTTATGGAGGTTGTATTTGAGATCTTACGTGAGGCAGGGGTACGGATGCCGCGGGCGATCGGGCAAACGGTGTCGATCGTAGGTGCACTGATCCTCGGGCAGGCTGTCGTTGAGGCAGGGATCATCACACCGATCATGGTTATTGTCGTCGCATTGACAGGGATCGCAAGCTTCGCCTTGCCCTCCTATAACTTGTCCATTGCGGGGCGGCTGTTTCGGTTTTATTTTCTCGTGCTGGCTGGCTTATTTGGATTTTACGGGATCACGCTGGGGCTGATTATGCTTATCGCTCATATGAACAGCATCCGGTCGTTTGGTGTACCTTATTTGTCGCCGTTCAGCCCGTTTGTGCCACAGGCTCAGAAGGATGCCATCCTGCGGCTGCCGATCTGGATGTACGGCTGGAAACCGTTAATGTCTTCAAGCCAGCAAGATGTGAAGAAGACCGGGGAAATCAAACCGATGTCTTCAGGCGACTCCAGCGGGTCGTCGAATACTGGACAGGAGAGTCAAGGCGACTCCCCACTAAATAGAAGTCATTCACAGAAAGAGAAAGATGAAAACCATCCGCAGCAAGATGGAGGCCGTGCTCAGCAAGATGAAGGGAACTCACAGCATAATGGACACAAAACGGAATCAAGGAAGCAGGAAGACCAATATGAGAATTAGAGGGATAGGGTTGCTTGTTATCCTGTGTGTCATGTTGCCCCTGTCCGGGTGCTGGGATGCGGAAGAGTTAAACCAACGTGCGGTGGTGTCCGGGATTGGCATCGATCGCGGCCCCGGAAATAACAATTATGTGGTGTCCCTTCAAGTGATTATTGCCGATGAGATTTCCGGAAAAATCGGCAGAGGTGGTACTCCAACGACAGTTTACTCCGCCGAAGGACGATCCATTATAGAGGCGATTCGCAAGGCTTCCATTCAGGTGCCGCGGCTGACGTCGACCGCACATGTTCGCATTGTGGTGATCTCGGAGGAACTGGCACGCGAGGGAATATCGGATATCCTTGATTTTCTTGACCGGGATTCAGATATTCGCCTCACTGCCAAAGTTTTTGTGGCAAAAGAAGGAATCCGAGCGCTCGACGTGATTGCTGGGCTGTCCCCCATGGGGAAAATCACGGCGTATACGCTTGCTCAAAAAGCAGAAATATCCTCCCGAGAGTTCGGTGCTAATTATCCTGTTGAGGTGGATGATTTGATACGTGATGTTCTCGTGCCCAACTCAGGGCCGGTCATTAACGGCGTAGATATCGAAGGAAGTGTCGAAGAAGTACGGAAAAAAAGCAACCTAGAAGCAACAGATAACCTTGGTCTTCTGGTCATGTCCAATTTGGCAGTGTTTAAAGGGGATCAGATGAAGGGATGGCTCAATGAGCAGGAAAGCAAGGGGTTTGTCTGGCTCAGAAATTTGCTTCAGAACACTTCGATTGTGATCACGCCGGGCGATCAGGGCGTGATTACGCTGGATGTTCACAGAGGTAAAACTTCGATTCAGGCGATCCTGAAGGACCGGGAAGATCCTGTCTTTATTGTGAAGGTGATGAGCCAGCTCTCGGTTCGGGAGATGGATGGCACCGTCGATTTGCGCGACCCGGCAGCTTTGAATGAGATGGAAAAGGATGTAAACGAAGAAATCGTGAAGAACATTAAGGCTGCCGTTCAAAAGGCTCAGTCTCTGAACAGTGACATTATATGTTTCGGACGGACGCTCGAACTCCAGCACCCAAAAGTATGGAAGCAATTGAAGAGTCAATGGTCCGAAATCTTTCCAAAGGTCGCTGTCGAATATCAGGTTGATTCGATCATTCGCAATTCCCAGATGAGAGATCGTTCCTTCAAATATAATTTGAAGAAAGAATAGGAGGCAGGATTCGCTTTGGAAAATACGAAGCTAAGTCCTCTACAACTTTTCGCCCTGCTTGTTTTGTTTCAACTCGGGACGGCCCTGGTTGTGAATTTGGGCATGGAAGCCCGCGAGGATGCCTGGATTGCCGTGTTATGCGGCATGTTGATCGGGTGTCTGCTCTATATGGGGTATGCGTATCTCTACATCACATTTCCGGATAAGCTGCCTACCCAATACATGCGTTTGCTGCTCGGAAAATACTTGGGCGGGATCATCGGCCTGGCCTATATCTTGTTTTACATGAACAAATCTAGCCGCGATTTGTTGGATGGCGGGCTCTTGGTTTTTGTCTCTACGTTGAAAGAGACTCCGCTGTTCATCATTAATACAGTGATGATGCTGGCAGTCGTTTATGTGCTGCACAAGGGCATTGAGGTGTTAGCTCGCACGGCGTTTATTTTGCTTTGGATTGTGTTTGTGATAGGGATCGTCATCTTGTTTATGCTGTTGTTCTCGGGAATCATCGATTTCACTCGGATTCTCCCAGTGCTTAGCGATGGGTTTAAACCCGTACTCAAATCCGTTTATCGACAAAACTACCAATTCCCGTTTGCGGAGATTATTTGCATCACTATGGTGATGCCGTATTTGAATAATAAAAAAGCGGGAGTTCGGGCAGGATTGATGTCTGTGTTGCTATCGGGGATGATTTTGTCGGGAACGGCAGTGATTACGATCTCTATCCTTGGCGTGGACATTGCCGAGAGATCCATCTTTCCGCTCCTAACGTTGGTTGGTAAAGCCTCCATTGCTGACTTTATTCAACGACTGGATATTTTAGTGGTCATGGTGCTGATTATCGGCGATTTTTTCAAAATCGCGATCTATTTCTATGCTGCAGTGATCGGAGCTTCCGATCTGTTCAAGATTCCTTATCGGAAGATCCTTTATCCACTAGCCCTGATCGTGTTGTTTACTTCGATAACGATCTCTCGAACGTACAGTGAACATGTCAAAAAAGGTGGCGATGTCCTCTATATCATGGACCCATTATTTTATGTTATTTTGCCCGCCGGTCTGGTTATAGCCGCCTTGATTTACCGATTCCGTACCCGTCGCAAATCCGGAACCCGAATCTCCTGATGTTTTCGAAGAGTCTTTGTCCGCTGAGGTGGACGAAGACTCTTCGTTTTGCTGCGAGCTAAGCACATGGCCAGCGTTTTGCTCGTTTCCTTTTCGTTTGCTGGCTACGAAATGAAGGATGTCCGGAACAATCAGGAACAGAACCAGTATATAAGCACAAATCCGTTCAGCAGGATCGGGTAGGGTGTAGCCCCAGTTAATTAAAAAGTTATTCCATGGCAGTCCAACAAGGATATCCGTACATATGATATAACCCATTGAAAAAGCCGCAACGACAACGACAGTCAGATATTTTCGTATCAGCATAAGATGCAGCTCCTCCCGGTAAAATGATGAGTGTAACCTATCCTTTAGTATTGGGTAAAAGCGTGTTGGAACATGCAGGAAGTGGGGAAAGGAATTGACGTTTCATAAAACAAGACTTATACTAATTCTAAAAATAACTGCAGGGATTGATGATAAATGAAAGCCTTAAACTTAACGACCCAACGCCAAGCGGTATATGATGTGGTTCGTAATGCCAAGGACCATCCGACAGCAGCGGAAGTCATGAACCGTCTGGTTGAGCAAGGGTATAATTTTGCATATGGTACGGTGTATAACTCACTTCGGTATTTAACCGAGAAGGAATTGATTCGCGAACTGAAACTAGGCGAAGCAGCCAGCAGGTATGATGCGAAGCTGGACGATCATCAGCATATCTTGTGCGAGGTTTGCGGGCGCGTGGATGAAGTGATGTCGAATGTGCCGGAGGAATGGTACCGTACGGTGGCTAAGGAAACAGGATATGATGTCCATCATGCACATGTCGTATTTGGGGGGGTGTGTCCACAGTGTCAGCAGAAGAAGTGATGCAAAACGGAATTTCAGGTCATACCGTCCCCTTTCGCAGCCCATCCAGTGTTGAAATGGCCGAGCCGGAGGGTTTGGAATTAGGCAAAGTAGCTTGCCCGGTTACACAGCGGGTCATTCTAATTAGCCCATTTCCGAGCGATGTTCATGAACTAGTGCGTGAGTTGTCGGAGAGCTGCTTTGATGTCCTTGTATTTCATCATTTGGAGCAGGGCATTCGTAACGCTTTGGCGGCAGATCTGCTGATCTTTGATCTGACCTCCTATCAGGAGGATAAAGACGCGGCGGTAATCCGTTCATTGGTCGGACAGGAAACCGGGGGCACCCCATCCTTGTTGCTCGTGAGAGAATCAATGCTCGAATACCTCGATCCGGCCTTAAGAAACCAAGAGCTTCTGGTTTGGCCAGCCCGCCCGGTCGAAATCGTGTACCATGCCCAGCGAATTATTCGCAATAGCGGCCCTCGTCCGTTGTCATCTCGGCTGCTTACTGGCACGTCACCGGCGATCTTCAAGGATTTGTGGATCGATCGCAAGAAAATGACAGTGTACCGGGGCGGCATCAAAATTGAGTTGACTAAGACGGAGTTCGAGCTGTTAATCAAGCTCCTGGAACATGAAGGTACCGTGCTGTCCCGCGAAGAGTTGCTGTCCGAAGTATGGGGAACAACATTTCTTGGCGGCAGCAACGTCGTTGACGTGCATATCAAGAGTCTACGCAAGAAGCTCGGCGACAACGCCTCGCGTCCGACCTATATCACCACCGTCCGCGGCGTTGGTTACCGTCTAGCGGATTAATCACACTCAATTTATAAAAAACCGTTTGTCCGACGACAAACGGTTTTTTAGTCCCCAGTGTTCTAGTTGAAAGGGAATAGGGGAGCGGACTATCTTCCCGCCTCTTCTTTTGATGATTATCCCGTTGGATCACTATGAGTTGAGAACGTTTCGACAGGGGTCCTGGCCTCTTCTCTCTTCGCCCCCCTCTTTTGATGATTATCCCGTTGAGTCAGCTAGTGGTGTGGAAGAAAGAGAAGAGAGGGCAATAAACATGTCAGGACTTCTATAAATACCATTAGCAACCCACTCGTATCTAATGAGTATTGAATATGTATCATATAGAACAAGTATAAGTATTTAAGTATCAGAATAGAAGAACAAGCATCGAACAAGCATCGAATAAACATCGAATAAGCATCGAATAAACATCGAACAAGCACTAGTAAGTACTAGCAAACACTAGTAATGTCTAATAAACTTCAAAATAATTTCTATTAAGTATCCCATTAGCCCCTACGATCACAATCGTATAACCGTCCACGAGCATTACAGCACCACACTAGCACCTGAGCCAGCATCTCACTAGTGTCTCATTGCCACTTCATTATCCTCACTCGTATCTCGATAGCATATTAATTTTACGCCGCTGCGGCAAAGTATGGCTTCTGATGATGTGCGTTCAGATGGCGTTTGATTAACTGGCGGTAAGGGATCGCTGGAATGGATACGCACATCTGCAGCAAGTTTTGGCGCATTTCTTCCTCGGAAAAGGACATGCGTAGGTAACGGCGGACGGTGTATTCATTCAAATAGGCTTGCAGATGGGTTAGCCCCAAGGCAACATACGTGCGCTTCAGCGAAGTCCACGCCGCTCTGACTTCTTTGCGCAAAGGCAAATACAGCCGAAAAGCCAAAGGGTATGACTGAACGGTGGAGGTAGGGACATCGACATGCTTATGGATGAACGCGGCGACATCGTGCTTGTTGGCTCGTTGTCCGTCTCCTCTTCTGTGCGATATCAATTGAATCTTCACTCGCTCCGGCTCGCCAGATTCTGTAACCGTGCATCCGGCGACAACCGGGGTGGCATAAGGCTGAGCCGCCGGATGATAGCGTAACGAATCATACGCATATTGATCGCAGTTGACCTTCACGTCTCCAGAGAGCAGTTCCTGGGCATCGCATTCGCCGAGGGTATGACGGATTTTGTGCAGCATGAGCCAGGCGGTCTTGTAGGTCACTTCAATGACCTGGCTCAACCGCAGCGCTGAGATGCCATCGGGAAGCAGGAATAACTCGAGGGCACGAAACCACTTTACCAAAGGCAGATGGGTTCTTTCAAAAATCGTACCAACCAAAGGCGACGCTTGATAGCCGCATCGTCCACACTCGAACAAAGGAAGTCGCCGGGTGGACAGGCGGGTGCACTCCGTATAAGCACAACGCGGGCAAACGAAGCCATTTGGCCACTTCATCGCAATAATCGCCTCTATGCAATCTGCCTCGCTTTGAAAGCGGCTGCTGACAGTTTGAAACAGCTCCGTATTCATACCAAACTCCATGTCCGATCCCTCCAATTTCATTTTCCTAAACCCAAAGGATACGTACATATGTTCTCTTTTCTACATTATACCAAACACGCGTTCTGATAACAAGAAAAAAATTCCATAAATAATAGAAATGATCAGATTCCAGTAACCTACAACGCCGTCTATTGAGTTCCTCTAGACTGAACAAAAGGGATAATGGTGCAAAGAGGTGGCAAAAGAAGCAGAAAACAAAAAAACTAAGAGAATCAGGAGGTTTAGAAATCTAGAAGTTCTAGAAAATTTAGAGATCCAGAAGCTCCAGAAGATCCAGAAGATCCACAAATCCCACAAATCCCACAAATCCCACAAATCCCACAAATCCCACAAATCCCACAAATCCCAGAAATCCCTATCCAAATCTCCACAGTTCTGAGTAAAGGGGATAATCGTGTAAAAGAGGTGCGGAAATAGATTCGAACAGAGATGTGGAAAAAGACGTTGAAAGAGACGTTGAAAAACTCGATCTCTCTATTTCTGAACGAAAGGGATAATCATAAAAAGAAGTGCGCGAAAGACCATACGGGGCGGTGAGTTAACAGAGATCATGGGGGATTGAGGCATTTGGGCGGGGAGCAGACAGTCGGCAAAACACGGTGAGCAACGGGCAGCAGCTGTCAGAATATATTTTGCTTTTTTTGCATCTATATTCAAGACATGGTTCAACGAGTATAATCTAGTATAATTGCTTATTTATTATGTAAGAAAAGGAAGGTCATGAATGCAAAAACGCGTTAGGTTAGCACTATTATTGATACCCATTCTGTTGGCAGTGATTCCTTGCATTCTAGCGCTGGTTATCAACGGCGAGGTCGGATCAACCTGGTATCTCATTACGGGCATCTCTATTGTGCTTGCGGTCGTAGCAGCCATCGTACTCATCCGCATGATTGCTGTCCCGCTGGAACGTTTGACGGAAACAGCCAAGCGGATTAGTGAAGGGGATTTGACCCGGCGCTTGGACTATTTAAACCGGACGGATGAGATTGGCGCTATGGCGAACCAGTATCAACGGATGGTCGACCATCTTCGGGGGATCATCACCGGCATCCGCGATATAACGAACCAAGTCGTGACCACGTCCGAACGACTGTCTACCGGTGCGAAGCAAACGGCGGACACGATTGGACAAGTTAATGGTGCCCTTCAGGAGATTGCAGCCGGCAGCGAACGGCAGTTGTTTGAGTTGGAAGCCGGTGCCCAAAATATGGGAGAGATGTCCCGTCAGGCGAGCCAAATGTCGGAGCAAATCGTTAACCTTACGGAGACGATGGAGAAGACGACTGCCGCAGCAGAGGAAGGGAACACCTCCGTGCTGAGCGTTGTGGAGAAGATGGAACGAATTCAGCAAACCGTCGATGAATTGGGTGAGGTCATCCAAACGTTAGGCGAGCATACGGCCAATATCGGCGGGATTATCGAAGTGATTACAGGTATTGCCCAGCAGACGAACCTGCTGGCGCTAAACGCTTCAATCGAAGCGGCGCGGGCTGGTGAGGAAGGCCGCGGGTTTGCCGTGGTGGCTTCAGAGGTGCGCAAGCTGGCGGAAGGTTCCGAGCAATCGGCCAAGCAAATCGCGGAGCTGATCAGCAGCGTACAGGCGGAAGTCGAACGCGCGGTCGTCTCCATGGAGGAGGCCAAGCAGGGCGTTCATGAAGGAATTCTCGCTGTTGATACCTCGGGCCGCTCGTTCTCGCGGATTCGCAAAGCGGTTCGCAGTGCTGCAGACAAGATGGAAGGCCTCGTTACAAGTGTTAAAGAGGTGGCTTCCGGTACGGCATTTGCCAAAGATGCCATTCAAGGGGATCGTCAGATATCCCAGGAACTCGCCAGCAAAACCCAAACAATTTCCGCCGCTGCGGAAGAGCAGCTTGCTTCCGTTGAGGAAATTACCTCTTCTGCTGCCCAGCTGGCTCAAATTGCTGAACAATTAAAAGCCAAAGTGGACAAGTTCCAGATGGATCGTAAAATCTGATTCATCAACTGCATTGCTCTCCGGTATTGGTCCGGAGGGCTTTTTTTGTCTACATACATTTTCCAAAATGGTACATTCTACATCATATCACCATGAATCGGCGGACCAGCAAGGAGTTGTTCCCATGAAGACCAAGGAACGAAAACAAGAGAATCGAATCAGCCGAGATTTAACGGAAAATATCAAGCAAGTGAAAAACGTATTCCAGGACTGTTCCGACGTCATCTACCGCGAGCTTCAACTTACCGAAGATATCCGCGGTTTGTTGGTATACATTGAAGGGATCGCTAAAGTTGAGGACGTTCAGCAGCATATCCTTCGTCCATTGATCGAGGGACTAGCCAAGCACCCGCAAGCGAACGGGGACATCTATCCATTATCGCTTACGAGAATATCATTAAGCCAAGCAGAGGCTGCTACCGACTGGCCAACGGTGATAAATGGAGTATTAACAGCAAACGTGGCTATTTTCGTTGAGGGTATGAACGAGGTGTTGCTGTTCAGCGTCAAGGGCGGCTCGCGGCGGAGCGTTCAGGAGCCGCAGACCGAAGCGGTGATCCGCGGTCCGCGTGAAGGCTTCACGGAGTCGCTGCGGATTAACACCGCCTTGATCCGATTCAAAATCAAATCGGAGAAGCTGAAGTTAATCGACATGGTGATCGGTACGATGACCAAGACGGACGTCGCGATTGCCTATCTCGAGGGCGTGGCCGAAGATTCGCTGATTGCCGACGTAAAAGACCGCCTCGAAAGCATCGATATCGATGGGATTTTGGAATCCGGATACATCGAGGAATGGATTGAGGATAATCCTTCGTCCCCGTTTCCGCAGATGCAATATTCTGAACGGCCAGACTCCGTTGCAGCGCAGCTGTTGGAAGGAAGGATCGCTATCTTTGTAGACGGCACGCCGTTTGTGCTGATCGCTCCTGTGACGTTGTGGCAGCTTCTGCAGGCCAGCGAGGATTATTACGAACGCTTTTTCATCAGCAATATGATTCGCTGGATTCGGATTTTTTTCTTGTTTCTGGCCCTGTTTCTGCCCAGCTTGTACATCGCGGTCACGACATTCCATCAGGATATGCTGCCTTCGACTTTAATCTTAAGTATCGCTGCCTCCCGGGAAGCCATTCCATTCCCCGCTTTGGTGGAGGCGTTTATTATGGAAATTTCTTTTGAAGCGCTGCGGGAGGCCGGCATTCGCCTGCCCAAAACGGTTGGGCAAGCGGTCAGCATCTTGGGGGCGCTGGTCATTGGGCAAGCCGCCGTCCAGGCCGGTATCGTGTCCGCGCCGATGGTTATCGTCGTTTCACTGACCGGGATCGCCTCTTTTACGATTCCACGTTTTAGTCTTGCGGTGACGGTTCGGATGCTGCGTTTTCCGATTATGCTGCTGGCCAGCGCCTTCGGATTATTTGGCATCGTCATCGGCGCCATTTGGATCGTCGTTCACCTGACGCAGTTAAAATCGTTTGGCGTGCCTTACATGAAGGGGGTAGCCCCGTATGAACCAAGAGATATGAAGGATATTTTCAGCAGGGTGCCGATCTGGAAGATGAAGAACCGGCCTTCGGACGCAACCCGAGGGAACGTTCGTCGAATCGGAAAATCCCGTCCATTGGGGAGTGATTCCAATGAAGGATGGTGATGTTCGTGAAAGCAAGTCCAGCCCTAGTTCGAACGATTAGCGTGTTCGTCTTGCTTCCCTGCCTGCTGACGGGCTGCTGGGATCGCATTGAAGTGAATGATGTCGCCTTTGTTTTGGCATCTGCGACGGATATGGATCAGGGACAAATTCGGTCAACTACACAAATCGCTTTGCCAAGCTCGCTTGGGGGCGCAGGCAGCCAAGGGGGCGGCGGCGGTACGTCCGGGAACAAAACTTACCTGCTGGTTTCCCAAACAGCGCCTACGGCATATCAGGCCAACAAAAAGGTACAAGACAGTTTGTCGCGGGTGATCAACTTCTCACACCGGAGGGTTACGATTCTTGGGGAAGAGTTCGCCAAATCGGGGATATCCGAGTCAATTGACATCTGGGCTCGGTTTCCGCAAAATCGGCTAACGACTTACATTGTACTTAGCCGAGGGCCAGGGTATAAATTGTTGGATATTGATGCCCCGATTGAGCAATCCCCTTCGGAAATGATTCGCGAGTTGGCCAAGTCGTCGATGCAAGAGCCGATCTCCATCCAAAGCCTGGCCAATGCCCTGCTAACCGAAGGAAGTGATATTGCACTTCCAGTCATGGTGACAACACTCAGTGTTCCCGAAAAGGTCGCGAATGGGCAAAGCTTAGTTAAATTGGATGGATTAGGTGTTTTTCATGGTGACAAGCTCTCAGGTTATTTGACCGATAAGCAAACGCCCATGGCGCTGATCGCGATGGGGCAAGCTTTGAATCCTAAAATCACGGTAGTGCTAGGCGAACATCAACCACAAGAGTCGGCGACGATCGTATTAAACCAAATCCATAGGAAAGTTCAGCCTCATCTGAAGGATGAGCGCATCTCCTTCGACTTGGAGATCGAGGCGACCGGATTAATCTTGGAAAATACGACCCGGCAAAGTTTCGAACATACGATGATGATCTCGCTGGAGAAGCATGCCAATGCGTTACTGGATAAGGAGATCCAGGCTGTGATTCAAGAAACGTTCCAAAAGCACCGAGCGGATATTTATGGATTTAGCACCGCTCTGATCAGAAAGTACCCTGAAGAATGGAACAAAATTAAGTATCGCTGGCGTGATCTGCTGCCGGAGGTCGAGGTTCGCGTCCGTACAAAGGTTCATCTGGAGAATAGCGGCGAATTAATCGACTCGTTAGGGATTAAGGAGGGGCTGCTTAAGAATGATTAGTTCCTACATAGGATTGCTGCTGTTGATTGTTTTCAGCTGCTGGAGGGACTGGGGGTCACTTCGGGAAGGAGGAGTACTGAGCCGATGGGCGTTTGGTTCAGTGATGGTCGTTTCCTTCGGAATTTTGATCTATGTGACCTGGTCCCCTCAAGTGTTCTATCCCACAGAGTGGCTGGGACGGGTGTTACAGCCGTTGCTCCCCTTTGATCATCATCATTGATACCCTACCGAATACGGAGGAGTGTTTCTGTCATGAAAATAACCAAACGGCAAATCACTCTGCTTGGTGTCCTGTACATCGGATCGATTTCGTATCTGCACACGTACACGTTAGCGACTCAAGCGGCTCGCCAGCACGCTGTTATCAGTTATATCATCAGCGGGCTGATTTGCCTTCTGTCGTTGTGGTTGGTCGCCACGACGCTGAAGCGATTCTCAGACCGCAATTTGCTGCAGGCGTTGGCTGGGAGGTTTCCGATTTTTGGAAGAGTCCTGCTGGTCATCTACCTCTTGTTTCTCCTGTTTATTTGTGCAAGAGACATCCGAATTATCTCGGATTTTACCAATACGGTGTTGCTTAATCGGACACCGGTCCCGATACTCGGGTTGATGGTTACCGCAACGGCGGTTTACATCTGTCAGGGGGGCATTCGGGCTTTTCTGGGACTCAGCGAAATTTACGCACCGATTTTTATCGCCTCCATGTTTTTTGTGGTTTTGGTATTACTGCGGGACCTGCACCCGACATACCTGGTACCTTATTTTTCAATGGATTGGACTGGGATTACAGAGGGCGCCTGGTTTGTCTTCCCCTATCAGGCGGAAATTTTGGTGCTTCCGCTCGTGATTTCGGGTAAATACTACAAGGCTATCTCAGGCTATGTCGGCTTGGCCATAGGCACTGCCTTGATGGTGGTACTGTTGCTGTTATCGCAGATGGTGTTGGGGATTCCTTTGGTTGAAAGATTGATTCATCCTGGTTATGAGCTGATTCGTCAAATTCAGATCACTGATTTTATCGACCGCTTCGATTTGCTACTCCTGGGATTCTGGTACCCCATGGCCTTGAGCAAAATTGCGTTCGATCTCTATGTGCTGTGCTACACCTTGCAAATTGTCGTCCCCAAGCTGTCGGGTCGGCTTATGACAGCTCCCGCTGGCGCACTGGCTTTTGCCTGCTCCATCTGGTTCTTTAAAAATGCACTGCAGCTGTTTCACTTTAACTTCGTGCTTCCGCTGATCGCCATTACCTTGTACCTTGTCATTCCGATCCTGTTCTTTGTTATGCTGCGACCACGCGGAAATAAACCGGAACCGAAGGCAGGATAACGGCCGATCGCCGAAATGGCAATTTACTTCACTTTCTCCGTCGTATAAGCTGAAGGTAGTTAATAGGATAAACCTGGGAGGTATACGATGGCACGGAGACTGGAAGGGAAAAGAGTTGCATTAACTGGACCCCGTCGGGCAGAGGAACTAGGCAAGCTGGTAGAGAATATGGGAGGCATCCCGCTGTACCGTCCGGCACAGGGGACCGTGTTGCTCGACGATCAGGCGTTACGAAGCGGCATTGTCGATTGGGTGGAGCATCCGCCAGATTGGTCGATTTTTACGACGGGCATGGGGTTGGATGCGCTGTTCGATATGGCTCAGGAGATGGGGGTTGCCGATCAATTGCTGGAGCGCCTTCAAGAAGAGAACATTGCCGCTCGGGGCTACAAGACGGTGAATGCGTTAAAAAAACGGGGATTGACCCCGATCGTCCGCGACGATGACGGCAGCACAGAGGGCCTTATTCGCGGGTTAGCGCAACATGAATTGCGCGGAGCGAGCGTGCTGTTGCAGCTGCACGGCGACCCAGCGCCCCGATTGGTCGCGTGGTTAGAGGAGCAAGGGGCGAGTTGCCGCCAGTTGCTGCCCTACAAGCATATTGCACCTCCTGAAGCGGAGTTAGAGAAGTTGTTAAGCGATATTTTGGCTGGAGAAATTGATGCAGTGACGTTTACAAGCGGACCGCAGGTGCGTTTTCTGATGGAGCACGCAGCGCGCCAAGGACAACTTGACGCTTTGCTGGAGGCGCTGAAAGGTCCAGTACTCGCGGTGGCAGTGGGCAAAGTGACGGCAGCCGGACTGTACGAGGCAGGGGTGCCCCGGGTGCTGGCCCCCAAGGAAGAACGGATGGGCAGCATGATGGTGGAATTAGCCCGCTATTATGCGGGGGAAGCTGAACCGCTCTTTGCAACTCCCAGCGGCGGGGATGAACAACGCGCTTAAATTGGGTAATGATAGGTATAGGTACTACAAACCTCAAAATGAAAGGATGATGGGCAATGAGCGATTTACTGAAAAAAGCGATTTCGCTGGGTTGGGGTTTGACGATCATGAGTAAGGAGAAGGTCGAAAGTATCGTCGATGATTTGGTGAAACGCGGAGAGCTGGCCCCTTCCGAATCCAAACAGCTGGTGGAGAAGCTGATTGAACGTGGTTCCGAGGAACAAAGCAAGTTCAAGGAGTTGGTGAATGAGCAGGTTCGGTCCGCGTTGCAGAACATGGGCTTGGCCACGGCAAAAGAGGTAGAGGAGTTGACACGGCGGGTAGCGGAGCTGGAAATTCAGCTCGCCGAGCTGCAGCAGCCTTAAAGCAATGAGCAGCTTCGTTCGACATACCGGCCGTTATCGTGAAATCGCCATGGCGCTTGGGCGCCATGGCTTTGGCTATTTGGCCGAGGAGATCGGTTTGGCTCGGCTGATCCGCTTGCCCTCGCGGCGGCGGCACACCAGCGAGCGGAGTTCGCGGACCTTGGCCGAGCGAATTCGGCTCGTGCTGGAGGAGCTGGGTCCGACCTTCGTAAAGGTCGGACAGTTGGCCAGCACACGCTCGGATTTGCTGCCGGAGGCGATCATTCAAGAGCTCATTAAGCTCCAGGACCAGGTGGCGCCGTTTCCGGCGGCGGAGGCTCGCGCTATTTTGGAGGCGGAGCTGGACCAGCCGTTGGCGGGACTGTTCCAGAGCTTCGACGAGACACCGCTCGCAGCAGCTTCGATTGGCCAGGTGCACCGGGCCTGCCTAATTACAGGAGAACCGGTTGCGATCAAAATCCAACGGCCCGGCATCGCCCCGGTCATCGAGACGGATCTCGACATCCTGCAGCATCTGACGACGCTGGCGAACAAACGCTGGTCCTGGGTATCCCGATATCAAATCCCCCAAATGGTTGAGGAATTCGCCCGCTCGATTCGTGCGGAGCTGGATTACGGCTTCGAAGGCCGGAATATGGAACGAATTCGCCGGCAATTCACGGCGGATGAGGGGATCTATATTCCGGAAGTCCATTGGCCGCTCACGACCTCCCGCGTGTTAACCATGGAATTCATAGAGGGGGAGCACCTCAACCGCTTGCTGGCGATTGATGCGCTGGGGTACAACCGTAAGGAGTTAGCGGAGCGGTTGGTGAATGCGCTGCTGAAGCAAATTTTTGAGGGGGGGTTTTTCCATGCAGATCCCCATCCTGGCAACCTGCTGGTGACGAACAAAGGAGAGCTCGCTTTCATCGACTTCGGTATGATTGGGCGGCTCAGCCAGGAGATGAAAGATCACCTGTCCTCGCTGGTGATCGCCTTAATGCGGCGCAGTACGGAGGGGATGGTGCGAGCGATCCTGCGCATGGGCCTCATCGGAGACGATGCGGATACGACCGGACTACGTATGGATCTGGATCGGCTGCGTGAACGGTACTACGATATCCCGTTTGCGGAAATCCAAATCGGTCAAGCATTGCAGGATCTATTTGCAACGGCCCAGAAGCATCAAGTCGTGTTGCCCGCTGACCTTTTGCTGCTAGGCAAAGCGCTGCTCACTGTTGAAGGGGTGGCGCTGGCACTCGATCCGGACCTCCGCATTTTGGATTTAGCGGAGCCTTTTGGACGCAAGCTGATGCGTGACAAATATGCTCCGCGACGAATTGGCAAGAAGCTGATTGACGAAGCTGCCGAGCTGACGGATTCAATCGTGGATCTTCCGCAGCAGGTCCGCAAACTGTCGAGCGCGCTAGCTCGCGGCAAGCTGAAGATGGACATGAACGTTCCGGAGATGGAGCAGCTGCTTCGTAAGCTGGACCAAATCAGCAACCGTTTGTCGTTTAGCATCGTATTGCTCGCTTTCAGCATCATTATGGTGGGCCTCATCATCGGCTCTTCCCTTGCGCGGATGCCGACTTTACTTTGGAACATTCCAGCCATCGAAATCGGCTTTGTGGTCGCGACGCTGATGTTCCTGTGGCTGCTTTACTCCATCTTCCGCTCGGGCAGGTTTTGAGGATGTGTTACAATAGGGAAGCTGAAGAAGATGAGGTGAAACCTGTTGACAACTTTTGAAAGTTTAAATGTATCGCCCCTCCTGGTCCGCAAGCTGCAGGGACAAGGTATCGTGAATCCAACCCCGGTGCAGGCGGCAGCGATCCCTGTGCTGCAATCGGGCGAGGACGCAATCGTGCAGGCGCAGACCGGTACAGGCAAGACGCTGGCGTTTCTGCTGCCGATTTTGGAAAAGATTCGCCCGGAACGTCCTGAGGCGCAGGCGCTGATCATTACCCCGACGCGGGAGCTGGCGATTCAAATTACGGCGGAGGCTCGCAAGCTTGCGGAGGCCATTGAAGGTCTCTCCGTCCTGGCTGCTTACGGCGGTCAGGACGTGGAGCGGCAGCTGCGCAAGCTGAAGAACGGCGCGCAGCTGGTCATCGGCACGCCGGGCCGGCTGCTGGATCATTTGCGGCGGGGCTCGCTGACGCTGGGAGCCGTTCGCTACTTGGTGCTCGATGAAGCGGATCAAATGCTGCATATGGGCTTCCTGGCGGAGGTGGAGGAGATTCTGTCGCTCGTGCCGCGCAGCCGCCAAACGATGTTGTTCTCGGCAACGATGCCGGGCAATGTGAAGCGCTTGGCGAAAACGTATATGGACAAGCCGCGCGACATCCAGATCGCCGAAACCTCGCGCGTGACGCTGGACAGCATCCGACAGATCCTGGTGGAATGCACGGACCGCACCAAGCAGAGCGCGCTGATCGAATCGATCCGCAGCCAGCGTCCGTATCTGGCCGTGATCTTTTGCCGCACGAAGCGCCGGGCGAGTACGTTGAATGAAGCATTGCAAGCCGCGGGCTTCCAGTCGGACGAGCTGCACGGCGATCTGTCGCAGGCGAAGCGCGAGCAGGTCATGCGCGCGTTCCGCAGCGCGAAGCTGGAGCTGCTGGTCGCGACGGACGTTGCCGCGCGCGGCATCGACGTGGAAGGGGTCACCCACGTCTTCAATTACGACATTCCGCACGATGTGGACAGCTACATCCACCGCATCGGGCGGACCGGCCGCGCCGGGGAGAAGGGCGTGGCCGTGACCTTCGCAGCGCCGAAGGATATGGAGGCGCTGCGTCTGATCGAGCGGGGCATCGGCCGCAAGTTGGAGCGGCAGCGATACGAGAAGAGCGGCGCCGCCGGAACGGGCGCCGAGCAACAAGCCGCCGCCCGCCGCACCGGCGCGGGCGAGGGCGGCCCGGGCCGCCGCAGCCGCGATGAGCGCGGCGGCGCACAGCGCCCGGCCAGCCGCCGCAGCGATGCGGCCGGCGGGCGGGGCCGCTCGGCCGGCAGCCCAGGGGCGCCGGCCAAAGAGGGCCGCGGCGCGGGCAACCGCCGCGGCGACAGCGCGCGCGCTCAGCGCGGCTCCGCCGGGGGCGCCTCGCGCGCGCAAGGGCAAGGCCGCCGCGGGCAGAACAGCCGCGGCGGGGGACGAGGGCGCCGGGGGCGGTAGCCGGCGCCCTCGATTTACCAAGTAACTTTTAACGGCTCCATCCGTTAAAGAATAGTAGAAAACACATAAGGTGCCTGGGAAACATCAATCCAGGCCCCGTACAGGGGAGGAACCAGGATGAACAGCAAGAAAGGCGTGGTGACTGCGGCGATGGCCCTGTTGTTAACAGCGGTCCTAATTGCAGGTTGCGGCAAACAAGCAGCCAACGCTCCGCAGACACCAGCAGAGAACAGCACGAACACGGCTGTCGGCGCCAATAACGGGGCAGGGAACAATGCTGCCAACGACACCAGCACCGCGGACGATCAAGCTACAGAAGGCAATAACGCAACAAACGATGGCAGTACCGGCAATGGGGATTCCAGCGATTCAACACAAGCTCCTGATGGTTCCAGCGACAGCAGCGGAGGGGACCGCGCGGCGATGTCGGATCCGTACAGTGTGGCGGTGCTGATTAACAAGCAATTTGCTTTGCCGGATGATTACGAGCCGAAGGATCTGGTGTATCCCGACGTTCGGTTTACGTTCAAAGAAAAAATCGAAAAACGCATGATGCGCAAAGAGGCGGCGAAGGCGCTTGAGGAGCTGTTCGCTGGAGCCGAGAAAGACGGGATCTACCTGGCTGGCGTGTCGGCGTACCGTTCACATAAGACCCAAACGGCGCTGTTTAACCGTTACGTGGAGAAGGACGGCGAGGAAGTTGCGAAGACGTACAGCGCGGTTCCGGGCCACAGCGAGCATGAGACTGGGCTGGCCATCGACGTTTCGGGCAGCGATGGCAAATGTGCAGCGGAAAGCTGCTTTGGTGACACGAAGGAAGCGGCCTGGCTGGCGGATCATGCCACCGAGTACGGATTTATCATTCGTTATCCGGAAGGGAAGGAAGACATTACCGGTTACAAATATGAGCCATGGCACCTGCGTTATGTAGGAAAAGAAATTGCAGCTGACATTGGTAAACGCGGTATTACGTTGGAAGAATATTATGATGCCATACCGGTATCTGGTCAATGATTTCATTAGATCTTTGGAGAGCGTGAGCTTATCCGGGAAAGACGCCTGCGGGCGTCTTTTTTTTGTTTTTGCCTCCAACGAAGAAAGCGAATAAAATTAACAGTTGACACCTGATAATGATTATCAGTATCTTTAAGAAGATGAAGTTTTTATGAATCTAAGATGAAGTCGTGCGATAGACTCTTTTAACAATGATACATTGGTGGGTTTATTCAGTTGGACACGGAAAGGATGGGTGCCATGGTCTCCTTAAAAACTTCGCATCTAGACATTGCCTATGAGGATCGTCTGATCGTCGAAGACTTAAATATTTCGATTCCCGAGGGGAAAATCACGGCGTTGGTTGGCGCGAACGGCTCTGGTAAATCAACGGTCCTGAAAACGATGGCTCGGATCCTTCAGCCGAAGTCCGGCAGCGTGCTGCTGAACGGCAAATCGATCCATAAGCAGTCGACGCGGGAGGTAGCCAAGCAACTGGCGATTCTGCCGCAGAACCCAACCGCCCCGGAAGGATTAACGGTTTATGAGCTTGTGTCGTACGGGCGTTTTCCACATCAGAAAGGGTTCGGAGGTCTGAAGGCCGAAGACCGGAAAATTGTCGAGTGGGCGATCGAAGCCACCCGCATGACCGAGTTTAGTGACCGGGCCTTAGAGCATCTGTCCGGCGGTCAACGGCAGCGGGCCTGGATTGCCATGGCGCTGGCGCAGGAGACGGATATCCTGTTCCTCGACGAACCTACGACGTTCCTAGATATGGCCCATCAGCTGGAAGTGCTTCAATTGCTGGAAGAGCTGAATGCCACATCCAACCGGACGATTGTGATGGTTGTCCATGATTTGAATCATGCCGCTCGTTACGCACATTATATGATCGCGATTAAGCAAGGCCAGGCTGTCGCTTCCGGTACACCGGAAGAGGTCGTGACCTCCAAAGTGCTGCGCGATGTGTTTGGCATTGAGGCGGATATCGTAACCGACCCGCGGAGCGGTGTGCCGCTGTGCCTCCCTTATGAGCTGTACCGGGCTGCAGCTGAAGGCAAAGTACAAATCCGCAAGGACAAAAATGATGGACCGGAAGAGGCCTCGCCCAAAGTCGCCTCGTTCCTGTAGTGGGGGAACCCAAGATGAACATCAATTATCAGTTGCTGGAGCAGCAATTGGCGATTGTTACAGAGCAGCGGACGGATGCTTTCTTCACGATGCCCGCTGAGCGGCTGTTGGATCGCGGGCAGCTGGTGGCTTTTTTGGAAATCTACCAGGAGAAGATTAAGGGGCTTGATCTTCAAGTATCCGCCACCTATTTTGCTTCGAGCTGGCGAGTCGTGTGTGCGGCGCTGCACTATATGGTGTCGGTGACCTCCGGCAAGCTCCATTTTTCGCTTGATAATCTGACCCTGCAACTCGTGATGGTGAACGGATTTCCTTGGGTTTATTTTGTGCTAAACGATAAAGCAGAACAGCCTTGGCCGACCATTGACCGTCATTCCTGGCAGACCCGGGAGCTAACTCGTTTTTACGGGGAAGTGCTGCGACCTGTCATGGAAAATATGGCGGCCGTCTCCAAGCTGCCGGTTGCCCAGTTATGGGGACAGTTGCCTCTAGGTGTGCAATATTATGTCCATGCCATCGCGGGGCGTCTGGAGGAAGAAGACTCACGTTCTCAACTCCTGGAGGAGTATGAGGGCGTGAAGGAGCTGCCAGCTGAGGTGTTTGGCTTAAAGCGCAATCCGTATCGGGTCAAGGAAGTGCTGCTGGATGATCCTTATCGGCCAGGTGAGAAATCTCCGATGAAACCAACCTGTTGCTTGGCCTATCGGACGGACACCGGAATTGGATACTGTTACGGGTGTCCCAAGCTCTCCAAGTCGGAGCGGGAGGCCAAATATGAGGAGATCCGTCAGCAGCTTGCTGCGGCTCAAGCGCAATAAAGAGGCGGTTGCCGCTGAAGGAGAGATGCACGCGGACGCTGGTTTCTTTCTACATACGCGATACGCACTTGCGAAAATAATAAGCACTTGGCAATCCTGAAGAGGCTTCGGGGTTCCAAGTGCTTTTCTTTTTCGACCCCTCAATCTTCCAGCTTAAGATCCCAAATCAAAGGGAAATCTGATAAGGGCTCCCCCAAACTGAATCAAAGGGATCATCGTGCAAAAGAGGCGTGCGAGAAGGGATTATAGCTAGGCTTTCGGACATTTTAAATTCAGCATTTAAAATTTCTTTCTTTTTCCTCTTGTAATGTGAAAAAAGTCACACTATAATAAGAAGCATGAAGTGAAAAAAATCACAATAATTCAAACTCATAAGTGACAGTTTTCACAAGTTATGACGTTTACTATACACCAACAAACAGCATGGATTATGGAGGAGGAAGAAATCATGAAAGTAGCAGTTATCGGATGTACACACGCAGGCACGGCAGCCATCGTTAATACGGCCCAACTTTACCCAGAGGCGGAAATTACCGTATATGAACGGAACGACAATATCTCGTTCTTGTCGTGCGGCATTGCCCTCTATGTGGGAGGGATGGTGAAAGATCCTCAGGGGCTGTTTTATTCCTCGCCGCAGCAATTGGCTGAGCTGGGTGTAAATACAAAGATGCGGCATGAAGTCGTATCGGTGGATACGGACGCGAAAGTCCTTCAAGCCCGCAACCTGGAGACCGGCGAAGTGTTTGAAGATCGGTTCGACAAGCTGATTGTTACGACGGGGTCGTGGCCGATCGTACCGAAGTTTGAGGGCAGTGATCTGGAGAATATTTTGCTCTCGAAGAACTTTAACCACTCCAACACCATCATCGAAAAAGCAAAACAAGCCAGCAACATCGTTGTTGTCGGTGCAGGTTACATCGGGGTGGAGCTGGTTGAAGCGTTCCAGCTTAATGGAAAGCACGTTACGTTGATCGATGCGGAGGAGCGCATTTTGAGCAAGTACCTTGATGCGGAGTACACGGACAAGATCGAACAATCGCTCCGCGACCATGGCATTGAGCTGGCATTAGGCCAAAAAGTCACACGCTTTGAAGGCGAGAATGGCAAAGTCGCGCAAGTGATTACCGATAAAGGCACATACGCTGCCGACCTGGTGATTATGTGCATTGGGTTCCGTCCTAACACAGAGCTGTTAAAAGGTCAGGTTGAAATGCTGGACAATGGCGCGATCATCGTGGATGAATATATGCGCACCTCGAAGCCGGATGTGTATGCGGCAGGTGACAGCTGCGCCGTCTACTATAACCCGACAGGCAAGCATGCTTATATCCCGCTGGCCACCAACGCCGTCCGCATGGGGACGTTGGTCGCACGGAATCTGGTTGCACCAACCGTGAAGTATATGGGGACCCAAGGCACTTCGGGCATTAAAATCTATGAGGATAATATCGCCGGAACCGGATTAACAGAAGCAGCAGCCAAGGACGCCGGTTTGGATGCAGAGGCGGTGCTGATCACAGACAACTACCGTCCGGAATTTATGCCAACCCATGAGCCGGTCCTGCTAAAGGTAGTCTACGAGAAAAATACTCGCCGGATTTTGGGCGCACAAATCATGTCGAAAGTAGACTTGACTCAGTCGATCAACACGATTTCGGTGTGCATCCAAAATGGAATGAAAATGGAAGAGCTCGCTTTCGTTGATTTCTTCTTCCAACCTCATTACAACAAACCGTGGAATTTCTTGAACAGTGCAGGCTTACAGGTGTTGCCGGAAGTTCCGAAGCGGGAAACGGTTCACGCTTAATACAAGAACATCAACAAGTTTCATATCGAAATAAGCCGATTCGAAAAGGGCATAAACCCTTGAGGAATCGGCTTTTTTGTTTGATTGGAACCCTATAGCCAAAAAATCAAATGACAAAAATAAAAAATTGATACTTGATATCTGATATATGTTCGGTATATAATCAAGCCATCAAATGGAGGAGATGATCAAAATAAAAAATGAAACGAAGGATCAAGTAGTTCTCGTCACAGGCGCATCCACTGGAATCGGAAATTTGACGGCTCGGTCTTTGGCCGAGGCCGGACACACGGTATATGCCAGCATGCGGAACATCGGAGGCCGCAATGCTGTCCGTGCCGAGGAGCTTCTGGAATATGGAAGAAGCCATGGGCTGGACCTTCGAGTTGTGGAACTCGACGTGCAATCCGATGCTTCAGCTGAAGCTGCCGTCGCAACGATTCTTGAGGAGGCCGGCAAACTGGACGTCGTCGTGCATAATGCAGGTCATTTAGTGGTTGGCTACGTTGAGGCGTTTACCCCAGAGGATATCCATCATCTGTTTGACGTGAACGCCCTCGGAATCCAACGGGTGAACCGGGCTGTACTCCCGCATATGCGAGAGCGTCGTTCGGGAACTCTTGTTTATGTCGGCAGCACAACGACGGTAGTTGCTCCACCATTCATGGGCCCTTACGTAGCCTCCAAGTTCGCCGGTGATGCAATTGCTCAGGTCACTGCCTACGAAGTAGGGCAATATGGCATCGAATCGACGATCGTCATGCCAGGTCCGTTTACTGAGGGAACCGACCATTTCCCGAATGCCAGCCGGGCAAGCGATGTAGAACGGAGTAAGGCTTATGCCGAACTGGACCCGTTGGTAGAGCGTAATGAAGAAGCTACGTCGAGTCTATTTGTACCAGGGATCGATGCCCATCCTAGAGCGGTTGGCGAAGAAATTGCTCGCATTCTTGCGATGCCGGCGGGAACACGCCCGTTCCGCAGCGTCGTGGACTTCACCAATGCAGGCGTTGAAGAGGTTAACGAGGCAGCCCGTCAGGCGCAGGCGAATTTCATTAACCGCCTGGGCTTTGGAGAGTTGTTGCATGTCAAAACCGCACAAAACGCTCAAAACTAATAAATCTGTTCAAATTTCATCACACTATCATTTAGGAGGAAATTAAAATGACCGAACAATTGTTGAATGGAAAAGTCGCTTTGGTAACAGGTGCATCTAGAGGGATGGGGAAAACGATCGCAGAGGAATTGGCACGCCGCGGGGCCAAAGTCGTTGTAAACTACGCCAGCAGCCCTGAGAAAGCAGAAGCCGTAGTGAAGGGGATTCAAGCTGAGGGCGGGGAGGCTGTCGCGATTCAAGCCGATGTCAGCAAGCTGGCTGAATTGGAGAAGCTGTTCCAGAAGACGAAGGAAACCTTTGGACGTCTCGATATTCTGATCAATAACGCAGGGGTCATGGTTACGAAGCCGCTGAAAGATATCACGGAAGAGGATTTCGACCGGCAATTTGCGATTAACGTGAAGGGAACCTTTTTCGCGATTCAGAAAGCTGTGGATTATATGGAGGCAGGGGGCCGTATTATCAACTTCTCGACATCCGTCACTGGTCAAATGTTCCCTACTTACAGCTCTTATGCAGCCAGCAAGGGAGCTGTTGAGCAGATCACACGACAGCTGGCGAAGGAGCTTGGACCGTTGGGCATTACGATCAATGCGGTTGGCCCAGGACCGGTGAATACAGAACTGTTTACTGTCGGAAAAACACCGGAGCAAATCAAAGCCGTCGGCAACACCAATGCCTTCGGACGATTGGCGGAGCCAGAGGATATTACGAGCGTCGTCCTGTTCCTGGCAGGGCCGGAATCCGGTTGGGTTACCGGGCAAACCCTTCGCGTTAACGGCGGCTTCATCTGATGATAGCTGTTCACAATTGACAGAATCGTATCATTGTCATTTGGATGCGATTTTGATATAGTGGGGAAAAAACGGGGAGGAGGACGGGTGAAATGAGCAACGAGCTGCCTTTAAGCAAAGAACAAATTATGGATACCGCAGAGCAGGTGCTAAGGCGCTTCGGACCGGATAAAACCTCCGTGCTGGATGTGGCGCGTGCGCTGCAAGTAAGTCATGGCACGTTGTACCGGCATTTTTCCAGCAAGGCCGCGCTTCGCGAAGCGGTGACGGAACGTTGGTTAACGCGAAGCATTGCCGCCCCTCTAGCAGATATTGCGAACGGCACAGACGGAAGTTATACGGAGCGCTTGAAGCTGTGGCTGAAGACGTTAATTGGCTGCAAGCGAACCTATGCCAGCGAAGACCCAGAGATGTTTGCCATGTATGCCGCTGTAACTGAAGCAGCCGCGGAGATCATCGAAGCTCATATTGATCACTTGATCGGACAGATTCACACGATTTTTGAGGGCGGCATCCGTGCGGGAGAGTTTAAAGCGTTGGAGCCGAAGGAAGCATCAAGAGCCATCTTCCTAGCGTTCCTGCATTTCCATCATCCCGCACACTTCCGCCAATGGACGAATGAGCGGATTGACGCAGATTTTGATGCGGTATGGCAGTTAATCTTGGGCGGGATCGCCGCACCATCCAAATAATTACGCGCTCACGTGCAGGTTAAAGACCCTTTCCGGGATTGCTCTGGAAGGGGTCTTTTGTGATTTTGTGATCATTAGGGAAATCCCTAATTTGTGAAAACGCTAACGTGATCTATGTTATTTTTTCAAGGTCCATTCACACGCTACAATGAACACGACTTCAAACGACGAATGACCTGTGAAGTGTCGTTTAGAAATGACATATAAAAGGAGACAGGATCATGGCTTATTCTAAACCTGCACAAATTGCCGAAGTATCCGTAGAATATGGCGTCAAAAAAGCACATTATCCACTGCTTACCGTATTGATTCTTGGTTTTTTGGGAGGGGCGTTTATCGCGCTTGGCTTCCTTCTTGATATTCGCGTGATCAGCAGCGCCCCGGCGGAATGGGGCAGTATCGCTAATTTTATCGGGGCTGCGGTATTCCCTATCGGCTTGATTCTAGTGCTGCTGGCGGGCGGGGAACTGTTGACCGGCAATATGATGGCGGTGCCGTTGGCACGGATGGCGGGGCGAATTTCCACTGGAGATCTGTGCAAAAATCTCGTCCTCATCACGTTAAGCAATTTCGTGGGTGCTTTGTTTGTCGCTTACTTTTTTGGACACGTGGTTGGTTTGACGGCCAGCGGGCCTTATCTGGAGAAGCTGGTCGATATGGCTGGTCATAAGCTGGACGACAGCTTCCTGCAAGCGTTCGTGTCCGGGATCGGCTGCAACTGGTTGGTTGCTTTGGCGGTATGGCTCTCCTATGGCGCAGATAATATGAGCGGTAAAATCCTGGGCATCTGGTTCCCAACCATGGCCTTTGTTGCGATTGGCTTCCAGCACGTTGTTGCGAATATGTTCCTGATTCCAGCGGCGATTTTTGAAGGATATTACTCTTGGGGTGAATATTTGAGTAACTTTGTACCGGTATGGCTGGGGAATTTAACCGGTGGGGCTATCTTCGTGGCTTCGGCGTATTGGGCAGCTTTTCTGAAGGATAAAGGGTCCAAGGATGCAACGGCTGCCGGGTTGGCTGCGTCCTCTGAGGCGGCGAAACATCACGGATAATCCGAATGGGCTTCAGTTTGGTTTAGGTTGGGCTGGGTTGGGTTGGGGTGAGCACGGCCCGGCTCAGCTCGGCTAGGATTGATTGGCCCGGGTAGGATTAATTGGCACGGCTTGGCCTTGCTTGGCTTCTTAGCTTGGCACTTGGCTTGCTTAGCGTGTTTGGCCCTTGACTGGGTTTGTTGTTTGTTAGAGCCTCCTTTACACCATTATCCCGATGAATCAGAAAAGACTCGTTAAAAGATTCGTTAGAGAAAAAAGCAGTGCCTCGATTAGCAGCAAATCCGCTCTCCCCCATTAGCCAATCGACGATAGGCTGGAAGTTGTCATCCTTCCTCAATTTACATTAACCTCATTAACTCTAAACAAACGACCTTACTTTGAATAGCTACCTCTCACTTCATAATGAATGATTAACTGAATAAAGGAAATACCTGATTAAAATAAATACTGAACCAAAGGGATACCACTCAAAAGAGGGTTACTCAATCAAGCATGCAATCAAGTATGGATGCTCTCCCAAATGGTTTTCTAATCAAACTCAGAAACCTGAGCGAAAGGGATAATCGTGAAATGAGGTGCGCGCAACATACTCCCGCCATAAGGAAATTCCCGCTTGGGCTTTACGCCGGGGTGGTTTATTCTTACAATAGGCTACAGACAGGAGGGGTGGAACATGATCCATGAACCTAACGGGGTGTTTCCTGCGGTGTGTCCGCTGGATTGTCCCGATACATGCGGCTTGCTGCTTCATAAAGAGAATGGGAAAATCGTCAAGGTGACGGGCAATCCCGATCACCCGATTACGCAAGGCGCGATCTGCAATAAGGTCCGCAATATGGCGGAGCGGGTCTACCATCCCGAACGAGTGCTGTATCCCCTGAAACGCGTTGGACGCAAAGGGGAAGGGAAGTTTGAACGCATCACCTGGGATGAAGCGATCCAAGAGATCGCGGATCGTTATAAGGGATTGATCCGGGAGTATGGGTCAGAGTCGATCCTGCCGTATAGTTTTTACGCCAATATGGGGATCTTGAGCGTTGATGGAATGGATCGGCGGTTCTTTAATCGTTTGGGCGCGACGCGGCTGCAACAAGGCATTTGCAATTCCGCGGGTAATGCGGGATGGAGATATACGATGGGATTCGGCGGCGGGACGAGCCCGGAGGAGACGGTCAAGGCGAAGCTGATCATCGTGTGGGGCGGCAATCTCGTCAGCACGAATATGCACCAGATTGCCCTGATCGAGAAAGCCCGCAAACAAGGCGCCCAGCTCGTCGTCATCGACGTGCACCGCAACCGGACAGGACAGCGGGCCGACTGGTTCATTCCGCTGTATCCGGGTACGGATGCAGCCCTGGCGCTCGGTATGATGCACGTGCTGTTCGAGCGCGGCCTGGTGAACGAAGCGTTCTTGGAACGCTATACGGTTGGTCACGCCGAGCTGCGTGAGCACGTGAAGCAGTACACGCCGGAGCATGTGGCGGCGATCACCGGCGTACCGGCCGAGTCGATCATTAAGCTGGCCGTTCTGTACGGCGAAACTTCGCCCGCCTACATTCATATTGGCAACGGCCTGCAGCATCACGACAATGGCGGGATGACGGTCCGCACGATTAGCTGCCTGCCGGCGTTAACCGGCCAATGGCTAGTGCCGGGCGGCGGCGCCTTCAAGTCCAACGGCGCTTACGGCAAAATGAACGCGACGGCGCTTGAGCGTCCTGATCTGCGGCCCAACCCGGGCGCGCGTACGGTCAGCATGAACCAGCTGGGCGACGTCTTGTTGACCCTGGATCCGCCGATCCGCGCTTTGTACGTTTATTGCTCCAATCCGGCGGTGGTTGCCCCGGATACAGGGAAGGTGGAGCAAGGTCTTCTCCGAGAAGACCTGTTCACCGTGGTGCATGATCTCTTTTTGACAGATACGACAAAATATGCCGATATTGTGCTGCCGGCGACGTCTTCTTTTGAGAATACAGACTTGTACGGTTCGTATTGGCATCATTACATTCAGCTTCAAGAGCCGGTGATCGCTCCTCAGGGAGAAAGCAAAAGCAACGTCGAGACGTTTAAGCTGTTGGCGGCTGCGATGGGCTTTGACGACGATGCGTTCCGCGATACGGAAGAGGATATGATCCGGCAGGCTTTGGATTTCAAGCATAATCCGTATCTGGAAGGCGTGACGCTGGAGAAACTGAAGGAGCAACGGTTCGTGAAGCTGAACATGGAACCGCAGCAAACCTGGCTCGACCATTTGCCGACTCCGTCGCGGAAGATCGAGCTGTACTCCGCCACAATGGAGCGGGCAGGCTTGCCGCCGTTGCCAACGTATGTGCCGTTGGTGGAAGGCTATGATGGAGAGCGCCGTCCCGGCAAGGACACGCCGTATCCGCTGATGTTCATCTCTCCGCCAAACCACAACTTCCTCAACTCGACGTTTGGGAATGTCGAGAAGCTGAAGGCGCTGGAGAAAGGCCCGGTGCTGCAAATTCATCCGGATGATGCCGCTGCACGCGGGATTGCCGATGGGGACGAAGTTACGGTGTGGAATGATCGCGGCAGTTATGACGTTACGGCGTCCGTCACCGACAAGATGCTGCCGGGCACAGTCGTCAGCCAAGGGCTGTGGTGGCAGCAGGAGGACGGGAAGCGCACGCGCGCCAACGCCTTAACTCCAGACCGGATAGCCGATATGGGCGGAGGCGCAGTGTTCTTCTCCACCGTGGTGGATGTCAAACGCCGCTAGAAATGTACTTGCCTGAGTCACGCTTTTAGGCGATACTAATATAATCTGGGCGTAATACAAGCAAGATTTGCCGATCCATTTGAATAAAGAGTGGGGGCCCTGGTGGCCCTCCTTTTTTTTGTATATACACAATTGTTGCAGCAAAGGGGGAATCACGATGAGATGGCTGCAGGCTTATCCGCGGGAAGTCAAGATATTTTTGATCGCAAGCTTGATCAGTTCAGCGGGCGGTTCATTGATGTGGCCTTTGGTCACGATGTTTGTGTTTAAGGTACTGGGGCGGACTGTGACGGATGCCGGCCTGGTCATTCTCGTCATGTCTGTCGGCGGGATTGCCGGTCAGCTGCTGGGCGGAGCGCTGTACCATCGCCTAGGCGTCAAGCGCCTGATCGTGGGCGGTCTTGCTTTGACCTCCCTCTTCCTGATTCTACTGCCCTACGGAAGCGGGAACTGGCATCTATTTATGCTGCTGATGCTGCTGGTTGGTTTCTTTAATGCCACGACGATGCCGGCCATTCAAGCGTTTATCGGTTTTCGGTTTGCCGAGCAACGCGGGGAGCTGTTTAATGTCATTTATGTAGCCAACAATATTGGTGTGGCGTTGGGGACGGCCATCAGCGGGTTTTTGGCGCAGATCTCGTATGATCTCAGCTTTATTTTGAATGGACTCACTTCGGCGGGGTTTGCCTTATTTTTTTGGTTTTATTTGAACAAAGTTCAAAAAACGCAAGGCGAGCTGCAAGTACAGAAGCGCAAAAAAACGGTGGAAGGCCAAAGCGTCTGGACGCTGCTTCGCTGGTATCCCGTTTACCTGTTTATGGGCGGGGGCTCGTTTTTCCTCTGGCTGGGGAACTGTATCTGGAATAACGGCGTATCGCCGTATATCATCTCCCAAGGTATGCCGGAGTGGAATTACAGTATTCTCTGGACGCTGAACGGATTATTGATTTTTGTGGGACAACCTTTTACTTTATGGATAAAGCGGACCTTTGCCGGCTCCCCGCAAGCTCAAATGACGGCGAGTGCCATCTTCTACATGTTGGGTTACGCTACGATCTTGAGCTTCCATACGTACCCAAGTATGGTCGGAGCCATGGTGCTCACCACCTTCGGCGAAATGCTGATCTCTCCGGCAATCCCGTCGTTTATCTCGGATCGGACCGGGAAGGCGGCGCCGTTCTACCTCGGTTTGGTTGGCGGGATGGGGGCGGCTGGCCGCGTTGCTGGACCTTATGCCATGGGCATGCTGTTTGACTGGAATGGACTTACGCCGGTTGCTTGGTTGGCTGTGGGCATTGCAGCGCTGTCGGTGCTCTCCTTCTTGGCACATGCTGCTATGAACCGGGAGAGTCGTCCGCAGCTGCCGGGTCTGGCGGATTGAGCAGGAGAAAGGATGGAGTTCATGAATCAACGTGAAATTTGGACGCGTCTATCGGAAATGCGTGATGCGGCCGCATTGATAGAAATCGACAAGATCACTTGGGATTATAACAATACGCCAGCGGAAAAAATGGAATGGGAGTCGAGGGAGCAATATTTGCAGAGCTGCCCGCCGGGAAGTCAGATCGTGGCCGGGATCGGCGAGGAAATCTGCGGTTATATCGGCTTTAGGCCGCCGACCCGGCTCCCCAGCAATCAACATGTGCTTGAGCTGAACATTGCGATTCATCCGAAGTACCAGCGGCAGGGCGTGGGGCGAGTGCTAATGGATGCCTTGCTGAAGTTCGCGGCTGAGCGGGGTGTACGCAAGCTGTCGTTGCGCGTATTGGGCAGCAACCCGGGGGCAATTGCTTTTTACAAAAGCTGCGGATTCGTGGAGCAGGGCCGTCTTGTGGAAGAATTTCTGATTAACGGAACGTATGTGGACGATATATTAATGTGGAGAAAGGTTTAGTCGATAAAGTGCTGATCCCAGCGCAGAGCGCAAAGCGTCTGATAGTACTTAAGGCATTGAACTATTCTAAAGATATCGGTATATTTAGAAGAAGAAATTTCGGGGAAGAACTCGAATGGAAAGGTTGATACCCGTGGAGAATAATTTAACCCCTCCCAATTTTATTAAAAATATCATTTCGGAAGATTTGAAATCCGGCAAGGTGAAAACCGTAGTGACGCGGTTCCCGCCAGAACCGAACGGTTACCTGCATATCGGACACGCCAAAGCGATCTGGATCAACTTCGCGTTAGCGGATGAGTTCGGCGGACGGACTAACCTGCGGTTTGACGACACCAACCCGGTGAAAGAAGATGTAGAGTACGTTAACTCGATCAAGGAAGACGTGAAATGGCTGGGCTTCGAGTGGGAAGAGCTGCATTTTGCGTCCGATTATTTTGAAGAGATGTACAATCGTGCTGTGCTGCTGATCAAGAAAGGCAAAGCCTACGTGGATGATCTGAGTGCCGACCAAATCCGCGAGATGCGCGGAACGCTCACTGAGCCGGGGAAAAACAGCCCTTACCGCGACCGCTCGGTCGAGGAAAACCTTGACCTGTTCGAACGGATGCGGAAAGGTGAGTTCAAGGATGGGGAAAAGGTGCTGCGGGCGAAGATCGATATGGCCTCGCCGAACATCAACCTGCGGGACCCGGTCATTTACCGGATCGTGCATGCGACCCATCATAACACCGGCGATAAATGGTGTATTTATCCGATGTACACCTTTGCTCATCCGTTGGAGGATGCCATCGAAGGCGTAACGCATTCCTTATGCTCGACTGAGTTTGAGGATCAACGTCCGTTCTATGACTGGACGATCGCCGAAACGGAAATGCCGCACGTATCTCACCAATACGAATTTGGCCGGTTGAATTTGACGCAAACGGTAACCAGCAAGCGGAAGCTGAAAAAGCTGGTGGATGAAGGCATTGTTGACGGTTGGGACGATCCGCGGATGCCAACGATTTCTGGTCTGCGCCGCCGCGGCTATACACCGGAAGCGATCAAAGCGTTCGTCTACGAAACCGGGATTTCTAAAAACTTCGGGAACGTGGATCCGAAAATGCTGGAGCATTTTATCCGTGAGGATTTGAAATTGAAAGCTCCGCGCACGATGGCGGTGCTCGACCCGTTGAAGGTCGTGATCACCAACTATCCGGAAGGGCAAATCGAATGGCTGGATGCGGAGAACAATCCTGAAAATCCGGACATGGGCAACCGTAAAATCCCGTTCTCGCGGGAGATTTACATCGAACGTGATGACTTCATGGAGAATCCGCCGAGCAAATATTTCCGTTTGTTCCCGGGGAACGAAGTCCGTCTGAAACATGCCTACTTCGTGAAATGCAACGATGTCATTAAGGATGCGGACGGCAACGTAGTGGAAATCCACTGCACGTATGATCCGGAAACGAAGAGCGGCACCGGCTTTACCGGCCGTAAAGTGAAGGGCACCATCCACTGGGTGGAGGCGACTCAGGCGGTTCCTGCCGAGTTCCGGTTGTACGAACCGCTGATTCTGGAAGAGGAAGCGGAGAAGACGGCGGACGTGGCGTTAGAGGAACCGGTTGAAGGCCTGGTTGATGATGTGACAGTCGATGCTGCTGCAGAACCGATTGTCGAAGCTGCCGAGGAGAAATCGTTCCTTGATCTGATCAACCCGAACTCACTGACGATTGCGCATGGTTTCGTGGAGCCAAACATGAAGGATGCGAAGCCGCAAGATAAATTCCAATTCTTCCGGCACGGGTATTTCAACGTTGATACGAAATATTCGAAGCCGGGGCAACCGGTGTTTAACCGCATCGTGTCCCTGAAAAGCTCGTTCCAATTGCCGAAGGCCTAAGTAAGCTATAAGCGGCAGACAGAACTTTGTGTACAAAAAGGAGCCTTGCAGATCTCTGCAGGCTCCTTATTTTTGGTGGTTTCACACTGAGCTGCGCTCGATAAACTGAAAGCGAAGCTCCTCCGAGACGGGCTGGTCCTCGCCGCCGACGATGTGCCCGTGGACGAGAGAAAACGCCCGTTCTCCCATCTCCGACAATCGGTTGTCGATCGTCGTGATCCCCAGCAGGCCGGCGATCGGCTGGTTATCGAAGCCGATGACAGCGAAATCGCCCGGCACCTCGATCCCGCGGAGGCGTGCGGAGAGGATAAACCCGGCGGCAACTTGGTCGCCGGTGATGAGCAAGGCATCCGGACGCTCCTTCATCGCGAGCAGCCGATCCAGCAACGCCGCACCATCCTCCCAATCCAGATAGCCGTCCAGCACCCAATCCTCCCGGGCTTGCCCGCCCAAGGCCGCCAGGGTATCAGTGTAAGCCTTCAGACGGCTGCGACTGCTGGGGCTGTTACGGCGGTAGATTGTAAACGCGATGCGGCGTTTCCCTTTTTCCCAGAGATAACGGATCGCGGTTTGAAAGCTGGCATAGTGATCGATATACACCGAGGAGAGGTTGCGGCCGCTCACCCGCTCGCACAATGCGATGGGACCGTAGTCGGCAAAGGATTCGATATCTCGAAGGGACAGCGCCCGCGAACAGATGATCAATCCGTCCATCCGCTTGTTGCGAAGCATCTCCAGTACCTTTCGTTCCTCATTCGGGCGGTAGCCGGTCTGGCATAGCATCAGCTGGTAGTTGCTATGTAGCGCCTGCTTGGCGATCCCGTCCATGATCCTGGCGAAATAATAATGGCTGATGTTCGGCAGAATCACGCCGATGGTCTGCGTCATTCCTTTGATCAAATGGACCGCGTTCATGTTCCGCGAATAGTTGAGTCGGCGAATGGCTTCTTCAACCGCCTCCCGCTTGGCTGAACTGACGTAAGGGTGGCCGTTCAGTACCCGGGACACGGTTGTGACCGAGACGCCGGCGGCTTCTGCGATCTGTTTGATGTTCGGCATGGCAAACCGCTCCTTCCCTGTATGAAATCAAAAAGGATGTTGCTATGGAATGCATTTCATATTTTACAATGGAGATGCAATAAAGAAAACAATGCCCTCAACCGGCGTCACCTCGTTTGGGAGCGAGGGCGTTACGGTATCCGGCATTGTTTTCTTTCGTTTTCGTAAAGGTCGATTCGTTAAGGAACATCCGGTTGATCGTCCATGGCGGGCGAATACCCGTGATGGCGGATTTGATACCACATGGCGGCGAACCCCAACGCACCGATGAGTGTTAAGGCGACGCCGGACCGGTACATCACGACCGGACCGAAATTTTGAAACATCCAGCCGCCCCAGAACCCTGCAATTGCGCTGGCAAGGCCGCTGGCAGCAAAGGTATACACCGCTTGCCCCGCGGATCTCAGCGGCCGCGGCAACAGCAGAGCGATCAGCTTGGTGCCGACGTAGAAGAATCCGCCAAACGTGACGGAGTGCAGCAGTTGAATAAGCATGATGTGCACCGGAAGCGTTGCTTCAGACATCAAATCCCAGCGAATCGCAAACAACAAGCTGACAATCGTGGTGCAAGCGAGTAAATAGGATAATTTTCGCTTGAACAAGCGGTCTAGCAATATAAATGCGAGATATTCAAAAACGGTGGATAAGAACACGGCACCGCCGACCGACAGCCGCGTTCCGCCGAGATCGATCATAAACAAAGGCATAAAGATCGTGTTGATGGCATTCGGGATGGCTACCAGCAGGCTAAAGAGGACAAACACCACCAGGTACTTGTTCTTTAGCGCCAGGCGCAGCTCCCGGCCCTTCAGCCATGGGGTTTGGGACGCTTGACGAATGGTAGGCAGCAACAAGGTTGCTCCGATCGCCAGCATCAATGTCACACTAAACAGCAGCGAGCTTCCTTCATGACCGACGGCATCGATGATCGGTCCGGCAGCCAGCGCGATGAACGTCCAACCCAGCGAACCCCAAATGCGGTAGGTTCTAAATTGGTCCGGCGTTTCTGCAAGATAGCCAAGGGTCAAGGTATTGTTCTGCGAGAGCAGCGGGCTTAAGAAAAAATAAAGCAAAATCATCGTTACGTACAACATCGAAAAGGTCGTCACCTTAAATACGAGATGACCCATGATCAGTAAGCCCAGCATCATAACTAACAGGATGGCACGTGGATTCTGCCTTTGGTCGCCCAGGGATTTCCAGAACGGGTGGGCCACCAATGAAATGAGGGGGCCGACGGCCATCAGGCTGCCGATCTCCAGCTTGTCCATCCCGATGTCCTGCAAATATAATTGAAAAAAGGCAGTGAAAATGACCAAAGTTCCGTAAATCAAAAAGTTAAGCAGACCTAGCGGCAACAACGAAAAGGACGAATATGGTCTTTTGTCCTGCAAACGAGCCATTCCTTTCTATCCGGGTCCATATGGTCACAGCGGGAAGCTTGTGACTATGATCCCAATGTAACACACAGGTGAAAGGGGATACAAACCAAGTTTTTTTGGTTTTACCATAATTTATGCATTGGGGGAAAACTGATGAACATTACCGCCATCATTTTAGCCGGCGGAAGATCCAGCCGGATGGGCAGCAACAAAGCGCTGCTTGAACTTGGCGGCTTGACGGTACTGGAACGATTGATTCGAGAGCTGGAGCCGATAGCTTCGAGAATCGTGATCGCTGGGGGAGAAAGGGCGGCCTATGAACGGTTTGGCCAAGAAGTCGTGACGGACCGTTATCCGGGGGCCGGTCCGCTGGCCGGGCTGCATGCCGGGTTGGAGAGCTCGACAACCCGCTGGAGTCTCGCGGTCGCTTGTGATACGCCGTTCGCGAATCGCGGCCTGTTCCGCGCTCTGCTGGAGCGCGCAGAGGCTGCGGAGGAAGCGGCGGCCCGGGCGGTTGACCGGGCAAGCGACCTCGCGGCAGGCGCCTCGGGCGGCTTCGCACCGACCGAGGCGATTTTGGCCCGCACGCCGGAGCGGGCCCATCCGCTGCTGGCGGCCTATCGGCGCAGCGTGCTTCCAGGCTTGGAAGCACGGTTGCGGGAAGGCCGCCTCAAGATGACGGCTTGGACCGAGACGCTGTGCACCGAATATATCGAAGGGGAGGCCCTCGCCAATGCTTCGGGCCTCCCCTTGGAGTGGTGCACGTTTAATATGAACAAGCCGGAGGACTATGAGCTGGCCCGATCTTGGTTAGAATCGGGCCGCTCAGAGGGTTAACCGCCGATCTGTGACATTCGGCGGGCGGTTGGCGTATGGCTTTGTTGCTTGCGCTCCAAAGCCAGCGCCATTTCATGGTTCTTCGGCTTGGCTCCCAGCGCCTTCAGGAACAGGGAGCGGATGCCTGCATGGTCGCCGGCCGCGGCATAGGGACGCACATGCAGCTCATCCGACCAATACAGGCAGGCTTTGATATGTCCGTCCGCGGTCAAGCGCAGCCGGTTACAGCTGTCGCAGAAATGGTCGCTGACCGGATGGATCAGCCCAAACGTTCCGGCGGCACCCGCCACGCGTCGGCTTTCGGCAGGGCCGTTACCGCGAGGACCTTCGACGCCTTCCACTTCCCAGCCCGCTTCTCGGCATACGTCTTCTACGGCCGTCAGAGGCAGGTAAGTTTGACGCCAGGTGTCGCTGGCACTGCCGATCGGCATATATTCGATAAAACGAACATGCAGCGGCCGATCCAACGTTAATGCGATAAAATCGCGGATTTCATCCTCATTTATCCCTTTCATCAGGACCACGTTGAGTTTAATCGGCTCAAAACCGACCTCGACGGCGGCCTGAATGCCTTCCAGCACCTTCTCCACCTCGCCGCCGCGGGTAATCATCGCGAAGCGGTCCTGACGCAGTGAATCGAGACTGATGTTCACTCGGTTTAATCCCGCTTGCTTCAGCAGCTCCGCTTTTTTCGCCAGAAACATGCCGTTTGTTGTTAGTGCAATATCTTCAATGCCTGGAATGCGGGAGAGCATGGCAACAAGTTGTTCTAAATCTTTGCGCACCAGCGGTTCGCCGCCGGTTAGCCGAATTTTGCGGAGGCCCATCGGAGCAAGCGCCGAAACAGTCTCGGCAATTTCTTCGTAGCTCATGATTTCCTCGTGCGGTTGAAATACCATTCCTTCGGCGGGCATGCAATAGACGCAGCGCAAATTGCATCGATCCGTGACGGAGATGCGCAGGTAGTCATGTTTTCGACCAAAAGGATCAAGCAACTGCTCCATGTGTACGCCTCCTTTTCTCTTCAGGTGTTTCAAATTTAATATATATTCTTCTAGGGGTCAATGCGTTGACACACACTGTTCAAGTATATTCTGTGTCGGACAACGATACAATGGAAGTAAAGTGTAAAAAAGATCACATAAAAGCGCTTACATTTAGAGGTATAATACAGGTGAGCGATACGTGATCCCCCTTAATCATGTGTCGGTATATGCTTTCGAGATGATTTCCCGCATGGTGAAGGGAGTCATCTTTTTTTTAACTCATGGCAGGGCAAGATTAAACCACGATGTCGTTTTGAGGGAGATGAATTTGGATGGCAATGCTGTTCAAACCTTTGGTCTATACGCAGGAGCAGGTGGAGTGGCTGGAAACTCGCGGGATGGTGTATCAATTATTAATGGACTTTCTAAGCCGTCCGCCGCGGATGTCCTTGATGGCTCATTGGCGTCGTAAGGTCGCGCAGTACCCGAAGGCAGGGGCCAGTAGGGGAGGACGCCGGCTGATGGCCTATCTGGAGAGCATTCCTGAAGCGAAGTTTCGCAGTGTCTGCCATCAAGAAGCGAAGGAGTACGATCGTTTGTTTTCGGGGCGGGAGGCGATCATTCCGTCTTGTGAAAGCTTGTTCCGCAGTCGCCGAGAAGGTGGAGGCGCGATGGCTTGTATTGCCGAAGTCCGCCAATTATATATGGATAATGCGATTGTATTTAATATGTTAAACGGCGAGCGCGACGACCATATTGCACTAGAGCTGGAGTTTATGGCCGTGCTCGCGGAAGGCATGCTGGCGAAGGCCAACCTGCAGCAAAGCTGCCTGGCGCTAGCGGACGTGCAGATCCGCTTCCTGGAGGAGCATTTGTTAAAATGGGCGCAGCCGTTTGCCCAGGAGCTCATGCAAGCTACGGAAAGTCCGCTCTTTATCGGACTGGCTGAGATGCTGGATGAGTTTCTGGTCAAAGATTTGGCACAGCTTCGCGCTTGGCGGGAAAGTCAGCAGCCGGTGATGGAATAGATAGCAAAAGGACCTCAACCTTCGCTGGATCGGCGGGATGGGGTCCTTTTTGATGTTCTTCAGGTTTTCTGCTGCGAGGGCTAACGAGAGGACGAACGAGAGATCTAACGCTTGCCACACGTCTTATTGGGGCCAAAAACGCCATGTAGAAATTCTAACGCTTATGACAGTGCTTATTCACCCATGTTGTGGCCAAAAACGGTGGTTATGACCGCAATAGCGTTGCTCATCGTCGTTAGAATTTTAAATGACTCCAAATTGCTCAAATAACGTTTGTCATCAGCGTTAGAGCCAACCGTGCGATGAGGTGCAGCCATCAATGGGCAAAAAAAGACGACGCAGGATAGTAATCCTTACGTCGTCTTGAGTATTGATTTAATCCAGTTCCTTGGCCGACAGATCGCGGCGGCGGAACTTCATCAGAAATTCGTAGACGATTGGCACGATGACCAGCGTGAGCAGCGTCGAGCTGATCAAGCCGCCGATAACGGTGATGCCAAGGCCGCGCGAGATAATCCCTGCGCTGCGCTCCCAGCCGAAGACCAGCGGCAACAGTGCGCCGATCGTTGCTAAGGCGGTCATCAGGATCGGACGAAGCCGGGTAGCGCCCGCTTCAAGCAAGGCTTCGCGAGTGGACAAGCCTTCGCGTTCCTTGTGGATAACGCGGTCGATCAAGACAATTGCGTTGGTCACGACGATCCCGATGAGCATGAGCACGCCCATCAATGCCGAGACGTTTAAGGTCTCTCCACCGATCAGCAGGCCTAACATGGCGCCGATTACGATAAATGGCAGGGAGAAGAGAATCGTAAATGGAGCCAAGCCTCCGCCAAAGGTAACGACGAGTACAAAATAGACGATGGCGATGGCTGCCAACATGGCCAGTCCGAGTTGGCCAAACGTATCGTTGATCTGTTCGGTCACGCCGCCGAATTTAACGGTCACGCCGTCCGGCAGATCCAGCTTGTCGATTTTCTCCTGCAAGCTGTTCGACGCCTTTTGTACGTCGGTGGAGGTGATTTTTGCGCTGACTTCAACGACCATCTTCCCGTCGATCCGCATGATGGAATCCGGGGAGGTGCCTTTTTCTACCTTCGCTACGTCCTTGATGGGGACTTGAATGCCGAGCGGCGAAGTCAACGTTGCATTTTCGATATCGGTAATGCTGTTATAGGTCTCGCTGTCGGCTTCGATATACACATTGTATTTCTTGCCTTCGATGGCGACCTCGGTCAGAACTGGACGCTCTCGAACCGGGCTTAGCTTCATCGCCAGTTGGCCTGGCGTTAAGCCGAGGGAGCTTAGCTTCTGTTGATCCGCAACCAGGGTGTACTGCTCATAGGTTTTGGACAGGCTGGTGTCGCCCTTTTCAAAGTTCTTCGTATCCTCTTGAATCAGGGAGAGGATTTGATCTGATACCGGCTTGATCTGCTCCAACTCGTCCCCAAACACATTCACGCTTAACGTGCTGCCGCCCAGACCGCCGGTCATCAGCTCGGACATATCGCTCCATTCACCCTTCGGAAGCTCGGTCCGCAGGCCTTCGATGAGCTTTTCTTTTACATCGTTAAATTGTTTGGTATCCGGATCGTAGGCGATATAGAACAAAGCCGAGTTTGAGGACCCCATCCCCAGCGGATTGTCGCCACCAACGGAGTATTGCATTCGATCGACGTTCGGCTGCTTCAGGATGTATTTCTCCACTTGCAGCATATCCTTCTCCACATCTTCCAGTCGAGCTCCAGGTTCCGGAGAGTAGGTAACCATCACATATTTATCCTCTTGTTCCGGCAGGAAGCTGACGCCGACCAGCGGGTACAGGAACAAGCTACCGATCAGCAGGATTACTGCAAGTCCAAAGGTGGTCAGCTTATGGGACAGCGACCATTCCAGAATACGGCGATAGCCGCGGGCCATGCCTTTGGGCTTCTCATCGTGATCATGTTTCTTGCTGAGACCTTTGCGGAACAGCGTATGCGCCAGCGCCGGTACGAGGGTGATAGCAACCAGCAGCGATGCGAGCAGCGAGAAGACCATTGTGAGCGCAAACGGCTGGAACAGCTCCCCGACCATTCCGCTGACAAAAGCGAGCGGCAGGAACACGGCGATCGTGACGATCGTCGAGGACATAATCGGGATGAACATCTCCCGTGTTGCTTCGATGATCAGCTTGCTGCCCTTCAGCTTCTCGCCTGTCAGGGACAAGCGCCGATAAATGTTCTCGATAACGACGATGGAGTCGTCGACGACGCGGCCGATGGCAACCGTCATGGCACCCAGCGTCATCATATTCAGTGTAATATCCATCTGCTTCAACGCCAAAATGGCGATCAGCAAGGACAACGGGATCGAGATAATGGAAATGATCGTCGAGCGAATGTTACGCAGGAAGATCAGGATGATCAACACGGCAAACAAAGCGCCAAACATTGCTTTGGACAGCATCGTGTTCACCGAGTCGGTGATCGGCTGCCCTTGGTCCAGCAGGACCGTGAAGTTGATATGGTCGTACTGCTTGCCCAGCTCTTTGGCGGCTTCCTTGACTTCGTTCACGACGTCAACGGTGTTGGCATCATTGGATTTAACGATTTGAATACCAATCGATTCCTCCCCGTTGGTCCGGGAGATGGATTCGGCTTTGCCCACCGTCTCGATGTCAGCGATGTCGCCAAGTTTGACCGTCGGAAGGCCGGTTGGAACAGCTCCCAGAGCGCCTCCGGCGTTAGGGCCGGCTGCCGCACTTGCACCGCCGTCAGCACCTGCGCCGCCAGCAGCTCCCGCGTTGCCAGCACCGTTCGTTGCACCACTAGCCGCGCCTGCCGCTGCGCCAGCGCCACTAGCCGCATCTATACCCCCAGCAGCATTGGCGCCTGCAGCGCTGTTGCCCGCTGCGCCAGCAGAACTTGGTACGATCGGAATCGCTAAGTTTTTCAAATCATCTACGGTGGTGATGTTGCCGTCCACAACGACCGCCTTCTCGGATTCCTCCAGACTGAACAACCCCAGCGGCACGCGAAGCGCGGAGCCTTGCACGAATCCTTTGACGGTATCTTCCGTCAGACCCAGTTCCTTCAGCTTGGCTTCGTTGAACTTCAAACTAACCTCACGGACGAACTGACCCGCGATTTGCACCGAAGCAACGCCGTCCAAATCCTCGAGTACAGGTTTAATGTCGTTCTCCGTAATTCGAGTCAAATCCTCGAGACTGCCGGATTCCTTATCCGACAAACTAAGGGAAACGACCGGCATAGAGTTTAGACTAAACCGGGTGATCTGCGGCTTCTGGGCATCCTCCGGAAGCTGCACATCGTTTAATGCCTCGCGAACCGCTGCGGTGGCATTATCCAAGTTCGTATCGTAATCAAATTCAATGATGAGCGAAGCAGCGTTCTCCATCGAAGTGGAGGTTATGGTCTTAACGCCGTCAACATTATGCAGCCGCGTCTCCAGCGGCTTGGTAATCTCCTCGACTACGCCTTCCGGAGCAGCGCCCGGATAGACCGCAGTTACGCTAAGGTAGGGTACGTTAATGTTTGGAATGGTCTCCTGCTTCATCGTCAGACCGCTGTACAATCCCATGGCAGTCACGATCACGGTCAGAAGCCAGATCGCGAACTTATTACGCAGGGAAAACTGGATGATACTCTTCATATACGGGTTTCTGCTCCTCTCTTTCTATAGGTAACAAACTTCTTTTAAATATGCTGGATATATGCCTGCAGCAGTTGCTTTAATTCAGCAGAATGCGCAGCCAGTTCCGGGACGGCAGCTAAATTGGCTAGCATGCCTTTGATAATCGCGCGGCGCGGACGAAGTTCCAGAATTTCACGCTCCAAAATTTGCAGCGTCTCCAGCGCCTCCTGATGCCTGTCTGCGTCAGTGATGGCGCCAAGGTGATCGCGAAGCCGTTTGACTGCGATGATCGGATGTTGCTGCAAATCCAGGCTGCCTGGGGCCCCTTCGGTCATCAGCCGCAACGCCTCTTCGGAAATTAGCGGCTCAGGACGGTTGCTTAACTGATGCTCGGCTGCCAGATCAAGCAGGTCCATCAAGTGGTTTGCCATTTGATCCGGCGAGGCCGAAACATGGGGCTCGAACAGCAATCGGATGTACATGCCAACCATACCGTAAGCGATCGTTAACAGATCCCCTGTGTACGGTTCGATTTTCGGCCCATAGATCGCCTCCAGCTTGTTCTTCCCATGCTGTAACAACTTGGCGTTGTGTGCTTTAACCGAGGCAGGTTCTTTGTAGGGCGTACCGTTTTTGTGCCAATCCTGAAACTGCATAATCAAGAATTCGCGCAGCTCAAGCACCAGTTCGAGCATGACGATGATTTGACGGCGCAATTTCTCTTTAGGCGTCAATCCTTGCTGGAGCTCCACCTGCGTCAAATGGTCAAGCAGCATCTGGTAACAGTAGTCGAACAAGCTCTGCTCCAGTTCCTCCTTCGATTTAAAGTGAAGGTAGAGACTGCCCTTGGACATCCCGCAAGCTTCGGCGATCTCCTGCATCGACGTGGCAGATGCACCCTTGGCCGAAAACAGCTGCATGGCCGCACGTAAAATCAGCTTCTTCTTGTCGATGGATGGATGAGACAAATAATTACTGAACCCCCTTCCTCTGACTCACGGGTTCTCATTCTGACTTAATGGTCATTTCGATTATAGTATAAAGCCCAGGCGGATACAAATGAGCGTATGTACATTTTTCCACACACCAGTAGGAAGAATTCGAGCGTTCATGTAGAATATAATCACATGCATCAATAGGTAAAGAGGGAGTAGTAAGATGAGACGGGGACTTCAAATCATTCTTATCGCCGCAATATTATTTGCTTTCTATTATTTCGGATTTGGCGTCTTCGGTAAATTTGGGGGTACGCTCGTTAGTATCTTCCAAACGCTGACCGTCATTACGATCGGCTTTGCCATTTTTATGGAGAACCGCAATCCTTCCAGCACGGTGGCCTGGATTCTCGTACTTGCTTTGCTGCCGGTTGTGGGGCTGGTGCTCTATTTTCTGCTGGGTCAAAATTACTTCAAGCGGCGTAAATTCGATAAAAAAGCGGAGCAAGATCGCCTTAGCTATGAGCGGATCGATCGCAGCGCTCGCCCGTTGCCTCGGGATTTGTCGCAGTTTACTCCCAATCAACAGCGCTTGCTGCATCTGTCCCAGCGGCTGGCTCGCACGCCATTCTCCATGGCAACCCGCACGTACGTGTTGACCAACGGGGAAGAGACATTTACGAACCTGCTGCGAGAGCTGAAGAAAGCCCAGCATCATATCCATATGGAATACTATATCTACCGTGCGGACGATATCGGACGGGAAATTCAGAAAACGCTTATAGAAAAGGCACGGGCCGGGGTTGAGGTCCGTTTTATGTTTGACGCGGTAGGCAGCATTGGCTTGCCCAAATCGTTTACCGCAGAACTGCGCGCGGCTGGAGTAAAGGTGGGGATCTACGGGCCGATGCGTTTTTTGTCTTTATCGAGCCGAGTCAATTACCGTAACCACCGCAAGATCGTGGTGATCGACGGCAATACTGGATTTATCGGCGGTCTCAACGTCGGCGACGAATATTTGAGCCGCAGCAAGACGTATGGCTTCTGGCGAGATACGCACATGCTGGTGAAAGGGGAGGCGGTCCGGTCGCTGCAGATTATTTTTCTGCAAGACTGGCAGTACGTCACCGGGGAGAAAATTATGGATCTCGCCTATTTGTCTCCGGAACTGGAACAGGGCTGCAGCGGCGCGGTACAGATCGTGCCAAGCGGGCCTGACAACGAAAGTCGGACGCTCAAAAACATCTTCTTTGCCATGATCACCTCGGCGAAGAAGTCGGTATGGCTGGCGACGCCGTATTTTATTCCGGATGAGGATATCCTGACTGCGCTGCGCGTGGCTGGCTTATCGGGGATTGACGTGCGGATCCTGTTCCCGGCGAGGCCGGATAAATGGTTACCGTTCTTGGCTTCCCATTCGTATTTCCCTTCTTTGCTGGAGGTCGGGGTGAAAATTTTCGAGTACGAAAAAGGCTTCCTGCACTCCAAGCTGCTGATCGTTGACGGGGAAGTGGCCACGGTCGGAACCGCGAACATGGATATGCGCAGCTTCCATTTGAATTTTGAAGTGAACGCACTCCTCGTGCAAAACGAGAGCGTCGCTAAGGTCGTCAACAATTTCGAACGCGATCTTCTGTCGGCGAAGCTGATCGACAAGGACGAATTTATGAATAAGAAGAAAATCCCGGTACGTCTCGCGGAATCCGCGGCCCGGCTATTATCTCCGCTGTTATAACAGGGTTAGAACCTTGTAGATGATGCGGAAAAAGTCCAGCGGTATGATGTCAAGTCCCTGATTCGTGTAAATTGGAAAAAGTTTTGAGGGTAACCTCCTACGAGTCAGGAAAAAAGGCATCACGAAACTAACCCAGTTGAAAATGGCGAGTATTT
>Ga0310829_1000199_pt1 | contig 75962 bp, 72 predicted proteins | sample WT_ome_4_FD_202244 | JGI IMG/M metagenome (GOLD analysis project Ga0310829, IMG submission 202244) | Sorghum-adapted microbial communities enriched on wild type (WT) sorghum from Joint BioEnergy Institute, Emeryville, California, United... ...
TCTTTTCTGTTCGTTCCACGTATTGTCGGTAATAGCCGATCATCGTTTTCAAGTCGCTCACGAGTTGTTCATCGGACGGCAGATTGTCAAACGAATAGGCAATATACGCCGCCACTGACCGCTCATATTCTTTCGCCCGTTTGCTTGCACTGAGACGGATGGCGTTATCAGTTTGCACGCGACCCCCAACAGGAATCTGCTGACGGATATCCTGCTTCACCCGCTCCATTTCATCTCGCGGCGTTTCTGTCACTCTTTGGGTGAGCGTCAAATAGAGCCGACACATATCCTCGCTGAACAAGTAGACGATATAATAGCCGCGCTGTGTAGAATCCGTCACCTTTTTGTCCATCACCGCCACCTACGGCACATCGGTCCACACTCCTTGGCCGACTGAACCTTTGACGATATATCGGTCGGGCTCAACAAACGGCAGCGCTTTTATCTTTTCCGGAATCGCTTTTGTCACGAGTTGAAACGCCCACCGCTCTTTTGACAGTTTTTCGCGTTTTTCTTCTTCATCAATGGCCATGACTTGGCGGAAAAAATCATGCAATGCCATCAGAAACGTCTCCTTCTCGCAAAATTCCCCTTTCTTCTTTTCTACTTTTTCTTCTATTCTACTAAAAAAGCGGCTTCTCCCATTAGCAGGAGAGCCGCTTTATGCATCAATGCACAGAACGTCGCTGCCCTTCACTTGCCAACGATACCTCCCTTCTTTGCGTCCGTTCGAACAAGACGGATGGTTTCATCGCCCAATGATTAATTGGGCTCCGAACTCCCCAACGCACGAGGACAGGCAATCGGAGAATGTGGGACAAAAAAACGGCTTGAGATATAGCGCTCATTTCTCAAGCCGCTTGTTTTCTATTCAGCTGCGAGGGCATCGGCCTTTGTTCGGTGCACAGTGCCGTGCGGGTGCTGCGGGGGTGCATAGATGGAATAGAGCTTGAGCGGGATCGTTCCGGTGTTGATAACATTATGCCATGTTCCGGCTGGAACCATGATCGCGGAACCGGCACGTACGTTTCTCTCAAACGTCAACTTGTCTTTCCTTCTGCCCATTCGGACGATTCCTTCTCCTTGTTCAATGCGCAAAAATTGATCGACATAGGGGTGAATTTCCAATCCGATATCTTCCCCGACATTCAAGCTCATTAACGTCACTTGCAAATGCGGTCCGGTCCATAAAGCGGTGCGGTACGTATTGTTTTGTTTTGCCGCCTCGCTAATCGAAATGACAAACGGCTCCGGCCCGTAATCTTTCAGCTTGATATTCTCTTTGTACGGAACCGAACCGTAAGGCAACCCGCCGTAATTGTGCACCGGTGGATAAACATAAGCTGGATACGGATGCATATACGGGTAGACAGAAGGATAGGAAGGTAAAAAAGACACGGTATACATCGCTCCACCTCTTCACTGATTAGTCACCGTCATCTTATGCACAACCACAAAGAAGTTGACTCGTGTTTTAGGCATATCTTTTCTGTGCCTCCTCCTGCTCACAAAAAGGCTGCCATCGGCGGTAAATGCGCAATGTTCTCCCATCTACGATTGGAGGCCTGCCCGATGGCGAGTGATGGGCCAAGACATCAGGGTATATCCGACGGTTCCGCTGGTTCAAAAGATCGTTGATGGAAAATACCGATTTTCCATTTCGCTCATGTCTAGAACTCGAGATGATGACGAGAGAGGGATGTGCTACAATGGGGATAAGGCAATCAACTCAGGCGTGCACGACGGGACGCTGTCAAGTTCTCTTATTTGAGGAGGAATGGACAATGAAAGCTCCTGCTTTGTTTCTCGCTCATGGGTCGCCGATGTTGGCGATCGAGGATCATGCGTATACCTCCTTTTTGGAGAAGCTCGGGGAAGGAATGTCCCCCAAGGCGCTCGTCGTCTTTACGGCGCATTGGATGACGCGCAAACCGACGGTTTCAGCAGTGGAAGGGACGTATGGAATGATTTATGATTTTTCCGGATTTCCGCACGACTTGTATGAAATCGTTTATCCGGCACACGGATCGGTCGAGTGGGCGGAACGCGTGCGGGAGCACCTCGCTCGTGTGGCGGAAGTAGCCGTCGATCAAACGCGCGGGCTTGATCACGGTTCATGGGTGGTGCTCCACCGCATGTTTCCAAGGGCGGACATCCCGGTCGTGCAAGCATCGGTCGTGCCGTGGTGGACGCCAAAGCAATTGTTCCAGCTCGGCGAAGCGCTGCGCCCGTTGCGCGATGAAGGGGTGATGATCATCGGAAGTGGCGGGACGGTGCACAACTTGATGGCGCTTCGCTGGGAAGGGCATGTAGAGGCAGAAAGATGGGCGACTGCTTTTGATGACTGGCTGCTGCGCGAGTCAGCCGCCCGCAGTGAGGATGTATTCCATTATGAAGAAAAAGCACCTTACGCCAAGCAGGCCGTACCGACCCCCGAGCACCTCGCACCATACTGGATCGCTTACGGCGCAGGTGATCACAACCAAGCACCGCGCGTCTTGTTCCGCGACTATCAGTATGGAAACTTAAGCCTCATGGCGGTAGCCTTTTAACGAGGTGGCCCGACCTTGCTTGAAACATGCAGGGCGGGCCGTCTTTTCCTCTGAGAAATCAGCGAGGAGCCCCCGACTGTGAAGCGATCACGAAAATCAGGGAGAATCGCTGGTCACAGCACTCCTTACGAAAGCGCCCGGGCAATATCCGCCGCTAAAACAGCATTGTTTTTCACTAGGGCGATGTTCGCTTTTAAACTTTTCCCTTCAGTTAATGTTTTCACCCGATCTAGCAAAAACGGGGTGACCGCTTTGCCGGTGATGTGCTTTTCTTCTGCCTCCTTAAGCGCTTGTTCAATGATGGAAGTAATGTACGATTCCTCGAGCTCGTCTTCTTGCGGAACCGGATTGGCGACGACGATGCCGCCGTCTAAGCCGAGCGCCCATTTCGTTTCAATGAACTGGGCGATTTCTTCTGCGCTGTCCAAACGGTAGTCGACGCGAAACGGGCTTGTCCGTGAGTAAAAGGCCGGCAGGATGTCCGTCTGATAGCCAAGGACCGGAACACCGTGCGTCTCTAGATACTCGAGCGTCAAGCCTAAATCCAAAATCGATTTCGCCCCTGCACAGACGACGGCGACGTTTGTTTGCGCGAGTTCTTGCAAGTCAGCTGAGATGTCCATCGTCCGCTCGGCCCCACGGTGCACCCCGCCGATGCCGCCGGTCGCAAACACGTTAATGCCCGCCATCGCCGCACAAATCATCGTCGCTGCCACGGTGGTCGCCCCATGTTTCTTTTTTGCGACGACATATGGCAAATCGCGGCGGCTCACTTTTTCAATGTCACGGCTTGTGCCTAAAAATTCAAGCTCGTCATCCGTTAGCCCGATTTTCATCTTTCCATCGATGATGGCGATCGTCGCCGGCACAGCACCGCGGCTGCGGATCAGTTGTTCAACCTCTTTCGCTGTTTGGACGTTTTCCGGGTACGGCATGCCGTGGGAAATGATCGTTGACTCCAAAGCGACGATTGGCTTGCGTTCCGCTTTCGCTGCGGCCACTTCTTCAGAAAAAACAAGGATGTCGTTCATTATGATTCTCCTCCCTCGTGAAAATACTGTTCATACGCCGCTCGCAACCGTTGTTCCGTCAAAGCGGGATTTACCGTTTCGGCGGTTTGCAGCGTCAAAGCCGCGTTGCTTATCCCGAGGCGGCAGGCGTCTTCCACCATATGTCCGTTCAAGACGCCATACAAAAATCCAGCTGCGAACGCATCGCCCGCCCCGGTAGCATCGGCAACCTTGACCACAGGAGCTGCAATCGCTCCCCTCTCCCCTTTCCTTGTCGCGTACACGACGCCCTCAGCCCCGCGCGTGATGACGATATTTTCCACTCCCAAACGAAAAAGCGATTCGATCGCATCATCAAGGCGGCGTTTCCCCGCAAGCGCCATGGCTTCCGCCTGATTCGTGACAAGCCAAGTGACACCGGAAAGAACCGTCGGCAACCGCTTCACTTTGGGCACGGACACAGTCACGACGCAAAGCGGAAGGCGGTCTTGGCGGCACTGCTCGATCACCCATGAGATGACATCAGTCGGAAAATTCGTATCGAGCACGACAGCAGAAATCGGACCGAATTTCAACCATCGCTGCTTCAGCCATTCGTTCCCTACTGTATCATAAATCGCCATATCGGCCAAGGCGAGCACCATCTCGCCACGCTCATCGAGCACCGCCGTATATGCGCCGGTGTTCGCTTCCGGTATTCGTGTGACCATCCTTGTGTCAACATATGGACTCGTGGCATCAATGAGCCATTGACCGTCATGGTCGCCACCGACTACGCTGAGGAGCGCAACGTTTTGCCCGAGCCTACCGATATTTTCGGCGATGTTTCTCGCCACCCCACCTGCTGTTTGCGTGCTCACAACAGGATGGGACGTGCCGAGCTCAAACGGCACAAGCAGCCGCGCTTTCCGATCGACGTTCACCCCGCCGATGCAGACGATGGAACCTTTCGTTCGCATGTCTCTCATCCTTTCCATCGCATCCATTCGAAAATGACGCCTCTGCTTCCAATTTTTACTATTGTATCATACAGCCCCTACAAATGAAAAACGCATCCCGCGTATAAGCGGGATGCAAGATTGCTAGTTTTTATATGCGCAATACGGACGCAACTTGACACCGATCAAGCTGCCAAGGAAAGCAAACACAAACCAAATCCAACCATGGACGCTGAAGGAAGCGATGCCGCTGAAATACGCGCCGATGTTGCAGCCGAACGCCAACCGGGCACCGTATCCCATCATCAATCCACCGATGAGTGCACCGATTGTCATGCGCGTCGGCCGCTTCCATTGCACGGGTTTCGCATAGCGGCCAGCGAGCGCTGCGGCCAATAAGGCGCCGAACATTAAGCTAATGTCCATGACCGTCGTTGTATCGTAGTAGAGCGGATTGGCGAGCGCCTGCCGTTTCGCCTCATCTTGCCAATACGCCCAAGCCGTCGGATCGACACCAAACAGCTGGACAAACTTCGCTCCCCACAAGGCGAATGCGGATGTGATGCCCCACGGCGAACCTTTGAACATGAGAACAAGCACGTTCATCAGCGCCAATAATAACGCGCCAACCAACAATGACCATGGGCCTTTGTAAATGGTTTTCCATCCGTGGCGGTGTTCAAGCGGTGTCGTCAACAGCTTGCCGTGGCGCCGCTTTTCCATCACCGTCACGACATAATAGACAACCGCCAGCAAAACAAGTTGCAGCAGAAAGCCGCCCCATGCACCAAACGAAGCAATAAGCGAAATCGGATCGACGTGCGGCATACGCATCCAAACATCAAAATGCGTCGTCGCAATGACCGATCCAGCGATAAACCCGATCAAGGTGACGACACCGTTCGTATCACCGCCGCCAATATGGTACAGCGTCCCGGACGCGCAGCCGTCACCCAGCTGCATGCCGATCCCGAAAATAAAGGCACCAATCATGACAGCAATGCCGACTTCATGCACATTCCCAGCAACGGAATGGCCGAATATCGATCCCTTTATCAGCAACGGCAAAAACAACGCACTTGCCACCGCCATCATGACCATCTGTGCTCGAATGCCTTCCCCTTGACGGTACAAAATGAATTTCCGCCAGGCCGAAGTAAAACCGAAATGGGCTTGATAAAGCACAAAGCCGCCAAACGCACCCAGCACGTACAAAAGCGCCTGTTGCCAAGACACGCGGCTATATAAGAACAGTGCTCCGCCGATTAACACAAAACAGGAGACCGCAATGATCCATGCGGTTGGATTTTTCGGGGCGTTTGCTGCCTGTTTCGCGCGAACATCTCGCTGCGCAGTCATTTCCACGGTGCATATCCCCCTTTTATTCGTTAATTTAATATATTTTATAATACTATAAATATGATGGATTTTCTATGATTTGGGCTGGAGAAATGCCACGTGGCGATTTATGATATAATGCGGAAGAACACCATTCTAAGGAAGGGGATTCGTATGTGGAACGAATTTAAAAAATTTGCCATCCGCGGCAATGTCATCGATTTAGCCGTTGGGGTGATCATCGGTGGAGCGTTTGGCAAAATCGTTTCCTCGCTCGTCAATGACATCATCATGCCACTTGTCGGGTTGCTTTTAGGCGGCATCGATTTTAGCAACTTATCATGGAAAGTCGGCAAGGCGGTAGTCAAATACGGCGCATTTATTCAAACGGTCGTTGATTTTTTGATCATTGCCTTCTCGATTTTCCTGTTTGTCAAACTGATTAACAAACTATATGAGCGTGTGAAAAAACAAGAAGAGATGGAGGAAACAGAACCGACTTTGACAAAAGAAGAAGAGCTGCTCACTGAAATCCGCGATTTGTTAAAGCAACAACGAGAAACGATGTGAGCGGTTGTCTATGATGTGGACGGGCTTTCAAAACCGATGTTCATCAATTCTCTTGACGATACATGACATAGTCGATTGAAGAGTGGTGCTAATGACGATATTTGAAGCATTGATGGTTACGATCGCTTTCACAAGTTTTGGAGTTTCCATACTGGTACGATCAAACGAAATCATCCACCCTCAAGCGAACGAAGCGTTGGGGTGGATGATTGTCTTCCACTTGCACTGACCACCTTTACACCAACGGTCTATAGCCAGGGCAAAGAGGCGGTAACACCTTTAGCTTCACTGATTATGTGGGTCAGTTTGTATCAAGGAGTCTCTCGCCGTTCAATGGACGTCGATGACAACGTAGTCCCAGTACGTGTTTCCGAGATAAATAAGCAAGGCCCATGTTCCGGATTCTCTCAGTTTCATATTTGATGGAATATGGGCGTCCGCCCCATTGTTCGGACTCCCTGGAACTGACGTTGTCCAAACACTTTTTCCGTCTACGGTTAACGCAGGGGCGACATCGTTGCTTCCTTTTTTCACGGCCACGATTGTCAGCTTTCCTTCTGGAATGGAATCCCCCCAGAAATGCCACATGTATTTGTTCCCTTGATTGGCTGTAAACGGTGCATCAATGAACCCCACTTTATTCGGCACTCCGCGCATCAAACAATTTCCAGATTGAAAAACCGGACTTACTTCCCAATTGATGCGCTCAATGATGTTCTGATCTATTTTTATAGGTAGTTTTTCAATATCACTAACGGTAGACGGAGGGGAATGAACTTGTCTTTCATTCTTTTCCCATATACTGCATGCGGATAAGGAAAAAAGGATGACAATCACGAGCAAGGGCTTGAGTAAATACACCATACACCCTCTCCTTCCTAGTTCCTGTTTGTTTTCGCTAATCACTATTATAAAAAGGAAAGAGTCTTTGGGCCTGGATGAATTTTCATCTTCAGTGCGCTTCATTTGACCGCTCCGACAAGCATGATGAGCAAACGGTCGCTACCTTCACTGACAATTGTTCTTGTTGTAGGAAAAGCATCTGAACACAAGGAGCATCACTCTCTGCAGCATCAACCGGTTGTCAAAGAAGCCAGTATGCCAGCGGTGCGGTGAGGATGAGCGTCAACACCGTCCGCTCAAACCAAATGACGAGCAATTTCGGCAAGCTAAGTGGAATTTCGGTCGATACAATGCATGGGATGACAGCGGAAAAGAACAAGATGGCGGAAATTGATACAACGGCAATAATAAATTTCGTTACGAGCGGAGCTTCGGTGACAAGCAAGGCCGGCAAAAACATTTCGGCAATCTCGATAGCGGAGGCTTTCGCTGCCAACAACGGCTCTGGAATTTGCAAGAGAAGAGTAAACGGATAAAACAAATACCCCAGCCAATCAAACAACGGCGTATATTCAGCGAGCAGCAGCCCGATCAGTCCGACCGACATAATCGAAGGCAAAATGCCCATCGTCATCATAAAGCCATCGCGCAAGTTTTCCCATATGTTCGTCCCGATTCCTTTTGACTGCGCTACCGCTTTCATCGCCTCAGACCAAGCTTGTTTCATATAGTTCCCCGTCACTCTTTGCTCGGGGTCCCCCTTGCCGTCGTAATACTCATCGCTCATGCGACTTAGCGGCCAAATCCGTGCGGTGATGGCTGTAACGGCAAATGTGACAAGAAATGTCACCCAAAAATACGTGTTCCATATCGACATGAGCCCTAACGTTTTGGCGACAACCACCATAAATGTGACGGATACGGTGGAAAAACCGGTAGCGATGATTGCCGCCTCTTTCACCGTATATTTGCCCTCTTTGAACACTTTGTTCGTGATCAAAAGGCCAATGGAGTAGCTACCGACAAAGGAGGCAACAGCATCGATGGCCGAGCGGCCCGGCGTTTTCCAAATCGGCCGCATGATCGGCTGCATCCAAACACCGACGAATTCAAGAAGCCCGTAACCAACAAGCAGAGCGAGAAAAACGGAACCAATCGGCACAAGCAAGCCGACGGAAATGACGAGCTTATCGTACAAAAACGGCCCCATATCCGGCTGAAACAGCCATGCCGGACCAATCTGAAACACAAGCATGACAGCCACGATCAAGCCAAGTACTTTGAAAATGGAAAAAACAGCAGTGACCGCGTCTTTGTTCCATGTCTTATTATAGAATGGATGGATCGCTCCAAGAGCAATAACAATAAGCGCATAATACGGTACGAGTCCCGGGAACTGCGCGCGAATCCATGTAACAATATGATCGAGTAAAATCGATGATGTGCCTCCGATGGACACCGGGACAAAAAATACGAAAATACCGATGGCACTAAAGACGAAAAACTTCCATGCACCGCTTGTTGGCGTTGGTGTCGGTACGGATGGCGGTACATTTGTATCCGTTTTCATTTTCCTCCACCCCCATTGTTCTTCTTACACAAGACGATGCAACCGGAAGCATCCCGCTCCCGGTCGCCAAACACCTCCACGGAAGACTATTCCCCTTCAGATGCATACCTTGCCTTCATTCACCACGATCTTCCCATCCTTAATCACCATCTCCGTATGGTTGACGCCGTAATAGTACATGATTTGCATATAGTTTGCGGCGTTGAAAATGGCCAAATCCGCTTTCTTGCCCGGTTCAAGGCTGCCGATCACGTGAGAGCGGCCGATGGCGTGGGCGGCGTTGATTGTGGCGGCGGCGAGCGCCTCAGCCGGGGTCATGCGCATATGCAAACAGGCAAGGCTCATGACAAGCGGCAGTGAAACGGTCGGCGATGAACCAGGATTGCAGTCAGTCGCTAGGGCGACAGGAACGCCGTTGTCGATCAAGCGGCGGGCGTCAGCGGCCTGGGTCATTAAGAAAAATGCCGTACCTGGCAAAAGAACGCCGATCACGCCGCGCTCCGCCATGCGGCGGAGGCCTTCATCAGACGCACGGAGCAAGTGGTCGGCCGAAATCGCCCCAACCTCAGCAGCCAGTTCGGCACCGCCGTACGGTTCGATTTCATCGGCGTGGATTTTCGGCGTCAAGCCGTGCGCCTTGCCCGCTTCGAGGATGCGGCGCGCCTCATCAGGGGTAAACACACCACGCTCACAGAAAACATCGTTGAACTCGGCCAAGCCTCGACGGCTGACCTCAGGAATCATTACTTCCATGATCAAGCGGATGTATCCATCCCGATCGTCCTTCCACTCCGGCGGGACGGCATGAGCACCAAGAAAAGTGGAAACGACATCAACCGGGTGGGTGTCATGAAGCCTCTTGGCAACTTCGAGCTGCTTGATTTCGCCTTCAAAGCTTAAACCGTAGCCGCTTTTCGCCTCAACGGTTGTGACACCATGAAGCAAAAACAGATCCAGCCGCCGCTTGCTTTCCTCATACAGCATTTCTTCCGACGCCTCGCGTGTCGCTTTTGTCGTCGCATGAATGCCGCCGCCAGCATTCATGATCTCCATATACGTCGCCCCACGGAGACGCATCGTCCATTCATGTTCACGGCTGCCGGCGTACACGAGATGAGTGTGGGGGTCGATGAGTCCAGGAGTGACCGTTTTGCCGCGGGCGTCAATCACATCCGCCTCACCGATCCGATCGGCAAATCGGTGAGCCAGTTCATCGTCCGGACCAACGGCAATGATCACCCCCCGCTCGATCCAGACGCTTCCGTTTTCAATGATTTGAAGGTCGTTCATCTTTTCTCTGACAAGCGGAGCCGCGGAGCTTCCCGCCAGCGTGACGAGTTGGCGAGCGCGGCGGATAAAGAGTGGGCGCATCTTATCTCCCCTTTTCTACTTCAGCATTGGCATATCAATACCTTTTTCTTTCGCCGTGCGAATGGCGAGCTCATACCCCGCGTCAGCGTGGCGGACGACACCAAGTCCCGGATCGGTCGTCAACACACGCGCCAACCGTTCTTCCGCCTCTTTCGTGCCATCGGCGACAATAACCATGCCAGCATGAAGCGAATAGCCCATACCGACGCCGCCGCCATGGTGAACCGACACCCAGCTCGCACCGCCGACCGCATTCAATAGCGCGTTTAAAATCGGCCAGTCGGCAATGGCGTCACTTCCATCTTTCATTCCTTCCGTTTCTCGGTTCGGCGAGGCGACAGATCCCGAATCTAAATGATCGCGGCCGATGACGATCGGCGCCTTCAATTCGCCGCGAGCAACCATGTCGTTAATGATTTTCCCGAACTTCGCCCGTTCGCCGTAACCGAGCCAGCAAATGCGCGCCGGCAGCCCTTGAAACTTGATTTGTTTTTGCGCCATGCGAATCCAATGGCAAAGGCGTTCATTATCGCTGAATTCGCGCAAAATGACTTCATCCGTCTTATAAATGTCTTCTGGGTCGCCGGAGAGCGCCACCCAACGGAACGGGCCTTTTCCTTCGCAAAAGAGCGGGCGGATGTAAGCTGGCACAAACCCCGGGAAGGAGAAGGCATCCTCGACTCCTTCGTCTTTCGCCACTTGACGAATGTTGTTGCCGTAATCAAACGTCACTGCCCCTTGTTTTTGCATCACAAGCATCGCCCTTACGTGCTCAGCGATCGATTGTTTGGCACGAGCAACATACTGCTTCGGATCGCGAACCCGCAGCTCGGCGGCTTCCTCGAGTGTCAAACGAGCAGGAATGTAGCCATTTAACGGATCATGAGCGGACGTTTGATCGGTCAAAACGTCAGGAATAAAGCCTATGTCAACGAGCTGCGGCAGCACTTCGGCCGCATTGCCGACAAGACCGATCGACAGCGCTTTTTTCTCTTCTTTCGCTTGTTTTGCCATTTGAAGCGCGACGTCTAGGCTGTCAGTCATCGTGTCAAGATATTTCGTGTCAAGACGGCGCTGGATGCGAGCCGGGTCGACTTCGATAGCAATACAGACGCCGCCGTTCATCGTCACTGCCAACGGCTGCGCCCCACCCATGCCGCCAAGGCCAGCCGTGACCGTGATCGTTCCCGCCAGCGTGCCGCCAAAGTGCTGGCGCGCCACTTCGGCGAACGTTTCGTACGTCCCTTGAACGATGCCTTGGCTTCCGATGTAAATCCAGCTGCCGGCCGTCATTTGCCCGTACATGATCAATCCTTTTTTGTCGAGTTCATGGAAATGGTCCCACGTCGCCCATGCCGGCACGAGGTTAGAGTTGGCGATGAGCACGCGCGGCGCGTTCGGATGGGTGCGAAACACCGCGACCGGCTTCCCCGATTGAATGAGCAATGTCTCATCGTTTTCTAAACGAAGAAGAGTGTCCACAATCGCCTCATAACATTCCCAGTTGCGCGCCGCTTTACCGATGCCGCCGTAGACGATCAATTCATCCGGTCGTTCGGCGACATCCGGATGCAAGTTGTTGTTTAACATGCGGAGCGCTGCTTCCTGAATCCATCCTTTCGCTTGCCGCGTTGTTCCTGAAAGCGCTTGAACCATCCGTTTATTTCCCATCGTCATCCCCCTCTTTTTCCTCTTTGCTTTTTATTATGAAGGAAGCCAAGAGGAGGGAGATAGATGCTCTTCTTTTAAAGTTGATCCGTTTTTTTAGAAATTTCATATTTCTTTATACCACATCCGTCCATTTCTTTTGATATATGTTCATTTCTTTCGAAAAAACTGTCTACTGCGGTGATGACCGATGGAGCCGTTGTTCATCACGGTAGGCGGTCGGCGTCCGGTTCAGTTCGGCTTTAAAGACGCGCGTCAAATAATGAGCTGTCCGAAACCCAGTCTGTTCGGCGATTTCTTTCACAGACAAGTCGGTTTGTCGAAGCAACCGCTTTGCCTCCTCGAGTCGCCGTTTCGTCAGCCATTGGCGAAACGTCACACCGCGCTTTGTCGACAACAAATGGCTGAAATACGCAGGGCTGCGTCCGGCTGCTGCCGCGGTCCGCTCCAGCGTGAGCGACGGATCGCGAAAATGCGTTTCCATATAGCGAAGCCCCCGTTCGATGGCGTCGACACGCGCACCTTCCTCAGCCCTCCTCGCTTCGTGGAGCAGCCGGTATAAAAACAAAATCAATTCTTGGACGATACGATACAGCACAGGATTGTACAAAATGTCTTGAAATAGACGCATGTACTCACATTCCATCGTGCCGTGGTCAAGACGGTATGTTTTCATAAATCGCCGGATTTGCGCCAAGATGCTCGTCAGCCGCGTGCGCACCATCTCTGGGCTCGGAAACGGCGGCGTCCAATGGGAAAATTCATTCTGCAACCATCGTTTGACCGCCTCGTGGTCAAACTGCTCAAGCATTTCAACCCATTGTCGTTGCTCTTCCGGCGTCAAAAACGGATCCAACTCACGCCACTGTTCATATTCAGGCGCTGGAGCAATCACTTGCTGGTAGCCGATAAAAAATGTCGTCTCGAGCAGCCGGCGGGCAGCTTGATAGCGCATACGCACCGATTGCTGACCATCCGGTGGCATGATGACCACCGCCAACGGTTCATGATGTTCCTCCTCCCAATCGCGCATCATCTTCCATGCTTCTTCCTTTCCATTGCCCGGCAGCTCGGGAAAAAGGCACACCGCCATATGAGTCAACGGTAATACGCGCGCACGCCGGCGAAACGGATAGCTCGTTAAAAAGCGAACCACCTCAGCAGATAGGGAAGGCTGTTCCGCTTGCACCAGCCATACATGGAAGGAGACGTCAGCAAAGTCCTCGTAAAATAACGGGCGATAATCGTCAAAATGGGCATCAAGACGGGGGCGTTCACCGCCAGCGGAAAGCGAAGCCGCCGTTCTCAACGCTTGTTTCAGTTTGGCGGGCTCAAGCGGCTTCACAAGCAAATCGACGCATTGTAAATCGATGGCTTGTTTTGCCCGCGCGAATGTCGCCTCGGCGGTCACCGCAATCACCCGCTGGCAAAACAAACGGATGCAAGACGTCGCTTTCCCCCATTGTTCATACGGAATCATATCTAATTCGACATACAATAGCTCCGGCGCCTCCCGCTCTAGAAGCGCCCTCATCTCCTCCACCGTGGCCGCCGTGTACACTTGCTCAATCGGCAGTGAATACGCAGACACAAGCCAGCGGATCGCCTCCCGTTCGTTGTGATCCCGTTCGGCAATGACCAATTTCATCTTCTCACCGCCTCGGTTGCAAACGTCGAAAATGAAGAAGCGCTTCCATGCAGAAGGCGGCGGCTAACGCCACTGTTTTTCCGCCTTCATCAACGAGCGGATTGACTTCGCAAAGATCCACACTGATTGTTTTCGGGTGGGAAACGATTCGGCGAATGAGCGCACGTGCCAATGATGGAGAGAGTCCAAACGGCGACGGCGCGCTCACTCCTGGCGCTGCAGCCGCACTGATCGCGTCCATGCAAATGGTCAATATTATGCTGTCATGCCTCAAGGCAAATTGTTCAATTCGTTCATAAGCCGCCTCGATCGCTCCCGCCGTTAGCTGTTCTTCGAGTATGTATTCGCATCCGTACCTCTCCGCGTCCGCAAACAGCGCTGCCGTGTTCCCAAGCCGCTGAATCCCTAAGCAGCAATACCCCACCTGTTTATCTTCATCTAATATTTGCCGAAACATCGTCCCTGACGTCGGCCCGTTGTCGTACGGACGCAAATCGAAATGAGCGTCAATATTGATGATGCCCAATCGAGCGTTCGGCCCAAGCGCTGCGCGGACGCCTAAGTAATGGCCATACGCCGTCTCATGGCCGCCGCCGATCACCACCGGCGCCACCCCGCTCTGCAACAGGCGGGCGATGGCTTTTCCAAGTTCGGCCTGGCTTTGTTCGAGACGTCCGTCAGCACAAACGATATCTCCTGCATCGTAGATCGACGCTCCTGATGGAAGATGCCATGGCAACCGCGCCAACGCTGCTTTCACGGCGGCTGGCGCCTCTTTCGCTCCTTGGCGTCCTTGATTGCGGCGCACTCCCTCGTCGCACACAAATCCAATAAAAGCCGCTGCTTGTTCCAACGGCGTTAATGGCCCCGATAAATCTAATAGGCGAATGCGCTGATGGAGACGAAACGCCCGTTCATCGCTCACACTGTCCACCCGCCCCGTCCAGCAGCTCGCCTCTGGTGGTTGGTACATCCACTCTTCCTCCTTTCGGTTTTCCTCGATTGGACTTTTTCGCTTTCTCTTTTCCATTCTCCTTCCTCCCAACGAGAAAAGAGGAAATCGTCGCTGTTTGGCGAATACAACCACCATGATTCATAACAGAAAGGGTGTTAGAGATGAAGCAATTGACGAACTTGCACGAGGTGATCACTGGTCAAAGCGCGCCGCCGCCATGCGATGTAACACTTGGCGTTCACTTGACGGAAGCTCGGGACGGCTATGCGAAAGGTGTATGGACGGTAAGCGAATCATTGCTTAACGGCAATGGGGTGATCATGGGCGGATTTGTCGGAGCGGCGGCAGACATTATGATGGCTTATGCGGTGACGACCTTGCTTCGCGATGATCAACTCCATGCGTCAATCAACTTGCAAACGACATTTCATCGTCCGATGGAAGCCGGAGAAGCAGAAATCGAGGCACAAGTGGAAAAATTCGGCCGGACTATCGCCTATGTGACCGCCACCGTACGGCAAAACGGCAAAGAGGTAGCAAGCGCTACGTCATCGGTGCTGATTATGGACAAACGATGAAAGAACAATGTCTACTAAACGTTCTTGGACGCTAGAAGGTTGATAATATACAACAACGTGATTTCTCCAATAGAGAAACTAAACGCGAAAGCAACATTGCCGTCCTTAGTCGAACTCCAGCTGCAAAGCGCCGAAGAAAGCGCTGTCAAAAAACAGCGGCTCTCCGGCGCTTTTCGCTGTCTGTTAAGGACGGACAAATGTTTTTGGCATGACGACAGCTACGACTTGTCCGCGGGCACACAATTCGCCGTTCGCAAACACTTCGGCGTCGACTTGCCATTTTTTCGGATGAATTTCCGTCACCGTGCCGATGGCCACAAGCGGCACACCGTGCGGCGTCGGTTTGAGAAAATCGACATGCAGTGAAGCGGTGACAAAGCGCGGCGGCGCTTCCCCACTGCCCGGCTCATGGCCATTTTTCCGGTGCAACGCAAGCGCTGCTGAGCCGGTGCCGTGGCAGTCGATCAGCGAGGCGATCAGTCCACCGTACACAAATCCAGGGATGGCCGTATGTTCTGGGCGCGGAGTGTATACGGTTACCGTCTTGTCTCCCTGCCATCCAGTGCGGAAATGGTGGCCATGTTCATTCAGTCGGCCACAGCCATAGCACCAAGCAAATTCATCCGGATAGTCATCTTGAATGGCGTGAACGATCGTTTCTTCCACTAAATCTCCTCCCCTCTTTTTCTAGTATATCATCGGATCGAAAAGACCACGACCCCCAAAGAGCTCTTTTTACATCAACGTCCCTTTCCGTCCACACCGCCCTTCGTTTAATAACCCGAACGCGCGTTGCAAACAAGGAGTTGACCCCTCACCGGGAATCGTTCCTGATTCAGCCCAACTCCCCCCTGTATCAAACAAAGCTGATAAACTCATGCCACCGATCGGCATGCGGTCGAGACAAGAAAATGGAAGGGCGTTAGCCATGCCCTAACGCCCAAAGATCGATGGCAACAGGCGGCCCAGACGATGAGGATTCTTGCTTTCTTTCGGCTCGTCATCTCTTCCTCGGACAAACGGAACCGCCAACCGACACGAGCCTCTCTTTCTTTTGCTCAATGCCTTGCCTTATGCGAAGTGATGTCATTTCCCTTCAGCGGGCAAATTCGTGTTGTATCCTTTCAATCAGCTCGCCGATAACCGACTCGTCAAGTTGTAAAAACGTTCATTTCGGCGTCTCGTTTGTATGTATGATCCCGCTTAACCGTTCGAAACCGACGGCGTTTTGATAACATGCTTTTGGTGCTGCGATACTTGGATGATGGCATATGCCCATTTTTTTGCGGTCATTCGTTGTTCTTCCTTTTTAGGACTCAATGGAAAACACTGCTCGCAAATACGGTGTCATTCGCGTAGGCAAAATTTCTTTTTTTCCTAGCTCCATCCATATATAGCGGTCAAGGGCATACGGACCTTCCGCTTTCCATTCATCCACCTCAGCGTTCGTTAGCAGGATAGAAAATATCGTTCCTTGTGCTTCCCCATACAAATGGACATACCCGTCCTCACGGTCGACATGCACGACCGCCTGTGAATCAAACTGAATGAGTTCCGCCCGCACGCAACGCATAACGTGAACCGCAAACGCCGCAGCCGGCAAATGTGCCGCCATGCAAGCGCGGATCGAAAATCGTTCCGCCATTGTTTCTTCCTCACCTCCCATCCATCAAAAAACCCCTTTCGCCTCGGAATGATGCGAAAAGGGGTGGAACCGTTCTTATCATCCAAAGCGAACTCGCTTTGCGGGTTTTAGCACCTTGCCAGCGGCAGGTTGCTGTGGGGTCATCAAGCCCGTTCTCTCGCCCACTCTTGATAAGACATATGCAATTTACTCTTATATTACCATGGGGAAACAAAAGTGCAAACTTTTTGTTTCTTCTGCCTATTTTAGTTACTTTGAGGCGCTGGCTGCTTGATGTTGCAACGCAAGCGAGATGATAGGTTGTTTTGGTTTTTGCCAGCTGTTGCTTTTTTATGGTTGTTGAATATTTAGCACATAGTTTTATAAAATAAGATAGCGGTTGTCTTTCTCTTTTCCAGACGGGTTGCGAACAAGTAAAGGCTTGTCAGGGCGTGCGCTGACATCCCTGCCCTTCGCTACCATCAGCTTTGCTCCTGTTTTGAACCACCAAAAAACGGACACCCTCAGCCAAGGGTATCCGTTTTCTTCCCGTTATTTAAACATCATCGCCGCCCGCACTGCTTTTTTCCAGCCTTCATAGAGTGCCGTTCGCTTATCGTCAGTCATCTGCGGCTCAAAGCGGCGCTCAAGCTGCCACTGGGCAGCAATATCTTCACGACTGCCCCAATAGCCGACCGCCAGCCCAGCTAAGTACGCCGCTCCAAGCGCGGTCGTCTCGCTAATCATCGGCCGCTCGACCGGCACAGCGAGCAAATCGCTTTGAAACTGCATGAGCAAGTTGTTTTTCACCGCTCCTCCGTCGACGCGCAATGTCGTCAGCGGCAAGCCGGCATCCGCTTCCATAGCGGCGAGCACGTCCTTTGTCTGGTAGGCGAGCGATTCCAATGTCGCACGGATGAAATGTTCTTTCGTCGTGCCGCGCGTGAGGCCAAACACCGCTCCACGCACCTCGCTGTCCCAATACGGCGTGCCGAGACCGACGAACGCCGGGACAACGTACACCCCGTCCGTTGACTCGACTTTTTCGGCGTACGTTTCGCTGTCAGCCGCCGTTTTGATCATCCGCAAGCCGTCGCGCAGCCATTGAATGGCCGAACCGGCGACGAAGATGCTGCCTTCAAGCGCATATTCGACTTTGCCATCGATGCCCCAAGCAATTGTTGTCAACAGCCCGTGTTTTGACTGCACCGCTTTTTCTCCGGTGTTCATGAGCATAAAGCAGCCGGTGCCGTATGTATTCTTCGCCATCCCTTCAGCAAAGCACGCCTGTCCGAACAAGGCTGCCTGCTGGTCACCCGCCGCCCCAGCGATCGGCACTTCCACGCCGAAGAAATGATGCGGAACGGTTTTCGCATATACTTCCGAGGACGGCCGCACCTCAGGGAGCATCGCCTTTGGCACGTTTAAAATTGCAAGCAACTCATCGTCCCATTCAAGCGTATGAATGTTAAACATCAATGTACGCGACGCATTCGAGTAATCAGTCACATGAGCGCGGCCGCCGGACAGCTTCCAAATAAGCCACGTGTCGATCGTGCCAAACAGCAGCTCGCCGCGCTCCGCCCGTTCACGCGCTCCGTCGACATGATCTAAAATCCATTTCACTTTCGTTCCCGAAAAATAAGCGTCAATGAGCAGCCCCGTTTTTTCGCGAAACAGCGGATCATACCCTTTCGCTTTCAACTCGTCGCAAATATCAGCCGTTTGCCGCGATTGCCAAACGATGGCGTTGTAAATCGGATTGCCGCTCTCTTTTTCCCAGACAACGGTCGTTTCCCGCTGGTTCGTAATGCCGATCGCCGCCACTTGTTCCGGCTTCACTTGCGCCTCAGACAAGACACTGGCAATGACCGCAAGCACCGAGCCCCAAATTTCGTTCGCATTATGCTCAACCCAGCCGGGCTGTGGGAAATATTGCGTAAATTCTTTTTGCGCCATATGAACAATTTCTCCACCACGGTTGAACAAAATGGCGCGCGAGCTTGTTGTGCCTTGGTCAATCGCTAAAATATATTGATCTGTCATGAACATTCTCCTCTCCTACTCGATTTTTTCAGCTCAATGACACCGCCGCAAACACCGTGCCTCCTGTCAAACTGAACGGCGACCCGCTACCGCCGAGCCCGCCCCTTTTCCTTTCATCATGCCAGCTCCAGCCAGCACCGCCGCCGCGGCAATGAGCACGCCCCATAGCGCCGCACTTGTCTTTCCTAAAAACAACGCTTTATATACTAGACTGCCAAGCGCACCGCCAAGCAGCGGCCCGACAATCGGCACCCACGCGTACGACCAATTTGATGGTCCTTTTCCCGGGATCGGCAACAAAAAGTGGGCGAGGCGCGGTCCGAAATCACGTGCCGGGTTGATGGCATACCCGGTCGTACCGCCGAGCGACAAGCCGATGGCGATAATGAGAAAGCCGACAATAAACGGGTTGAGGCCATCGGCGAATCGGTTGGCACCAATGGCTAAAATCCCTAGGACGAGCACAAACGTACCGATCATTTCGCTCAGCAAGTTAGCAGACACATTCGGCACGGCCGGACTAGTAGCAAATACACCGAGCTTAATACTAGGATCATCCGTTTCTTTCCAATGCGGCCAATAGTGGAGATAAACAACAGCCGCCCCAATCATCGCCCCAAGTACCTGAGCAATGACATACATCAGTACATCGTCCCATGGGAAGTCGCCGCTTATGGCCAACGCCACGGTTAAGGCCGGATTGAGATGAGCGCCGCTATATTGACCGACGGCATACGCTGCGATCGCGACCGCTAGCCCCCACCCCATCGTAATCACGATCCAACCGGAATTCGCGGCATACGATTTCTTTAAGTTCACGCCGGCGCACACCCCGGATCCGAAAATGATGAGCAGCGCCGTTCCGACGAGTTCTCCTAAAAATGGTGACATTTGGTCTCTTCCCCCTTTTCATTCGTGATTTCCTCTGCCATTTCCTGCTTCAGTGCTCCTTCCGGAAGGTTGCACGTTGGGCAAAAAAACAAAGACCCACACACTTCCCCTATTCAAAGGAAACATGTGTGGGTCTCCGTTTCTCCGCCACAAAATGATTAACTTGTCTTTAGGATAGCGCAAGTTTGTAAGCGTTGTCAACCTATTTTTTCGGTAAAATTTGCACGTAGTCGAAGTCGAGCGTATCGACCGCATCCTCGATATCGAGGCGGGTGATGAACCGATATGATCGGCCTGGACGCGACATCGGCAACGTCTCTGGGATCGTGTAAGCAAACGGGATTTCCTTTTTCTCCCCCGGCTTGATCGCAAACGCTCCAGCCGCCGGGATGACAGCTACGACCGCATCGCGCTCCTTGCCGTTTTCAATCGTTTTTTGTACAAGCTCAACATCGAGCCGCTCGATCGTCTGCTCGACCGTTCCACCATAAATATGAACGACCCCTTGAATCGTTTCACCCTGTCGCCATAACGATTTATTTAAAATCAAGTCGACACGCGCCGACCCGACCCCGACCTTTGACATCATTTTACGCAGCAACACTAATTGTCACCTCTTTAGTCTGTCACTCTTGTCATTCCAATATACGAAAAACAGCCGCCGCCCGTTTCAACCAAAGCCAAAAAATAAACAGACGATTGCCTGCACGGCAAAAGTCTGTCTCGGGATGAAACAGACGAATGCATTTTTTGTTACCGCTTACACCAGAGATTACCGCATTCGCCTTCTCTTGTCAATCAGTTATTCGTATACATTTTCATTTTCAATAATGTAGTCGATCCGGATGACCGGGACATCCTGCTGCTCGACTTCCGCGACGATCAGACCGACGCGATCATTATAGATGCAAAACGTGTCCTGTCCTTTACGAAACGCCGATTCGCCATACGAAAGAACCATGTGGTAAATTTTATTGTTGCTGAAATAGCGGCGGCTGACTCGGTTGCCCAGCCGGACAATCACTTCTTGACCCGCGATTTTTCCGCGGTACATCCGCTTCTCCCCCTTTTCGTCGTTCCTATTCCAATGTATGGTTTTTTTCGGTCGTTCATGACTTTTTTCTCCTTCGGTGGCCCGTTTTCCTTTTCTTTGTGGCGCTTTTTCGAAGAGCAAGCCTCTTTTTCGGAAATTTCCTTTCTTTTGCTTGACGCAGCGACCTTTGGTAGTGTATAGTAAAGTCATCACATAACAGAATATATTTCAGGCATTCAACACGAATACTCATCTTGGGTTGCTGTGGAGTATATTTTGTTATTTGATAAAAAATCTTGAGGTTAGCCAGGCTGGCTAAAGGTATTAGGAGGAATTCAGTATTATGCAACGTGGTAAAGTAAAATGGTTTAACAACGAAAAAGGCTACGGTTTTATCGAAGTGGAAGGCGGTTCGGACGTATTCGTTCACTTCACGGCAATCCAAGGTGAAGGGTTCAAAACGTTAGAAGAAGGCCAAGAAGTTTCGTTTGAAATCGTACAAGGAAACCGCGGACCGCAAGCAGCGAACGTTGTCAAATTATAATGCTTCGTTGACATAGACGAAAGAACGGCAGCGGAACAAAAGGCATCCTGCATAAGCAAGGATGCCTTTTTCGTTTTCCTTTTGCATAGTTCCGACAAGGCGGCAAACAATAACAAAAGGGAGGTGTTCATATGGCAAAACGCGATGCCGACGTACATACAGGATACAACGACTTGAAGCAAGTCGAAATGTTCGTCGAGACGGCGGAAAAAATGGTCGGTCAAGCGACAATGCAACTTGATCCGGAGATGCTTAACCATGCAGAACAAGCGGTCGAAAATGCCCGCCGCCAACTCGCCCGTGCCCGGCAGGAAGCGACTGGCGTAGACGGTGACTTTCTTGCCCGGTGCGAACAAAAATTGACCCGCGCTGAGCACCAGCTTCGCGAGGCGCAACAATAATCCGAATCAGACGGAGCTTCGCCACGCGAAGCTCTTTTTGCTGTCCGCATCTTCGGACGTACCCGTTCCCCCGCTTTACACGCCGGACGAAGCGCTTTTCGTTATCGTTGCTCACCGTGTGATACGCGCTGCAGCCTTGTTGTCTCTAAGCGCGTGAAACGCCGTTTGGCGCCTTATCACCCGCACAAACCGCCCCTGAGAAAAACGCTGTCGCCCTTTGCCGCCTGTCACTGGCGCGGGCGCGGCGATGCGGAAAGCAGCATCTCCCCGTACTGCCGCATTTGTTCCCCAACCGTGCATTGCTGGATGCAAAACGACTGGGCGTACGTCTTGCCGTACTCTTTCCGGAATGTGCTTTTTAAAAAACAGCCGTCACAGTACGTTTCTTCAAGCCAGGCGATTTGTTCCAATATTTCTTTGCGTCGGTTTCGCTTTTTTCCCATACAACCTTACCCTTTCTCCGTCAATTCCATTTGGCTTGTGATTAGTTGCCCGTCGAGCGCTTGGCGCGCAAGGGAATCAGCCTCTTTATTTTGCTTTCGTGAAATCGGCTCATACGTCGGCTGAATGTCGAGATCGCGCATTTTAGCCTCAATGCGGTCAAGCCAGGCGTTATGATCTTCTTCAAAACACGGCCAGTCGCCCGACAGCTGCTTTAACACAACATGGGAGTCGCCGCGAAACGTCACTGGCAAATGGCGGACGCCAAGCTCCTCAAGCATCTGCATCACAAACCAAAACGCCGCATACTCCGCTTCGTTGTTCGATCTGATTTCGCCAAGCTGGCGGTTAGCACGCAGCCGATAGCGATGGTCGTTTTGCTTATAATATATGACCGCACCGACGCCGCCTTGGGTCGTCTCATGGTCAAAGCCGCCATCAAAATACGCAACGACGTCATGCGGCTCGCTTTCGATTTCTTTCAATAGCTTCTGAAGTTCTTTTTTTGACCACGAGATTCCGTTTCGGTCGATGAACTCAAGCGCCTTCGTGCGCCCGGTTTTTTCAAAATCGTCGGCCAACACCAGCGCCTCGTTGGCATCGGTCCAATCTGACACGAGAACGGCTTCTTGTTTTTTCGGTGTGATATATGTCCATTGGATTTGCACATCCAACTGTTGTCACCCTTCCGTGTCGCAATGATCAGAGCTGGTTTTTATTTTACCACACTTTCCCCCTTGTTCATTACTTATTTTTATGCACGACGAACGGTTGTATCAACCGTTTTCTTACATCCCCCACTTTTTTTCAAAAAAATATGTCTTTTTTCGGTTGATTTATGATACACTAGCGGCTAGCAGCGTATCAAATGACTAGATGTGAACAGACAAACAAGGGGGAATTGAATTGAAGCAGCAAACCGTCGCTGATCTTAGTTTGCTGGCAGTCGCGTTCGTCTGGGGGGCGACGTTCGTCGTCGTCCAAAATGCCATTTCCTTTTTAGAACCGCTGTCGTTTAACGCCATCCGCTTCAGTTTTGCTGGCTTGTTCCTTTTCGCATGGATCGCCATCGTTTCCCGCCCGCTGCTCAGGCAATTATCGTGGCGGGTCATCGGTGCAGGTGCTTGGATGGGGCTATGGTTGTTTGGCGGCTATGCGCTTCAAACGGTCGGGCTTTTGTATACAACTTCATCGAAAGCGGGCTTTATTACCGGGCTGAGCGTTGTTCTCGTGCCGCTGTTTTCGTTTTTGATTTTAAAGCAAAACCCGACCACGAATGCGGCCATCGGAGCGGTGCTTGCCGCCTTCGGTTTATATTGGCTGACAGGCGGAGCCGAGTTGTCATTCAACCGCGGTGACGTATTCGTCTTTTTTTGCGCCATTTCCTTTGCCATGCACATTATCGTGACGGGTCAATATTCGTCGCGTTATTCAACATTGCTGTTAACGATGGTGCAAATTTTTACCGTCGCCATCCTTTGCTTCATCTTCGCCTTTTGTCTTGAAGAGGCAACGAACATGTGGGATACGACGGTGCTCCGCCGTCCGGAAGTGTGGGGAGCGCTCACGATCACTTCGCTACTGGCGACGACAGCCGCTTTTTTAATCCAAACAGGGGTGCAAAAATATACGACGCCAACTCGTGTAGCACTCATTTTCGCTATGGAGCCGGTATTTGCTGCTTTGACCGCCTATCTTTGGGCTGGCGAACGGCTGTCGCCATCTGCTTGGCTCGGCGGCATCGCAATTTTGGCCGGCATGATCCTCTCCGAACTTCCAAGTGCGCGCTCATGGGGGAAACGGTGGCGGGAAAAGCGGAATATCTCCTCGTAGCAGCAAAAGCTGTCCTGCGTGAACAGTGGGACAGCTTTTTTCGTCACGTTGGGCGTTTCGCTGTCATGATCCTCTGAAGCAAGCGCTCCATTCGCTTCACTCCCTACCCCTTCGTCTGCGGCGACACAGCCAATGCGAAACAGCACCAGTCATGATCCCGAGGAACGCTCCACCAACAACTTCGATCGGCTGATGGCCAAGACGGGCGCGGAGCTGTTGCTGTCGTTTTTTGTATACGTCTTGTTTCGGATCGTCTTCCAGCTTTTTCACTTCCTCGGCCAGTTCGTTGAGGCGCAGGGCGAGTTCCCCCGCTTGGCGCCGCACCCCTTGTGCATCATACATAACGATCAATCCAAATAACGCAGCCAAGGCAAAATCGATCGTGCGCACGCCTCGCTCAAGGGCGATAAATGTCGCTAAAGCAGAAACACCTGCCGAGTGGGAGCTTGGCATTCCGCCCGTTTCAAAAAAGAGCCGCCAGTCCCATCGGCCTGTCTCCAGCTGCTTAATCGGAATTTTTAAAAACTGCGCCAGCGCGATCGTCGCGAGCGCCGTTTTTAACCCTTTGTTCATCGTTCTTCCCTCCTTTGCCGACCGCGCTTTGCTTATATTTTCACCCGAAGCGGCCATACTATCCGAGTGGAGGTGAAAACGATGGCGAAAAACGGCGGCAAAAACCGCGGCACGAAGGCGCCGGGCGTCAATCCTCAAGGCTTTGGCCAAGACGGGACGCTTACCCCTGACCCGAAAAGCAAGCTCGAAAATGCTGCGAAAAAGCTCAATACAAAATAAAGCAGGCTTCCCGGTGCGGAAGCCTGCTTTTTGCTATTATTGTTTCACTTTCGCCAATTTTTCGCGCAATACCATTTGCAAAATGCCGCCATGGCGATAATAATCGATTTCCACTTCACTGTCAAAGCGGACAATGACTTCAAACTCTTTTTTCTCGCCCGTGTCTGGGTTCGTCGCTGTCACTTTGACAAGATCGCGCGGTTTGACGCTCTCATCAATCTGGACTTCGAACACTTCTTTGCCTGTTAAACCGAGCGTTTCTGCGTTTTCGCCTTCTTTGAATTGAAGCGGCAAGACACCCATCAAGACGAGGTTCGAACGATGGATGCGTTCAAAGCTTTCGGCGATGACCGTCTTGATGCCGAGCAAGAACGTTCCTTTCGCCGCCCAGTCACGCGAACTACCCATACCGTAGTCTTTGCCGGCAACGACGACAAGTCCCGTGCCATCTTGTTTATATTTCATGCACGCATCATAAATCGACATCACTTCACCCGTCGGCCAGTACGTCGTATAACCGCCTTCTGTACCCGGCGCGATTTGGTTGCGGATGCGAATGTTGGCGAACGTGCCGCGCATCATCACTTCATGGTTACCGCGCCGCGAACCGTACGAGTTGAAGTCTTTCGGCTCGACGCCTTTCGAGATTAAATATTGGCCTGCCGGCGTGCTTTTGCCGATCGAACCAGCTGGTGAAATATGGTCAGTCGTAACCGAGTCGCCGAACTTGCCAACGACGCGCAAGCCAGTGAGCGGCTCGACTTTGCGCACATCCGGAGACAACCCTTCAAAGAACGGCGGATTTTGGATGTACGTCGACTGTTCATCCCATTGATAAAGCGGCTCGTCCGTCGTTTCGATGGCATTCCAACGCGGATTGCCGTCGAACACGCGCTCATATTCTTTGCGGAACAATTCTGGATCGACCGCCCGTTTGACGACCTCTTTCACTTCTTCCATCGACGGCCAAATGTCGCGGAAGTAGACATCGTTGCCGTCTTTGTCTTTACCGATCGGTTCGTTCAACAAATCAATGTCGACCGTGCCGGCGAGCGCATAAGCGACGACAAGCGGCGGCGACGCCAAATAGTTACCTTTTACCAGCGGATGGATGCGGCCTTCAAAGTTCCGGTTGCCGGACAGGACGCTTGTCACAAGCAAATCGCTTTCAGCAAGCGCTTTTTCCAACTCTGGAGCAAGCGGGCCGGAGTTGCCGATACATGTCGTGCAGCCGTAACCGACAACGTTGAACCCGAGCTGTTGGAGATACGGGAGCAAGCCCGAATCGCGCAAATAGCCGGTGACAACTTTCGATCCCGGTGCCAGCGACGTTTTGACATACTTCGGTACTTGCAAGCCTTTTTCCACCGCTTTTTTCGCCACTAAACCTGCGGCGACAAGCACGTATGGGTTCGATGTGTTCGTACAGCTTGTGATCGCTGCGATGACGACGGCACCCGTTTTCATGCTCACTTGTTCGCCGTTTAACGTCACTGTAATTTCCCGTTCCAAATCCGCTTCCGTCAGACCGAAGCCTTGGTTGCCTTGCGGCGCTTTTACCGCTTCGCGGAACGATTGTTTCATTTTCGAGAGCGGGATTAAATCTTGTGGCCGTTTCGGGCCGGACAAGTTCGTTTCGATTTCCGACAAGTTGATTTCGACGACGTCCGTAAACGTCGGTTCCGGTGCATCCGGCGTGTAGAACAAGCCGTTTGCTTTGCAGTACGCTTCAACGACTTGAATATGATGTTCATCACGGCCGGTCAAGCGCAAATAGTCGAGCGCTTCGGCGTCAACCGGGAAGAAACCGCACGTTGCTCCGTACTCCGGCGCCATATTGGCGATCGTCGCCCGGTCAGCCAACGGCAAGGTCGCCACCCCTGGACCGAAGAATTCGACGAATTTGCCGACAACGCCTTTTTTCCGCAGCACTTGCGTTACTTTCAGTGCCAAGTCAGTAGCCGTTGAGCCGTCCGGCAGCTTGCCCGTCAAACGGACTCCGACCACTTCTGGAACCGGGAAGTATGACGGTTGGCCGAGCATGCCTGCTTCCGCTTCAATTCCGCCAACCCCCCAACCGAGGACGCCGATGCCGTTGATCATCGTCGTATGCGAGTCCGTACCGACAAGCGTATCCGGGAACGCTTCGTATTCGCCGTTTTCTCCTTCGACCGCATGAACGACACTGGCCAAATATTCCAAGTTCACTTGGTGGACAATCCCGGTCGCCGGCGGAACGGCACGGTAGTTGTCAAACGCTTTTTGCGCCCATTTCAAAAACTTGTACCGTTCAGCGTTCCGTTGGAATTCCAAGTCCATGTTGTACTCAAGCGCATCGTCCGATCCGTAGCGGTCAACTTGCACCGAGTGGTCGATGACGAGATCGACTGGAATTTCCGGATTAATTTCGTACGGATCGCCGCCCAAATCCGCCATCGCTTTGCGCATGGACGCCAAATCGACGACGGCCGGCACGCCGGTGAAGTCTTGCAAAATGACGCGCGACGGTTTAAACGGCACGTCAATGTCTTTCATTTCCGGCGTTCCCCATTTCGCCAAGTTCTCCACGTGTTCTTTCGTAATCACGCGGCCGTCAACTTGGCGGAGCACCGATTCAAGCAATACTTTGATCGAGTACGGCAGGCGGCTTACCCGACCGATTCCCGCTTCTTCAAGCGCTTGCAAACGGTAATAGTTGTACTTTTTACCGTTTACTTCGAATGAAGAACGGGCGTTAAATACATCATGTTTCGCCATATGTATAACCCCCTTCACTTCACAATAATACTATACTATTTTTTCGCGCAAAAGTCGAAAAAATAGCATGAATTCTCCCAATCCCCATAAAGTTCGGCACGCTTTTATCTTATTATATAACAGGACAAGTTGTAAATAATGATTTCCATCATTTCGCCATTTTCATTTCTAACAGCGGTCGAAAAAAGAATAAGGCGCCCGTTTCGTCACAAACTAGAAACGGAGGTGAAACAAATGGCGAAGCGGAAAGCGAATCATGTCATCCCCGGTATGAACGCCGCCAAAGCACAAGGGATGGGCGCCGGATACAACGAAGAATTCTCCAATGAACCGCTGACAGAAGCCCAGCGTCAAAACAACAAAAAAAGAAAAAAGAACCAATAGCGTGGCGGCCGTTCCGCCATCCCGGCTTGCCATAGCCATCAGAAAAGGGAATGTCCGCCGCCGACATTCCCTTACTCGTCTTGATTGATTTCTGCCACAATTCCTTGCAAATCGTTGCGAAATTTCTCTAGCTGAACACGCTGCTTTTCTGAAGCGACCTCGAGCGCGTTTTCAATTTGTGCAAACGCCTCATTCACTTCTTGCCGCAAATGGGCTAACTGGTGGCCGTAGTCCGCCTGGTCACGCACTAAATGATCGTGCCATTCTTTAGCCTCCATCGTCGCTTTTTGCGCCGCCTGAAACGCGTCTTGCTTCGCTTTATGATACACCATGGCTCGTTCCTCCTTTGCGATCATGCCCATTATTCATTACTTATCGTTTCAAACGGCCGGCAAATTATACACCGAATAAGCGGCAACCATCGTCGGCATGATAATCAACAAAAGGAGGGACAAGGCAATGACGAATAAAAACGACAGCAAAGACATGCGCAAAAACGCGTCAAAAGGCGACAATCCCGGGCAGCCGGAGCCGCTTGACGGCTCGAAAAAAGTGAAAAACCGCAATCATACCCGGCAAAAGCATAACACAAGCCATGACATGTAGACGCCTCAGAGCGGCGCTTAGCGCTTCTTCTTGATCTTGAGCGCCGCTCCTCCCTCTTTGGGGCATATGTTACACACCGCAATGAAACGAAAGACCACATTCGCGCGTTGGAGCACACTTTGCTTCCATCCCTGCTTGAAAGCCGGGTTTCTCGATTTGAACTGATAAATTTACATAATTATTTTATGGTTTACTCATTACCTCCCCTCTTACTCGTCCTCCGGTGAAGGTTGTCTTTACGGAGTGATTCGTTCATACAGTTCGATGAATTCAGATGCTAGCTCTTTCACTGTCATCGCTGTCATCAAATGGTCTTGGGCATGCACCATAAGCAGCGTCACAACAGTCGATTGCCCCCCAGCCTCTTGCTGCAACAGCGCGGTTTGCAGCTCATGGGCGGCTTGCAGCTCCGCCCCAGCCCGCTCAAGCAGCCGGTGCGCCTCGGCAAATTCCCCTTGTTTCGCGGCGGCGATCGCCTCCATGGCATAGCTGCGGCCATTGCCGCCGTGAAGAATGAGTTGAAAGATCGTCTGTTCTTGTGTCTGCATAAGCCCCTCTCCTATAATTTGTAAAATTCACGGTACGTAATCAGCTGAACGCCACGCTCTGCGAGCTCCTCAACGAGCGCCGGGTCGGTCAGCACAGCCAACTCTTCAACCCGTTGCTGGCAATAGGAACTTCCTTGCGCAAGCGGAACATCGATGTACGCTGGGTGGCACATCACTTCCGCCGTCTGGCCATCGTCAATCCGGTCGATCAGGGCTAAAAAGCGGTCTTTCGTCAACCCATCGCCGTAGAAATCCGGAAAAAAGACATCGACGGTGGCCAGCCGGTGCGGCCGCGCGGTTCGCACCGGGCGGATCGGCAACCGATAGCATTCAGCCAGCTGCTCGATCACCGGAAACACGTTTGGATGCTCATGGACGTGATGGTGGCTGTCCATATGCGTCGGGGTGAGCCCAAACGAGAAAAACCGCTCCAATTGGGCGCGAAGCTCCCGCTCGATGTCGCTGCGTTCGGCACTGTCAAGCGCCTCCCCACGCCGTGGAAACTCCCCGTGTTCGTTCACAAGGGTTGGAACATCAGTCAACGGACGGCCGCACGTCAGCACGAAATGAATACCGACGCCAAGCTCCGGATGATCTTTCGCCAGTCGGGCGGCGTGCTCTGCCGCTGGCATGTTAGTCATCAAAGTCGCCGATGTAACGACACCGTGTTGAAACGCTTCCAAAATCCCGTAGTTGACCCCTTTCGAGTAGCCAAAGTCATCGGCATTGACAATGCAATAGCGCGGCATCTCGCTCCATCTCCTTTACATCGAATGCGTCGTTCCAGCTCCGCCGGATATCGTCGCATCGGCTTGCTCTTCAGCCGCTTTTTGTTTATCCCAGATCATCAAAAATGGATAATAAATGGCAAAGGCAATGAAAAAGTTCACGATTTGCAAAATGCTGCCGGAAATTTTGCCTCCTGTCGCCAAATAACCACTGATAATGAACGGCGTCGTCCACGGCACCGCCACCCCGCTCGGTTTGGCGACAAGTCCGGTCGCCATGGCCACATAAGACACAATGACCAACACAATCGGCACTAAAATGAATGGAATAATCAGAAGCGGATTCATGACGATCGGCATGCCAAACGTGATCGGTTCATTAATATTGAAAATACCAGGCGCGATGGCCAGCCTCCCTAAATTTTTCAGCTGTCGACTGCGAGCCCTTAGCATCATCGTTAACGCCAATGCCAGCGTCGCCCCTGAGCCGCCAATATAAATCCAAAGATCAAAAAACTGTGCGGTAATAATATTCGGTAGCTCGGCATTCGGGTTTTGCTGGAACACCATCCGGTTTTCATCCATCAGCGACAGCCAGATGGGTCCCATGACCCCGCCAACGATTGCCGCTCCGTGCAACCCGGTCGACCATAGCAGCTGAACGAGGAGCACAGCGACAATCGCCCCGAACAAGCTGCCGCCGAGCGCGCTTAGCGGTTTGTTGAGCAGCATCGATACAATATTATGAAAGCTTTCAAACGGCGTAACTTCTAAAATAAGACGGACTACCCAAACGACGCCAAGAACGGCCGCTCCCGGAATCAAGGCGACAAACGAGCGTGCTACTGCCGGCGGCACCCCATCCGGCAACTGAATCACAATATTTTTTTGGATAATTTTTCGATAAATTTCGGTTGATACGATCGCTAAAATCATGGCGACAAACAAGCCTTTGCTGCCGACCCATTGCACCGGGATGCCGCCGCTGACCATGATCGTCTCTTTTGCTCCTTCCGGTGTAAACGGCACTTGATAGGGGGTTGCCAGCAAAAAGGCAGCCAGCGAAATCGCGCCAGCAGAAAGCGCGTCCACTTTATACTTTTCCGCTAGCCGGTAGGCAACCCCAAAGCTGACGACAAGCGCCATAATATCGAACGTCGCCCCAACCGGATACAGCAGCTTATCAAGCCAATGCTCGCCAAACCATTTCGCCATCCATTCGTTATAACCGGGAATCGGCAAAAAACCAATGATTAAAAATAAAGACCCAATGATCAACAATGGCATCGATAAAATAATCCCGTCACGAATCGCCTGCAAATGGCGCTGTTCAGCTATTCTGCCGGCCACTGGCATCACGTGTTCTTCCAACACCCGAATAAACCGATCCATCCGCCTCTCCCCCCGTTTATTTTTTTAACCGCAGCGCAAAATCCAACACGCCGGCGCCGTTGACACGCCCGTAGTCAGCCGGGTTGATGACATCGACCGGGATGCCGCGCGCCTCGCCTTCCTTCTTAAACGCGGCAAACTTGTAACGAATTTGTGGGCCGATGAGCACGACATCCGCCTGGTCGAAATGGCTTTTCGCTTCGTCCGCGGAGACGGCCCAAATATTCGCTTCAATTCCTCTTTCTTTTGCCGCCTCTTGCATTTTTGTCACAAGCAAACTGGTTGACATGCCGGCAGCGCAAATGAGCAAAATGTTCATCACTTTCTCCTCCTTTTTAGCAATCGTTCATTATCGTTTAAGCAAATTCCATGCCAACGTCGAAAAAAGCAGCAGTGAAGCGGATGGAACAGTTGTGTGTCAACAGCCGGAAACTGTGTAATGGAAGCGTTTTCAAATCTCGTTAAATCTTACGCATTACGTGTCTTGTTTCCCTTGCAGCGAACGAAAAAAATGAACGATATGACACAGTTCATCTTCACCGATGCAAACGCCGTATCGCTGTTCAAGCGGAAACAGCCCCTCTTTGACTACCCTGTAAAGCGTCTCATCTTCATGCCTGCATTCGATCGCTGTCCCTTGGCCACTGCTCGTCTTCTCTCCAGAAAGCAGACGGTCAAGCAAGCAGCAAAGATGGAGCACAAGCCCCACCATATCCCGACCATCCGGATCTAAGCCAAGTTCCCGGCCAATCGCTGCCAGCGCAGCGCGAATGGCGTGAATGGCCTTCGTTGGTGAGAGATGGCGAAGGTGGCCGGCCAACTCTCTTGCCATATGCACATGAATTTCTTCAACATCAGCTAATGCCTGTATTTCTTTCATCGCTCTCAAGCTAAGCACCTCCTCAAGCGGGAAGTGCGGGATTCGCTCATCGAGGCAAATATGACTGACAACACAGACGATGCGAAAGTGTTTCGCGATACTCGATAATGTTTGGCGCGCTTCTTTGACATCCGCCATTTGAATCGGGATGATGCGCCACATGTGTTCATCTAGCTGTAAATACGTTTCCAATATATGTTTTAGTGCCAATGCGCTCCCTTTTCCAGTAAAACAAGCAGTAACGATCGCCAGCATGTCCTGATCCGCTGTTTCCTCTTCCCAAAGCGGTTCGCGGACGTAAAACGGCGCCGCTGCTTTCACTTCTTCGTAGATGTCATTGAGCGCATAGCCGAGCATCGCTTTGCGGGCTGCTTCGAGCACATGCGGCGTACTGGCGGCAGAAACTACTTTTACCGGAACGGCGAGCTCCTTTTCCAAAAAGCTAGCAAATGATACAAGCGAGCCCATGTCAACAAGCAACAACACCCCTTTTTGCGATACGACAGGCTGCAATACCGCTTTCACCTGTTCATAAATATGTTTCGGGTCGGCATCAAGCGGCATATCGACCGCATACACACACGCAGCGGTCAACAACTGATTTACGACATCGGCCATCGCCGAAGCAACACCGTTGCCATGCATAACCACAACGACCGCCACCCGTTCCTCGCGCTCTTCAGTACGTTCCTCATGGAGCGCAAAAAACATCGTCAAAAACCCCGCCTCATCAATCGGGAGATCAATGTGCATCTTCTCTTCCATCAGATGGAGACAGTCGAGCGCAACCGCAAATTCATGCTTATAGGCCGCTCGAACCTCATTCAGCTTTGGATGGGAAACAATTGTCCCGGCCCGCAGGCGGTTGATCGCGGTTTGAATATGCAAAGCAAGCGCATACGTCACCTTCTTGGCAAGGCGTCGCCCGAGTTTCTTCTCCACATAGACGACCATGGCTTCCGTTAATGCTAGGACATCCGGAGTGACCATTTTCTCGAGGTCGCGGCGATTGCGGATGCGCCGATCCACCCCTTTCATGTATTGCGAGAAATAATGCTTAATGTCCATTTCCAACAATAAATCGAGCTCATCGCCGGCGATGCCCCGCTCTTTTAGTTCGCCGTATTTGCGCTCAATGGCGCCGTAAACCGACTCAGATTCGACTGGTCCGCCGCCAACATCCGCTTCGCCCCCATGCGGCGAGAAAGCATACCATCGATGCGGCAGCGAATAGGAAGCGGAGCGCGGATGTTTTTTCTCAAGCAAAAGTCCGGTTTGCACTTGAAGGGGCAGATCCGCGCGATGGACGCTCACCGCTTGTTTCTTTCCAGTGACATAATCGGCGTATGCTTTGGCACAAACGAGCTGAATATCCGCCTTCAGCTGCCCGACGTTGTTCGGACACGCATAAAACAAAAAAGCACGGATGGCATTAGCGGAGACACAAATTTCCTTCCCGAGCCGCACCGCCTCTTCCTGAAAAAACTGCATTACAAGCCGGCAGCGTTCATCAAGCGTCCGCTTCTCAAGCGGCGGCAACAAAATATGCATGGGAATGCGGCGCCGGAACGTTTTCAACAAATTCGATTCCGGATCTTCTGTTGTTGCGCAAATCAGCAGCACATTAGCCGTTCTCTCCACATCCGTCTCGCCAAGCCGACGGTAAACGCCGCGGTCAATAAACGTAAACAACATTTCCTGCCCTTCCGCCGGCAGACGATGCACCTCATCTAAGAACAAAACGCCGCCGTCCGCCTTTTCAATCAGCCCTTTTTGCTCATTCGCCCCCGTATAGGCCCCTTTGCGGATGCCAAACAACTGCCCAAGCAGCAACTGCGGGTTGTTGGCATAATCAGCGCAGTTAAACGTCACAAACGGGGCGGACCGCGGAAAACGGCCAACCGCAACGGCAAATTCGTGAAGCAGCTCAGCGAACATCGACTTCCCAGTTCCCGTCTCTCCAACAATCAACATCGGCAGCCCCTTGGGCGGATATAAGACGGCAGCCTTCCCTTGTTCAACAGCGGCCGCCAAGCTCGGCTGCTGCTTGGCAATCCGATCGAGGCGCGTCTCGGCGGTCGAGCCGCACGCCAACGCAAATCGAACCGGCCTCCCGGTTTGCTTTTGCACTTTTCCTTCCCGCCAAAGGCGGTTTAAATCGCGGCTGACGTTGGCTCGGTCAAGCCCAAGGACACTGGCCAGTTCCTCGGCACTCACCCACCGCTTTCCGCTTCGCTCCCACTCTCGCAGCGTTTCATAAACAAGATCCACTCTCTTCACGGCCGCTCCCCCCTTGCTAAACACATTCGCAGCAGCGGCCGAAAACTCCTGCCAATTTGGTGGGAAAACCGCTCGGCAACAGCAACACATCCAAAAAAAACGAGGCCTCGTTGGCCCCGTTACTTTGCAAAGGCATGATTCCCGATGCGAATCGTCACCGGACGCGACAGCATCCATTTGTCTTTCGTGATTTTCGGATTATAGAAGTAAAGCGAGCCGCGGCGGTCGTTTGGGAAGAGGGCAAGCGCCTTGTCCACCGCCTCGTAATCTTTCTTCGTCGGCTGAATGCGAGTCAATTTTCCCGTTTTGACCGGTGCAAACGCATAGCCGGATTTTGTTTTTTGATAAATGACGCCGCGCACCGTATTCGGAAACTCCTTATGTTTAACACGGTTAAAAATGACGAGCGCTACTTCCACTTTGCCGGCAAACGGCTCGCTCGAACCCGTTTCCGCCTGCACAAGCTGGGCGAGCAGCTTCCGGTCGACGGCGCTTAACGAAATCGCTTTTTTGTTCGCAGACGCTTTAGTTGTCGTTTTCGCCACAGTCGGCACTTTCAGTTTCTTGCCAATATGAACCATGTCGCTTTTTAACTTATTTAGCGACTTTAGCTTTGCAACAGTTGTGTGATATTGTTTGGCGATCTTCCATAAGGTATCGCCTTTTTTCACTTGATAGTATGTATACGAACTGGCTGCTTCTGTTGACGACGCCTGCCAGCCGAACGCCATGCAGCAGGCAGCAGCAAGAGCGACAATCGTTTTTTTCATTCCTTCCATCCCTCCTGATTGCGATGTTTCAGCCTGCTTCCTTTGTCTACTAGATTAACAGGGGGCAAAAGGAAGGTCACTGTCTATCATTTCCATTGACGCTGTCTGCCATCGCTCAAGCGCTTGATATTCTAAGATGGGACAAGCTTTTTTACAGTTGCATTACAGTTGCGTGACAATTGATGACAGGTCAAAATGGCTGTTTTCCCCCCGTTTTTTAGGCTCCAAGAGTTGCGTCTTGAAACTTGCCAAACTGTGCGCTTTTCGACATAATAATAGACGAACCTTGTATGAACCGCCTAGCTGCTTGAGAAGGCTGGGCGGCACAAACTACCGATGATCGTTGAGGTGGGCATCGTGCTGACCGGATGGTTTCTTTGGTTTATTTTGTTTTGGGTCGTCTTTTTGCTCGTCATGATGTCGATTGGCGGCTTTTTTATGTTCCGTAAGTTTTTAAAACGGCTGCCGAAAGAAGACGGAAAATCGGAGCTTGACTGGCAGGAGTATTACATCGAACAGACACGTCATTTATGGGGAGAAGAAGAAAGGGCATTGCTTGAGGAACTCGTACGCCCGGTACCGGAACTGTTCCGCGATGTCGCACGGCAAAAGATCGCCGGCAAAATTGGCGAGCTTGCCCTGAAGGAACAAGCCCCCCGCATTACGCGCGATTTGCTCATCCGCGGTTATATTATCGCTACGCCAAAGCGCGACCATAAGTTTTTAATTCGCACATTGCAGGCGAAAAACATCGATCTCGCTCCGTATCAACATTTATTAGAAAGCCGCTGACCGTTCCGCACTTTCAGTCGGATGTCAGCGGCTTTCGCCTTGTTTGGCCGCACAATCTTCGGCAAAAAGAACGCTAGACGGCAAAAAATAAGAGGGCTGACCAAAAAGGTCGTTTGCCCTCCAGCGAAAAACAAAGTACAAGACCGCGAAGTTGTCCGATTTGTATGAAAAAAGGAGTATTACGTTGCTTTTTCTTTATCTTCTATCTCCTCTTCCCTCGACCGGAACCCTCTCGTTTTGACGCCGTAGACACAAGTGAAGGAGAAGATCAGGTGAGCATCGGCGGCTTCAGCTGCGCGGCCAGTTTTTTATACGACACATACATGGCGATCCGCCATGGGACAATCATGGAAAACGCGAGCAAATAAAACATGCCGCTTAGTTGGCCATAATCGATCGTCCGTCCCAAATACGTCTTTAAGCCAAAGCGAATGACGATCAAACTGAGCAAAATCCAAACAAACGCTTTCGAACGTTTTAAGTAAATATCATGGCCGCGGATTTCAAATTTCGATGTTTTAATGAGAAACAGCGAGAAAAACAAACCGAGAACAACCGCTTCGATGAGTTCCCCACGCGTAACACGAAAAACCGGATCGATGAACATGAGCGCCCCTGTGCTCATAAACAACGGCGGTAAAATGATTTTTTTGGCGTTCGTCGGCTTTTCTGCCGCTTTCATGCGCACAAAAAAGACGAACAAAGTCATCACAACGGCGATGAGCGATGTAATAAGCGCCAACAAAGCCATCACCTTCTTCACATAAAATTCACGGACAATACTGTTATTATAGCAAAAACTGCTCTGGTTGCCTACCGCCTCTTCAAACGCTCCAGCTGCGCCGGGAAGTTCTTGCTCCCTCCTCCTATCGGTAAGGAAAGAACAAAAGTGAGCTTTCGATCTATGGTCTCCCCCTTACGCCGACAGCCGTCTATAAAAGGCGTGCCACCGCCTCGAGCACATCGCTTTCTTCAAACGGCTTGACAATAAAGTCAGCAGCGCCAGCTTCAATCGCCTCAACGATCATGCGCTGCTGCCCTAACGCCGAACAAATAATGATTTTCGCCCCTGGATCGATTTCCTTGATCGCCCGTACAGCTTCGATTCCGTTCATGACTGGCATGGTAATATCCATGATGACCAGTTCCGGATGCAGCCGGCGATACAGTTCGACCGCCTCTTTACCGTTTTTCGCCTCACCGGCTACGGTATGGTTCGCTTTTTGCAATATGCGCGCTAACGTCACCCTCATAAAATTCGCATCATCGACAACCAAAATGGCAGCCATCTTTCCAACGTCCCCCTGAACGGTTTTCTATTCCGGCAGCACAAAAGGCGGCTTCAGCTGCGCTAAAAGCCGGTAAATCCACCAAATATGCTTGTGGTATAGGCAATGATCTTCGTCATCCAGTCAAAATAAAGGACGACCCCCATCGCCATCATGACATATCCGCCTGCTTTCATAATGGATGCACTATGGCGCCGAATCCATTGCAGTTTGCCGATAAAAAACGACAGAATGAAAAACGGAACAGCAAAACCGAGCGTATAAGCAAGCATGTACATCATCCCTGAACCCGGATTGGCTGCCGCCAAGGCGATAACCGCCACTAAAATCGGCCCCATGCACGGCGTCCAACCGGCAGCAAACGCCATCCCAATCAGCACCGAACCAGCATAACCTGACGGCCGTTCACGGAACGAAATGCGTCGGTCTTTTAATAGAAATGCCGGCTTCCACAGCCCGGCGACGACAAGGCCAAAAGCGACGATCACAATCGCGCCGATTTGACGGATCACATCTTGATAGTCAGCAAACAATCGGCCGAGAAACGATGTGCCGAAACCGAGCGAAATAAAAATGAGTGAAAAACCGAGCAAAAAACAGAGCGTATGCCATAAGCTGCGACGATTCATCATCGCATTTTCCTCTTTCAACTCACTGACCGACACCCCGGTAATATAGGACAAAAACGCCGGGTAAAGAGGGAGACAGCACGGAGAAATAAACGACAAAAATCCGGCGCCAAACGCTAAAAATATATTTAAATCATTCATCACTAAATCAGCCCCTGCCTCATTTTTTACTTTTATTTTAGCAAAAATCCGCTTTTCCGTAACGTATTTCTCGTTTTCATTGGTCAATTTTTCTATTTTCCATTTTTGCATTCATTGGTAAAATAGTATAAAATACTATACACCACATTGATGAAAAGGACGGTTTATTCGTGCCGAAACGTAATCTTTTAATCTTGATTGAACAGAAACGAATGGAACTTGTCGACACCGTAGCGAAGACTGGATTAAACTCCGCAGCAGCGATGAAAGTGAGCAGAGAGCTCGATACGCTGCTGAACGCCTATCAGCGTGAACAAGGGAAACAACAAAAACAAAGCGCCTCCCGCTAAGCGAGAAAAGGCGCTTTTTTCTTTATGCATGAGCGTCGACTAACCCATTTTGCAATAAGTACATTTGGTAGTATAGCCCTTTTTGTGCCAACAGCTGTTGATGTGTACCACGCTCCACAATTTCACCGCGGTGGAGGACAAAAATTTGGTCGGCGTCTTGAATCGTCGACAGACGATGGGCAATAGCGATCGTCGTTCGCCCTTTTCGCATTTGCGTGAGCGCCGTTTGAATAGCCTCCTCCGTTTCGGTGTCAATATGGGCGGTTGCCTCATCAAGAACTAATATTTTCGGTTTGGCAGCAATGGTGCGAGCGAACGAAAGAAGCTGGCGCTGCCCGCTCGATAACGTGGCTCCCCGCTCAGCGAGCAGATGGTCATAGCCGCCGGGCAGCTGTTGGATGAACGCGTCCGCCTGCACGAGGCGAGCGGCAGTCTCAATCTCCTCGTCACTTAATTGCTCGTTATACATGCGAATGTTCTCTTTCACTGTTCCGTAAAACAAGAACGGATCTTGCAAAACGAGACCGAAACATCGCCGCAGCTCGGCGCGCGAATAATCGCGGATCGACCGGCCGTCAAGCAAAATGTCGCCGCGATCAAATTCATAAAACCGCATTAGCAAGTTGATGATGGAGCTTTTACCGCTGCCCGTATGGCCGACAAACGCCACCGTCTGCCCCGGACGGATGGTAAATGACAACCGTTTTAGCACATCACGCTTGCCGTCATATGAAAAACTGACATCGCGGAACTCAATTTCTCCGCGCTCAATCGTATACGGTGCTTGTTCCGGATTGAACGGCGCCTCTTCATCATGGTCAAGGAGCGCAAAGACACGGGAAGCGGAAACGATCGCTTGCTGATAGAGCGACAACCGCATCATCATTTGCGTCACCGGTTCAAAAAAACGTTCCAAATAGTTGACAAATGCGTACAGCACTCCGATCTCGACCGGACTCTCAAGCGCCGAGATACCGAAAAAGCTGAGCACGGCCATGATCGACAATAGATAGACTACATCGAGCGCCGGCCGGAGCAACAGCCCGTCAAGCCGAATGTTTTTCATTCCCGCTTCGTAATGCGCCTCATTCACGGCGGCAAACTCTTGGTATAAGCGATGCTGTTGGCGGAATGCTTGTATGATGGCCATCCCTTGCAACGATTCATTCAATTTGGCGTTCAGCTCGCTCAGCCGTTCACGCATCTGTTGGTAAAATACCGAACTGTAACGGCGGTATGTTTTCATAATCAATCCGATGGCCGGAATAATGAACAGGCAAAACAGCGCAAGCTGAGCGTTGAGTGAAAACATAGCAATATAAACGCCGATGACAAACAGACCGTTTTGCACAAACACCGCTAAAACGCTGATAAACATGTCTTTGATCGCTTCCGTATCATTCGTCACCCGCGAGACAATGCTTCCGCCCGGCGTCCGGTCAAAGTAGCTCATCCCGAGCCGGTGTACCTTGGAAAAGACGTCCATCCGCAACGCTTGGATAATATATAAAGCGAGCCTCTGAAACCCGATCAGCTGGAAATACCCGACGATCGTTTTTCCGACGAGCACGCCGATATAGGCGACAGCTAGCGCCGCCACCGGGCCCGGAGCGAGATGATTCGGCATCAAATAGTCGTCGATAAACACTTTCACTAAATACGGGCCGGCCAACTCCCCCGCGGTCGCCAATAGAAGGAGCGCAAAAGCGAGCACAGCTTCTTTTTTGTATCGCCCCATATAAGCGAGCAATCGCCACAAGATGCGCCGTTGCTCTTTGGACGTCAATATTTGTTCGTTCATACGCTCCCTCCTATCCATGTCATTCCATAAGCTCCTCAAGCTGTTGGCGCCGATACATTTCACGATACCAGCCGTCTTCAGCCATCAAGTCTTCGTGCGTCCCCGCTTGTATGACGCGGCCGCCATCAAGGACAAGAATCCAATCAGCATGTTCGACCGCACTTAAACGATGAGCGGCAATAATCGTCGTTTTCCCACGCCTCTCGCGCTTCAGCGTCGTTAAAATCCGTTCCTCTGTTTTTGCATCGACCGCCGACAACGCATCATCTAAAATGAGCAGCTCTGGTTCCATGAGCAAGGCGCGGGCGATCGACAGCCGTTGTTTTTGCCCCCCTGACAGCGAGACGCCGCGCTCACCGATGACCGTCTCATAACCGTCCGGAAATTGGAGAATGTCATCATGAATGTCAGCCAGCTTTGCTGCTTTGACAATTTCCTTCTCATTCGCCTCCGGCTTAGCAAAAGCGATATTGTCGCGGACAGAGGCGGAAAAAAGGAAATGGTCTTGCGGCACATAGCCGATCGCCATCCGCAAGGCAGAAAGCGTATAGTGTCGAATGTCATGGTTATCGAAGCGAATGTCACCATCATAGTTGTCAAACTCGCGCAACAATAGGCGCAGCAGCGTCGTTTTCCCGGATCCAGTTTTGCCGACGACACCGAGCGTCGCCCCGCGTTCAAGCCGGAAACGAACATCGACAAGCGCCGGTTTTGTCTCGCCCGGATAGACAAACCGGCGGATATCATACTCGATGCTCCCTTGCGGCGGAACGGCAAGCGCGCCTGGCATTTCCTTGATTTCATCGTCTTCGGCAAGCAGCGCCCGCACGCGGTCGTATGAAGCGCGCCCGCGCTCGACAATGTTAAACAGCCAGCCAAACGCCAGCATTGGCCAAATGAGCAAGCCAAGATACGTCGTAAACGACACGAGCTCTCCGATTGTCAACTCGCCGGCAATGACCATCTGACTGCCGAACGCAACGGAGAGGAAAAACGACAGCCCAACAAGCAACCCGATCGTCGGATCAAAGAGCGCATCCACTTTAGCAACCGCAATGTTCTTCGCTACGACGTCTTCCGATTGGCGGCGGAACGCTTCGACATCCTTTTCTTCATAGCCGAACGCTTTGATGACGCGGACGCCGCTCATGCTTTCTTGCACTTTATCATTTAGCGCCGAAAACGCTTCTTGCGCTGTTAAAAATCGCCGGTGAAGCATCGTTCCATAGCGGCTTGTCGCTATAGCCATCACCGGCAGCGGCAGCAGGCTGATCAACGTCAGCTTCCAGCTGATCGAAAACGCCATCGTCGCCAGCACAACCCCGCCGAGCGTCAACGAATCAACAAGCGTTAAAATGCCGCTTCCGGCCGTTTGCTGAATCGCCTGCAAATCATTGGTCGCATGGGCCATCAAATCACCGATCCGCTTCCGCTGGTAAAACGACGGCGCCATTTTCGTAAAATGGGCGTACAGCTCGTTGCGCAGCTGGCGGGCAAGCTTGACGGCTGATCCGAAAATGCAAATACGCCAAACGTAGCGGAGCACATAGAGCGCCCCCGCGATGGCAGCAAGGGCAACCATCCAACGAATGAGCACCTCTTTCGTCATCGTGCCGTTTTTCATATGGTCAACTAAAATACCGATCACTTTCGGCGGGATCGTTTCCAAAAAGGCAACGATCACGAGTAATAGAATACCGGTGATATACGCCTTTTTCTCTTGGCGAAAAAACCAAAACAAATCGCGGAACACGCTCATGCGGCCATCCCCCCTTTCATTTTCGCTAATGAACAACCGCTATACCATTGTAGCAAAACTAGGAAAATTTAGAAAGAACATTTTTCTAAAATAAAAAGACACTCTCGATCGAGTGTCTGTTTCGTTTATTTCAGCTGGTTGTTCATCATTTTCATCATTTGGTTGATTTTCTTTTGCGACGGGGTCATGCCCATTTGCATCATCATCATGCGAATCATTTGTTCATTGATCGGCGGATTTTTTTTCAAATAATTGATCATCGTTTTGCGGGCGATGAAAAACCCGAGCGCCATACCAGCGATAAGCGCTAGTACACCAACGAGAATCGTGTCCCACATACAGCGATTTTCCTCCTTCTTGTTGTCTCCCTAACAGTGTACTAAACGATGTGCCATTAGACAATATTTCGCGCCAAAAATCTTCACGTTACGCGAATTTTCTTCCTTGCGCCGGCGCAGATAACCAATGGTAGTCGGCAAAATCAGCAGCAACCGCCAAAAACGACGGCGCTAATTGTGCGAGCGCCTGTCCGATGTCAGCCGCCAGCGACGCGCTATCAGCAACAAGGAGCAGGCGGCGCTTTTGCACGACAAGCAGCGCTTCCTCACCGACGTCATTTCGCAAAATGAACATGTTGCGCTCTAAATTTTTGCCGACATGCCCGCTAAAATATTGCTTTAAGCCTAACTCAAGACGTGAAAACGACAACCGTTCGGTAATAAATTCGACTTGTTTGCGGCAAATCGTTTTTAACGGCGCTTTGGCATATTGATGTTCCCGAAGCAATTCGACAACTTTTTCCGTCCGATGGCGATAGTGCGCCGCCACTTCGTCATTTAATAAATAAATCCAATACCGAACCATGCCCCATCCCCCATTTCATCTCATCTATCTCTATTATAGAAAAGAAGGGGAGAAAAATATGTCTATTAACGGCAATTTTTTTCACTAACATTGTCGATTTTTGTTTATAGTGACCAGCGGCCGCAAATAGGGCAAAAAAGTTGCCCTTGCAACAGCACAAGGGCAACCTGTTCTCACGGTCATTGAATTACTTGCCAAGCAACGCTTTCACGCGATGAACGACGTTATCGACGGTAAAGCCGTATTCCGCCATAATTTTTTCTCCCGGAGCGGAGGCGCCAAACCGATCGATGGCTAAAATGTCGCCATCCGCACCAACATAGCGCTCCCAACCGAGCGAGGCGCCCATTTCAATGGCCAGCCGCTTCGTCACCGCCGGCGGAATCACTTCATCACGGTACGCTTTTGGCTGCGCTTCAAAGCGATCCCACGATGGCATGCTGACGACCGAGACGTGAATCCCTTCGGCAGCGAGCGCTTCTTGTGCTTGCACCGCCAAGCTGACTTCCGAACCGGTTGCCAAAAGCAGCGCCTCCGGAGCACCGTTTTTCGCCGGCGAGACGACGTACGCACCTTTTTTCACGCCTTCATATGCCAAATCAGCCGTTGTCGGCAACGTCGGTATGTTTTGACGCGTCAGAACGAGCGCGGTCGGCTTGTCCGTCGATTCAACCGCCAGACGCCATGCCGCCGCCGTTTCGTTCGCGTCAGCCGGTCGGATGACTGACAAATTCGGCATCGCTCTTAAGGAAGCGAGCTGTTCAATCGGCTCGTGCGTCGGGCCGTCTTCACCGACAGCAACGCTGTCATGCGTCAAAACATAGGTAACCGGCAGCCCCATGAGCGCTGCTAATCGAATCGCCGGACGCAAATAGTCGGAGAACACGAAGAACGTGCCACCAAATACTTTCACCCCACCATGGAGCGCCATGCCGTTTAACGCCGCTCCCATGGCAAATTCGCGCACACCAAACCAAATGTTGCGCCCTTCATAGCTGCCCGGCAAGAAATTGCCGCCTTCTTTAATAAGCGTTTTGTTCGAGCTTGCCAAGTCCGCTGAACCGCCCAACAACTGCGGCACCGCTTTGGCAATGGCGTTGATGACTTCCCCGGACGACGACCGGGTCGCCAAACTTTTTCCAGCTTCGTACACCGGCAGCGCAGCTTCCCAACCGTCTGGAAGTTTCCCTTCGATCGCCTGCTTCAGCTGGGCGGCCAATTCTGGATACGCCTGCTCGTAAGCGGCCAATCGTTCATTCCATTCGGCTTCTTTTTTCGCCCCGACTTCTTGTACCGTTTCCCGGAAATGGGCATACACTTCTTCCGGCACATAGAAATCTTCGGCAAACGTCCAGCGATACGCTTCTTTTGTCAATTTCGCCTCTTCTGCACCGAGCGGAGCGCCGTGAACACTCGATGTGCCTGCTTTCGTCGGCGAGCCGTAGCCGATCGTCGTTTTCACTTCAATGAGCGTCGGCCGGTTGAGGTCAGCCCGCGCCTCTTCAAGCGCTTTGGCGATTTCCTCGATGTTGTTGCCATCTTCGACGCGCAAATATTGCCAACCGTACGCTTGGAACCGTTGAGCGACGTTTTCCGAGAACGATAGGTTAAGCTCTCCGTCCAGGGAAATGTCGTTCGAATCATACAGAACGATCAAGCGGCCCAACTGCAAATGACCAGCGAGTGATGCAGCTTCGCTCGCCACTCCTTCCATTAAATCACCATCGCCGCAAATCGCGTACGTATAATGGTCGATCATGTCAAACCCGTCACGATTGTATGTAGCCGCCAAATGCCGCTCAGCCATCGCCATACCGACTGCCATCGCAATTCCTTGGCCGAGCGGGCCGGTCGTCGCTTCCACTCCCGGCGTATGGCCGTATTCCGGATGCCCTGGCGTTTTGCTTCCCCATTGGCGGAACTGTTTCAAGTCGTCCATCGATACGTCGTAGCCGCTTAAATGAAGCAGGCTGTAAAGCAGCATCGACCCGTGCCCAGCTGACAAGACAAACCGGTCGCGGTTGAACCAGTTTGGATTCGCCGGATTATGATTCATGAATTTCGTCCAAAGGGTGTACGCCATCGGTGCCGCGCCCATCGGCATGCCCGGATGCCCGGATTTCGCCTTTTCGATCGCGTCAATCGACAGCGTTCGAATCGTCGTAATCGCTAGTTGTTCAATCGAATGCGCCATCATTTTCCTCCCCTTCGTCAATATGGTGTCATTTACTATCATATAGAAAATTGACTTCTTTGTACAACGTTATTTTCGCTGTCAAAAAACAAGGAGCCTTCGCCTTTCTTAACTGCCGGTTAATGGAGGCGATGGCGCTGGCTTTCCTTTAATTTTTTAGGCGTCACGTCATTGCCGTTCGGGTCGATGACCTTCACCGTGTGAAGCATATCGGTCATCGCTTTGCGAAACGCCTGAATGTATTCGCGGCGCAGCTTTGCCTGCTCCATCACTTCTTCCGGCGACAAGCCGACCGTTTTTGCCTTTTTGGCCAGCTCATTGATGCGGGCCAATTTATGTTTGGCAAGCATTGAGCATCTTCTCCTATCTACCATATTATCGTTCTGTTTTATCTTATCCGATGACACGGGGAGATGGCAACGATGACATCTTGACCTTCTTTCTTTGCCGATCCGCACCTTCAGAGCCAAGGACAACACGCAGTCAATGCCGCCCTTGCTGTTCATCCATATACTCTTGATAGCGGCGATGGACGGTCGCTTTGGACGCCTCGTAACCAAAGCTCCGGAGCGTCGCAGCGATGTCCGCAAACGTCAAGCCGCGCTCGCGCAGGCGAACGATCTCTTCGACTGGAAGCTCAATCCGATCGCGCCCAGCGTTTTCCCCACGGCGCGTTAAGTTCCGCTCCGGCCGGTAACCGCGGGCGATGGCCCGCTGCATCCCGCGCTTAATCTTCGCATTATGTATTTTCCGTTGATACTCCTCGACAATGGCAATAATCGACAGCACCATCTCATCAGCCTCTGACAGCGGCATCTCTCCATGGTGGCTGGCGCTGTATATTTTCACCCCTCTTTTTTTCAAGCAGTGCAACACTGCCATGCGCGCATGGCCACGCCCGAGTCGTGTTTCATCTTGAATGAGTAAGGCGTCAACCTCCTCTTCTTCACAAAGCGCAAGCAGCTCGAGTACTCCGTCACGGTCGGCTTCGTAGCCGCTCGCCTGCTCGGCGATCACTTTGATGACGTCAAAGCCGCACTCTTTCGCCAGCTTCTCCAGTTCGGTGCGCTGCCGTGCAAGCGATGTTTCCTGCTCCGTTTTATCCGTGCTGACACGGCAGTAAATGACCGCCTTCATGACCATCCCTTCTTTCTATCACCGCTTGACGGCCAATGAGCCGTCCTGCTTTGATTTTAACACAGGGATGACGATTTGTTCACCGGCGGTGAGGCGCGAGCTCGGCAAACGATTGACATCGACCACCCAACGAATAAATTCGTCCGGCGACAAGCCGTGCGCCGGCTCGTATTGCTTCGCGAGCCCCCAAAGCGTATCGCCGGAGGCGACCGTTACCGTCATGTATTGTTTTTTGTCAATCGGGCTGCTGGCGTAGACGAATCCTACCAAGACGAGTGCGAGCAAACACGAAAAAATGAGGTAATGCAGCAACGTTTTCTTCATTTCCCCCACCCTTTTCTAGAATGTGTGTTCGCCTTTTCTTTCATTATAATCAAGAACGTTTGTTCTCGTCAATAAAAACTCGAACTTATGTTTGTTTTTCCATTTCGCCCGTGCTATAATGAAAACAAATGATGTGGCAAGAGGGTGTGAAAAAGGATGACGAAACTGTCCAAACGGCAGCAACAAATTTTAGAGTTTATCAAGCAAGAAGTGAAAACGAAAGGCTATCCTCCGTCGGTAAGGGAAATCGGGGAAGCAGTCGGTTTGGCATCGAGTTCAACCGTCCACGGCCACCTTGCGCGTCTAGAAAGCAAAGGGTACATCCGTCGCGACCCAACGAAGCCGCGCGCCATTGAAATTTTGGACAGCGATCTGACAAAAGAAAGGGAAAAAGAGGAGGTCATTTCCGTGCCGATGATCGGCAAGGTGACAGCCGGCCAGCCGATCACCGCCGTTGAAAATATTGAGGACTATTTCCCGCTGCCGAAACGGCTTGCTGCCGGCGAAGAACAGCTGTTTATGCTTGAAGTGATGGGCGACAGCATGATCGAGGCCGGCATTTTGGACGGCGACTACGTGATCGTCCGCCAGCAGTCGTCCGCTAACAACGGTGACATCGTCGTTGCCATGACGGAGGAAAACGAAGCAACGGTGAAACGATTTTTCAAAGAAAAAGACCATATCCGCCTGCAGCCGGAAAACGTCCATCTCGAACCGATCATCGTCCGTGACTGCACGATTCTCGGTAAAGTGATTGGCGTCTATCGTCTGATCAACTAAAAGTCCGTTCAGCGCCGTGCTCCATAACAAAAGCTGCCCCGTTTGTCGGGGCAGCTTTTATGATTAGTACAGCTCCATATATTGGTCCAATTCCCATTGATGGACCGTTGTCCGATACATATCCCACTCGATTTCTTTCGCTTCGACGAAATGCTCGAATAAATGTTTGCCAAGCGCTTGGATGATCACCTCATCCGATTTTAAATTGTCGAGCGCTTCGATCAGCGTCGCCGGCAAATCGACAATCCCTTCTTCAAGCCGTTCTTCTTTTGTCATGACGTAAATATTTCGGTCAACCGGCGCCGGAGGAGTGAGCTTGTTGCGAATACCGTCAAGCCCAGCCGCCAACAGCACGGCCATCGCCAAGTACGGGTTCGCCGCCGGGTCGACACTGCGCACTTCAATGCGGGTGCTCATGCCGCGCGAAGACGGAATACGGATGAGCGGGCTGCGGTTGTGCGCCGACCAAGCAACATAACATGGAGCCTCATAGCCTGGAACAAGCCGCTTATACGAGTTGACCGTCGGGTTCGTCACCGCCGTAAAGTTTGGCGCATGTTTCAGCACACCGGCGATAAACTGCCGCGCCGTATCGCTCAACTGCAAATCGCTGTTCGGATCAAAAAAGGCGTTTTCGTTATTGCGGAACAACGATAAGTTGCAGTGCATTCCCGAACCGTTAATGCCGAAAATCGGCTTCGGCATAAACGTCGCGTGCAGCCCATGTTTGCGAGCGATCGTCTTGACGACAAGCTTAAACGTTTGAATGTCGTCGCATGCTTTGATAGCATGGGCATATTTAAAATCGATCTCGTGCTGCCCCGGGGCGACTTCGTGGTGCGATGCTTCAATTTCAAACCCCATTTCCTCAAGCTCAAGCACGATGTCGCGCCGGCAGTTTTCTCCCAAGTCGGTCGGCGCCAAATCGAAATAGCCGCCGCGGTCATTCAATTCCATCGTCGGACGCCCATTTTCATCGAGCTTAAAGAGGAAAAATTCCGGCTCCGCCCCTAAGTTGAACGCCGTAAAGCCGAGCGCTTCCATTTCCTTCAGCACGCGTTTTAAATTGTAGCGCGGGCAGCCTTCAAACGGTGTGCCATCCGCATTGTAAATGTCACAAATAAAGCGGGCGACTTTCCCTTTTTCCGCGGTCCACGGAAAGATGACAAATGTATCTAAATCAGGGTATAAATACATGTCCGATTCTTCGATGCGGACAAATCCCTCGATCGATGATCCGTCAAACATCATTTTATTGTTAAGCGCCTTCTCAAGCTGACTGATCGGAATTTCGACGTTTTTGATCGTACCCAAAATATCGGTGAATTGCAGGCGAATGTACTTGACGTTTTCTTCTTTGACGATGCGCATAATGTCTTCGCGCGTATATTTTGCCATATCTAAACTCCTCCCCGGCTCCGAAATCATTTTCCATCATTAATGAAAGAAGCGAGCGAGATCTCCTTGGCGAAGCGATGCGCGCTGAAACCGTCCGGCCTGCAGCAACTCCGTCCGCAACATTTCGCGCAACTCCTCGTCCGACAGCTTCGGTTTTTCTGCTTTTCCAACTTTTTCTGACGGTTCATGGTGCCCCTCTTGCTGAGCGGCAAAAATTCGCTTAATGCCGGCAAGGTTGACACCTTGGTCAATTAAATCTTTAATTTCAAGCAAACGGTCGATATCATTGAGCGAAAACAGCCGCCGGTTGCCCTCGGTGCGCGCTGGCATAACGAGGCCGTGCTCTTCATAATAGCGGATTTGGCGCGCTGATAAGTCCGTCAGCTGCATCACGATCCCAATCGGAAACAATGGCATGGAACGACGAATGTGGCTGCTCATGCCAATTCCTCCTCGCTTTTGATACCTTTATTTTACCATAATGTTAAGAAATGAGTCAATGAGATGTTACATTTTCTCACAAACAAATCAACTGCTGTTCAAGCAAGCGGTGAACCGCCGAACAAACAGCGATTTTCACGTGTGAATACGTAAGACCGCCTTGAACGTATGCGACATATGGCGGGCGCAGTGGCCCGTCTGCCGTCAACTCAATGCTCGCTCCTTGCACGAACGTACCAGCGGCCATGATGACTTTGTCCTCATAGCCGGGCATCTCGCTCGGGTATGGAGTAAAATGGGCGTTCACCGGGGAAGAAGCTTGGATGGCTTGACAAAAAGCAACCATTTGCTCTGGATCGTCAAAACGAACTGACTGTACAAGATCGGTGCGCTTGGCGTCCCATGCCGGCGATGTCTCGAGTCCCACCCGCTCAAGCATTGCGGCGGTGAACACCGCTCCTTTGAGCGCCTGTCCGACAACATGTGGAGCCAGGAAAAATCCTTGGTACATATCAGGCAGGCTGTACAGCGACGGGCCGACTTCGGCGCCGATGCCCGGTGAAGTCATCCGATAGGCGCACGCTTCGACATACTTCCGCTTTCCGACAAGATAGCCACCCGTTTTTGCCAGTCCCCCTCCTGGGTTTTTAATGAGCGAGCCGGCCATGAGATCAGCGCCGACATGGCATGGCTCTTTCTCCTCGACAAACTCGCCATAGCAGTTGTCGACAAACACGACGACATCTGGCTTGATTGCCTTGACAAAAGCGATCATCTCGGCGATTTCGTCGACCGTAAACGATGGACGTGTCGCGTAGCCGCGCGAGCGCTGAATGCCAATCATTTTCGTCCGTTCGTTCATCGCTTCACGCACCGCTGGAAAATCAACCGCTCCGTCCGCCGTAAGCGGTACGCTCCGATAACGAATCCCAAACTCTTTCAGTGAGCCGACGCCGCTGCCGCGAACGCCGACGATCTCTTCAAGCGTGTCGTACGGAGCCCCGGTGATGTAAAGCAGTTCATCGCCCGGGCGCAGCACGCCAAACAGCGCGATGGCGATCGCGTGCGTGCCAGAAATGATTTGCGGACGGACAAGGCCCGCTTCTGCGCCAAATACATCCGCGTAAATGCGATCAAGCGTATCGCGCCCTGTATCGTCATAACCGTAGCCAGTCGTCGGGATGAAATGGCCGTCGCTCACTTGATGGCGGCGAAAACTGTCGAGCACGCGATATTGGTTCGCCTCGACACGTTCATCGATGGAGCGGTGGATCGGCGCAATTTGTGCTTCAACTTCCTCGATGAGAGCAGCGATTGTTTCTCCGTATCTCCACTGTGTCCAAAACATAGATAAACCCTTTCTATCGTTGAAATAATTGAAGCTCCCCATATAGCGGGTGCGTCGGCAGCACGTACCCTTGGCACTCGTACGTGCCCCCTTGTTCATTATAATGCCATTCCTGCAAAATTGTGTCCGTTTTTAACTGAGCAAGCAATTTTCCTTTTCCGCTCGGAATTGATACGTCGTAACGACTCATTTGCTGTTTCACCGCTTCTTCGATAAAGCGGCGGAGCCGGTCAACATCGGTGGCCGAGAGTGCGCTCATCACGATTGCATCAGTTGTTGTCGGGAGAAATTGTGGCGCTTGCCGGTCGCTTTTATTGTAAACGGTGACGGTCGGAATCGAAGAAGCTCCTAGTTCCGCCAAAAGCTGCAATACGGTACGCTCATGTTCGGCGTAATCCGGATGCGACGAGTCGACGACATGAAGCAGTAAATCCGCTTCTTTCACTTCTTCAAGCGTTGAGCGAAACGCGGCGACAAGCGTCGTCGGCAAATCTTGAATAAATCCGACCGTATCGGTGAGAAGCACCGTATACCCGCACGGCAAAATGCACTTGCGCGTCAGCGGATCGAGCGTGGCAAACAGCAAGTTTTCTTCCAACGAGTCGGCAGCGGTCAACCGGTTAAAGAGCGTCGATTTGCCAGCGTTTGTATAACCGACAAGCGCTACTTGAAATGCGCGGTTTTTTTGCCGACGCTCCCGATATCGCCCGCGATGCTCGGCGACGCGCCGCAGCTCGCCTTTAATGTCATCGATGCGGCGGCGAATGTGACGGCGATCCGTTTCAAGCTTCGTCTCCCCCGGGCCGCGCGTGCCGATGCCGCCACCAAGGCGGGATAACGCCGCCCCTTGGCCGCTAAGGCGCGGCAGCATATACTCGAGCTGGGCGAGCTCAACTTGCAGCTTTCCTTCTTTCGAACGGGCACGCTGAGCAAAGATATCTAAAATGAGCTGCGTCCGGTCAATGACTTTCACCTCACCAAGCATGTTCGTCAAATTGCGGGCTTGGCTTGGCGACAGCTCGCTGTTGAAGACGACGAGATCCGGCTCCAGCTGCTTGACGATGGCGGCAAGCTCTTCTGTTTTCCCTTTGCCGATATACGTTGCCGGATGCGGCGATTCGCGTTTTTGCACAAGTTCCGCCACCACTTCGCCGCTCGCTGTCGCAACGAGTGAAGCGAGCTCCTCCATTGAATAGCGGAACCGTTCGTCATCAACACCGGCGAGTTGACAGCCGACGACGATCGCTTGTTCTCGGCCCATGACATCCCTTCCTTTCTAACGGTCCTTTTTCTCTGCTCTCATCATACCAAATCCAGCTGCCACCCTGCCAGTTCGTTCAAAAAATGATTGATTTCCCGCCGTTTTTGCCCCTACAATGATACAGGAAAACAGCATGGAAAGGAACAGCGAGAATGACGTGGGAAGTGTTAAGCATCATCGGAACCATTGCCTTTGCCATCAGCGGGGCGATCGTTGCGATGGAAGAAGAGTACGATTTGCTTGGGGTGTACATTTTAGGGATCGTCACCGCCTTTGGCGGAGGGGCAGTGCGCAATTTGTTGATCGGGATTCCTGTATCCGCGTTATGGCAACAAGGTCCGCTTTTTCTTGTCGCCTTAGCTTCGATGACTGTTGTGTATTTGTTCCCAAAACAAATGCTCCCGCCGTGGAAGCGATGGGGCAACTTTTTTGATGCTCTCGGCCTGTCAGCATTTTCCATTCAAGGAGCACTGTATGCCGTGAACATGGGACATCCGTTAAGCGCAGTCATCGTCGCCGCTGTGTTGACCGGTAGCGGCGGCGGCATCATCCGCGATGTGTTGGCGGGAAGAAAGCCGCTTGTGTTGCGCTCGGAAATCTACGCCGTCTGGGCGATTTTAGCCGGTCTCGCTATCGGGTTGAAATGGACAGAGTCGCCAGTGGAACTGTATGTACTGTTTACTGTCGTCGCCGCCCTTCGTATTTTGTCGTACACATATGGCTGGAAACTGCCGCGCCGAGCGGTTGGAGGAGAGTGATTGAAAACATGACCGTTCTTTCAATATTGTCTTCCATTTTTCAATTTTTGTAATCCTTATTCGAACATCCCCTTCACTTAGTGATGACGATATACGATTCTCGTAAAATCATACCAACGCCCAAAGAAAAGGCGGATCCGAAACGGTCATGTTTTTTCAACAAAACACAACATCTGTTCTTTCTTGATTGTGTTGCATGCGGTAACAAGAAAAGGTGTCCCGCGCCTTTTGGGACACCTCCGCATAACTCCAAGCAACAAGCAACTTTTTCTTTATGACAACGGGCTGGCTTTGCCCGACGAATGGCATCGGTGCATTCGACTTTCACATAAGCACGATCTTCCAAGAGCGCTTGTTGGATGTCGGTTCATCGTTCTCCCATCCATCTTGACACAATCCGATCGTTTCTAGGACATCCAGCAGGGATGATTATTTCGGCGAATCGGACACATGTCTTCTCCCTGCGCGTTCATCGTAATAAAGGCGCATGGAAGCAAAATGGCTTATATGAAAAGGAGGAGACCATCGATATGTATCGACTCATCCAATTCGGCGTCGTTGCGATGATTTGGTTCTTTTCTGCTTTAGTATCTTGGTATGAAGGAAGCGCGATTCTCGACGATCCTTGGGAATGGAAATACTCAACGCCATTTTCACACTGGCTCGCCGGCCCAGTAGTTCATGAGCACGACATTTCTCAGCTTGACTATTTCGTATATGCCGCCAAATTCCGCCCTGTTTTTCCAAGTTTGCTCATCGTTTGCACCGTCTATTTGCTTATTCTCGCTGCATCTTATTTGAATCAACGCACATTTGCCTATGTGTTGTTTGTCTTCAGTGCAACGCTTCCTGGGCTTGCGCTTCCTTTCATGGATGCGACGACAGCGGGCGGAACATGGCTAGCGATCGTTTTGTCCGGATGCGCCCTCGTATGCGCGGCACTCGGAGCAATGACCATCAAAAACCATTCCGTTCGACAAGCAAAATCGTAAGCATGAAGGCGAAGACGCCCAACGCAGGCGCTTCGCTTTTTGTTTCGTATTCCTTCTTACGCGCTTTGCTCGCTTCGCACGGCCACTACGACCCCAGCAACAATCAGCACCCCGCCTATCCAAAAGCTAACGTCAAGCTGCTCATGCAAAAACAGCCAGCCAAAGAGCGAACCGACGAGTGGTTGGAAAAAGAAAAAGAGCGAGCCGATGCCGGCGTCGATCATTTCCAACCCTTTGTTCCACAAGAAAAACGCGCCTGCTGTTGACACGATGCCAAGGTACAACACGCCCAACACGACGAGTGCATTCCAGTGAACAGCGGTCAGCTCTGGACTTTCCACCATCAGCATCGGCGTCATGCCGATAAACGCCACCAAGATGGCGAATGTCGTGATGGAAAGGACGGATAAGCGAGCCGATGCCATTTTCACCAGCACCGACAACAGCGCCCAAGTGACCGCTGCGCCAACTAACGCCATATTTCCGGCAAATGTCGACTCCCCACCGCCCCCGAGGCCGACGATGACGATGACCCCCGCTGTCGCCAACAACAATGCGGCAAGCTTCCGCCATGTGAGCGCTTCGCCAAGAAGCCAACGGGCAAATAAAACGACAAACGCCGGTGTTGAAGCGGTAATGAGGGAAGCAGTATGGGCATTCGACCATTTCGTGCCAACAAATTGCAGCGAAATGGAAACGATATAACCGATGACACCGATTGCGATTACCATCCCCCAGTCGCGCCCATGTTTTGGGAGGGGCTCCCGTTTTGCCGCAACAATCGCGACAAGCACAACCAAGGCAATGGCATAACGCAGCCAGACGAGCGTAAACGGCGGGATGTAGTCCAACACGTATTTGCTCACGACATACATCCCGCCCCAAATGCTGGCAGCGAGTGACAAATAGACGGAAGCAAGAACGGGCTGCTTCATCTTGCGCAGCGCCCCCCTTTTTATCTGCTTTTCTTCATCTTATCACATCCCCGCCCTCCGTCCTACGGTTTTTCATAAGCAAAAAAGCAGCGGGCTTGGCGGCTTGTTGGCCGCTCCCGCTGCTGATGGTGCGAGCTCAATGTGTATTGTCACGCCTTACTCACGCTCGATGATTGTTGCTGTCGCCATGCCGTGGCCGATGCAAATCGTCAGCAGCCCGTAGCGCCCCTTCCTCCGTTCGAGCTCATGAACGAGCGATGTCATCAGCTTCACGCCGGTTGCGCCGAGCGGATGGCCGAGTGCGATGGCGCCGCCGTTGACATTCACTTTCTCCAGCGGAGCACCGATTTCTTTTTGCCAGGCGAGCACAACTGGGGCGAACGCTTCGTTAATTTCAATGAGATCGATGTCCTCGATCGTGAGCCCGGCTTTTTTCAGCACTTGCCTTGTCGCGGGGATGACACCATCCAGCATATACGTCGGGTCAGAGCCGACGACCGTTTGCGCGATAATTCGCGCTCTCGGTTTCAGTCCGAATCGGCGCGCCACCTCTTGCTCCATCAGCAAAATGGCGGCCGCCCCATCGCTCATTTGACTCGCATTGCCGGCGGTAATGACGCCGTCTTCTTGAAACACCGGCTTAAGCGTGGCGAGCGCTTCCGGCGATGTATCGGGACGAGGCCCTTCGTCATCGGTGACAAGGATTTCACGACCATCGCGGTCCAGCCCTTTGACCGGAACGATTTCGGCGCGAAACTTCCCTTCACGCAAGGCGGCCAAAGCGCGCTGATGGCTTTCGTAGGCGTAAGCGTCAAGCTGTTCGCGCGTTAAGCCGTACTTTTTGGCGATTCGCTCCGCCGAGACGCCTTGATGGATGAATTCGTACTTTTCATGAAGCGACGGCGGAATGGTCCGCTCGTTGCCATCGCTTAAAATCGGAACTTTCGTCATACTTTCGACTCCTGCAGCAATGGTGACATCCATATCGCCTGAACGGATTTCCTGTGCAGCAAAATGGATCGCCTGCTGTCCTGAGCCGCACATTCGATTGATTTGCACGGCTGGCACTTCGATCGGAAATCCAGCCTCCAACGCCGCAAGCCGGCCGATGTTGTATCCTTGTTCGGCGATTGGCGTCACGCAGCCCATGACGATATCTTCCACCTGCCCTTTTTCAATGCCGGCCCGACGCACGACTTCATCAAGCACCGTAGCGGCCAAATGGACCGGATGAACGTCGCGAAAAACGCCGTTCCGTTTACCGACCGGTGTTCTGACGGCTTCAACAATCACCGCTTCACGCATGATGCCATTTCCTCCTTCTGCTTCGCTTCGTCATTGCTCCTTTTCCCGTTATCCGCCTCACAACAACTATCCCTTTCGTTAAACGCCGCCCTTCAAGGCGACGAATGGGTGTCAATACGTATAAAAGCCTTTCCCGGTCTTCCGTCCTAAATGTCCGGCTTCGACGAGCTTGCGCAGCAGCTGCGGTGCCCGGAAGCGGTCGCCGTACGCCTCGGTCATGTTTTCACTCACAAACAAGAGCGTATCAAGCCCGACCATGTCGGCGAGCTCCAACGGCCCCATCGGGTAATTGAGACCGAGCCGCACCGCTTTATCGATATCCTCGGCAGAAGCGATTCCTTCTTCGTACATGCGGATGCATTCAATCATGTGGGCGGCGATCGCCCGCGTCGTCACAAATCCTTGACGGTCTTTGACAACAACCGTCTCTTTGCCAAGCTCTGTGGACAGGCGGCGGATGGCGTCGACCGTTTCGTCAGCCGTCGTTTCACCTTTAACAATTTCAATTAGCTTCATCACCGGTGCTGGATTGAACCAATGCATACCGATGACGTTCTCCGGCCGATTGGTCGCGGCCGCAAGCGCGGTAACGCTCAACTCTGATGTGTTCGTCGCCAAAATGGCGCTTGGCTTTGCCAATTCATCAAGCTTTTGAAACACCTCTTTTTTCAATGCCAAGTTTTCCGGCACCGCTTCAATGACAACGTCCGCTTCACGGACCGCTTCTGCCAAATCCGTCGTAGGACGGAGACGGCCACGCGCCGCCTGTGCTTCTTGTTCGGACATGCGGCCGGATTGGACAAAGCGGCGCAAGCTTTTTTCAGCCGAAGTGAGCCCGTTTTGCAAGGCCGCTTCGGACACATCATATAGATACACCGTTTTTCCCGCCATCGCCGCTGTTTGCGCGATGCCGCTTCCCATCACCCCAGATCCGATCACTGCGATCGTTTCAGCCATAACGTCTCCCCCTTTATTCTGTTGCCGCATCGGCGTAGCGCGCCGCCATCTCATCGCGTAGTTTCCTCTTCAAAAACTTGCCAACGCTCGTTTTTGGAATTTCGTCAAGAAAGACGATGTCATCCGGCAGCCACCATTTCGTAAACTGCGGGCGCAAAAAGTCGTACAGCTCTTCTTTCGTGACACTCTTTCCTTCTTTCAACACAACGCAGGCGATCGGGCGCTCCTGCCATTTTGGATGCGGAACGGCGACGACCGCGGCTTCAAACACCGCCTCATGGGCCATGAGCGCATTTTCCAAATCAACGGAAGAAATCCATTCGCCGCCGCTTTTAATAACATCTTTCGTCCGGTCGACGATTTTGACGAACCCTTCTTCGTCAACGGTGACGACGTCGCCGGTATGGAGCCAGCCGTCACGAAACGCCTCTTTCGTCCGCTCGTCGTTATAATATTCAGCGGCAATCCACGGCCCACGCAAGCAAAGTTCGCCCATTTCTTGGCCGTCCCAACGAACCGGTCCATTTTGGCCGATGACTTTCATCTCCAGCCCTGGAGCAAGCAACCCTTGCTTGGCGCGGATGTCAAGTTTCTCTTCATATGGCAATGCGTCTTGATAACTTTTCGGGCGCGAGACGAGCACAAGCGGGCTCGTTTCCGTCATCCCATAGGCGTGAATGAACGGAATGCCGTATTTTTCTTCAAAGGCGCGGATCACTCCTTTTGGCGCGGCCGAACCGCCGCAAACGACGCGCGTTAGGCTTGTCACATCATAGCTTCCTTTCTCCAATTCTTGCAGCAGCCCAAGCCAAATTGTCGGCACACCGGCGGTTATTGTCACCCGCTCAGCCTCAATCAGCTCGGCAAGCACTTTCGGCGTAAACGCCGGCCCCGGCATAACGATTGTCGAACCGAACCACGTAGCGGCAAACGGCAGCCCCCAGGCGTTGACGTGAAACATCGGCACGACTGGCATAATGACATCGCGCTCGCAAAGCCCTTGTGTATCGGCTAATCCTAACGCCATCGCGTGTAAGACGGTGCTCCGATGCGTGTAGACGACCCCTTTTGGATTTCCCGTTGTCGCCGACGTATAGCACATACCAGCCGGTTGGTATTCATCGAGGTCTTTTAAGAATGGGAACGACGGATCGCCTTCAGCGAGCAGTTTCTCATAATGATACACCGGCGACAGCGTCGTCTCCGGCAGTTCGTCGGCGTCTGTCATAACAATGAAGGCACGAACATTTGGAATCTCATCTTTCACCGCTTCAATGACCGGCAGCAAATCGTCGTCAATCAATAAGACGCGGTCGTCGGCATGGTTGATGATATAAGCGATATGCTGCGCGGAGAGGCGGATATTGATCGTATGAAGCACCGCTCCGATGCCTGGAATAGCAAAATATGCTTCCAAATGGCGGTGATGGTTCCAAGCAAACGTGCCAACGCGGTCGCCAACTTCCACCCCAAGCCGCTTCAACACGCTTGAGAGTCTGCGCGTCCGCTCGCCAATCTCCTTATATGTATGGCGGACGATGCCGCCTTTCATGCGGGAGACGACTTGCTTTTTCGGAAAAAACATTTCCGCCCGCTCAAGCATCATCGAAATGTTTAACGGTGTTTTCATCATGGTCATTCCTCCCCCACCAATAAATATGCGTGTTCGTTCACTTGTGGCGACACTCCGCCGCCCCACTGCCCATCCGGCCCATGCGCGGCCGCCCACACGCCATCTGGCTGCAGCCGAACAAGATGACGAAGCCGGTCGTCGGCAAACAGCTGCTTCGCTTCATCCGTTTCGAGCACTGGGGCGAGGCAAGCGTCAACCGTTTCAGCAAAGGCGCTCCATTCAGAAAACGTTTTTTCGCGAAACAAAGCGACCAGCCCGTCATATACCGCCTCTCCCGGACGAGCCGGCGCCCACTGCGCTTCGGTCCACTCCGGGCGGCCAACCGCTTCACAAAACTGGCGCCAAAAGTGCGGTTCAAGCGCGGCCAAGCTCATATAGCGGCCATCTTTTGTCTCGTATAACTGGTAACAGACGACCTCCCCGGCAAGCTCCATAAGGCCGTTTTTTGGCCCTCCGCCATGCTCGATGGCAAAATGGCCGGCCATCATTGCTGTTAAGCCGTCGACAAGCGAGACATCCAAATGTGCGCCTTTGCCGGTTCGCTCGCGGGCAAACAGTGCAGCTAAAATGCGCTCGGCCGCCGCCATGCCACCAATAAAATCAGCGAACGTCACTTTTGGATGAACCGGGCGGCCACTTTTATCCACCAACTGCGCAAGTACTCCCGAAAGCGCCATATAATTTACGTCATGGCTTCCAAGCAACGAGCGATCACTCTGTTGACCGAAACCGCTGATCGAACAGTAGATGATGCGCTCGTTTATGCAGCAAATGTCGTTATAACCAAGCCCGAGCCGCGCCATCACTCCGGGACGGAAGCTCTCGATCAACACATCGGCACGAGCGGCGAGACGCCTGGCTTGTTCGCGCCCCCCGTCCGTCTTTAAGTCCAAGGCGACGCTTTTTTTGCCGGTATTGTACGAGGCAAACAACTTCCCACCAGCGAACGGACGCAGCCGGTCACCAGATGGGGGCTCGATCTTAATGACTTCGGCTCCAAGCTGGGCAAGACGCCAGCTCGCAAACGGGCCGGGCAAGTAATGAGAAAAGTCAAGCACAACAACGCCATTCAGCATGGTGTGTCCCTCTTTCTATAAGTCTAGCTGCCGGGCGATGATCGTTTTCATCATCTCGTTCGTTCCGGCGTAAATGGCGCTCACTGGAATATCGCGATAGCGCCGAGCGATCTCGTATTCTTCCATATAGCCGTAGCCGCCGTGGAGCTGCATGGCTTCAGCCGCGACACGTTTCGCCATCTCCGTGATCCACCATTTCGCCATCGATACTTCCGTCACAATTTGTTTTCCGGCCATATGCTCCTCGATGACACGATCGACAAACGTGCGCCCGATGGCGATGTCAGTCGCCATTTCGGCAAGGCGGAACTGAACGGTTTGAAACTCGCTCACCCGCCTGCCGAACGCTGACCGCTGCTTTACATAGTGCTTCGCCAACGAAAACATCACTTCGGCCGCCGTTTGAGCGGCGATGGCGACCACGAGCCGCTCCTGCTGGAGCTTTTCCATCAAATAGTAAAACCCTTTTCCTTCCTCCCCAAGCAAGTTTTCTTTCGGCACTTTCGCATCTTGGAAAAACAGCTCCGCCGTATCTTGGGCGTGCAGCCCGACTTTCTCGAGCTTCCGCCCGCGCGTAAACCCCGGCGTGTCACGTTCAACGACCAACAGACTGATGCCGCGGTGCGGCGGTTTCGCGTGCGGATCAGTTTTGCAAGCGACGACGATCAAATCGGCATGAATGCCGTTTGTAATAAACGTTTTTTGCCCGTTGACGATGTAGTAGTCACCGTCTTTGACCGCCGTTGTCGAAATGTTCGCTAAATCCGACCCAGCTCCCGGCTCAGTCATGGCGATCGCTGTAATGAGCTCGCCGCTTATGCATTTCGGCAGCCATTTTTGCTTTTGCTCTTCGGTTCCATACGACGCGATATACGGTGTCACAATATCGTTATGCAGTCCAATGCCGACAAGGCTTGAACCGACTTTTTCCAACTCTTCATTGATGACGACCGAATAGGCAAAATCGGCGTTTAACCCCCCATACTTCTCATCCACCCATGGGCAAAGAAAACCGTTTTCTCCCATTTTCGCCCAAAACGACCGCGGAATGATGCCGCGTTGTTCCCATTCGTCATAATACGGATATGCCTCTTTCTCCAAAAACTTGCGGAATGCCTCGCGGAAGATGTGGTGCTCTTCTCGCAAATAGCGGGCTGTCACCATGTATCCCTCTTTTCCGTTCTGTCACTGCTTGTTTGTCCCGCCCGCCGCCTGCTGTTTCAGCCGCTCGCGCAGCAAAAACTTTTGAATTTTGCCGCTCGCGTTGCGCGGCAGGGCGTCGATGAAATAATAGGCGCGCGGCCGCTTGTACGGAGCGAGACGATCGCTCGTTTTGCAAAACTGCTCAAGTTCGTCAGCAGTGAGGAGAGCGTCTTTTTTGACAACAAAGGCGACGACTTTTTCCCCCCACAGCTCATCCGGCTCACCGAGCACGGCAACGTCAAGCACGCCGGGATGCTCATACAGCACATCCTCCACCTCGCGCGGATAGACGTTTTCTCCACCGCTGATGATCATATCATCAACCCGGTCAGCGACGTACAAGTAGCCGTCTTCGTCAACGTAGCCGAGGTCGCCAGAATGGTACCAACCTTTGTACAATGCCTTTTCCGTCGCCTCTTCGCGCTTGTAGTACCCCGCCATCATGCACGGCCCGCGCATGACGATCTCACCGACTTCACCTGGCGGCAGCACATCGTCCGGGTCGGACGGTCCGTCTTCCCGCGCGCGGACGACGCGAATTTCATGATTCACGCAAGCACGGCCAGCAGAACCGGCTTTTTTCAGCTGCTCGTCTTCCAACAAAAACGTGACTGCCGGCCCCATTTCCGTCATACCGTACGCTTGAATGAGCCCGATGCCGAGCCGCTCTTGACATTGCCTTACAAGCGCCGGAGCCATCGGAGCGGCGCCGTACAATCCGAGGCGGAGCGAAGAGATGTCGTAACCGCTTACATTCTCCTGCAATATCATATTCCACATTGTTGGGGCGCCGAACATGAGGGTAATTCGTTCGCGTTCGATCGTTTCGAGAACGAGCTTGGCGTCAAAATGATGCAAAATGACACTCGCTGCTCCGGCATGCACGCGCGGCAGCAAGCAACAATGCAGCTCGGCACAATGGAACAGCGGCGCTGCCGCCAACCCGCGGTCCGTTTCCCGGATGCGCATCACGCCTTGGCAAACGACACTTTGTTCGATCATGTCACGATGCCGGTGCATCACCCCTTTTGGCCGCCCGGTTGTGCCGCTTGTGTACATAATGGCGTAAAGGTCGCTTTCTTCCACATGAACGTGCGGCGCTTCATCCGTAGCCTGAACTACCTGCTCATAGGCGTTTTTGGCAAACGGCGGCGGATCGCCATCGATCGACCAAAATGACACGTGCGGAAAACGGCTGCTGATTGCGGCAAGCTGCGGCTCGACCGACCGCTCAAATATGACGATTTTCGGTTCGGCGTCCATCAAAATATAGGCGATTTCCTCCGCTTTCAACCGAAAATTGATCGGGTTGAACACCGCGCCAATTTTTGCGCAGGCAAACAAGGCGGTGGCGAGCTCGAGCGTGTTGTATAGCACTGTCGAGACGCGATCTCCTTTGCGGACGCCGGCTTCAAGAAAGGCGTTCGCCCATCGGTTCACTTCCACCTCCCATTCTGCGTACGTGTAACGGCGTCCGGTCGCCACCTCTACGACCGCCTCGCGCATCGGAAATTTCCTTACCGTCTGGGAAAACATGTCCCCAATCGTTACGTACAAGCGCCTTTCCCCCTTTTTCCAAATGGACATAGGGCAGGCAGGTTCACTAGACAGATAATTCAGATTAATTAGTACATTAGCCCTCGTTGTTTATGTATTCGCCCTTTTTAACGACATTCCTCTTTTGCAGCCAAAAAAAGAAAGGGAGATCTCCCTTTCTTTTTAAGAGTAAATGACTAAATCTCGATCGCGGATCGTCATCAGCTCTTTTTTGTCGTAGCGTCCTTCATGAAGAAGACGAACCGCCTGCTTGCGAATCGCTTTCTCAATTAAATTGCGGACGTAGCGACCATTGCTGAACTTCATCCGACCTGCTGCCTCGAGCGTCCCCTCTAAATGGACGTACAGCTTCCGCTCCGCCTCTGGCGTCATTTCATATTCGCGCTCACGCAACATTTGCTTGGCGATTTGCACAAGCTCCTCGACCGTATAATCCGGAAACTCAATCGTCAACGGAAAACGCGACGGCAAGCCGGGATTTAATGACAAAAAATAATCCATTTCCCTCGGATAGCCGGCTAAAATGACGACCAAGTCATCACAGTAGTCTTCCATCCCTTTGACGAGGGTATCAATCGCCTCTTTACCGAAATCTTTTTCACCGCCGCGGGCGAGCGAATACGCTTCATCGATAAACAAAACGCCACCGCGCGCTTTTTTGATCAAGTCGCGCGTTTTGTTTGCTGTATGCCCAATATATTCCCCGACTAAATCAGCCCGCTCGGCCTCAATGAAATGTCCTTTCGACAGCACGTTCATCTCAAAAAACAGTTTGCCAAGCAGACGCGCCACTGTCGTTTTTCCCGTTCCGGGATTTCCTTTGAAAATCATATGGAGCGCTTGACGGTTTGCTTTTAAGCCGTTTTCTTTGCGCCTCCGGCTAATGTACAGCCAGGCGTAAATTTCCTTGACGATTTTTTTGACATGATCAAGCCCGATCAATTGGTCTAGTTCTTTTTGAATATTGCGAAGCGCCTGATGCTCTTCCCCATCAAGCCAGTCGTTTCGCTCTTCTTTCACTAAATGATTCACTGTTTTCGAATTCAACACAATATTAATTTGCCCTTTCGCTTTGTTCATCGTCAATTCTGACAAGGGGCGTCACCTCGCTTCCCGTTTTCTGCCATCCGCACCCATTCCGACCTGGCTGTCGACGCCTCGCCTTTTCTTTATTAGTATACGTACGCCGCCGCCAATCCGTGACAATCACCCAAACGATCAGCCGGTCGGTCAATTGTAGCAAGGGAAAGTTTGTATATTTTTATTCAGATCAGCGGTCGTTTACGCATCGGAAATGAAAAAGCGACGCGAGTCGGGGCAAAAAAGCAGGAGAGAGGGCGGTGCAAGTCGAGAAATACGGAAAAAGACGCCCCAAAGGAGGCGTCTTTTTTGTCGCGGCTTATGTACCAGCGGCATCATTGCTCGGTTTCAAACTGGATGTTCCGTTCCGGCGCAAACGTCGAAATGGCATGTTTGTAGATGAGCTGCTGTTTTCCTTGCACTTCAAGCAACACGGTGAAGTTATCAAATCCTTTAATGTATCCGCGCAGCTGGAAGCCGTTCAATAAGAACACCGTTACTTGGATACCTTCTTTGCGCAACTGGTTTAAAAACTGGTCTTGAATGTTGATCGTATTTTTCATGGAACGTCCTCCTCTTTTCTCTCTAAGGATATGGTTATATATTCGCTTCAAGTCGAAGCTTTCCTGCTATGTAGCGAAAAATTTCCTCCACCTTGACGGCAAACTTTTCGGGATCCGTCATGTCAAACCATTCTACCGGCATTTGGTTGCGAAACCACGTCAGCTGCCGCTTCGCGTAGCGGCGCGAATTTTGCTTCAGCTGCTCGATCGCTTCGTCGAGGGAGACGCGGCCATCAAAATAGTCGTACAGCTCTTTGTAGCCGATCGCCTGCACTGCCTGACAATCACGCAGGCCGCGATCGTATAGCGACCTTACCTCTTCAATCAGCCCTTCAGCGATCATCTCATCAACCCGTTCATTAATGCGTCGGTAAAGCACGCTCCGCTCCGCTGTCAGCCCGATGAGGGCCGTTTCGTATAACAGTTGCCGTTGCTGTCCGCGCTGCCATTCACTGAACGGTTTCCCCGTGCAATGGTACACTTCGAGCGCACGAATGACACGGCGGACATTGTTCGGATGAATGCGCGCCGCGCTTTCCGGGTCGACCGCCTTAAGCTGCTCGTGAAGTGCCTCGGCTCCTTGTTCAGCCGCCAACTGCCTAAGCGCCCGACGGTATGCTTCATCGGAAGGGGCGTCGGAAAATCGGTAATCGTAAATGGCAGCTTGAATGTACAGCCCAGTGCCGCCGACGATGATCGGCAGTCGGCCGCGGGCGGAAATATCGGTGATGAGCGCGCGGGCGAGCCGCTGAAATTCGACGACGGAAAACGGTTCGCACGGCTCTTTAATGTCAAGCAAATGGTGTGGAACTCCTTCCATTTCATCGGGCTTGACTTTCGCGGTGCCAATGTCCATCCCTTTATAAATTTGCATCGAGTCGCCGCTGATGATCTCCCCGCCTAGCTTCTTCGCCAATGCAATGCCGAGCTTCGTTTTGCCGACTGCTGTCGGTCCGACAATGACAACAATTTTTTCTGTCATGGTGTGCCACTGCTTTCTGTTGCTGAACTCGTATCAAACACCATTATACATAAAAACGGCAACACATGAAACAATTTCTTTCCTACGTTTTCGCCATCCCCCCTCCGTTTTATACATAGCAACACGAAAAATCGCCGTTCTTTCCTTTCACCCCCCTGAACTGTCCCAAAAAAATGAACGCCGTAAAAGGCGTTCCTCATCAGAGCGAAAATTTTCTAACAATCGCCTGCAAATCATCAGCCATTTTCGATAGCGATGCGGCAGAAGCCGAAATTTCTTCCATTGACGCCAGCTGCTCTTCGGTCGCCGCCGATACTTCCTGCGTGCCGGCGGATGTCGATTCTGCGACATCAGCGACAAGCTGAACGGAACGCACAATTTGTTCCGAGGAGGCAGCCATCTCGCTAACCGAAGCGGATACGTCGCGAATTTGCTTGGCCACTTCGTCAACGGCAGCACGGATCTGGCTGAACGTTTCGCCCGAAGTGCGGATGACTCCCGTTCCGGCTGTCACTTCGTTGACGACTGACTCCATCGATTGGACGGCGTGAGCCGTTTCTTCTTGAATGGCAGCGATCAATTCAGCGATTTGCCGCGCTGATTCGGCCGATTGCTCAGCCAGCTTCCGCACCTCATCGGCGACGACCGCAAAGCCGCGTCCGTGCTCGCCGGCACGTGCAGCCTCAATGGCAGCGTTTAAAGCGAGCAAGTTCGTCTGCGCCGCAATATTGCGGATCGCCTCAATAATCGAGCCGATTTGCTCGGAACGGCGGCCAAGCCCTTTAATCACTTCGGCCAGCTGTTCAACCGTGCCGTTCACCTTGTTCATTTGTGCGACGCTCGCCTCGATCGTTTGCCCACCATCCGCTGCCTGTTTTGATGTTTCGGCAGCGATGGCCGCTACGCTTTGCGCCCGCTCGGAGATTTGCCCGATTTGTTCAGACATGGTGTTGACAGCGGCGGACGTTTCTTCGACGCTTTGCATTTGTTTGTCCACACCGGAAGCAACACCTTGGATCGTCATGGCGATTTGCTCAGTCGCCTTGCTCGTCTGTTCGGCGCTCGCCGCTAGCTCTTCCGAGGAAGCGGCGACTTGTTCGGCGTTTTGCGCCACTTCATGCAACACGCCGCGCAAATTTTTCGCCATTTGTTCAAACGAAGCGGCAAGCTCGCCGATTTCATCACGGTTGCGCACGCCGGTTTTCGTCTCGGTCAAGTCGCCGGCAGCAATCCGCTTCGCCGCTTCTGACAGCGCAAGCAACGGGAGAGAAAGCGAACGACTGATGTAGTAGCTGACGATCGCTCCAGCCGCCACCGCCAACACACTGACGATAAGAACAAGCCGAAGAACACGTTCGGCTGAGGCGCTCGCGTTATGGCTTGCCCGATCTAATTCTCGTTGCTGCAGGGCGACAAATTCGTTCATTTTCACATCAAATTGAGCCGTTATATCGCGCCCTGTTGTTATGACAAGCGCATTATATTGCTCCGGTTTGTTTTGCTCCTTTAACTCAAACGCTCTTTGGGAGAGCTCGTAAAACTGTTGCTCAAGCAAATCGAGCTCGGCAAGCAACTGTTTCGTTTTCTCTTGTGTTAGCGAAGCATCGAGCGTTTCACTTGTTTTTTTATACTCCTCATGTGCCTTTTCAAAATTCTCCCGCTCGGTCTCATCGCCGCTCAACAAATAGCCGCGCATGCTGCCGACTTGGCGGCGGATGAGCACTTCGAGCTGTTTCGCATCAACAAGTTTTGGCATCCGATTATCGATGACGTCTGTGTATGTACGGTCAAGCGTCGACATCTCATAACAGGCAAAACCGACCAGCAGTGCGATTAACACGTAGACGAGACCGAAGCCAGCCAACAATTTTTTGCGAACCGTCATCTTCATTAATACATCCCCCGTTTTTAAAAGAAATCGGTCGTTCCACTTATAGTATCGGATGATGGCCGCCAATGTTTAACCGTTTTTTTGGCGGCCATGCGGTGGCATGCCGCCCGACTTTATGCCATCCCTTCTGACTGCTGGTTGTTCCGGTCGGCTTCCGTTTCATCACGAATAAAAAGTGAGGTAATCATGGCGATGATGCTGCCGATTAAGCCAAATAAAAACAGGTGACGAATACCGGCCATAAATGTCGACGCCTGCGCCAAAAACGCTCCCATCACCGTGACGCCAATCGCTGTGCCGATATTGCGGCAAAACATAAAAAAGGAAGTCGCAATCCCCTTTTCATGAGCATCCGCAAGCTGTTGCGAGCCAATGACGCCAACGGTCGATGTCAAGCCAAACGACAGCCCTTGTAAGAACATGATGAAAAAGACATACCAAAACCCATGGCTCTCGTTGAGTAAGGCGAGAAAAAGGCCGGAAGCGACAAGTAGCACGTTACCGATGATGAGAAGAGAACGGTAACCATAGCGCAAAATCCATTTCCCCGCCGGCACAGCGGCGATCATCCAGCCGACAGACGAGCCGAGCAAAGCGACCCCGCTCATAAACACCGACAAGTGGGCAACATTTTGCAAAAAGAGCGGAATGTAGCTTGACGTCCCAAACAAGGCGACGCAGCTGACAAACCCGTTAATGTTCATCCATTTGAGCGTCCGGTGATGAACAAGCGACAACGGGACGAGCGGCGATGGCTGCCGTTTTTCGAAATAATAAAAGATGACAAGCAACAACACCCCAGCCGCACCATACCACCATTGACCCTGTTCAACGACCGTGACGAGCAAAAGCAGGCTGATCGCCGTCGCAAACAGCGCTGCACCCACATAGTCAATCGCCGCTCTCTTCGGTTCATACACTTCTTTATACGGAAGCAACGTTAAAAGCGAGAGCACACAAATCGGAATGTTGACATAAAAAATCCAGCGCCATGTCGCATACTCGACAAACAGCGAGCCCAAAAGCGGCGCTAAAACAGCGGAAAGACCCCACATGGCAGTAAAAAATGCTTGGATTTTTCCGCGCTTTTCTACGGGGAACAAATCACCGGCAATAATCGCAGGAAACGGCATCATAAATCCCGCCCCCACCCCTTGCAAGGCGCGGAACAAAACGAGCTGCACCATGTTTTGCGACAATCCGCAAAGAAGCGAACCGATTAAAAATAAAATAATGCCAAAGCTGAAAACTTTTTTGCGGCCGAATAAGTCCGACAGGCGACCGGCAATCGGCGACAGAACGGTTGTCGTAATCATGTACGACGCAAACGTCCACGCATAAAGGGAAAATCCCTCCAGTTCCTTAGCGATGATCGGCATGGTCGTGTTCATGATCGTCGTATCCATCGATGCGACGAGCATCGCCAGCACGATGCTGACCATGACCGACAGACGGCTGTTCATGCAAATAACCTCCTTTTTTAGTAAACTACAAGTATTTTATTTTACACGATAAAAAATCATGGCACAAAATGATATGCGTCAAAAATTTGGATCATTTGTATTCGTTGTCGAATTTTGTTACTCTAAGAAGCGGCCCCCCCAAAACCGCTAACATGGTTCCCATCATATCAGCACATAATAAGAATAAGGAGGAGAGAAATGAAGAAAACAACAGCCATCTTTTGGATCTCGATTGTGATTGCCATTGTGTTTATTATTTGGGGAGTCGTTCCGGAGTCTTTGCTGCCACGCTACAATTTAAAGGCGGTCAGCAGCGCGGTGCACTCGTTTCTGATCGATAAATTCGGCTGGTTTTATTTGCTTAGCGCTTCGTTGTTTTTAGCGTTTTGTTTGTTTCTCATTTTTTCCCGCTATGGGAATATCCGTCTCGGCCGTGACGGAGAAGAACCGGAATACAGCTATATGACATGGTTTGCTATGCTGTTTAGCGCCGGAATGGGAATCGGGTTAGTGTTTTGGGGAGTGGCTGAACCGGTGTCCCACTATTACACGCCGCCAACAGGGGAAGGGGCAACGGCGGAAGCGGCCCGTTTGGCGATGCGCTACTCATTTTTTCATTGGGGGCTACATCCATGGGCGATCTACGGCATCCTTGCCTTGGCGCTCGCTTACTTCCAGTTTCGCAAGCAGGAAGCCGGCATCATTAGCCGCACACTGCGCCCGCTGTTTGGCGCGCGGACAGAGGGTGGCCTCGGCATCGCTGTTGATACATTAGCCGTATATGCAACGGTTTTTGGCGTCGCCACTTCATTAGGATTGGGAGCCATTCAAATCGGCGGGGGGTTGCATCAGCTGTTTCCTGGCGTTCCGAACAGCTTTTCGACGCAATTGCTCATCATTGCGGTCGTCACTGTGCTGTTTATGCTCTCAGCGCAGAGCGGTCTCAACAAAGGAATAAAATTGTTGAGCAACCTTAATATTGCACTCGCATTGCTGCTCATGTTTTTCATGCTGTTTGCCGGCCCAACGAATTTTATTATGGATGTGTTCACAGCGACGATCGGAACGTACTTACAAAACCTCCCGTCGATGAGTTTCCGGCTCAATCCGTTTGAACAAAATGATTGGCCGAAAGTATGGACCGTTTTTTATTGGGCGTGGTGGATCGCGTGGGCGCCGTTTGTGGGAACGTTTATCGCTCGCATTTCCCGTGGACGCACGATCCGTGAATTTATGATCGGTGTCTTGGCGGTTCCAACGATTTTCAGCGCCCTCTGGTTTTCCGTTTTTGGCGGTTCGGCCCTTTATCTGGAACAGTTCCAACATGCCGGCATTGGTGAAGTGATGAATGAAAAAGGAATGGAGACAGCCTTGTTCTTTACATTCGAACATTTCCCGCTCTCAACGCTGCTTTCAGGAATCGCTATTTTGCTCATTTGTACGTTTTTTGTCACATCGGCGGACTCGGCAACGTTTGTGCTCGGCATGCAGACGACCAACGGCAGCCTAAACCCGCCAAACTCGGTCAAATTCATCTGGGGCGTTATCCAATCAGCGACCGCGGCCATCCTCCTTTTTGTAGGTGGCCTTGAATCGCTGCAGACAGCGTCCATCATCGCTGCGTTTCCGTTTGCGATCATCATGATCTTGATCGTTCTATCTCTTATCCGTTCATTCCAGCAAGAAGTGACGCGAAAAGCGAAAAAACCTATCCAATAAAATGACCAAAGGTGTCCCTCAAGCAACGGGACACCTTTTCTTATGATGGGATGGATGAAATGATTGACAGGCCTTATGATTCCCTCAGTTCTGTCGATCAGTAGCTGAAGCGAAATCTGTGCACAGGATGCATAAGAAAAAAGCTGCCCGCTAAAGCCTCACATGTGCTTTATGCGAGCAGCCTTCTGTCGCATTCGGCTATGTTTAAGCAACAGGCAAAATGTCCGTAAGCATCCCGTTAGTTAAGCACGCGAACCGCCTTTACAAACCGCGTTTTCCAATACGATGAAGTGAGCGACGAATACGTAACGCCCAACGAAACAGTCGCATTAATCATTTGCCCATTGCCAGCGTAAATGCCAACATGGTTGATCGTGCCGTTCGAGTCAGTGTCAAAAAAGACAAGATCACCTTTTTGCAATTGGTTGAACGACACCGCTTTGCCGGCTTGTGCTTGGGCTGACGATGTACGCGGCAGCGAAATGCCTGCTTCGCTAAAAACACGCATTGTAAACGAAGAGCAGTCGAACACATCGGTGCGCGATGGATCTGCTCCGTACAAATATCTCGCCCCTAAATATTTTTCGCCGATTTTGATGATTTTGTCGGCAAGTGAAGCAGACGATTCAGACGCAGCCGGTTTAGCGGCCGGTTTCGTTTGTTGGGCGGTCGATCCTTGTTGCTCGGTGCGAACAGCGGTTGTTCCACCCGTTACTTTAATGGCTTGGCCAACGCGAATCATATTCGGGTTCGTAATTTGCGGATTGAGCGACAACAAGCGGTCAACGGTCGTTTGAAACTTGTTCGCAATCTCCGATAATGTATCCCCTTTTTGGGCGATGTACTGACCGTTCACAGCCGTGGCCGCCGGCCGAACAGTATATGTATTGGTGTTTTCTTGTCCGCCTGTTACTTTGAGCACTTGGCCGTCGCGGATGAAGTCCGGATTCGTAATGCTTGGGTTTAGTTTGACCAACGCTTCTACCGTTGTGCCAAACTTCTTAGCAATCCCGCTTAATGTGTCACCGAGCTGGACAGTGTATGTATGGGAAGCTGCTTGTCCACTTCCGCTTTGTCCATTTACTTGCAATACTTGGCCTGGAAAAATGAGATCGGAAGATAAATTGTTTTGTTGTTTTAATCGATCGACGGTCGTATTATATTTCTTCGAAATTCCCCAGAGCGTATCGCCTTTTTGCACCGTGTGGCTTGCTGCTGAGGCCGCATGGCTGGCTAATAATGATCCGATCAATGTCCCGGTAAATACAAGTGCTTTTTTCATTTTATATCCCCCTATGACATCAATTTGACATTTATCTATTTCCTTAGGTAAATTTCGCTATCACTCTACAAAAATCGCCATGTATTCCCGCACATGAGCCATTATAGTAAAATAAAAACAACTCGTCTGTAACAGAAAGAATAAAAGTAGATTACAAAATGATTACAAAAAAACAGGACTGACTCAAAAAGAGCCTGTCCTTTAGTAAAACAATAGAATGGTGAATTCATTCGCCGCCCATATACAAGTGAAGAAAGGGGGTCTCGTTGCTGTTAAGACACCCTCGCCATTTACATTACTCGTTTAAATAACTTTTCAATTTCATATGTTGAAAAATGGACGATGATCGGCCGGCCGTGCGGGCAAGTGAACGGATCGGTCGTTTGCCGCAGCGTTTCGAGCAAGGCGAAGATTTCGTCGGTGCGCAAATGTTGATTCGCTTTAATGGCGCGCTTACAGCTCATGACGATAGCGGCTTGCTCGCGCAGCTGCTTTATATCGACCGTTTTGGCGGTCAGTACGTGTTCGATCATTTCCTCGATGATCTCTTTTTCTTTCCCTTTTGGAAACCACACAGGGTGGGAACGAACGAGAAACGCCCGCGGGCCGAACGGTTCAAGAAACACGCCGCAACGGGCGAGCTCGTCGCGGCAAGCGGCGATTCGCTCATATTCGTCGGCCGGATATTCAAACGTTAGCGGGACGAGCAGCTCTTGCACCTCATTGGTGACTTCGCCAAGTTTTTCCCGGAAATATTCGTAGTTGATCCGTTCTTGCGCCGCATGTTGGTCGATCATATAGAGTCCGTGTTCGTTCTCCGCCAAAATATAAGTGCCGTGCAACTGCCCGATCGGATAAAGCGGCGGGAGGCGGTCGACTGCTCGTTTCTCCTCTGCTTGCTCATCAGCCGGCAGGCACGCCTCGGTCGGTTCCTCCTCCACCTCGGCATCCCGCTTCAACTCAGCAGCAGGCAAATCGTTGACAACGCCTGTCCTTCTTTCCGAAAACACCGACGCTTCGGCTTCTTCCGAAACGGCAGGCGCATCAGCCTGGGCGGCTGCAGGCAACGGGGAAAGCGATCCTTCACTGGCCAGGGACGCTGCTGCGGTCACATCGCTAGTTCCCCCTGCCTTTCCGTCGGGCTGGGCGGGCGGTTCATGAACGCGATGGGCAAACGTCCAAGATGCTTGCTCCGCCTTCGCTTTGACCGTTTTGCTGTCGGCAGATACGGATGGAATGAGCGTCCGCTGGCGGAACGCTTGGCGGATTGTCGCGGTAATGAGCTCGTTTAACTCCGCTTCTTTGCTGAAACGGACTTCCAGTTTCGCCGGGTGAACGTTCACATCAACGAGCACCGGGTCCATTTCAATCGCCAGAAATACAATCGGATAGCGACCGATCGGCAAGAGCGTATGATAGCCGGCTTCAATGGCCTTCATCAGCGGTATATTGCGCACATAGCGCCCGTTGACAATGAGCGACATATAATTGCGCGAAGCGCGTGTCACTTCCGGCAGTGAAATATAGCCACGGACAGTAAAATCGAGCGATTCCGCCTCAATCGGGATCATTTGTTTTGCCGTTTCCATACCGTAAATGGCAGCGAGCACATGCCGGACATCGCCGCTGCCGTTTGTCGCAAGCAACGTTTTGCCGTGATGGCGAAGCCGGAATGACACATCCGGGTGAGCGAGCGCCAGCCGGTTGACGACATCAGCCGCATGACCGAGCTCGGTATGGATCGTTTTCATATATTTCAACCTCGCTGGGGTGTTGAAAAATAAGTTGGATACCGTGATATCGGTTCCTTTGCGCCCGGCCGCCCGCTCGCGGGCCACGAGCGCACCGCCTTTTAACACGAGCTTCGTCCCCGGGCCGCTGCCGGTGCTTGTCACAAGCTCCACTTCGGACACTGAAGCAATGCTCGGCAACGCCTCACCGCGAAAGCCGAGCGTGCGAATGCGGAACAAGTCGTGCTCGTCTTGAATTTTGCTTGTCGCATGCCGTTCAAAAGCAAGAAGGCAATCCTCTTCTTCCATTCCGTCGCCGTTGTCGATGACGCGGATTTTCGTCATCCCAGCTTCCTCGAGTTCAATTTCGACCGCCGTACTGTGGGCATCGATGGCGTTCTCGACGAGCTCTTTTACCACCGAAGCCGGCCGTTCGACAACTTCGCCAGCGGCGATTTTGTTTGCTAGCTGATCGTCGAGCTTATGAATGCGTCCCATCCCCCCACCTCCGTTACTTAAGGAGTTTTTGCAGTTCATATAGCTTGTTTAACGCCTCAAGCGGCGTCATCTCAAGCAAGTTGACCTCCTTCAATGCTGCGAGCGCCTTTTTCTCTTTGCTGGACAAGTGCGGCTCCACAGGCGCCGGAGCTAAATCAGGAAACATGCTCAACTGTTCAAAGGACGCTTCGTTTCCCGCGCTCGCTCTATGTTCGGCCTGCCGCTCAACGCTCTGTTCGACCACGCGATCAGCAGCCGAGCCCACGGTCAACTCCAACTCGCTTTGCTGCTGAGAAGCGGCTTCCATTAACGAGCCATTCTCTCGCCCAGCTTCCTCTCCAATCCCTTGTTCAAGGGAGCCGTTTCCAGACGATTGCTCGAGCTTGGCTAAAATGTCCCGGGCGCGCTCAATGAGTGAAATAGGCAACCCGGCCAGCTCAGCAACATGAATGCCGTAACTGCGGTCGGCTGGTCCGTCGGCGATTTGATGCAAAAAGACGACTTTGCCGTTTTCCTCGACAGCACGGGCATGAACGTTGCATAGCCGTTCGAGCGAGCTTTCCAACGCGGTCAGCTCATGATAGTGTGTGCTAAACAACGTTTTCGCGCCGATATGGTCGTGAATGTATTCGATCATCGCCTGGGCGAGTGCCATACCGTCATATGTCGATGTGCCGCGCCCGATTTCATCGAACAAAATGAGGCTGTTTTGCGTCGCGTGAGTGATGGCTCGGCGCGCCTCAAGCATTTCGACCATAAACGTGCTTTGCCCGGCTGACAAATCGTCAGCAGCGCCGATACGAGTGAACACTTGATCAAAAATCGGCAGCACCGCCCGCTCAGCCGGGACGAAGCAACCAATTTGCGCCATGATGGCGGTGAGCGCCACTTGCCGCATGTACGTGCTTTTCCCGGCCATGTTTGGTCCGGTGATGAGCAGCATTTCCCGCTCACGATTCATGTAGCAGTCGTTCGGCACGTATGTTTGCGCACCGAGCACTTTTTCCACGACCGGGTGTCGGCCTCCTTCGATCGCTAAGACGCGCTCGGTGGAAAACTGCGGGCGCACATAACGCCGCTCATCGCTCACCGTCGCCAATGCCTGAAGCACATCGAGCTCAGCGATTGCTTTAGCCAGCGTCTGTAAGCGCGGAATGTATTCCTTCACCTGCTCGCGAATGGCGACAAACAGCTCATATTCGAGTTCAACGCTTTTTTCCTCCGCTTCTAAAATGAGCGCCTCTTTTTCTTTCAATTCCGCAGTAATAAAGCGCTCAGCGTTGGCGAGTGTCTGCTTCCGTTCATAGCGTCCTTCCGGGATGAGGGGAAGGTTCGGCTTCGTCACTTCAATATAGTAGCCGAATACACGATTGTAACCGACTTTGAGCGATTTAATGCCGGTGACTTCCCGCTCTTTCGCCTCCAGTTCGGCGATCCACGCTTTGCCGTTGCGGCTTGCGTCACGATAGCGGTCAAGCCGCTCGTCATACCCGTCTTTAATGATGTTTCCTTCCTTAATGGAAAGCGGCGGCTGTTCTTGAATGGCACGCTCGAGCAAATCGACAAGCTCTTCGCACGGATCAAGGCGCCCAACCAGCTCGTCCACTTCGGCAAGCGGCAAGCCGCTCACCGTCTGCCGAAGAGATGGCACTTGGGAAAGCGATTTTTTCAGCTGCACGAGATCGCGGGCGTTGGCATTGCCGTAGGCGATGCGGCCAACGAGCCGCTCGATGTCGTAGACGTCGCGCAACCGATCACGCAGCTCGTGCCGTTCAAAATAAGAAGTTTTCAACGTCTCCACGAAATCGAGGCGTCGTTCGATTGCACGCTGGTCAATGAGCGGACGGTCAAGCCATTGTTTTAAGAGCCGACCGCCCATCGCCGTCACTGTTTCGTCTAACAGCCATAAAAGCGACCCTTTTCTTCCTTTTGACCGCACCGTTTCAACTAACTCTAAGTGCAGCTTCGAATGCCGATCCATTTTCATATACTGATCGACCTGATACAGCTCGGCCGGCTGTAAATGATCAAGCTGCCGTTTTTGCGTGCGGACGAGATAATGAAGCAAGCGGGCGACAGTCACCCGCAGCTTTTCTTGCGTCACGTGACCAGCCACGCTGCTCCATTCATCCCGCAGCCATGTTTCATCTTCATACGAGATCGCCGCTCCGTACCGTTCTTTCAGCTCACGCACCCACTCTTCCGCGCTGTCGGAGCTGATGACGATTTCTCGCGCCCCGATAGCATGCAGTTCGTTTCCTGTCTCCTCCCATGAAGAAAGGAGTGTCAACCGAACTTCGCCAGTCGACAAATCAGCGTAAGCCAATCCGTATGTACTGTCAGCAAACGGCGTCAGTGTCGCTAAATAATGGTTTTCTTTCTCGGTGAGCCCTTTGCCCTCCATGAGCGTGCCAGGGGTAACCAACTGAACGACTTCGCGGCGCACGACGCCCTTTGCCGTTTTCGGATCTTCGACTTGTTCGCAAATAGCAACTTTATAGCCTTTTTCCACAAGTTGTTCAATATAGCCTTGCGCCGAATGGTACGGAACCCCGCACATCGGCACCCGTTCATCGCCGCCTCCATCGCGGCTTGTCAGTGTAATTTCTAATTCTTGCGCCGCCTTTATGGCGTCATCAAAAAACATTTCGTAAAAGTCACCAAGACGAAAAAACAAAAATGCATCTGGATATTGCGCTTTAATGTGCAAATATTGCTGAATCATCGGTGTATACGATGGCATCATTTCTCCCCAACCTTTTTGGCCAGTCGGCCGTTGATTGCGCTACTATTATAACAAGCGACAAAAGAAAAAACTAGGAAAGAAATTTCCTAGTTT
>Ga0310829_1000200_pt1 | contig 75907 bp, 74 predicted proteins | sample WT_ome_4_FD_202244 | JGI IMG/M metagenome (GOLD analysis project Ga0310829, IMG submission 202244) | Sorghum-adapted microbial communities enriched on wild type (WT) sorghum from Joint BioEnergy Institute, Emeryville, California, United... ...
AGTTGATTCCGGCGACGTAGGATACGCCAGCGATCCAGAGGCAGGCGAGCACGATTAAGCTACGAGCGGTCATCGATGATCCTCATTCGCGTGACCCGGTTGCGCGGTCAACGACCTGGCTTTGTTTGTCATAAAGGGCCAACAGCTCGAAAAATGCGCGTGTTCGCTCAGGGTCGTGGTACTCCTCGAAGCGCACGATCTTGTCGCCTTCAACTCGCCAAATGTGTCGCAGCCGGCCTTCGTAAGTCAGCCCTGTCGCTTTATGCCGATAGCGAAAATGAACCTGTGAGTGACATAAGCTGCGCTTCGCTACGATCTGCACCGGCCGGTACTCAAGGAAATCGAACTGATCCAAAATGATCTGAAGCTGCTGTCGCAGCTCGGCCTTTCCGTAGGATGCGCCTGCGAACGGAACGACGTCGGTCGGCAAATGATTGACGAACACAACGTCATCTGCAAAGCAGGCGAGCACTGCCTCGAGATCGCGTGCCCACCACGACGCGTATGCGCCCTCCAGAAGGGTACTCGAGTCGACTCGCATGGCCATAACCCTCCCCATGCGAGCATAGCTGCCAATCTGCGAGCTGACTACTGCCCCGGCCGGCCTGTTTTCCGTGGCCTGCCGCGGCGGCGCTTGCGTTCGCCTTCATCGGGCACGTCTATGACCTTGGCGGGCTTCGGGATGGGTAATCCGCGCTCCGCGTGCGGGCCCATTTCGTCGAGGGTGGGCTTGTGCGGGCCCCGAATGGTCTCGCCGAAGGCGCCAGCACGCATCCGCGGATCGACCTTTGGGCTGCGGGCCGGAACAGGCCGATCCGTCCCTGGCCCCATGTCGTCGAGCGACGGCTTGTGAGGGCGTGATGTCGACTGCGCGAACGTCGGCTGGACGGGCTCGTATTCTCGCGCGATCCGCGATCCGGACGGGCTTCCCTTAGTGGAGTTCGTGGGCGCCTGGCCGTATTTGCGCTCTCCTTCGTATCGTCCAGCGCGTTCCTCGATGTCCGCCTGCCGAGCCAATGGGTCGTCGGCAATGGCCAGCTCAGTCTCGCGAAGCCGTTTGATCTCGTCCCGCAGGCGTGCCGCTTCCTCGAACTCGAGGTCGGCCGCAGCCTCGCGCATGCGCTTTTCGAGATCTGCGATAACGGCCTCCAGATTGTGCCCAACGTAGACCTGGCCATCTTCGGCGAGTCCAATATCCACGGTCACGTGATCGCGCTCGTAGATAGAGGCCATTACGTCGGCAATGTTCTTGCGCACGCTCTCAGGCGTGATGCCATTGGCTTCGTTCCACGCCTTTTGCTTCTCGCGGCGGCGGTTCGTCTCGGCGATGGCCCGCTCCAAAGAGCCCGTCATCTGGTCGGCGTAGAGGATGACTCGGCCATCCACGTTTCGCGCCGCGCGGCCGATGGTCTGGATCAACGAGGTCTCAGACCGCAGGAATCCCTCCTTGTCCGCATCGAGGATAGCCACCAGGGCGCACTCGGGGATGTCGAGCCCCTCGCGCAGCAGGTTGATGCCGACGAGCACATCGAAGGCCCCGAGGCGCAGATCCCGGATGATCTCGATGCGCTCCAGGGTCTCGATGTCCGAGTGCATGTAGCGCACACGGATGCCTTGCTCGTGCAGGTACTCGGTCAAATCCTCGGCCATGCGCTTTGTGAGCACGGTCACGAGCGTCCGATATCCCGCACGGGTGACACGGCGAATCTCATCCAGCAGGTCGTCGACCTGATTCTTCGCAGGCCGGACGATGACCTCCGGATCGGTGAGGCCAGTGGGACGGATCACCTGCTCGACGAACACGCCTCCGGTCTGCTCCAGCTCCCACGCCCCCGGCGTCGCCGAGACGTAGATGGTCTGCGGCCGCATGGTATCCCATTCCTCGAAGCGGAGCGGGCGGTTGTCCATGCAGGAGGGCAGGCGGAAGCCATACTCCGCCAGCGTTGCCTTGCGGCGGTAGTCGCCACGGAACATCCCGCCGATCTGCGGCACGGTCACGTGGCTTTCGTCCACGAAAACCAGTGCGTTATCAGGTAGGTACTCGAACAGCGTCGGCGGCGGCTCGCCGGGTTTGCGGCCAGTCAGATACCGTGAGTAGTTCTCGATGCCGGCGCACGACCCGGTCGCCTCAAGCATCTCCATGTCGAACAGGGTGCGCTGCTCCAGGCGCTGGGCTTCGAGCAATTTGCCTGCGGCATACAACTCGTCCAGCCGCTGCTTGAGCTCTTCCTTGATGGCCTTGATGGCCTGCTGCAGCGTCGGCTTCGGCGTGACGTAGTGGGAGTTGGCGTAGACCTTGACCAGCTTGAACTCGTCAGTTTTCTGGCCAGTCAGCGGGTCGAATTCGGTGATGCTTTCGATCTCGTCGCCGAAGAACGAGAAACGCCAGGCGCGGTCCTCCAAGTGGGCTGGGAACAGCTCAACCGTATCTCCACGAACGCGGAATGTGCCGCGGATGAAGTTCTGGTCGCTGCGCCGGTAGTGGAGGGCGACGAGATCCGCCAGGAACTGGCGCTGGTCGAGCCGTTCGCCGACGCGGACGGTGAACGTCATCGCGGTATAGGTCTCGACCGAGCCGATACCGTAGATGCACGACACGGACGCGACGATGATGACGTCGTCGCGCTCGAGCAGGGCGCGCGTCGCGGCGTGCCGCATCCGATCGATCTGCTCGTTGATCGAGCTTTCCTTCTCTATGTACGTGTCCGTCCGCGGGACATAGGCTTCCGGCTGGTAGTAATCGTAGTAGCTGACGAAGTATTCGACCGCGTTCTCCGGGAAGAAGCTCTTGAACTCCCCGTAGAGCTGGGCAGCCAACGTCTTGTTCGGCGCCAAAATCAATGCCGGCCGCTGAGTCCTGGCAATGACGTTGGCCATCGTGAAGGTCTTGCCCGAGCCGGTGACGCCGAGGAGCACCTGGTCGCGCTCATGCCGGTTGACGCCCTCGACCAGCTCCGCGATGGCCTGGGGCTGGTCGCCCTTGGGTTCGAACTCCGAGACGAGGCGGAAGGGGATGCCGCCCTCGGATTTCTCGGGCCGGGGCGGGCGGTGGGGCCTGAAAACCGGCATGGTGCCGGAGACGAGCGGATGGCTCGCCATCATCGGCTCGCGCGCGATGAGCTCCCAACCCTTCTTGGTGCGCTGCTCCGGGCGCGCGAGCAGAGCTTCCAGCACGGCAGTCATGCTCTCGCCCCGATCGGGGCGGGTGCCGGAGTGGCGGAGAGCAGGCAGAATGCGAGCGTTGCTTGGGCCCCTTACCATCACGTCAGCGCCAGAGACCAATTCCGCCGCAACGAACTCCGCCTGTGGGGCCTCGCCAAATCCGGTCGTCGCGGGAGTGCCAGCGGCCGTCTCAGGGGGCGGCGGCACAGGCTTTCCCGAACGTCCGCGCGACGGGCGCGGCCGGGGCATAGACGGCTTCTTCGGGGAACGTGCCATGAGCCGCAATATGGCGCTCTGGGCTCGGCGGCTCAAGTCGGGGTAAGGCCCGACGTGCTTGCAATTGCCGCAATTAATGCAGCGCCGCTGGCACAACCGACCGTCATAATAAGAGCCATAAGAGCCGCCACCATCGTTGCCTCACTGTAACCTATTGCACCAAGCGCCCCGGGCGGGTTGAATGCGGCGCTCTTCAAGGATCAAAGGGCTCGCTCATGAGAGTTTGGTTCACCTGCGCTCGCTCACTCGCTTCTGCTAGCCTGGTTTTGTTGATTGCGGCGCTCCTGAGCGTCGTCGGGAGGCCAGCAGTCGCCGGCGAAGGATCGCCCAAGGCGTTCGCTTGCACGTTCGAAACTGGGACCAGCATCGCTTACGCAGGGGGTGCCTACAGAGCTTCTGAGGCGAAGCCGCTTGCTTTCACCATCAGCGCCATCGACCTCGAAAATCAACGAGCCGAGCTGGGAACGGAGAAGGGAGGAAAGGGCGAGCTCAAGGTGGTCGTGGCGGTGAATGCGAACCACTTCCTTGAGGTGGTCAACGAGGGCTTCATCAACATAACCACTGTGTACGACCTTGATCCGCAGCGGAAGGCTCATCCCGCCGTGCACTCGCGCCACCTCGGTTTGCTCGGGGAGCCAATTATCGCCCAGTACTACGGGTTTTGCGTGCCAAAATAGGTGGGGCGAGCAAGAACCTTTGAGGGGCGGGGGCTGATAGGAACATGCTGAAACGGGTTCTTATTGCTAATCGCGGCGAGATCGCGCTGCGGATCATCCGCACAGCGCGTCGGCTCGGAATCGAGACGGTCGCGGTGGCATCCGAGCCCGATATGGGCCTGCCTTATACGCGCGCAGCCGATATTGTCGTGCCCATTGGCCCTGGGCCGGCAAACGAAAGCTATCTGGTTTTCGACAAGATCATTGGCGCTGCAAAGGAATCGGGCGCCGATGCCATCCATCCAGGATACGGCTTCTTGGCGGAGAATCCAGACTTTGCTGACGCCGTAGCTGCGGCTGGGCTGATATTCGTCGGCCCGAGCGCAGATGCGATGCGCAAGCTCGGCGGAAAGTCCGAGGCGAAAGCCGTCGCCGTGAAAGCCGGCGTGCCGGTGGTGCCGGGCTATCAGGGCGAGGACCAGAGGCCCGAGATTCTCGCCGAGGCGGCGCGGGGTATCGGCTACCCGGTATTGATCAAGGCGGTAGCAGGTGGCGGCGGCCGCGGCATGCGGCTCGTCGAGCGGGAGGAGGACTTTGCTCCGCTGCTCGCCAGTGCCCAACGCGAGGCTCAAGCCGCATTCGGCGATCCGCGTGTTTTGATCGAAAGGGTGATCAACTCACCGCGGCATATCGAGGTGCAGGTGTTTGGCGACAGCCACGGGAACGCCGTCCACCTGTTCGAACGCGACTGCTCCCTTCAGCGGCGTAATCAGAAGGTCATCGAGGAAGCACCTGCCCCCGGTATGTCGCCGGAACTCAGGGCGAAGATGACCGAGGCGGCCGTCAATCTGGTGCAGGCGGTCGGCTATCGCGGTGCTGGCACGGTCGAGTTCCTGGTCGAGGGCGGCGAGCTTGGGCCAGACGCCTCCTGGTACTTCATCGAGATGAATACGCGCCTGCAGGTCGAGCACCCGGTAACGGAGGCGATCACCGGCCTCGACTTGGTCGAGTGGCAGTTGCGAGTTGCGGCTGGAGAGCCTCTGCCGCTGGAGCAGGATCAGATTGCCTGTACTGGTCACGCCATCGAGGTTCGGCTGTGCGCCGAGGATGCGACACGTGATTACCTGCCGTCGATCGGCCGGATCGTTGCATTCGAAACGCCGGAATTGGAAGGTCTGCGGGTCGATGCGGGGGTGGAAACGGGCTCTGTCGTTTCGCCGTTCTATGACTCGATGATCGCCAAGCTGATCGCGTTTGCTCCAGATCGTGCCGGGGCCATCGAGCGATTGACGAGCGCTCTGGAGCAGACGGTGGTGGCCGGCGTGAAGACGAACGCTGCATTCCTGCACGGACTGCTTTCGCATTCCGCGTTTCGTACGGGAGAGATCGATACTGGGTTCATCGGTCGGGAGCTTGGCCGCCTGACATCTAAGGGCACCGATTCCGCGGCCGTGGCTTATGGTGTCGTCTCGCTCATCAGGCAGCGGCAGCGGGAGCTGGAGGCGCAGCGCAGCCGTATTTCGACCGAGCCGTATTCACCTTGGGCGGCTCTCGACGCGTGCCAATTGGGCGAGCCGCGCCGCCATTCGCTCGACGTCGTGATAGAGGGCCAAAAAACTTCCGTCGAGGTTTTGTGGAACGGAGATCGTCCGAGCGTCGTGCTGCCGGGCGAGCCTGGTCCAATCCAGTGCGATGCGATTAACGCCAAGGCCATCGAGGATGGGCCGCGCGTGTTCGTGCTCCATAACTTGCGGCAAACAGAGGCCGCTTGGCCGGTTTATGACGTTAGTGCTGCGGACGAAAGCGACGGCACTGGGAACGTTCGTGCCCCAATCAACGGTCGGGTGGTGAAAGTTTTCGTGGAAGAAGGCACGCTTCTCGACAAAGGGCAGCGGATCGCGGTTATCGAGGCGATGAAGATGGAGCACGTTCTCGTCGCGCCCATTCGTGGAAGGATCGCCAAGCTGACCGCGAGCGAAGGGCAGCAGGTGACCGAGGGAACCGTGCTGGCGACATTGGTCGAGGAGTAGGCAAAGTAGTGGTGCCCGGCCCCCGCAATTTGATTACGGACATTCCTGGTTTGAGAGTCGGGAACGCGCACGACGAGCGCGTGCTGAGTGGCGTTACAGCTGTCATATTCGATAAGCCGAACGTGGCTTCTGGCGTAACGCTCGGGGGGGCTCCGGGCAGCCGCGATACGACGCTGCTCGAGCCTGAAATGACGATCCAGAGCCTCGATGCGGTCGTGCTCTCGGGCGGCTCGCTTTTCGGGCTGGATGCCGCGGGTGGCGTCGTTTCGTTCCTGCGCCAAGAGGGGCGCGGCGTGCGCATCGGCACGGCGAACGTGCCCATCGCCGCACAGGCGATCATATTCGACCTTCTCAACGGGGGTGACAAGAACTGGGGGCGTATGCCCCCGTACTGGGAGCTTGGCTGGCGGGCGGCGGAAAAGGCTAGTGGCGGCGATTTCCCGCTGGGCACCGTCGGTGGCGGCTATGGGGCTAGCACTGTCAACTTCAAAGGCGGCCTCGGCTCTGCGAGCCTGGTGACGCCATCCGGATTCATCGTCGGCGCGCTCGCCATTGTGAATGCCGTTGGATCAGTGACGATTGGCGACGGACCGCACTTCTGGGCCGGTGCTTACGAGATCGGCCGCGAATTTGGGGGACACGGCTTGCCAAGTCGCGTACCGGCGGAAGCCCATAAACTCAGGATCAAAGGCACGGCACCCCCCTCGACGACGATCGCTCTCGTTGCGACAAATGCCTGGCTGACCAAGGCAGAGGCGAAGCGGCTTTCAATCATGGCCAATGATGGGCTGGCCCGTGCGATACGACCGGTCCATGCGCCAATGGACGGCGATACGGTCATCGCAGTGTCGATGCAGGACGCGCCGCTCAAGAATCGGGCGATCGATCTCACCGAAATCGGCCATGCCGCGGCCGACTGCTTGGCCCGTGCTGTCGCCCGCGGCGTGTACGAAGCCGCCGTGCCAAGTGACGCGTGGGCCGGCCCCCCGGCCTACCGGGACCTCTATCCGTGACACGTGCCCGCTGGGCGATTGTTATCGGCGTAACGGCGCTGCTGGTCGCGTTGCTGGTCTGGCAACAGGAGCGGCAGCGCGAGGTCCAGCGCTGCATCGATTCCGGCGGAATCTGGATTGGTCCGACTTCCCGCTGCGTCCCCGATCCGGCGCGTCCGATTTTGCAGAGAGACCTCCAGCGCACCTAGCCTCTTCACCGGAAGCGATCCACCCGATAAGGCCACGGATCGGTAAACGTGGGTTCGCCTGTCAGCATTTCGGCAAGCAGGCGCCCGGTTGCAGGGCCGAGCGTAAAGCCGAGATGGTGGTGGCCGAAGTCGGCCCACAGACCCCGATGGCCCGGGATAGGACCGATCATAGGCAGCATGTCGGGCAGGCAGGGCCGGGAGCCCATCCACGGCTTGTTTTCGACCCGATCTGCAAGCGGGAACATGGCGCGGGCTATCGGCTCGAGCTTCTCGAGCTGCACGGGCGTTTTCGGCGCGTCGCGGTGGGCGAACTCAGCACCCGTCGTCAGGCGGATGCCGCGGGTCATCGGCGCCAACACAAAACCGCTTTCGATGTCGAAGAGAGGTCCGTTGAGCACGGCATCTCCACGCGGGCGGAAGTGGATATGGTAACCGCGCTTCACCCAGAGCGGTACACGGACGCCAAGCGGCCTCAAAACGTCATCCGACCAAGGGCCGAGTGCAATAACGGCTTCGCGCGCTTTGACCGGACCGTCGACCGTGTGAACTTGCCAGCCGTCAATAGTGGACTCGAGCGTGCGCGCATCGGCCGTGATGAACTTGCCGCCGCGTCGCACGAAGAGGTCGGCATACGCCTTGCCGACAGCGCTGGGATCGGCCACGCTGACCGGGTCCAGCATCAGTAGGCCGCCCGCGAAGTTACCGGTGAGGTAGGGTTCGCGCTTGCGAAGAGCGGCAGGATCCAGCTGTTCGAAATTGACGCCGAATTCGCGCCGCACCTCCTCCTGCTCCCGCAGATATTGGTCGTAGCGCTCATTGGTGCGGAACAGCTTCAGGTAGCCCGTCTCGCGGATCATATCCGCGATGCCGGCTTCCTCCATCAGGGCGCGATGCTCAACGATGCAGCGTTCGACGAGCGGGAAAGCAGCACGAGCTGAAGCAGCGAGTCGCTCCGGCCTCGAATACCACCAATACTTGAACAGCCAGACGGCATTCCAAGGCAGCGAGCTCCATTGATGGTGCGCCTCCGGCAGCATGTTGAGCGCATACCGCCAGAGCTTGTTGAACTCGCGCGGGAAGCCGTACGGAACGATTGCTTCGCGCTGGATCAGGCCGGCGTTGCCGTAAGAGGTCTCCTCGGCTGCACCGCGGCGGTCGACGAGAACGACGGAGCGACCACGCTTTTGCAAGTGCAAAGCGGCCGATACGCCGACCATGCCGGCGCCTAGGACGAGAACATCGGAGGTCATGGGCGAGTTAACCGGCTATTTTCAAATGCTCTGCGCGTTGGGCTGGATTGATGCCCACGGTGTCGTCTGCTAGGGCAGCGCCTGTCAATAGGAGGTTGAGCCGCATGATTCCCCGCTATAGCCGCCCGGAAATGACTCGCATCTGGGACCCCGAAACGCGTTTCCGCATCTGGTTCGAGATCGAGGCCCACGCGGCGCGCGCCATGGCCGACCTGGGGATCATTCCCAAGGAGGCGGCTGACGCCATTTGGGAGAAAGGCTCTTCCGCTAAATTCGACGTAGCCCGCATCGACGAGATCGAGCGAGTCACGAAACACGATGTAATCGCATTCCTCACTCACCTCGCTGAACATGTGGGGCCGGATGCCCGCTTTGTCCACCAGGGCATGACGTCCTCCGACGTGCTCGACACGTGCTTCAACGTGCAGCTCGTGCGCGCTGCGGACATGTTACTGGCTGACCTCGACCGCGTGCTGGCGGCGCTGAAAAGACGGGCTTTCGAGCACAAGAGTACTGTGACGATCGGCCGTAGCCACGGCATCCACGCCGAGCCGACGACTTTCGGCCTAAAGCTGGCCTACGCCTACGCCGAATTTTCGCGAGCGCGTCAGCGGCTGGAGAATGCACGGGCGGAGGTCGCAACATGCGCCATCTCCGGCGCTGTCGGTACGTTCGCCAATGTCGACCCGCGGGTAGAGGAATATGTAGCAAAGCAGCTCGGCTTGACGCCCGAGCCGGTGTCGACCCAGATCATCCCGCGCGACCGTCACGCCATGTATTTCGCGACGCTGGCTGTGATCGCGTCCTCAATCGAGCGGCTGGCCATCGAAATCCGGCACCTGCAACGAACCGAGGTGTTGGAGGCCGAGGAGTACTTCTCGGAGGGCCAGAAGGGCTCGTCTGCCATGCCGCACAAGCGTAATCCGGTACTTACCGAAAATCTGACCGGGCTCGCCCGTATGGTTCGCGCTTATGCGCTCCCCGCCATGGAGAACGTGGCGCTTTGGCATGAGCGCGACATCTCGCATTCGTCTGTCGAACGGATGATCGGCCCTGACGCGACCGTGACCCTCGACTTCGCCCTCAATCGGCTGGCCGGGGTGATCGAGAACCTCGTCGTCTATCCGGAAAACATGAAGAAAAACCTCGATCGGCTCGGCGGGCTCATCCATTCGCAGCGTGTTCTTCTGGCACTGACGCAGGCCGGAGTTACGCGCGAGGACGCCTATCGCCTCGTGCAGCGCAACGCCATGCCCGTGTGGCGCGGGGAGGGGGATTTCCTGAGCTTGCTGGCCGCCGATCCCGAAGTCAGCGCCAAGCTGTCGCGGGAGGAGCTCGAAAAGTTGTTCGACCTCGGCTACCACACCAAGCACGTCGACACCATTTTCAAGCGGGTCTTTGGAGAGAGCTGAGCGAAGCCCCGCATGCGTACATCTGACGTCGACATTCTACTGGTACCCGGCTGGACCGGCTCTGATCCGGACCATTGGCAGTCGCGCTGGGCGCGCAGCCTGCGCACGGCGCGCATCGTCGAGCAGGAGAATTGGGGCAGGCCCAACAAGGATGCCTGGGTAAGCAGGATCGTAGAAGCGGTCCGGCAGGCGACTCGGCCGGTGGTTCTTGTCGCTCATAGCTGGGGTGTTGCCGCGGTCGTCCATGCCGTGCCGAAGCTAGCCGGGCTCGAAGTGGCCGGAGCTTACTTGGTTGCGCCGGCGGACCTTGACGGGACCGGCACTGCGCCTGTTACCGATGGCGGTTTCTCTCCGGTCCCCCTCGAGAAGCTTCCCTTTCCCGCTGTCCTCGTCGCGTCGTCGGATGATCCGCACTGCAGCATGGATCGGGCGCGGGAGTTTGCTGAGCGCTGGGGTGCGACGTTGGTGCCTGCGGGGAACGCTGGCCACATCAACTCCGAGTCCGGTCACGGCCCCTGGCCGGAAGGGCTGATGCGCTTCGGGCTTTTCCTGTCAAGGCTCAACACAACGGCGTGAGATCAGGAACACCCGCCAAGGCGGCGACGTTTTCTGTGGCTTGCATTTCGCCCACCGTTCAGCTCCCCAGCGAGGTTGGCATGAAGCACAGAGCATGGTTGCTGCCATCTTTCGTTGTCCTGCTCGTGGCCGTCCTGATCATCTTGATCGCCGGAAGCACGTCCGCCGCTCCCCCGATTGCGCAGGCCGACAGGCCGAAGCTCGATGTGCCCTTCGTGCCCACGCCACGGCCCGTCGTGGACAAGATGTTGGAGCTCGCTGACCCGACAGCAGACGACTATCTGATCGACCTGGGCTCAGGCGACGGTCGTATTCCGATCACAGCGGCCCAACGCTTCGGGACACGAGGGCTGGGAATCGATATCGACCCACGCCGCATCGCCGAGGCTCGTAAGAATGCGGAAGAAGCTGGTGTCTCTGATAAGGTGGAATTCCGTCAGGAGGATCTGTTCCAGACGGATATCAGCCAAGCGACGATCCTGACGCTCTATCTCTTACCTTCCGTCAACATCAAGCTGCGCCCGCGCATCCTGAAGGAGCTGCGGCCTGGGACACGCGTGGTCTCCCATGATTGGGACATGGGCGATTGGCGACCAGACCAGACGGTAGAGCTGGGAAATAAAACCGTCTTTATGTGGGTCGTGCCCGCATCAGCAGAGGGCCGCTGGCAGGTCAGCGACAGCGAAACTGGCAGAAGCTTCGCGCTCAGGCTCAAGCAGCGATATCAGGATGTCGAAGGCGAAGCCGATATCGACGGCCAACAGGTTCCTCTACGAAACCCGCGCATCGAAGGTGACCGGATTTTCTTCGAGTTGCCGAGCGAGAATGGTGACATTAAGCACTACGAAGGCCGAATTGCCGAGCAGGTGATCGAAGGCGAAGGCTGGCAAGCGAAGCCTCTGACTTGAAGGTACCTTCGCCCCATAAGGCACCCGTTTCGCAGTCCGGTTCGCAACGCGCCGTGCACCGGGCAGGCGGGACTAGCGCTCGTGCGCCTGCAGCACAGGCTTTGCCGACACTGTCCGTCCTGCAGGCCAGCGCCATGCTGGTCGGGACTGTCGTTGGCATTGGCATCTTCAAGACGCCGCCGATCGCAGCGGCCAACGTTCCGAACGAATTTGCATTTCTTGCACTCTGGGCGGCTGGCGGATTGCTCACGCTCATCGGTGCGCTTTGTTATGCGGAGCTCGGGTCGACCTATCCGCATGCAGGCGGGGAATATCACTATCTCACCCGCGCTTACGGCCGAGGACTTGGTTTTCTGTTCGGCTGGGGCCGTATGACAGTGATGCAGACCGGCGCCATCGCCGCCGTGGCGTTTGTCTACGGTGACTACGGGGCGACCTTGCTGCCACTCGGCCCATACGGGCCGGCGATCCATGCGGCAGTCGCTGTCGCCATTCTTACCTTGCTTCAACTCCGCGGTACGCCGATCAGTGGAGGCACCCAGCTTGCCCTTACGGCAATCACCATTGCCTCCATCGGTCTCATTGCGATCTGTGGGTTCGCGGCTGAGCCGAAGCCCACTGCGAACGAACCGGTGTCTGGTTCTGGTGCATTGGGGCTGGCGATGGTGTTTGTTCTGCTCACCTATGGTGGTTGGAACGAGACGGCGTATCTGTCGGGCGAGGTGCGGAATGCGTCGCGCAACATGAGCCGCGTGCTGCTGCTCGGGACCGGCACCGTGATGGTAATTTATCTCGTGGCCAATCTCGCGCTGCTGTCGCTACTGGGTCTGGCGGGTTTGCGGCAGGCCGATACCGTCATGGTGGAGCCCATTGCGGCCGTGTTCGGCAATGTGGGGGCTAACATTCTCGCTTTCATCATCTGCATCACAGCACTTAGCACGCTCAACGCTACTATCTTTACCGGTGCTCGCAGCACATTGGCCCTGGGTAATGACTTTCGGCCGTTTGCGCGGTTTGGAAGACGGAACGAAGATACCGGAGCCCCCGCCAATGCCTTGCTGCTGCAGGGCGCCATTTCGCTGGCGCTCATTTTGTTCGGCACACAGGCTCGTAGCGGCTTCCAAGCTATGGTCGAATATACGGCGCCCGTATTCTGGAGCTTTATGTTGCTGATCGGGATCTTGCTTTTCTTGTTCCGCTGGCGCGAGCCTGACCGGCCACGGGGTTTCCGTGTTCCGCTTTATCCCCTTACGCCGCTGCTGTTCTGTCTTACGTCGGCTTATCTGCTTTACTCGAGCGTGGTTTACACGGGTATTGGCGCTCTCGTGGGGATTGCCATTCTGGCGATGGGGATTCCGGTTTTCATGATGGGCCGAGAAGGCGGAGCGCGAAGCTGAGTGCGCGCTTCAGCGCCGACCAGTCCCAACCATAGCTTCTCAATAATGCGGTGTATTGCCCGTTACATGATGCTGGGTAGCCAAAGCACAAGCGAGGGGAACAATGTCAGTATTGCAATAGCAATGACCTCGATCACCACGAATGGTAGAGCTCCCCAAATAATTTCATTGATGTGGAGATCCGGTGCCACTCCTTTGATCACGTAAAGATTCAAGCCCACCGGAGGCGTGATGACCGCCATTTCGCAGGCAATGATCATAATCACACCAAACCAGATGGGGTTGAAGCCAAGAGCCGTGATGACGGGAAGGAGAATCGGCGTGGCGATCAGGATGATCGATACGATGTCGAGGAACATCCCGATGACCAGCAGGAAAAGAAGAATCAGGCTCAGTATGACCCATGCCGGATAATCGACCTGCGCGATCCACATCACGAGGGCCTGCGGGATCATCAAACGGGTGACGATGTACGCAAAAAGCAGCGCCGCCGTCAGGATGAGCAGAATCATTCCGCTGGTTACGGCGGTCGATCGGAAGATTTCCAGCACCTTTTCCAGCGAGAGCTGGCGATCCAACCCGGCAATAAGGAATGCACCCGCAGCGCCAAGTCCAGCGGCTTCAGTCGGCGTTGCAATTCCGAGATAGATGGTTCCCAGGACCAGGAACACGAGCAGCACTGCTGCCCACACTCCCTTGAGTGCGCTGAACCGCTCTCGCCATGTTACGACCGAGTCAACGCGGGGCGCAATGTCTGGCCGCAGCGTGGCAAGCACGCCGACGTAAAGCATCATCAGAACAGTGATCAAAATCCCTGGAACGATGCCGGCAATGAAAAGCTTGCCGATGGATTGATCTGCCATTTCGCCGTAAAGGACGAAACCGATGCTGGGTGGAATAAGCAACGCCAGCGCCCCCGCTGCCGCAACGGAGCCGCCGGCAAGGCTGCCTGCGTAACCACGCTTTAGCATCTGGGGTACGGAAAAACGGCCAATCGTGGCCGCGCCAGCGACGCTGACGCCGCTCATCGCACCGAATAGGGCGCAGCTCCCGATGCTGGCGACGGCGAGATTGCCAGGCACGCGATTAAGCCAAAGATTGAAGAGGTGATATAAGCGCCCGCCGATATCGGTGCGCGCGATGACCTCGCCCATCAAAATAAAAAGCGGGATCGCAATAAGTGAGTAGCTGGCCAAACCACGGTGAAGGATATCCGGAACGGCCATCAGCCCATCGAATCCGCCGTGCATGTATATGCCGAGACAACTCGCGACACCGAGCGCCGCAAAAATCGGAGCTCCGGCAACGAGAAGGACAGCGAACAACGAAAGGACGGCACTGATGATGGTGATGGAGTCTTCCATCAGGCGCGCTCCTGAGTTTCACCGAAAGCGAGCCGAAGGGCGGAGATGAATTTCTGAATCTCGACGAGACCAAGTACGCCTGCGCCAATCGGGATCAACACGTAAGCTGCCCAAAGCGGGAAGGCCAATAACGAAGCAGAGCGATAGTTGTGCTCGATCGCATCGATGACGCTGGCTGTCCCGACCACAACCAAGATCGTGCAGAATACAAGGACCGTCGCATGTCCAATCGCACGTGAAATAGCCCGCCAGCGCGTATTGAGCCGCTGACTCAGGGCTTCCATGCTCACATGGCGGTCCACTGTCGATACCCAACCGGCAGCCATCCAGGTCGCCACAACCAGCAGATAGGCGCTCAGCTCGAAAGCATGGATGCTTGGACGGTGCAGGACATAGCGCGATAGCACTGCGTAGACTGTAAGCACCAGCAGCGCCAAGAGCGCGATTTCCGATATGAAGATTCCGATACGGCTAATTCTGTCGGTTATTCGACCCAACCAGTGCATGGCGCCTCGCAGGTCCGGATGGAGAAGCTCTGCGGATTACATCCGCAGAGCTTTGGCCCTATTTGTTGCTCTTCGTCTGATTGACGATGTCCAGATACTTCTGGCCGTTCGGGACAGACTGGATCCACTCATCAACAGCCGGCTGAGTGGCCTTACGCAATTCGTCAATCACTTCAGGGGGAAGTCGATGGACCTTCACGCCCTTGGCCTCATACTGAGCGATTGCGTCAGTAATGAACGCTCCGACGCGCTCGAATTGCTCCTTATCGCGCTGTGCTGCTGCCTCCTTGATGATCGCCTGGAGGTCTTCCGGTAGGCTGTCCCATTTCTTTCGATTGATCGCCAGAATCGACGTATCGATCGCGAAGGTCGCCAGCGTGATGTGCTTCGTCACCTCGAACAAGCTACGGCCGATGCCTGTCAGCAGGGGGCGTGGCGTTGCGTCGATCACACCTCTATCGAACGACAGGTAGAGATCTGCCGACGACATCGTGGTTGGAGAGCCGCCGAGGAGCTGGATCGCACGAGCGTCCGCAGCGCCAGTCGTCGCCCAGATCTTCCCCTTGAAATCGTCCAGCTTGAGAATCGGCTCGCGGCGGCTGTAGAATTCATAAGGGTCCCACGGAGCCAGCCCTAGCACGACGACGTTGTGCTTCTCGCGGAGCTCTTCCGCAATACCGAGGTCGATGAGACCTGCCTTCAGCGCCCGTTCCATATGTGCGGTGTCTTCGAACAGGAACGGCAGGGTGAAGATGCCCAGGGCCGGAATGGTGCCGCTGGGATACGTCCCGGTCATATTCGTGATGTCGATATTGCCACGGCTGACCGCCTGAAGCTCCTCATACCCACCGAAGAGCTGGCCGGAGTGGAAAACCTTGATCTTCACTCGGCCTTCGCTCTTCTCCTCCACCGTTTTCACGAAGTTCTCGATCGGCTTCCAAACGTACTCGTAAGCCGGCGGGAGGTACGTCGAGAAGGTCAGCTCGAATGTCTCCGCGGCTGCGGCGCTTGGTACTCGGGCTAAGCCGAGTGCAGCAGCTAACGCAATTCCGAAACCCCAAATCTTCTTCATTTCGAGTCCCTTGATCAGAAACTGGCGCGAGTTCTCACTCTGCTTTCGTTTTATTGACGAGCTCGAGGTACTTTTCGCCATTCGGGATGGACTTCATCCACTCGTCGATTGCGGGGCGGGTCGCCTCCCGCAGCTCTTTGAGCACCTCGGGATCAAGGCGGTGGATTTCGACGCCGTGCTCCCGATACTTCGTCAGGGCCTCGTCGATGAAGGCCCGAACGCGTTCGAACTGCTCGGTATCCCGCTGTGCGGCGGCTTCGGTCATGATGTCTTGAAGATCCTTGGGAAGCCGCTCCCAGGTTTTACGATTGATCGTGAGAATGGAGGTATCGACGGTAAATGCGGCCAGGGATACGTGTTTCACCACCTCGAACAGGCTGCGCCCAATGCCGGTGATAAGCGGACGCGGGGTGGCATCGATCACACCGCGGTCGAAGGACAGGTAAAGATCAGCCGATGACATCGTGGTTGGCGAACCGCCGAGAAGCTGAATTGCACGGGCGTCCGCTGCACCAGTCGTAGCCCAGATCTTCCCCTTGAAATCCTCCGGCTTCAGAATCGGCGACCGGCGGCTGTAGAGTTCGTAGGGATCAAGGCCGGTCGTGCCAAGCACCACGGCGTTGTGTTTGTCCCGAAGCTCCTGGCTAATGCCGAGATCCATAAGGCCAGCCTTGAGAGCGCGCTCCAAATGGTTCACGTCCTCAAAAAGGAACGGCAGCGTGAAGATGCCGAGTGCTGGGATGGTTCCGCTTGGGTACGTTCCGGTGAGATTTGTTACGTCTATATTGCCGCGGCTCACGGCCTGCAGCTCATCGTATCCACCGAAAAGCTGACCCGAGTGGAACACCTTGAACTTTATTCGGCCGTCGCTCTTCTCCTCGACGGTCTTTATAAAATTCTCTACTGGCTTCCAAATATATTCGTAAGACGGTGGTAAGTATGTCGAGAAAGTGAGCTCGAACTTCTCTTCCGCCGCTGCCGCTTGGCTCAATCCGATCAGGGCCGCTAAAGCGGCAGCTGCAGTGGTGAAAAGTGACTTCATCATCTCCTCCTAGAAGCGATCTTATGTTGTAGTAAGTCGTTGCCCAGCTACAGCTGGGGCTATGAGACTGCTGGTTCGATGCAGGAAATACGTGCGGGCCGCCTGAAATCCGGTGTGCCGCTATGAGTGCTTCAGGGCGAAGCAGATGCAGCTCCTAGAGGCTGCATTATCTCTAGAATCTCCGCCAAGCTTGGAACTTCGCCATATTTGCTCTCGATATCGATCAGATTGCTCTCGTGCTGCGCTGCTGACCGGTCTGCCACGCAGTCGCGCACGACGAACGGTGCGTAACCGTACTGGATGGCGTCCACCGCGCTAGCCCTGACACATCCGCTGGTCGTACATCCGGCGATCACCAGCATGTCGCAGCTATTCGCGGCTAGAATTCCGGCAAGTGGTGTTCCGAAAAATGCCGATGCTTGCGTTTTATAAAGCAGGATGTCGTGCTGCGGGTCGTAGCCAAGGCGCGGATCCAGCTCGACGGCTGCAGTTCCGCGAATCAGCGCGGCCAGGCTCGAACACTTCTGTGCCCATAGGCCCGCATCTTTTAAGTGCGGCTCGTAGGCGACCACGGTGAAGATGATTGGCCCGATCCCGCGCATAGCGGAGATCAGCGACGCTGTAGAGGCAACGGCCTCATCGCAGCTCGACGCCAAGGGGCTTACGCCGGGCTCAGTAAAGCCGCGTTGAAAATCGATCACGAGCAAGGCAGGTCGGCGCCCGGAATTCAGCCTCCCATAGAACCCGCTACGGGCGTTCGCCTGGTCTTTCAATTCATCCCCCGTCTCTGCACGTGCTCCCAGTGTACTCGAGAGCCGCACGCATACGTCACATTTGAGCTGGCGAATTAATCATATTGTGCACATGGTAGCAACTGCCTGAAAATCTTGATCATCGATCAGTGCCAACCCGTGGGCGCTCTATTATTAGTGCGGAATGGTTATTCAAGGTTGTTAAGAGCACTCATTCTGGTACAGGGCAAAGTTTCGAGGAATCCCTCAAAAAGCGCAGCGCCCAAAACAAACACTGCGTCTAGCGTGAAAGGCGACTACGAACCGTGGTCGATGTGAGCAACCGCTGAGGCCGATCAGCGGGGCATCCGCGGTCTCGGACGCCCGAACGGGAGGGAGAGTATGAAACTGGAAAAGGAGTGGTGGGCGGTGCTGGGATCGAACCAGCGACCCCACGCGTGTGAAGCGTGTGCTCTCCCGCTGAGCTAACCGCCCGTAACCGAAGGTCCAGCCAGCCTTATGTGAGACCGGCCCAGGTGATGTCAAGCATTCAAGGCTGTGGCCCGAAGCTCTGGGCGATCTTGCGGAACTCCGGCAGCAGGGCCGGCCATTCGGGGGCTGGGGCTTTGCCGACAATGCGGTAGTAGCCTCCGTCGCGGCCGCGCAGGATGACCTGGTAAATGCCGGCGTCCGAGGACTCTCCACTGCCGCTGGGCGGGACGACGTGCTCGATGCCCTCGAGACCTGCAACGTCGAATCGCTGGCTCTCAAGGGTTGTGGGCTCCTGTCCTCCTGTCAGCTCCGCGATGCCAGCGCGGCCCGTGGCCTCGAGGTCGTCGATCTGCGGACCATCGAGCGCGGCGGCAACGATCAGGCTTGGCGGGGTGGCAGACGCGTGCCGCTGCTTTCCCGGCGGGTCGACGATGGCATAGAAGTGGGACTGGCCGATGAACGCCCCCGTGTCACGGAACGGGCCGGTGTAGCTGAGCGCATAGGGCTTCTCGCCTGCACCGGGAGCGAGCCGCGCCGACGCGAGGGCGCGCTCCACAGCCTCGGCCGAAATGCTGCCGTTCTCGATAGCGCTTTTCGGAACACTGGCGCTGAGGAGTGCCGTGACGGCCCCTTCCCGGAACAGAAGGATTTGCTTGGCGAATGGACCCGCGGGCGTTGATTGCTCGCCGGTGACGTAAACGTGCTCACCCCCGCGATCGAGCGTTCCGGTCTGGACGTCGGTTATCCCTTGGCTGGAAAGCGTCTCCGCGGAAAGGCCCCGAGCCATGTCAGGGTACGCCGACGCTGGCACTTCAAGCAGGATGATGGTGGCTTTGGAGGGGACGTGGATGAACCCCGAAAATGTTGACGAAGCTGCGAAACCCGGGGGCAGGTCAACTACGACGCGGCTGCCGGGCGCTCGCCCTAGTGCTGCAAGACTTGAAACGGCTGCCAGAGGAATCGTCGCCAAGAGCAAAACGGTGGCCAGCAATTTGCCGGCACAACCAAGCGAACCACGGGTCAAGAATGTCATGAGGCGTGCCCTCCCTGGCCGAACGGGTTCCTTCTAATCGTAGGGACTGTGACCGGCGAATGCGGTTTGCCGTGGCCTAGTTCCGATTATCGGGACGCGGAACACGGGAAAGGCAACCAACCAGCCGCTCCATTCTGAACGCGTCGAACGCCCGCCATGCTGCTACGAGCCTTTCCTGGGTGTCCTCGCCACCTTCAAACGCAGCATGGAAGGCCACGAGTAGCGGCTCGAGAGCGGGTTTCAGCTCGAAGGTGCGCGCATCCCCAGGCGTCCAGCCGATGAAGAAACCTTGCTTCAGGAACGCCTCTAGTGATTCTGAGGTTTCCGCCAGCTTCTTCAGCGTCTTCAGCCGCGTGAGGTCCTCCCGGAGCAGCTGGGCGCGGAAGAGGCTTTCCTCTCCGGCAAGTGCCGCTTCGAGCTCCTGGATCAGCCTCACGGGCCGGTTCCTTTATTGACCGCAGGGAAGCGCCCCTCGATGGGGTAGCCGGGATCATTATATCCCGGCGTCGATGGATGCCCGGTCACGACATGGCGATCGACAACGGCCTCGTCCTCTGCTGTCCACGTCACGTCGAGGGCGCCGAGATAAGGCCTCCATTGCTCCAGTGTGCGCGGCCCGGCAATGACGGAGGTGACGGCCTTATTGTTGAGCACCCACGCGACAGCGAACGCGATCAACGTCGTGCCACGTTGCTCTGCGTATGATTTCAACTCCTCCGCGATGTGGATCGACTCGGGCCGCCACTCTGTCTCCATCATGCGCTTGTCCTGGCGGCCGGCGCGGCTGTCGGCCTCGGGCGTTACGTTGAGCCGGTACTTGCCGGTCAGCACGCCGCGGGCGATGGGGCTGTAGGGGACCACGCCGAGACCAAACGCGTGAGCGGCGGGGAGCACCTCCACCTCGGGCTGGCGGTTCATCAGGTTGTAATAGGGCTGCACGGCCACCGGTTCGGGCTCGCCGAGCGCGCGGCAGATATGGCAGACGTGCGCAATGTGCCAGCCGCGCACGTTGGAAAGCGCCCAGTGTCGGATTTTACCCTGGCGGATCAGGTCGCCGAAAGTGCGGACCACCTCCTCCCACGGTGTTCTGGGGTCGACGCGGTGGGTATAGTAGAGGTCGATATGATCCGTCCGGAGCCGGCGGAGACTCGCTTCGACGGCGCGCATGACGTGGATGCGCGACAGGCCGCGATCATTGATTCCCTTGTCGCCGACGGGCTGCGCCACCTTGGTCGCAAGGATCACCTGATGCCGGCGGCCTTCCAGCGCGCGGCCCAGAATCTCCTCGGAACGGCCATCCGTGTAGACGTCCGCCGTGTCGATGAAATTGACGCCATGCTCCAGTGCGTCGCCGATGATGCGCTGTGCCTCGGCCTCGTCAGTCGGGCCACCGAAGTTCATGGTGCCGAGGCACAGCTCGCTCACTCTGATCCCGGATCGGCCGAGAACCCTGTAGCGCATCTCTGCCATTTCTGTTCCTCCCGTCGCATAGGAAGAACAAGCGTATCGGTTGCCGGAGACCGCGTCACGTATGGCGGATCAGGAAGCGATAGACGCCGCCCTCCTCGGAGTACTCGATCAACTCATTGCCCGTGGACTTGCAGAATGCCTGGAAATCGGCAACGGCGCCGGGATCGGTGGCGAGCACCTCGAGCGTACCGCCTTTCGGAACCTCGGCGATGGCCTTCTTCGCCTTCAGGATGGGAAGTGGGCAGTTCAATCCTTTCGCGTCGAGAGTCTTATCGGCCATCGAAGTCTCCAGGAGAGCAGAACAGGCAACTCGCTTATATTAGCAAATTCGTATACGCGAGGGGAACCAGTGCGTCGAGAGGCTGGCAGGCGGGAGCGGACTTGAAACTGGCATGACGAGCCAACCAGAGATCGCCATTCGTCCGCCTCTTGCCGCGCGCGAGCGCGAGGCGCTCTTCATCACGCACCCGATATTCCGTCGTCCGGCTTTCGGGAGCCATCATCCACTCTCGACATCCCGGCAATCGGCCTTGCTTGACCTTTGCGAGGCTCTGGGCTGGCTCTCACCCGGTGTCCAGCGGATTGCTCCACTCGCTGACCGCGAACTGCTCGAACGATTTCATGCGCCGGACTACCTGGATGCTCTGGAGGCTGCGTGCGAGGCGATGAGTGCGGGCCCTGCCGTACGCGAGCGCTACAATATCGGAACAATGGAATGCCCGCTGTTCGAGGGTCTTTGGGAGCGGGCCCGCGCCAGTGTCGGCGGTTCGGTCCTTGCGGCGCAATTGGCGCTCGACGGCATCATAGCTTTCCACCCGGGTGGCGGCACCCATCACGGCCGTCCGGAGAGAGCTTCCGGCTTCTGCTATTTCAATGATCCGGTATTCGCCATCCTCACCTTGCTCGATGGCGGCATCACGCGCCTTCTTTATATCGACCTCGACGCCCATCATGGGGATGGTGTGCAGGATGCCTTCGCGCGCGATGGGCGCGTTTCCTTCTTCTCTATCCACGAGGAGGGGCGCTGGCCCGGTACCGGCGGGCTCCATGACCGCCTCGGTGGCCGCGCCGTCAATGTGCCTGTGCCACGCGGCATCACGGACGCCGAGTATTGGTTCATCGTCGAGCAGCTTCTTGCGCCGATGCTGGGCCGTTTCCGCCCCGAGGCGGTCGTTGTTACCCTCGGGGCCGATGCCTTGGCCGGTGATCCGTTGTCGGCAATGCAACTCAGCAACCACACGCTGTGGGCGGCGACGGAGCTGTGCATCGAGCGCGCTCGCGCTGCGGTCGTGCTGGGAGGCGGAGGCTATAACCCGTGGACGACGGCGCGACTCTGGGCCGGCATGTGGGCGCGACTCTCGGGCCAGCCCATCCCTCCATCGCTGCCGGAACCTGCCGTGGACGTGCTCAGTGCGCTCTCATGCGACCTGGTCGACGACGAGGATCGAGACCCGCAGTGGTTCACGACCGTTGCTGATCCGCCATGTCGCACCGAATATGTCACAGTTCGGCAACAGGTGCGGGATATCGTGACAAGCCTCGCTCGGGATTAATTCCCTAAGCACGCTTAGGAACCCGGCGAGACTTCACTTTGAGTTGGTCCGCGATACTTGCCCTTGGACGGCACGGGTGGCAAGCATCCTGCGGGAGCCTCTTTCGAGTCGGGGCTTTTGGCTGCGCCATGAACGAACACGTCTCCGAGCCACGCCCTGCGGAAGGGGTGGGATCACGCATGCCGGAGCAGGGCGCTCCGCAACGCTCGTTTGCGCTCAGCTTTGGTATCGATCGGCTCGGGCTGGTTGCGCTGAAGGCGCCCCTTGTGTCGGCAGTCGTCATCGTGCTGCTGAGCGTGCTGGCAATCATGGGCGTGATGCGGCTCAAGGTGGACGACTCGCTCTCCGAGCTGTTCCGCACCGATACCCCCGAGTTCCGCCAGTACGAGGAGATCGACCGGCGCTTCCCCTCCAGCGAATACGACGTCCTCGCCGTCGTCGAGGGGCCGAACCTGCTGGAGAGGCCGCAGCTCCAGGCCTTCGCGGATGCGGTCATTGACCTGCAGCTGACCGACGGCGTTGACGGCCTCGTGTCGATGTTGTCCGCGCGCGGCAAGCCGGATGCAACCGGCTATGCGCCCCCGATTGTTCCCGACGAGCTGCCTGAAGGCGCCGAGTACGATGCCATCATCGAGGCGCTGCGCACGAATGATATCGTCTCGGGCAAATTCCTCTCCGATGACGGCCAGCTGGCGTTGATCGTGATGTCTCTCGACCGGCGAGTCGTGGAGGAGCAGGGGGCGAAGGCCGTCATCGGCGGAATTCTCGAAACGGCAGAACGGGCGCTCGAGGGATCGGGCCTCACGGTGAAGCTCACCGGGGCGCCGGTGATGCAGCTTGAGATCCGCAATGCGGTCGAGCGGGACCGTCTTATCTACAATGGGCTGGGGTTCCTGGTCGGTGCTTTGATTGCCTACTTCTTCTTCCGCCGGCTGTCGCTGACGCTGATCGCGGTGCTCGGACCGACAATTGCGATTCTGTGGACGCTGGGTGTCGTCGGCGGGCTCGACTTCCGCCTGAACCTGTTCATCAACGTGCTGACGCCGCTGATCCTGGTCTCGGGCTTCTCCGACTCGATGCACCTGGTGTTCTCGATCCGCCGGGACATCATGGCAGGCGTCGACCGGGTAACGGCCGCGCGAAATGCCGTGCTCGACGTTGCCCCAGCGTGCCTGCTGACGGCAATGAATGCGTGTCTTGCGCTCATCTCGTTCGCCTGGGCGGAATCGGCGCTGATTCGCACATTCGGCAAAGCGGCGCTGCTGGCAGTCTGCACGTCTTATATCGCCGTGGCGGTCGTCGTGCCGACCTTGGCCGCGCTGCTCATTCGGCGCGAAAAGGCCCCGGTATCCCTGCCACCGGAACAGAGAAGCGATGGGGTTGGGTTCCTTACCCGCATTTCGGATTGGATCATCCATCGCGTGGCTTACCGGCCGCTGCCATACTTCCTCGCCGGGCTGATCGCCGTTGTGCTGACTGGGCTCGCCTACGTGCAACTCGAGCCGCACTACAGGCTCGCCGATCAAGTGCCGGACAAGGAGCACGCACTCGCGGCCACCGATCGTCTCGACGAGAAGCTGACAGGAGCCAACCCCGTCCACGTCATGATCGAGTGGAATGGTGGGCAGTCGCTCTACGACTCAAGGACTTTTGAGGTTATCGCGCGTGCACACGCCGTGCTGGAGAAAGAAGCGGGGCTCGGCAACGTCTGGTCTGTCGACAGCCTGCGCCGCTGGCTCGCCGAAGCCGGTGACAACCGCATCGAGACGGTGAAGGCGTATATCAAGGTCTTGCCCGAACACCTCGTCCGCAGGTTCATCGACGCAGACGAAAAGGCTGTGCTCGTAACAGGCCGGCTGCCGGACGTGGACGCGAGCGAAATTCTTCCGGTCGTGCAGAAGATCGATCAGGCGTTGGAGCCGGTCCGTCATGAGTTCCAGGACTATGAAGTTTCCGTAACCGGTTTGCCCGCGATCGCCGCGCGGAACTCCGCCACGCTCATTTGGGAGCTGAACATCGGGCTCGTCGGCGACATGTTCGTCATCTTCATTTTTCTGGGCATCGCACTGCGCTCGGTTCTGTCCAGCGTCACGAGCATTCTGCCGTCGCTTTTCCCGATCTTCGCGACCGGTGCGCTGCTCTGGCTCACGGGAGAAGGGCTGCAGTTCGCGTCCATCATCGCCATCACTGTGGCGTTCGCGCTGGCGATCGACTCGACGATACACTTCCTCAATCGCTTCCGGATCGAGGAGACCCGGCTCGCGCCTGGCCCCGGCAATGCAACGGCGGCGCTCATCGCCACGATGCATCATATCGGGCCTGTGATCGTTCTGACGACCATCGTTCTGGCACTGGGGCTCGGCGTAACCGTCCTTTCGCACCTGCCATCCTTGCGGCTCTTCGGGCGGCTGGCCGCAGTGTGCCTTTTCGCATCGCTGATCGCGCAGCTTTTCATTCTGCCGGCGACGATCGCCCTGTATCGCCGCTATTTCCCGCGCAAGGCCTGACGATCAGGGCTTCCCTCATATTCGCATTTTCGAATATGATCCCGGCATGGGATGGCTCGAGAAGCTGACATCGATCGAGGCGCTGGAGGACGCTGCGTTCGACGCGGACCTCGTCGCCGAGCTGGAACAAAGCGCAGCTGAGCTGTCAGCCGCGCGGCCGATTCGCTTCTCGACACCGACATTCAAAGAGTATGCGACGAGCGAGCTGAAAGGCTGCGGCAAGAACTCCTTTCCCGCCTTCTCAGTGACGGGCAGCGCCTGCGCACTCGATTGCGACCACTGCCAAGCGAAAATCCTTGAGCCGATGATTCCGGCCACCACGCCGGAAATGCTCGATCGCAAGGTGCGCGATCTCATTCTCTTGCAGGACCTGCAGGGTTTTCTGCTCTCCGGCGGCTCCAACCGGCGCAACGAGATCAAGTACGAGCGGTACTATCCAGTCATCGAGAAACTGAAGCGCGATTTTCCTTATCTGAAGATCGCCATTCATTCGGCGCTGCTGGATGAACGCCGCGCCAAGCTGATGGAATCGGCCGGCGTCGATACGGCAATGATGGACGTGATCGGTGCGGAAGAAACGATCCGCCAAGTGTATCACCTTGACCGCCCGGTCGAGGATTTCGAGGCGACCCTGGCGGCACTTTGCTCGACGAGCATGGAGGTCGTGCCGCACATCGTCATCGGACTGCATTACGGCCGCATTCTCGGGGAGGCCCGCGCGCTCGATATTTGCGCACGTCACGGCATTCATAGCTTGGTGCTGGTCGTCATCATGCCGTTCTACGCGCGCCCCGGTACTTTCGCGACGCCTGAAACGGCGGATATCGGCCGCATCTTCCTCGAGGCGCGGCGGCGGCTCCAGACCAAGCCAGTCAACCTCGGGTGTGCCCGTCCCCCCGGAATGCACAAACGTGTGACCGATGCCTACGCGGTGATGGCCGGCCTCGATGGCATCGCATTTCCAGCCGACGGAGCAGTGGCCGTCGCCGAGGCGATTGGCCGGCCCTATGAGCAGGCTCATGCGTGCTGCTCGATCAAGGTGGGCGGACTGTCCGGCGCAAAGAGCGCGTGCCCGGCATGAGGCGGGAGCTGACAGTCGACGTGCTCGTGGTCGGCCTCGGCCCTGCCGGCGCCTGTGCTGCCGCTGCCGCTGGTCGGGCAGGGCTTCGCGTTCTTGCTGTCGATCGCAAGGCGGAAGCCGGTCTTCCGGTCCAGTGCGCCGAGTTCGTGCCCGCCATGATCGGGCAGGAGATCGGCGCGGTGGGTCTGACGCGACGCCAGTCCATCCGTTCGATGACGACTTACGTCGAGGCGGCAGGCCCGCATATCAAGGAGCATTTCCCGGGCCATATGATCGACCGCGCAGCGTTCGACGCGGCTTTAGTTCGAGATGCGAAGGCGGCGGGTGCCGATTGTCGGTTCGGCACGGTGCTGCGCCGTCTCGACGGCTGCGGTATTGCCGAGCTTTCAAGACGCAGCGTCGACCCTTCCGAGCGCTGGACTGTCCATGCCCGGGTGATCATCGGCGCTGATGGGCCGCGGTCGGCGGTGGGCCAGGCCATCGGACAGGTGAATCGGGAGCTGGCCGAGACGCGGCAGATAACCGTCCCGTTGCTCCAGCCCTTTGAAGCGACCGACATATTCCTCTCAGCCGGTATTCGCGGCGGCTACGCTTGGCTTTTCCCCAAAGGAGAGGTGGCGAATCTCGGTTTGGGAGTGGAACCGGCGGCACGGGATCGGCTCAAACCCCTGCTCGAAAATCTACATCAGCGCCTCGTGTCGGAGGGGCGCGTCGGCTCCCGTGTGCTTCGCCATACCGGGGGCGCTATTCCCGTCGGCGGCATGCTGGAGCCCGCTGGGCGTTGTGGGGAGACCGTTATATTGCTCGCTGGTGATGCAGCCGGACTGACCAACCCGGTCACCGGAGCCGGCATCAATGCTGCCGTGATTTCTGGCACGCTGGCAGGCGAGGCCGCAGCGCGAATTTGTGGGGGAGACGCCGATGCAGCAGCAGACTACGCCGAAGAGCTCAGGGATTTACTCGGTTCATCGCTTGCCCGCGCACTCACACGCCGCCGCGAGCTGATGCAGACTTACGCGACGGGCGGCCCGACTCCGTCCGACCTTGAACGGTCCTGGATCGCATTTCCTGCCTATTGGGCAGCCTGACCCGAGGTGCCAGCCGATGACCTGCCTGAAACGAGAAGTTGCCCTGCCATCCGCGAAAGGCCCGGGCAATCTCGACTACAATCCCTTCGAGCTCATGCAACCGAGGGCACCGGGTGCCATTCCGACGCCGCTGAAGAATGGCGGCCGGGTCAAGGCAGCAAACGTGCCACCAGAAGGTGTTTATCTGCCGAACAATAATCGGCTCGCGCCGCATATGCGCTCGCCCGATTACGTGCAGCTCTCGACGGCAGCCGCGATCACGCTCGGCATCATGCCGGGCAAAATGTACCGCTGCTCCTGCACCCGCTGCCTTAATTTGCTGCTGACCTATCCTGAAGGCTGCCGCGCGAATTGTGCCTACTGCGGCCTTGCCCGCCACCGCGAGGCGGAGCGCGACTATGCCGACCGCAATTTCATTCGCGTCGATTGGCCCGCAGTGCCGATGGCGCAGGTGGTTGATATCGTTGCTCGCCAGGGGGCGAACACGCCGTTCCACCGCATGTGCATCTCCATGATCACGCATCCGCGGTCGGACGAGGATACCGTCACGGTGCTCAAGGCATGGACGGACCGGATCGATCCATCCGTGGTGCCAGTGTCGATTCTTTCCAATCCGACCACCATGACGCGGGAAGATGTCGCTCGGCTCAAGGACCTTGGTGCGGACATCTTCACCGTCGCACTCGACGCGGCCACGCCGGAAATCTTCGACCGAACCCGCGGTAAGGGCGTCTCCTCGCCGCACACCTGGAAGAAGTACTGGGAAATTCTCGAGCACGCCCGGGACATCTTCGGGCCGGAGAAGTTCGGTGCCCATATCATCGTCGGCATGGGCGAGACGGAGTACGACGTGCTCACCCTGGTGCAGCGGCTCGTGGACATGGGCGGGCACAGTCACATGTTCTGCTTTTTCCCCGAGAAGGGCTCGCTGATGGACCATCTGCCGGCGACGCCACGCGATCAGTGGCGGCGTGTGCAGCTCGCCCGCTATTTGATCGATTACCGCGGTGTGCGTGTGGAGAAGATGCGCTTCGACGAGGCGGGGCGGGTGATCGATTACGGCATTCCGCAGCCGGAGCTCGAGGCGATCATCGATGAGGGTGTCGCATTCCGCACCAGCGGCTGCCCGGGCAAATTCCGCGAGGACATTTCCGCCTGCGATCGCCCATACGGCGACAGTCCGCCATCGGATATTGCCAGCTATCCATTTCAGCCCTCAGTCGCCGACCTGCGACGCATCCGCCATCAGCTCGGCATGGAGCGGCCGGATGATCCGTACTTGGAAGGTGAGGAGCTCGAGCAGGAGGACGTGCAATGAGCGTTCCGTTCCGCGTCATCGACACGGGCGTGCGGGATGGACGCCTGCAGATCGCCTTCGATGCGGCGCTGATCGAGCTGCACAAGGAGGGAAAGTCGCCCGACACGGTGCGATTTTTGCGTTTCAAGCCGTCCGCGCTCATCGGCCGGCATCAGGCCCTGAGCCACGAAGTCAAGCGCGACTACTGCCGCGAAAATGGCATCGGACTTGTGCGCCGGATCACTGGCGGCGGCGCAATCTATCTCGACGAGGGGCAAGTCGGTTGGGAGCTGGTGTTGTCCCGGCGACGGCTGCCGATGCCGTCTCTCGCTGACTACACTCGCGCCATCTGCGAGGCCGTTGCAGCGGGGCTATCGTCCGCATTCGGCATCGAGGCGCGCTTCCGGCCGCGGAACGACATCGAGGTCGGCGGCCGCAAGCTCTGCGGCACCGGCGGGTTCTTCGATGGCGACACGCTGATTTATCAGGGCACCGTTCTGGTCGATGCCGATCCGGCCCGCGTCATCGGCTGCCTCAATGTGCCCGAGGCGAAGCTGAAGAAGCGGGAGCTGGATTCGGCCGAGCAGCGGGTTGTGACGCTCAAGGCCCTGTTAGGTGAGGCACCATCTGTAGAGGCGGTCCATCGTGCTGTGCTCGACGGCCTAGCGGCTAAGCTCGGGATCGACCTGCAACCTGGCGAGCCGACCGCAGAGGAAGAGGCGCTGGCGGCCAAACTGCATGACGAGGAGATCGGCACGGACGAGTTCGTGTTCGAGATCGACGATCCACGTGGCGCTGATGTGCTGGAAGCGTCCCATACAGGCCCCGGCGGAACCGTATCGGCCTATCTCCGCCTGGAAGGGGAAGGCGGAGCACGGCGAATCCGGGAGGCGCTAATTACGGGTGACTTCTTCGTCACCCCGCCGCGGCTGATCTACGATTTGGAAGCGGCACTACGGGGCGTTTTCATCGGTGAAGCAGGCGCAGCGGTGGAAGCCTTTTTTGCTGACCGGAAGCCGGATCTGCTCACCATCGCACCTGCAGATTTCCGGAAAGTCATTGAAGATTGCCTGAAAGCCGCATGAGCGAGCCCCTGACAGCGCCGCTGGTCTCGTCCCCCTTCGCGATCGATCCTGCCTGGATCGATTACAACGGCCATCTCAACATGGCCTATTACAACGTCATCTTCGACCGCGCTTTTGACGAGGTGTTGCTGCCGACCGGGCTCGGGCCGGATTATGTCCGAGAAACAGGCCGCACCTATATGACTGTCGAGGCGCACATCTGTTACCTGCGCGAGGTCTTCCGCACGGATACTGTTCGCGTCAGCGTGCGCGTGCTCGACCTCGACGCCAAGCGCATGCATGCCTATTGCGAGATGCGGCACGCGATGGAGGATTGGCTCGCCGCAACCTCCGAATGGATGTTCCTGCACGTCGATATGAAGGAGCGCCGCGCCGCGCCTTGGCCGCCTGAGATCTTCGAGAAGCTAGATGCAATCCGGCGGTCCACTGCGCACCTCGACCCGCCGGAGTGCGCCGGCCGGCGCATCGGCATCCCGCGTAAGTCCGAGCCATGAAGCACGTCTCGGTCGTGCAGCATACGCAGTCCGAGTGGCTGGGCCATATCGAGGACCATCTGGAGGGGCGGGGCATCCGCTTCAGCTATTTCCGTCCGTTCACCGCCGGAGGGAAGCTGCCCGACGTCAGCGTGCTGGGCGACGGTCTGATCCTCGTCGGCGGTGGTCCGTGGGGAGCTGCAACTCGAGAACGCCTGCTGCCGACACTCGACGCTGAAATCCGGCTCGCCCGCGCCTGCCTGATGTTGGAAAAGCCCGTTATCGGGTTCGGGCTCGGAGCACAGATCCTGGCCATAGCCGCGGAAGGTGCCGCGGAGGAGGCGCCGCTCGAGCTGCAAGTCGGCGAAGCTCGTCGCACGAAGGAGGGGGCGCTCGGTGGCTTCCTGCCGCAGAGGTACCCGAACGTCGTCTACATGCGCGACCGCCCGGTGCCGCCTGATTATGCCGAGGTCCTGGCAGTGGATGAGGCGGGTCTGCCAGCGCTGTTTCAAATCGGCAAGAATGCATTCGGGTTCAGTGGCCACCCTGGCGTGCGGCGGGCCATGATCGAGGATCTCATCATGGAGTTCGAGGAGGCCCCGGAGGACACGGGTCCCGGCCTCGACCGTTTGGATGGGCTCGCAACTGCGATTGAGGACGCCCTGGTTCCGATCATGACGGGGCTGATCCAGGCCACGGGATGGATGCGCTGACTTGTGGTTCAGCTTCGAGCGGCACGCCGCTCGCCCCACAGATTGAGCAAGTTCCCCGCGATCACCACGAGGCCACCGAACAGAACGATGGGATCGAATGGCTCGGCGTAAACGATCGTGCCCACAACCGCGATCAATGGCAGCCGCAAGAAGTCCATAGGTGCGACCATGATCGCATCGGCCAGAGCAAAGGCCCGCACCAGCGCATACTGGGCAGCAAGCCCCGTGATTGCCAAGGCACTGATCCAACCTATCGTTGCCGGATCGAGTAATCTGATCCCGCCAATAAGAAGGAGCAGCGATAGCACCGTCTGGATCAGAAACATGTAAAACAGGATCCGGAGCGGACTTTCGCCGTGGCTCAGCACTTTCGTGGTCAGCATGGTCAAAGCAAAGCCGATTGCAGCCAAAAGCCCCAAGCCGACACCTGCGTTAAATTCCACGGTGCCAGGCTGAGCGACGACGATCGCCCCAATGAAGCCAACCACGGCTGCAGCAAGGCGGGTCGTCGTCATCCGTTCACCGAGCAGCAAAGGAGCCAGCAAAGCCACCCAGATTGGCGCAGTGAATTCGAGCGCAAAGAGCTGGGCCAGCGGGATCATGGTCAAGGCGCCCAGCCAGCTATATTGCCCAATGAAGTGAAGCAGGCCGCGCAGGGAATGCAGCGGCAGCCTCGTCGTGCGCATTGCCTTCAATCCCGGCCCCATAAGGACAATCGCCAGCACGATCACCAGCGAGATGAGGCAGCGGTAGAACATCATTTCGAGCGTGGTCGCTCCGCGCGCAGCCTCCCGGGCGGCGATTGCGGCGCTGCTGAACGAGGCAACCGCAACTCCCATCCACGCCAGCGCGCGTAAAACCCGCGGCTGAGGCCGGATCACCGCCGTGTCCACCATGGCGCAGACCTTTCTCTGCCGGGGAAGGCCAGCGGAAGCATCCCCGTTGTGTATCATTACATTCGCAAGTACGAATATTCGCTTGCCGGCAGTCGGCGGACCGATTAGGCTTGCTGTCAGTCGCGCTTCACGCCCTTTTGGCGTTAGCATAGCGGTCGTCAAAGCCCAAGACACGAACAATTGGGAGGGCTCCGAGGAAACGCATGGCCAAGAAGCTCGTGATCGTCATGGCCAACACCGACCCGCGAAACGGGGAGGAGCTTGGCGCGCCCATTTTCCAGGCCTCCGTGGCTGCGGCGATGGACTACGACGTCGAGGTGATCTGCACCGCAACAGCCGGCCGGTTGATGAAAAAGGGCGTCGCCGAAAAGCTTGTCGTGAAGCCCGGTAGCCCCAAGACTGTTTACGACTTCATCAAGGAGGCCCACGAGGCGGGGGTGAAGTTTTACTGCTGCTCGCCCAACCTCGACCTTTTCGATATGAGCAAAGATGACCTCATTCCGGAGTGCTCCGGAATTGTGGGTGGAGCGTATCTCATCGAGGAGGTCATGGAAGGCGATACGAAGGTATTGTCCTATTGAGAGAGGTGAACGGCCAATTCTCTTTTGACGTTCGGCTCCTTCGCTACTCTCTATTCGGTATTCGCTAGAGGCAATGACCGAAACAGCTGCAGCAACTCGCTTTCAGGATTACATCGGCGATCCGGTCTCGGAGAAGCCGCCTGTGCCGCGCGAGAAGCTGGAAGAGATCTTCAATGACCTCCAGTCGGATCTGAGGTTCGACCACGAGCTGAACGGCTGCCTTAATTGCGGCATCTGCACGGCAACCTGCCCAGCGGCGCACTATTACGATTTTTCGCCGCGCGAGATCGTCCAGCTTCTTTGGACGGAAAATCTCGAAGGCATCTACGATGCCATGCAGGAGAAAATATGGGCTTGTGCCCAGTGCTACACCTGCGCGGCCCGCTGTCCGTTCAAGAACTCGCCCGGCGGGCTCATCATGTTGATGCGCGAGGTAGCGATCAAGCATCAGATGCAGTCGGCCAAGGACGTGCTTCGTCCGTTCAGCCGTGTGATGCTGAAGCTCATCTCGACCGGCAACCAGCTGTCGCCGGACATGATCAATCCTCAGCATTTTCCAGACTGGGGCCCCAACATCTCGAAAATCGATGCGCCGCTGAAGGTGTTGCGCAAAGCCATTCCGATGGCGACGCTCAACACGACGGAGACGGCGTGGGAGGTCAACCTGAAGACCTCGATCGAGCTCTACACGATCTGGGAGATGACTGGCGTTCTCGATCAGCTCGAGGGCTTGGACGAAAACCTGTTCGACGTGATTACCGACTTTATGGATGAGAAGCGTGAGGACTGGGCCGACTTCCTGGAGGAGCAGGAGGAGGCCGAGGACGACTGATCGGAATCGTGTCCGCCCTAGGGGCCGACCGCGCAAATTGGAGGTCCGATATGTCTATGGATGGGACTGGCCGACCGACACAACCCGGCGAGCGTTTCACTGGCCACGGGCCGGAATGGCGGGATTCCAATCTAAGCCCGCGCGAGGCGGCTATTGCGACCGCCTGGGTCGAGCAGAAGATCGACAGGCGGTCCATGCTGACCAACAAGGATCGCGTCGAGGACGTTCGCGATGCAATGTGGCAGCTGGAGAAGGACGGCGAGATCGTTGTTCACCGCATCACGGACGCGCACGAGCCGATCACCGTCAAGACGCTCTACGGCTGGGAAAAGAAAATTCCAACAAACCGGCTTTGGCACCATAAGAGCTGCGGGCAATGCGGGAATATCCCGGGCTATCCCGTTTCATTGCTCTGGCTCCAGAACAAGCTCGGTATTTCTTATCTCGACGAAACGGATCAGACCTCCTGCACAGCCTGGAATTATCACGGGTCGGGCATCGGCAATATCGAGAGCCTGGCCGCGGTGTTCCTCCGCAATTTCCACCAGGCTTACGTTTCCGGTAAAGCGCAGGGCTTCGATCCCGGACATTATTATCCGTTGGTCCACTGCGGAACGAGCTTCGGCAACTACAAGGAGGTGCGTTCCTACCTCATCCATTCGGCAAAGCTGCGCGAGAGTGTGAAGAAAATTCTCGGCAAGCTCGGCCGGCTCGTGGATGGCAAGCTGCTGATCCCAGAGGAGATTGTGCATTACTCCGAGTGGTTGCACGTGATGCGTCATCGCATCGCCAATCTTCAGGAGATCGACGCAAGTCACATCCGCGCCACGATCCATCCGGCGTGCCACGTGTACAAGATGGTGCCCGAGGATGCGATCTATGACGACAGCGTGCTCGATGGGAATCGAGTCGCGGTTTCCACCGGAATCATGGAAGCGCTCGGGGTGCAGGTGATCGACTACAAGACGTGGTACGACTGCTGCGGCTTCGGCTTCCGCCACATTATTTCCGAGCGGGAATTCACGCGCTCATTCGCCATCGACCGCAAGATCCGGGTCGCAGTGGAGGAGGCCCGGGCCGACGTCATGATCGGCCATGACACTGGATGCATCACCACGCTCGACAAGAACCAGTGGATAGGTAAGGCCGAAGGCAAGCATTTCGAGCTGCCCGTATTGGCCGATTGCCAGTTCGCCGCGCTGGTCTGTGGCGCCGATCCCTACAAGATCGTGCAGACCCATTGGCATGCAAGCCCGACCGAAACCCTGATGGAGAAGCTCGGCATCGATTGGCGGGCGAAGAAGGCCGCGTTCGAGGCCTATTTGAAAGAGGTCGAGCAGGGCAAAGCCGACCAGCTCTACGATCCCCGGCTCCGGATCACCGGCGGCCCTGGCTTTCGTCCGATAAAACCGGCAGCACTTTCGGGTGGCAGTGTGGCGGCTGAGTGAGATGAGCCGATGAACCAACCTATTCTCATCGTCGGCGGAGGGCCTGCAGGGCTGGCGGCCGCCCATGCGCTCGCAAGCATCGGGCAGCCGAGCGTGTTGGTCGAAAAAACCCAAATACTGGGTGGTGCCCCGATCCATTCCGGATACGCGAAGCTCGTCCCATCAGGACAGTGGGCTAAGGACGCTATTGGCGGGATGGTCAATCGCGTGGTCGCCAATGAGCTGGTCGACAAGCGACTTGGCGTGACGGTCCAGAATTTCAGCGGAGAACCCGGTGCTTTCACCGCCGAGCTGTCCGACGGCTCGAAAGTTCAGGCCGGTGCGGCCATTCTGACGACGGGCTTCACCCATTTCGACAGCATCAACAAGCCGGAATGGGGCTTCGGCACGTACCCGGACGTCGTCACGACCACGCAGGTCGAGCAGATGATCTCGTCCGGCACCGGCGTACGCTGCCCCTCCGACGGACGCAAGCCGAAGCGTGTCGCCATCTTGCTCTGCGTTGGCAGCCGTGACCGCCAGATCGGCCGCGAATGGTGTTCAAAGATCTGCTGCACTGTCTCCGCCAACCTCGCAATGGAGATTCGCGAAGAGCTGCCGGACGCGCACGTTTACATCTACTACATGGATATTCGTACGTTCGGGCTCTACGAGACGGACTACTACTGGCGCAGCCAGGAGGAATTCAAAGTCAAGTACATCAAGGCTCGTATTGCCGAGGTGACCAGCGACGGCCGCCAGCTCATCGTCAAGGGCGAGGACACGCTGGTGAAGCGGCCGATCACCATTCCGTTCGATATGGTGGTGCACGCCATCGGCATGGACCCCAATGTCGACAATTTGACCATTTCGGCGGTCTTTGGCGTCGATCTGCACCGCCACGGATATATCGCTCGGCAGCATGCGTATGGTGTTGCAGGCGCGACGTCCCGGCCAGGAGTTTTCGTGGCCGGTGCCGCGGCGGGTCCAGAAACGATTGACGACTCCATTGCGCAGGCAAATGCAGCGGCATTGTCGGCGCTCGCTGCAGCACGCGGGGGCAGCGTCTTGCAAGCGGCAGAATAGGCGCATCGTGGCCAGCATCACGCCCATATCCGTCGCGGACCGCCCAGTTTTGCATCTTTCAGGGCCGAGGCTTCGCGCCGCGCTCGAGCGACTGGTTCGGGCATGTGAGGCCCTAGGCGGCATCGAACGGTTTGCGGCCGCACTGAAGCTCAAGGCGAACGCTTTTCAAGTGATGCTGGGCGATGGCCGTGTTGCACGTTTGGATCGCGGCGACTTCGAGGCGCTTTGCGATTTCATGGCAACGGTTCGACGCCGGATCGGCCCTGTGCTCGATGGTCTTGGGTGGCAAGCCGTAGGATCAGCTATCACCGAGCTTCTCGACGGCGCTCATGACACGACGACAGCAGACGCCAGGATTGCGCGGTTTTGCAGTGCGCTCGAAGCCCTCCCAACAAAGAGGGGAGGCGAAAAAAGAAATCTGCGCTTCGTCCGCGATCTTGCGGCGGAGCTCCTGCACAACTGCTACCCCGAGCACTACCCGCTCATGCATCGCTGGGTGTGGGATTACCGGACCAATACGGGTGTCCTGCGGGAAATCTGGTACGGCGATAACGTCAATCACATGCTGATCGATGTGCCGGACGGATATGAGACGTTTCTCATGCTGCGGGAGGAGCTTTCGCAGTTTCTGTCGGATAACGGTGTTTTTCGCGACATGCTCTGGTACGTCGACCTCCTAACCGCGCAGGTCTATGCTGATTACATCAACGAGCAGGGCGGCGCCTATCTGCGAACGGATTTTGCCAGCGAATGCGATCCGCTCGAGCATACGCGCCGTATTTTGGGCCTGGATGGACGACGGCGGAAAGGCCGCGTTGTTTCAGGAGAATTCGACGAGGCTGTAGAGACGCCGTTTCGCGAAATCGAGAAACTGCAATGACGATTTCACGATCTCCACGATTTTTCGTCTTTACGGTCCGACGCTGACGGCGGAGTTGGATAATGCCTATTCACGAAAAATCCCTTATCCGCCCGGAGAACCTGAAAACCCACGAGAATCTCGTCATCGATGGGGTGAACGTCTCGGGCCACTGGTCGACGTTCATCGAGCCGCGGGTCGTCACGGACTACAACGAAGACTTGGAAGCGGAAATTGCGGCGCTGCCCGGCGGCGAGAACATTCACCGCTGCTGGCAATGCGGATCGTGCACCAACGCATGCACTGTCAATGCGATCGAGCCGCGATTTAACCCGCGCTACTGGATTTATCTGATCCGGATGGGCATGGAATCCGAGCTGCTGCGGGACAAGGACATCATCTGGCAGTGTGTCTCTTGCCACAAATGCACCTATGCCTGTCCGCGAGACGTGGTGCCCGAAGGCGTGATGAAAGCGACGGCACACTGGCTGGAGCTGAAGGGTTACACGCCAAAATCGCCGTCGATGCATTTCGATGAAGAGTTCACCGCCCAGATCGTCAAACGCGGCCGCATCGAAGAAGGTGAGGTTCTGCAAGGGTTTTTCAAACGAACGAAGCAGCCTCTCCTGCAGGATTGGATCGTCGAAATCGGCTGGCGGATAGCAAAGAAGCTCCCAGCCTTTTGGGGAATCAGAATGGCTCTGGCTCAAGTGTTCCGTCCCAGGACACGTGGTTGGCGGAAGGCACAAGCGGCTATCGAGGAATACCTGCACGAGCAGGAGGTGAGTCGTCGCAAGGCATTGGCACAGAAAGAGCCTGCGGCTGCAAATGACAACAAGGATGCCCACAAGCTGGAAGCAGCGGAATGAGGAATTCCCTCACCGTAAGGCCAGAGGGATCAGGGAGCCACAATGGTTGATGTGACGGAAAAGGCCCGAAAGTATCGCAGCGTTGCCTACTACCCGGGCTGCGCTCTCGAGGGCACTGGGCACGCCTATAACGTGTCGACGAAGGCAATTGCGAAAGAGCTGAAGCTTGGCCTGAAAGAGGTGAAGAATTGGAACTGCTGTGGGGCGATGGAGGTCAAGAACATCGATCCCAAGCTGCAGACCTACTTGAGCTCGCGCGTACTCTCCATCGCTGCCATTGAAATGGGCCATGAGGTGGTGATGGCGCCTTGCAACGGCTGCTATCACAACCTCAAGAAAGCCGAGTACGACCTGGCGCACGATCCGGAATCGGTGGAGGTTACGGAGCGGCTGTCCAAGAAGGCTGGTCACGCCACCTATAAGGCGGGCCAAGTGGAGACCATTCACGCGTTGGATTGGCTCAAAGCAACAGTCGGCGAGGACGGCATCAAGGAGCGCACAAAAGGTAAGCTCGCCGGGTTAAAGGTCGCCAATTACTACGGCTGTATGTACGTCCGGCCTCGCCACATCTTCCCCGAGAAGGACAAAGGCCCTGGCTCCGAGTCGACCACAAAACCCCATTTCATGGACGATTTGCTTGCCGCCGCTGGCGCCGAGAACGTCGACTTTCCGCTGAAAACCGCCTGCTGCGGCGGCGCGCACACGCTTTCGGATAGTGATACGTCGACGAAGCTTGTGCTGAACATCCTACAGGCCGCCGAAGCCTCCGGGGCCGATGTCATCGCCACCGAATGCCCGACCTGTCATACAGGACTAGAAATGCATCAGGTGCGCGCAGAGAAGCGGTTCGGCAAGAAGACCAACGTCAAGATCATGTACTTCACCCAGCTCCTCGGGCTTGCGCTAGGCATAAGGCCGCGCAAGCTCGGCATCCAATCGAACATCTCCGACGGGATGGAGCTCGTCGTCGAGAAGCGGCTGACCTGAGTCTGATTATGCGCTCATTCGCCGAGATCGAGGCCGAGATCGACGGAATTGCCAATGCAGGGCTGACGCCGCAGGAGGCTGTGGCCCGGCTCGTCGCGATCGGCGAGGAGATCCTGGAGCATTGGATCATCGCACGTGGCGAAACGCCAACTCTGGAGCAGAAGGAAGGATTCCGCCTGCTGGCGCTGCATAGGCAGGGAGCCAAGGGCGACCCCTCGTTCAATGCCTGCCGCGAGACGGCCCGCGAGCTTGCCTATCACTATAACCTGATCACGCTTGAGCCCGACCATCCCGACACGCGCAAGCGGGTCATGCTCGCTGCAATGGTCGCTCGGCATCTCTGCCTGTTCATCTCCGGCAAGATGGAGGTCGCAGGCCTCGGCGAGTTCTGCTGCTCATCTCGGCCATTGCGAGCCGCCGGCGGTTGATCGGCCTTGCAGATTCGGCGCGAACGCGCCTGTAATGTCTCCGGCGAACTGCTCAGAGGACTTCCATGCCCGTTGTTAAAGGATGCAATCTGCCCGACGATCTTCTTTACGACGTGGACAACCACATCTGGTTCAAGGAAGAGGGCGACGGCAACGTGAGGCTCGGCATGACGACCGTCGCCACAGCTATGGCCGGCCAGCTCGTAGCCTTCACGCCGAAGCGGGTCGGGCGCAAGGTCGACGCGGGTAAGAGTTGCGCGACGGTCGAAAGCGGCAAGTGGGTGGGGCCTGCCAAGTCTGCAGCGGCTGGTGAGGTGGTGCAGGTGAACGATGATCTCATTGCCAACCCGCAGCTCGCCAACCAAGACCCTTACGACAAGGGGTGGTTCATCATCCTGAAGCCAGAAAACTGGGATGCGGTGAAAGCGACCCTCACACCTGGCACTCAGGTGGCGGCGAAATACGAGGCCAAGATGAATGCTGAGGGCTTCGGCGGGTGTGCGCCGTAACGTCGTCAGCCTAATGTCAGTTGCGATCAGCCCATGCGCCAGCAGTTTGCGTCCGACAACAACGCAGGGATCTGCCCGCAGGCGCTGGCTCGGGTCCTCGAAGCCAATGCAGTCGGGCACGCCACCGGCTACGGCGATGATGCTTGGACGCAGGAGGCGCGGGAGCGGATCGCAGCGCTGTTCGAGGCGGACTGCGACGTGTATTTCGTTTTCAACGGCACGGCCGCAAATGCTCTGGCGCTGGCCCAGCTCTGCCGGCCTTACAACGCCATCATCGCGCACTCGTTCTCGCACGTAGAGACGGACGAGGCTGGGGCCCCGGAATTCTTCACCGGCGGCGCCAAGCTGATGACGGCCGATACGCCTTTGGCGAAGCTGACGCCGGAGGCGGTGGAGGCGCTGGCAACGCGCTACTCCGGGCCTCATCACGTCAAGCCAGCCGTTCTGTCACTCACTCAGGCGACTGAGCTCGGAACCGTCTATAAGCCCGAAGAGCTGCGCGCGCTTACCGACGTCGCGAAGCGCCATGGTCTCAAGGTGCACATGGATGGCGCCCGCTTCGCCAATGCAGTTGCGCGGCTTGGGTGCGTGCCGGCAGACATCTCCTGGCGGGCCGGTGTCGATGTGCTGTGCTTCGGCGGGGTGAAGAACGGTCTCGCTGTCGGCGAGTGCATCGTGTTTTTCGACCGCGCGCTGTCGCACGATTTCCAGTGGCGCATCAAGCAAGCCGGGCAGCTCAATTCCAAGATGCGGCTTGTTTCAGCCGCTTGGCTGGGGCTGCTGGATGACGGCTTATGGCTCGAAAACGCCCGGCACGCGAACGCGATGGCGGATCGGCTCGCCGCCGGCCTCGAGGATATCGCTGGTGTCGCGCTGATCGCACCGGTCGAAGCCAATGCCGTTTTCGCGGAGATCCCGCCTCACCTGCAGCAAGTGCTCAGAGAGAAGGGCTGGCGATTTTATACCTTCCTGGGAGAGACGGGCTGCCGCCTCATGTGCGCTTGGGATACGGAGCCGGAAACGGTGGATCGGTTCCTGGCCGATCTTCGGGAGGCTGCGAACAGTTAGGCCCGCCGTATCAGGTGCTTCTTCAGACGCACCACCACGCGCCCATCGAGAATGACCAGCGCGAGGCCGATCACCAACGCCCCCACGATGTGCCGCGGTAGTAGCACCTCGTTCAGGAAGACGGTCCCGAATGCGATGGCGCTCACCGGTATGAGCAGTGCAACAAGCGTGGTGTTGATCGGGCCGGAGACGGCCATGATACGGAAATACACGATGTAGGCGAACGCGGTGGACAGGACCGCGAGCGCAACGACGGCAGCGGTCGCCGAGGCGCTGGGAGCGGGAAGCTGCCAGGGCTGATCGATGATCAGGGCCAGAGGCAACATGACGATCGTGGAACAGGTCAGCAGCGTCGCGGACGTCACCAGTGGTGGCGTATCCTTGAACCGACGCCCCCATTGAGCCGCCATCCCGTAGAATGCGGAGGCCCCCAACAAGAGCATCATTCCAAGAAGGCTCGAAGTGTTACCGATGAGCGCTTCCGGCCCGACCAGGATGGCGACCCCTAGAATCCCGACGAGCACGCCCGCGAGCCGATGCGCCGTCAGCTTCTCACCATCCGGAAACAGGCGCGCGAAGATAACCGCAAACAGCGGCGTCGTAGCGCCCAGAACGGACGCGAGGCCGCTCGCAATCTCTCTCTGGCCGCGGGCGATCATCAGGAATGGGAGGACGTTGTTCAGTAAAGACATCACCAGGAAAGGTGACCAAGCCCGAAGACTGGATGGAAGTCGGAGTCCGGAAGCATAAACGACCGGAATAAGGGTAAGGGCCGCCAGTCCCGCTCGCCAGAGCACCAGTGTCAGCGGCGGCAGCTCATGCACGGACATGCCATGGAACAGAAACGATCCTCCCCACAATAGTGAGAGGAGGATGAGCAGAAGCCATTGGGAAAGGGACATCAGATCCCGTCTGCGAGAAACAAACTTGTATGAGGGCCTGTCTTGCGACGGTTGAGCCCAAAGGGCAAGGCTTCGGGCAGGATCGAGCCCATCCCCAGCATCAGGTCACATCTGACCGCAGCGCATAAGAGGCGCCCGGCCAGCCGCCGATCTGCTGCGAGCCTCTCATTTCGCCTTAATTTGGTTCAATCCACGACCACACGTCACACAGCCCGTCCCTGGGCGCTAGAGTAGCACTGACACACGTTCGGCACTGGTTTCTGTTTGGGGGCGCGAGACGTCTTGGCTCAGTCCGGACCGGCACGGCAGCCGGTGATCGGGCGGGAAGCAGAGGTGGCATGAACGATACCGGCTCGAGACCTGATCCACAGCACCGCCCCGGAAGTGGTGAACGCGAGCTCCAGATCCCCTTCTGCGAGTTCGTGGCGCTCATGGCGTTGCTGATGGCGCTGACCGCGCTTTCCATCGACATCATGCTGCCGGCCTTGCCGCAGATCGGGGAGTTCTTCGCGCTTGCCGACGAGAACGATCGTCAGCTCGTCGTCACGAGCTACATGATCGGCCTTGCCGCGGGGCAGCTTGTCTTCGGCCCGCTGTCGGATCGCTTCGGACGCAAATCCATGTTGTTGGCGGGCCTTGCCATTTATGTTGCGGGCTCATTTGCAGCCGTTACCGTTGAGGACTTCACCTACCTGTTTCTCGCGCGGTCCGTTCAGGGGTTCGGAGCTGCGTCCGCGCGTGTCATCTCGATAGCTGTCATCCGTGATCTCTTCAGCGGATGGGAGATGGCTCGGGTGACCTCACTGGTCATGATCATCTTCATCACCGTGCCGGTGCTGGCGCCGAGCATGGGGCAGGGGCTGCTCTTCCTGGGTGACTGGAGCCTCATCTTCAACGCTTTGCTGGCAGTTGGGATTGCGGCTTCCATCTGGTCGGCCTACCGGCTGCCTGAAACGCATCGATCCGGGAGCCAGCGGACGCCGATCGGGTTGGCAACCGCGCTGGGATGGGTCTTCACGTCCCGGCAGACGCTCGGCTACTCGATCGCGACCGGGTTCGTGTTCGGCTGCTTGATGGCTTACATCAACAGCGCGCAACAGATTTTCGTCGAGGTTTATGGTCTCGGCGCAAGCTTTCCACTCGTCTTCGGGGCCGTCGCCGGTGTGCAGGCCATTGCCGCGTACACCAACGCGCAGCTCGTGCAGCGACACGGGATGCGCCGTGTCTCTCACACTGCTCTGGTGGCATTCTGCACGAGCGCACTGCTGCTCACCGCATGGTCGCCCTTCGAGCCGCCGCTCCTCGTCTTCGCCGTGCTTGCAGCAAGCCTGTTCTTTTCGTTTGGCCTCATCATGCCGAACTTCAACGCCATCGCGATGCAACCGATGGGTGCGGTGGCCGGTACGGCTTCCTCCTTCATCGGCTTCTACACGACTGGCGCGGGTGCGATCTTCGGCTGGGCCATTGGGGCCTGGTTCGACGGGACGATCCGGCCGCTTGCCATCGGCTTCGCGGTGCTCGGCCTGTCGGCGCTCGCCACAGTTGTCATGGTCGAAGGCCGAAAGGGTCTCTTCCGCGGCGAGTAGGCCCATCGTCACTGGAGGTGGGGCCAACTCTTCGCCGCGTTGGCTCAGCTCACGCCATCCGGGCCAGCCCCGCAGATGAGGGCACAGATGCTGGCGTCGGGTGGCAAGTCGAGCCGGCCGGAGCGAAGAGCTGCGATTGCGGCCGCGCCCGAGAGGTCCGCCGAAATGCCGGCCTCAAACCAAAGCCAGCGGGCGGCCTCGCGCATTTCATCGTCGCTCACCAGTATGACTTCGCTTACGTCGCGCTGGGCGATTGCCAGTATGCGCTCATCGGTGCGCCGGGCGGCCATCGTCGCCACCGAGGTCGTGATCTCCGGGAGCGTGACGACGCGACCGGCGGCGAGGCTAGCATGGAGCGTCGGCGCTCCCTCGGGCTCGATGCCGATGATGCGCACTGACGGCCGCAGTGTCTTAATAGCGGTGGCCACTCCTGCGATCAGCCCACCACCGCCGATCGCGATGAGGATAGCATCGAGATCCGGTAAATCGTCGAGGATGTCGAGACCTAGCGTGCCCTGGCCGGCTACGACGAGAGGGTCGGCATAGGGATGAATGTAAAGCGCGCCTGATCGCTGGGCGAAGTCCAACGCTGCCTCGTTCGCTTCGTCGAATACCTCTCCCCGGAACTCGATCCGCGCGCCCCAGGCCTTCAGCTTCTCCACCTTGGAGGGAGACACACTGGACGGCAGAAAGACCGTGGCAGGCACACCCACCACATGAGCAGTTCGGGCGACAGCCAGCCCGTGATTGCCGCCGGAGGCCGTAACCAAACCCGCCTGAATGCCATCGAGCGTGGCACCAAGCACCCGGTTCATGGCGCCGCGCGCTTTGAAGGAGCCCGTGACCTGCAGGCATTCGAGCTTCAGCGTCACCCGTTCCGAAGGCAGCGGCTGCTTGAGGCCTGAGAGCCGCAGGATGGGTGTGCGCCGAATGTGCGGCGCAATCCGGGCACGAGCCGTGCGGATGTCGTCAAGAGTGATCAATCTTAGCTCCTGTATCGGACCTACGTGATCCGATCATGGCTGCTGGCGCAAGCTCTTCCAGTCGCACCTTGTTTGCATCCACGAGCTCTTGATCGCGGGATGAAGCCAGTGAGGGGGCCTGGGAGTTGTTCGTACGCAACGGGGAGCCACTTGCGATCAGTTGGGAGCAAATTCGATGGACGACTTGAGAAACGACCTGACCCAACGGCTCGACGAGTTGGAAACGCACATCGGCGAGATGCGCAAGACCTTGGAGCATCACGGCATGATTAGCGACCAACTCCAGAGCGAGTGGGACGACATGCTGCGCCAACACGCGGAACTTCGTCGGCGGCTGCGGTCCGGCGAGGCGAAGGGCAGTGAGGCCGGCGCCACCTTGGGCCAGGATATCGACGTCCTTCGCCACGCCTTCTTCCGCTGGGCGGCGCGTGTGGATAAGCGCTTCAGCGCGGGACCGAATGACAGGTCATAGACGAGCCGATTGGCAGCCGAACTCGTCCGAGCCCGCGCCTTGGCTCTGGCGCTAAACGGCGCTCGACCGCCTTGTCAGTGGGGCGCGCCGGGGCCGATCACCTTGGGCGCGATGATCACTGATCAGCCAAAATCATCTGCATTCTTGAAGTCGAAATTTGACGTTTGCTGACAATCTGACGAGCTGCTCCAGTGCTGCGACCGAGGATCGCCCAAATTCACCGTTGTCGGAATGGTACTGATGTTTGCAATTCCAAAGCACTTCCTAAGTGAACTGGAAACGCTTGATGTGATAGCCCAGGTTCATCTGGGGGATTTGGCTTGAATAGCTGGGCGTTTTACGGGGGCATTCACGATATTGCCATTCCAGTGCCGGATTACGTCACTAGGAGCATGATGAGCCCTCTGCTCCCAGCGATCGAAGGAAGTATGTCGATGAGAAAAGCTTTTGTGGCAACACTGATGTGCGGTGTCATGGCCGTGCAGCCAGTATCAGCAACTGTGCTGACGCCGGCACCGGAAGCTGTCAGGCCGGCGACAAGTTCAATCGCCCCTGCGGTCAAGCTTTCGACTGATGCAGAGACCGCCAAGGTGATAGAGGTCGGAAGAAGACATTACCCTCGTTACAAGCGTTATCGCCGTAAGAGCCGTGGAGGTGCTTTCGGCGCCGGCTTGGCTGTCGGCATCATGACCGCTCTCATTGCAAAGGGCATCAGTGAGGCCCAGGCCCGTAATCGTTTCGACCGGTGCGCGAGGGACTTCCGGTCCTTCGACTACGAGACGGGGACGATCATCACCCGTTCGGGCCGTGAGGTCCTCTGCCCATATCTTCGCTGAACAAGCCGGTTGGGCGTTAAGCAGCCGCGGCGAAATCATCCGCCGCGGCTGCTTTTGTTGGTGATCTCCGCTCCGATCAGGGAGCCCAGCGCACGCTGCCGGCATCGGACACATCCAGCCCACCAAGCTCGGCTGCGCGCTGCGCGAAGCCAGGTGAGTTGAGCAGCTTCAGCAGCTTCTGCAGCGCTGGGCGGAAGGCATCGCGCTGGCGCATGAGAAGATCGAACCGCTCGATCTGGAGGGGCACGAAGTCGAGCCCGGCAGCGGTGGCAACAGACCGTGTTGCGACGCCGCAATCGCCATGGCCGGCCCGGATGGCCTGCGCGATGTCAGGCCCCGTCGGCGCTTCCATCGTAGCCGCAACATCCTGAAGCTCCGCGCCCTCGCGTCTGAGAAGAGCCAGCAGAAGCTGTTGGGCGCCCGCACCTGCAGGCCGCACGATGAGGCGTGCCTTTCTGTCGAGCACGTCCCGGATCGACTTCAGCCCCAGTGGATTTCCAGGTGCGACCAGCAACCCTTGCTCCCGCGTGGCAAAGCCGATCAGCACGGCATCGTAGAGCGTCGGCTCCCGAGACACGATTTCGATGTTTGCATCTTTTTCGGGATCGTCGAGATCGTGGAAATGGATCGCTGCAGCGATGACTTCCCCGCGCAGGAAGCGGCGATAACCAGCTTCGCTTCCCTCCGGCATGATGGCCAGCCCAGCGCGGCTTTCGCTTAGCGCCCATTGCAGGAGCGGGTCGTGGCTTCCGCCGACAATCGGCGGCGGATCGGCCGGAACTACGCCTTCCGGGCGCACCATCCCCGCAAGCAGCCAGCGGTCGAGGTCGGCCCGAGGGAACAGCCATTTGCCCGTCACCTTCGTGCACGGGATCTGTCGCTCCGCAATCAGTTCGTAAAGCTTCCGCTCTTTGAGTCGAAGATACTCGGCAGCTTCTGCCGTCGTCAGCAACTCTAAGCCTGCGTTCTTCTGCATCTTATTGCATCGATTCTAAAATTTGACATTTCGGGATCAAACACACTCAATGCCCTTGGTCAACGGGCATTGGGGAGAGGCGCGTTGGATACCTCCAGCGCTCTGGAGTTGATCTTGACAGGCGATGCGACGCTGTTCGCCATCGTCCGTTTGTCTCTGCTCGTCACTCTTTCGGCCACCTTCTTCGCAGCCCTCGTTGGGCTGCCGCTCGGTGCAATTGTAGCGCTCACCAACTTCCCGGGGCGGCACGCCATCATCGTCGTGCTCAATGGACTGATGGGCCTGCCCCCAGTCGTGGTGGGCCTGCTCGTTTTCCTTCTGCTCTCGCGGTCGGGGCCACTCGGACCCCTGGGGCTGCTTTTCACGCCTACGGCGATGGTAATCGCTCAGACGGTGCTCATCACACCCATCATCGCTGCCCTTAGCCGTCAGGTCATCGAGGATCTGTGGACCGAGTACCGGGAAGAGTTGACGGCCATGGAGGTCGGCCCGCTCGCGCGGGTGAAGACGCTGCTCTGGGATGCCCGCTTCTCCCTCGTGACGATATTGCTGGCGGGCTTCGGCCGCGCCGCAGCCGAGGTCGGTGCGGTGATGATCGTCGGCGGCAACATCGAGAGCTTCACGCGCGTGATGACGACCACGATCGCGCTCGAGACCTCCAAGGGCAACCTGCCCCTCGCCATCGGTCTCGGCATGGTGCTGATGACGCTGATCCTGGTCGTCAATGCGCTGGCCTGGGGCGTTCGACGCTGGTCGGAGGCCCATGCTGGATAGAACTCCACATAACGAAAGCACGACCGCCGGCGTGCTCGGAAGTGATCTGCCCATTCGCTTCGCGGGGGTCGATTACCGAGTCGCGGCCGTCTCGATCCTCTGCGGCATCAATCTCGAGATTTCGGCTGGTCCGCCAACGATACTGCTTGGGCCAAACGGCTCGGGTAAGACCACCTTGCTCAAGCTCGCCATGGGCCTCCTTTCGCCCACGGCCGGCTCCGTTACCTACAACGGCCGCGAAAAGCCGACGCCGGGCACGCGCGCGTTCGTCTTCCAGAAGCCGATGATGTTGCGCAGGACGGTGGCCGCAAACGTGGCTTATGCGCTCAAGGCTGCGGGCCGCCGCCCGGATCGGCTGGAGATCGCGAGGCTGCTCGCAGAAGTCGGCCTTGCCGGGATGGATGACCGCCCGGCCCGCAGGCTGTCCGGCGGCGAGCAACAGCGGCTCGCGCTCGCCCGCGCACTCGCTCGCGATCCCGAGGTGCTATTCCTCGACGAGCCGACCGCGAGTCTCGATCCCGCATCGACGAAAGCGGTCGAGGACATCGTCTCCCGTGTTGCGCAATCGGGCGTCAAAATCGTGATGACCACCCACGATCTCGGTCAAGCCCGGAGACTGGCATCAGAGGTGGTCTTCCTCGCAAAAGGCCGGCTCATCGAGCAAGCACCGGCCGAAATTTTCTTCACCAAACCTTCAACGGATGAGGCACGCCGGTTCGTGGCGGGCGACCTCGTCATCTAACTCAAGGGGGAGCACAAATGCGCACTCGGCTTCTGGCATTTGCCATTGCCGCATTGGCAGCCGCCGCTCTGACGACGGCGCCTGTAACGGCACAGGAGAAGTCAATTGTCGTCTCGTCGACGACATCGACACAGGATTCCGGCCTCTTCGGCTACATCCTGCCGATGTTCAAGGAAAAGACTGGCATCGACGTGAAGGTCGTCGCACAGGGTACAGGCCAGGCGCTCGACACGGGCCGCCGCGGGGATGCCGACGTGGTGTTTGTCCACGCCAAGGCGCAGGAAGAGAAGTTCGTCGCCGAAGGCCATGGCGTGAAGCGCTACGACGTGATGTACAACGACTTTGTGCTGATCGGCCCCAAGTCAGATCCGGCAAAGGTCAAGGGCGGCAAGGATATCTTGGCCGCGCTGAAAGCCATTCATGAGGCCGGCGCACCGTTCGTCTCACGCGGCGACAAGTCCGGCACGCACTCGGCTGAGCTGCGCCTTTGGAAGGAGGCCGGTCTCGACCCCGCTGGCAGCAAGCCGTCCTGGTATCGCGAAATCGGCCAGGGCATGGGCGCGGCACTCAACACCGCGAGTGCAATGGGTGCCTACGTGCTCGCCGACCGCGGCACCTGGATCTCCTTCAAGAACAAGGAGCAGTTGGAGATCGCGGTCGAGGGCGACCAGCGGTTGTTCAACCAGTACGGCATCATCCTCGTGAATCCAGAGAAGCACCCCCACGTGAAGAAGGAGTACGGGCAGCAGTTCATCGACTGGATCATCTCCGACGAGGGGCAAAAGGCCATCGCCGACTACAAGATCGAGGGGCAGCAGCTCTTCTTCCCGAACGCGAAGTCCGGCAGCTGATTACGAGGGCGCCGATTTGCACCCATGGTGCAAATCGGCGCCCTTTTTGTCGGAACGAAAGCGGTCAGCACGGGATACCGGCCGCGCGAGCTGCGCTGGCGGAGTGCTGGAACCGCTGCAGCGGGTGTCAGAGCGGTTTCGTCAGCAACACCCACTCTCGCCCAGGATTGACCCAACTCTCCTTGACCATCTTCCGCCGTGCGGTTTCGCGATAACCGCAGCGCTCGTAGAGACGTTGGGCACCGATATTGGCGTCGGAAACGATGACGCTCATCCCCTTCTTACCGAGTTTGCGGCCAGTTTCGTCGGCGAGGCGAAGCAACTGCGTGCCGAGGCCCTTGCCGCGATACTTTGGCAGAACGGCCAGAACATTCACGTACCAGGTCGATGGAGCCAGATTTTCCAGCTCCTGCAGGGGCACGAAAAGCATTGGCATATATTCGGGAATCGACTCGGGTTGGTCAGGTATCTCGTAGCCGATGAGGGAGCCGACACCTTTGCCATCCACTTCGATGATGGTGGCGTTGCGCCACGAAAAGCTGCCTTCATCCCGCTCCGCGCGCTCGCGGCCGATATCCCAAGACGACTTTCCGAGACTAGCAAGCTTGCCCCAGAGGTAAAGCGGCAGCCCTTCGCCCGCGTAATTGACGAGCTCGGCAAGGAGAGCAGCTTCGTCGCGCCGGGCAGGGCGGGTCGCGATTGATGGCGCTGAACTGCTGACGATCATTCGTGGTCTCCAGAAAGGGTCGCCCGGAACCCGGGGGTAGAGGGGGACTGGTGGGGACCGGGTCCCGGGCGAAGCTCACTCAGGCCGCCATGGCACTCCGGCAGGCCTTGCTGATGCACGCGATGTGGCGGTGATCCGTTCCACAGCAGCCGCCCAGTACGTTGATTTGCGGATGGAGTTGCAGCAGCTCGCGATATTGATCGCCGAGCTCAACTGGATTGCCCGCATCGAGATCCGGCGAATCGTTGAGCTCCTGGTGGCTGCGCTTCGACGCGTTGCAGCGGAGGCCTCGGACCCGCTTCGTCCAGCTCTCGCCAGCCGGCAGCGCGCTCATAAAGTGATTGGGGTGAGCGCAATTGATCATGTAATAGGCAGGGCCTGCAGCGGTGGCCTCATCCACCTCGGCGATCGCGTCCGCGAGGCTCTGGCCTGTCGGCAGACGGCCGTCTGTCTCCGTCGTGAACGAGATGGCGACGGGCATGCCCGCTTTCATCGCAGCGCGCGTAATGCCGATAGCCTCGTTGGCGTTCGTCATGGTGATGGCCGTCACCATGTCGGCCTTGGTCTCGGCAAAGGCGCTGATCTGGTGCGCGTGATAGCTCTCGGCCTCCTCGGCGGACATCACCTGCCCAGGATCGTAGCCATCACCCCGCGGTCCAACACAACCGCTCACAACCATGGGGAGCTGAGGAACACCGTGCTTCGCCTGCAGATCCCGCATGAGCGCGATGGCTTCCCGGCTCACTGCCGCGATGTCGTTGCGGGAGTAGCCGAGGAGCGCGCCCCAATCTGAGCTCGCGCGCCAGGTCGGGCTCTCGAAGATGAAGCCCGTTCCATCAGCGCGGGCGATGGCGACGTACTGCTCGAAATAGCGGACGAGGGCAGCGCGGCCCTCCTGCGTCTTCATTAGGTCGAAGGCGGCGAAATAGGGCAAGTCGATGCCTTCGTGGAAAATCAGCGTCGTCTCGATGCCGCCATCAGTAAGGAACAAGCCGCCGTCAAGCTGCGGCAGGCGATTGCTGGAGCTTTTCGACATGGGTTTTCCTGCTGTCTCATGATCAATTCAAACGATTTGGCGAGCGCCAAATTCGCGGACGGGCAAAAAGCAGATCCGCGGAGCCTTCGCTGTTTCGTAGGGAACAGGACCTTTCGTCGTTGCTGCCGCGTCTGCGAACAGCCGGAGCGATCGGCGAGTTTCTGCCGAGGCGAGAGGCCAGGGCCGGAAAGAGAAGCCATACGGGGGCTGGCTTCCGTGCAACTTCGCCGGAAGTTTACGAGCCGACGGGTTGCCGGATAGGTCATAGGGCGCTATGCATGCCCACGAAATTCAGAACCTCTTGTGAAGACGAGGGATTTGGCGAGAAGTCGGAGTTGGCTGGCCACCGACAAAGCGCGGCTGTGGCGACAAACTCCGGCCCAGGAACGTTGGGAGGATGGCGGGTACGCAAGTACGCGTCACAGCATGAGGCGTAATGGCCAGTAGTAGTGACACTCGCACCCAATCCAGACGCCCCTTCAGCGATTTTGTTCCTTACGGTGACACAGTAGAGAGCCGCACCGAGCGGCCGGGTTCGGCCAAGCCGTGACCGCAGAAGTCGTTGTTGATCCTGCGCCCCGCGCAGACGCGACGGAGGCTGCCGCGTCTTCTCCCTGGCTGCTGGAGGTTGATAATCTCCACGTCCACTTTGTGACGACAGCCGGTGTGGTCCGGGCAGTCGAAGGGCTGTCCTACAAGGTCAAGCCCGGTGAGGTGGTGGCGCTCGTCGGCGAGTCCGGCTGCGGAAAATCCGTGTCGGCGCTCACCGTCATGCGTTTGCTCGCCAAGCCGGCGGGTCGCGTCGTCGCCGGCCGGATCATGTTCCAGGGCCGCGATCTCCTGAAGCTCAGCGAAGAGGAGATGCGCGCCATTCGCGGCCGGGAGATCTCGATGATCTTCCAGGAGCCGATGACCTCGCTCAATCCGGTGCTCACCATCGGTTTCCAGATCATGGAGCCGTTGATGATTCACCTCGGCATGAGCGAGGAGCAGGCGCGCGCCCGCGCGGCCGAGCTGATGCGCCAGGTCGGTATTCCGGATGGCGAGCGGCGGCTCGACCAATACCCGCATCAGTTCTCAGGCGGCATGCGTCAGCGGGTGATGATTGCGATTGGGCTCGCCTGCAATCCGAAGCTCATCATCGCCGACGAGCCGACCACAGCGCTGGATGTGACGATCCAGGCCCAGATCCTACAGCTTATGAAGGATCTGTCTCGCGAGCTTGGCATCGCGATGGTCATCATCACGCACAACTTGGGCGTGGTGGCGCGTTACGCCGATCGCGTGAACGTCATGTACGCGGCGCGCATGGCGGAGCAGGGCACTGCCGACGACGTGTTTGCGCGTCCGCGCCATCCGTACACCTACGGACTCTTGCGCTCCGTGCCGCGGCTCGACAGACCGCGGGAAGCCAAGCTCGAGACGATCGAAGGGTTGCCGCCGAACCTGGTTTCTCCGCCGCCGGGGTGCCGCTTTGCTCCCCGCTGTGCAGCGGCAATCGAGTCGTGCAAGGCTGCTCTGCCACCACTCGTCGAGGTGGAGAACGGGCATCATTCGGCCTGCATCCGGGCCACCGAGCTCGCGGAAAAGGGTCCACAGGCCATCGGATTGTCGACGTTCGCCGGCCCGGCCAAGCTCGATGTGGCACGCCCCGACGGCCCGCCGCTGATCAAGCTGGAGCGTCTGACGAAGCACTTTGTCGTGTCCTCGGGCTCGAAGCTTTTCGGCGGGTCGTCGGCGATCGTGCGGGCGGTGAACGACGTCAGCTTCTCGATCGCGCCCGGACAGACGCTTGGCCTCGTCGGTGAATCCGGGTGCGGCAAGACCACGGTGGGCCGATTGGTCCTCAAGCTGGAGGAAGCGACTTCCGGCTCGATTATCTTCGAAGGCAAGGATTTGACCAAAGCCGGCCATGACGTGATGCGCGACGTGCGCCGGCGCATTCAGGTCATCTTCCAGGACCCGTATTCCTCACTCAACCCGCGTATGACCGTCGGCCAGATCATCTCGGAGCCGCTCTTGGTCTACCGCATGGTACCGAGCAAGAAGGCCGCGCGGGAGCGCGTGGAGGATCTGCTGACCCAGGTCGGCCTCTATCCGTACATGGCGGATCGCTACCCGCATGAGCTTTCAGGTGGACAGCGCCAGCGCGTCGGCATCGCGCGTGCCCTCGCGATGGAGCCGAAGTTCATCGTTTGCGACGAGCCCGTCTCGGCGCTCGATGTGTCGATCCAGGCGCAAGTCATCAACCTCCTCGAGGACCTGCAGGAGAAGTACGGCCTCACCTACCTGTTCATCGCCCACGATCTGGCTGTGGTTCGCCATATTTCTCACCGGATCGCCGTGATGTATCTCGGCCGCGTGATGGAGATCGCAGACCGGAATTCTCTCTACGAGAATCCTCTGCATCCCTACACGCAGGCGCTATTGGCGGCCGTGCCTGTTCCGGATCCGGCTGCCGAGCGGGCGCGCGACCATACGATCCTCTCAGGTGAGGTGCCGAGCCCCCTCAATCCACCCTCAGGGTGTGTGTTCCGTACACGTTGCCCCAGGGCGACGGAGGAATGTAAGGTCGTCGTGCCTGAGTTGCGTAAGTTCGGGGAGGACCACTACGCGGCCTGCATTCACATCTGATGGGGGAGCGCGTTCCTGTTTTCTATTTTGGCTGGGAGGACGTTAATGTCGAAGTTCGCAGTATCGGCGGCTCTCACGGCGGCGGTCGCACTCATGCCTGCCGTTGCAGATGCCCAAACCCCCAAGAGGGGCGGCGAGTTGCGCTTTGCTGTCAGCGCTGAGCCGCCTGACTACGACTGCCACGCGGCGACATCGTTTGCGTTCATTCATCCGGTGCGCCCCCATTACAACACGCTGCTCAAGTTCGACCCGGCCAACTATCCGAAGGTGGTCGGCGATCTAGCAGAGTCCTGGGAGCAGTCGGAGGATGGCCTAACCTACACGTTCAAGTTGAAGCAGAACGTGAAGTTTCACGATGGAACTCCGTTGACGTCGGAGGACGTCAAGGCCAGCTACGAGCGTATCCGCAATCCTCAGGGCGGGGCGCGCTCGATCCGCCAGGCGGTTTATGAGGACATCGACTCCATCGAGACACCTGATGAGCATACGGTCGTTTTCAAGCTGAAGAAGCCCAACGCATCGATGCTCACCAACTTCGCCTCGCCGTGGGATTGCATCTATAGCGCGGCGAAGTTGAAGGAGGATCCGAAGTTTCCAGAGCGCAACATTCTGGGCACCGGACCCTTCAAGTTCGTCGAGCATGCTGCCGGCTCGCACTGGGTCGGTGAGCGGTTCGAGGACTATCACGTCGAAGGGCGCCCCTACCTCGACAGCTACCGTGCGATCTTCATAACCAACACCGCAGCGCGCGTGAATGCGTTGCAGGCGGGCGAGGTCCTCTCAGAGTTCCGCGGCCATTCGCCGGCTGATCGCGACAAGCTCGTCAATGCCCTGGGCGACAAGGTCGAGGTGTTTGAGAGCCCGTGGATCTGCAGCCTCGTCGTGACCTTCAACACGGAGAAGAAGCCGTTCGATGACGCACGCGTGCGCCGGGCGCTATCTCTCGCCATCGACCGTTGGCAGGGAGCCGAGGCGCTGTCCAAGATTGCGCTCGTGCGGCACGTCGGTGGCGTGCTGAGACCGGGCTTCGAGCTTGCGGCGACCGACAAGGACCTGGAGCAGCTCCCGGGCTTTGGGCGTGACATCAACGCGGCTCGCGAGGAAGCCAAGAAACTCTTGGCGGAAGCGGGTGTGAAGGATCTAAGCTTCAAGTTGATGAACCGGAACGTGCCGATGCCGTACACGCCGGTTGGCGTCTATCTGATCGACCAGTGGCGGCAGATCGGCATCACCGTCGAGCACGACCAGCCCGAGACGGCTGCCTACATCTCGAACCTGCGCAGCGGCAACTTCGAAGCCGGGCTCGACTTCCATTGCGATGCTGTTGACGATCCCAACCTGCAGCTCGCGAAATACCTCTCGGCGGATCGGTCCCCGATCAACTACTCGCGGGCGAAGGACGCCAAGCTCGACGAGCTGTATGAAGCGCAGAAGGGTGAGCTCAACGTCGAGAAGCGCAAGCAGATCCTGCGCGAGTTCGAGCAACACGCTTTGACGGAGGCTTACAACATTCCGGTCGTCTGGTGGCACCGGATCATCGTGAACTGGAAGCAGATCAAGGGCTGGCACATGTCGCCGAGCCATTATCTGAACCAGGATCTCCAGGACGTGTGGCTCGACCAGTAACGAAGCCAAGCGGGGCGGCCGAATGCGGCCGTCCCGTAATCTCCCCAACCTGAGCTTGTAGAGAGGGAACCGGGCGGTCCCGCTATGCTGCGCTACACCATTAACCGACTGCTTCTGATGATACCGACGCTGTTTGGCGTGGCGGTTCTGGTGTTCGTGCTGTTGCGGCTGATGCCGGGAGATATTGTCGAGCTGCGCTACCTCATGGATGGCGGGCAGGTCAGCCCTGAGGTGCTGGCCCAAGAGCGTGCGCGCCTTGGTCTCGATAAGCCGCTTTGGGAGCAGTTCGTCGACTGGATAACGGGTATTCTCGTCGGCGATTTCGGTGTCTCGATGTGGACGGGGCGGCCGGTCTGGGACGAGATCTCGAGCCGTTTCCAGCTTTCGTTTCAGGTGGCGATCATGGCCACCATTCTCGCGACCATCATTGCCATTCCGCTCGGTACACTGGCCGCTCTGTTCAAGGACACCTGGATCGACCGCCTCATTCAGGTCTTCGCCATTGCAGGCCTTGCCGTGCCGTCCTTCTGGCTCGGCATGCTCATCATCCTGGGGCTGTTGCTCACGTTCAATTGGATCCCGCCGCTGACATTCAAGCCGTTTTACGAGGATCCGTGGCATAACCTTTCGCAGCTCATCTGGCCTGCCCTGGCGGTGGGCTATCGCTACTCCGCTGTCGCCACGCGCATGACGCGTTCGACCATCCTTGAGGTCCTACAGGAGGACTACATCCGAACCGCACGGGCCAAGGGTGTTTTCGAACGGCTGGTCGTTTCGCGCCATGCGATGCGAAACGCGATGTTGCCGGTGGTGACCGTCATCGGCCTCGAGTTCGCATTCCTTATCGGCGGCTTGGTCGTGACGGAGCAGGTGTTCAACCTGAACGGCATCGGCAAGCTGTTCGTGGAAACGGTGACGCGAGCCGATTACACCATGGTGCAGGCCTTGGTGATGCTCGTTGCCACCTTCTTCATCGTCATCAATTTCCTGGTGGATCTGCTCTACGCGGCGCTCGATCCGCGCATCCGGTATCGCTGACATGGCTGTCGCTGAAGAGACCCCGCGCATCACCTACAAGGTGCCGAAGAAGCGGCACCCCATCGTGCGGTTTGCCATCACCCAGCCGCTGGGGGCTGCGGGCTTGGTCTTCATTGTGGCTTTGTTCATTGCCGGCGTGTTCGCCGAGTATGTCGCCCCGTACGATCCGCTGGCGCTGGACTATGGCGCAATGCTGGCGCCGCCCTCCTGGGATCACTGGATGGGAACGGACGCCTTCGGGCGCGACGTGTTCTCCCGCATCATTTACGGTGCGCGGACAGCTCTTGCGGTCGGCTTCCTATCGTCACTGCTCGGGTCAGGCATCGGAGCCATCATTGGTGTCGTATCCGCCTACTTCGGCGGCCGGATCGACATGGCCATCCAGCGCTTCATGGACATTCTGCTGTCGTTCCCGATCATCGTGCTGGCGCTGGCCGTGGTGGCCGTTCTGGGCAAGTGGCCGGTCGCGGGACTGGACATCAATCTCATCATCGCCATTGCCATCCCGATGATCCCGAAGGTGGCCCGCGTCGTGCGCTCCGCAGCGCTCGCCATACGGGAGATGCCTTATGTCGACGCTGCACGCGCCGCCGGTTACAGCCACAGCCGGATCATATTCCGCCACATCGCACCGAACGTGGTGGCGCCGTTCCTCATCATGTTCACGGCGTTCATCGCCCAGGCGATCCTGCTCGAGGCATCGCTGTCGTTCCTGGGCCTGGGCGTCACGGAGCCGACAGCGGCCTGGGGCCTGATGCTCTCCGGCAGCTCGCAAGAGTTCTATCGGGAGGCTCCCTGGATGATTATTTTCCCGGGCCTCGCCATCAGCCTTGCTGTCTTCGCCTTCAACCTTTTTGGCGACTCTCTTCGCGACTGGCTCGACCCGAAAATCAAAATTTAACCGCTGCACATTCAGCCTGGAGCTGTGAGCCGCTCGGCTGCACTGCAGCAGCGGCCCGCGACACATTGGTCTGGCGCCTAGGCAAGCACCTTGCTCACGAATTGATCATTGCTGTAAGGAAGGCGAATCTTCCGGGTGCACCTGCTCGGAATTTCCAATCGGGGGTCTGCACGCAGCGATCACAGTGAGCCCGGGACGCGCCGGTAGCGTGGTCTTGGGAACCACTCTGTCGCCTATGAAATATTGTCGAGGTTGCGACGGTGTCTCCTTTGGACGAGAAGCTTGAGCCGATATTTGCAGAAGTGCTGCGGCGGAACGCTGGCGAAGTCGAATTTCACCAGGCCGTCAGAGAGGTCCTCGACAGCATAGGCCGGGTCATCGCCAAACATCCGGACTACGCCGATGAGGCGTTGATCGAGCGCATCTGCGAACCCGAGCGTCAGATCATCTTCCGCGTGCCCTGGATCGATGACAAAGGGCAGGTGCAGATCAACCGTGGCTTCCGCGTCTGCTTCAATTCCGCACTCGGCCCCTACAAGGGTGGGTTGCGGTTCCATCCCAGCGTCAACCTCGGGATAATGAAGTTTCTCGCCTTCGAGCAGACGTTCAAGAACGCGCTGACCGGCATGCCGATCGGCGGCGCCAAGGGCGGATCGGATTTCGATCCAAAGGGCCGCTCCGACATGGAGATCATGCGGTTCTGTCAGTCGTTCATGACTGAGCTCTACCGCCATCTCGGTGAGTACACGGACGTCCCTGCTGGCGACATCGGCGTGGGACAGCGCGAGATTGGCTACATGTTCGGCCAGTACAAGCGCATCACCAACCGCTACGAGTCCGGTGTTCTGACCGGCAAAGGCCTGACGTGGGGTGGTTCGCAGGTCCGAAAGGAGGCGACGGGCTATGGCGCGGTCTTTTTCGTCGAGCAGATGTTGAAGACGCGCGGACAGGGTTTCGAAGGAAAGAAGGTTGTCGTCTCAGGCTCGGGCAACGTCGCCATCTATACCATCGAGAAAGTTCAGCAACTCGGCGGGCGCGTGATTGCGTGCTCGGATTCCGACGGTTACGTCGTCGAGGAGAGCGGCATCGACCTGGAGCTGCTGAAGGAGATCAAGGAGGTCCGGCGCGAGCGCATCGCCACATATGCGAAGCTGCGGAAGGACACGACCGATTACGTGCCGAAGGGCAGCATCTGGGAGATCCCCTGCGACATCGCCATGCCATGCGCAACGCAGAACGAGCTCAATGGCGTGGATGCGCGCAGGCTTATCCAGAACGGTGTGATCGCCGTTGGCGAAGGGGCCAATATGCCCTGCACCCCCGATGCCGTACGCAACTTTCTGGAGGCCGATGTTCTGTTCGGCCCTGGCAAGGCGACCAATGCGGGTGGCGTGGCCACCAGTGCGCTCGAGATGCAGCAGAATGCTTCCCGGGATTCCTGGACCTTCGAGGAGACCGAGGAGCGCCTGGCAACCATCATGCGGCAGATCCACGACCGCTGCGCGGAGACGGCGGAGGATTACGGTATGCCGGGCAATTACGTCGCTGGGGCCAACATCGCGGGCTTCATCCGTGTCGCCGAAGCGATGCGGGCATTGGGCGTGGTCTAAAGCCGGCGCGAACGTAGCACGGCCGCGCCGGATCGCTCGTCTGCTGACACTGGCCGCTACCGCCGTTCTCGTGCTTCGCCCGTTGGGAGTGCGAAGTCAGAGCGCATCGGCCGCCATACCGTGATCTGACGCTCTTCACACAGGATCGCGGGCAGGCGATCGAGATAGGCTTTCCGGTAATCCCGCTGGAGTTGGACCTCGATGAGGTCCCGCTGGTCTGCCCAGGTCTCGTAGATCATGAAGCGGGTCGGATCGTCCGGGTCGCGATGCAGGGTGGCGTTGATGAACGTCGACTCGTGTCGCATGGCATCGAGCAGCGGGTGCAACAAACGCAGGAACTCATCTTCATACCCAGGCCGGACATGAACCACGACCGTGGCCGACACCGGCGAGCCTGTGGCGCCGTCACCTGCCTCCTCAGAGTAAGTGATTTGACGCACTCTGGTTTAGGACACGGGAAGTCTCCTTTGATCTGGAGTCGTCTCAAGCCTCGATCGCCCGCGAGCGCCGCAGCGCAATCATCTGCAGCTCCGCGAAGAAGCCCACCACGAGCGCCTGAGCAGCGATGAGGACATATCCCGCCAGCGTGGGTGCGACGTAGCCGGAAAGCAGCACCAGCAGGTTGGCAGCGACCCAGATCGCATTGCCCGCGATGATCGTGAGAACGGCGCCTGTGGGTGACGGCTCGCGAAAGGCGGTCCACGCCACCAGCGCGACGAACGGCACGAGGACAAGCCCCGCTCCGCGCAGCAGCGCCTCGGGAAGTCCGAGTGGCCCGGCGAGGAGGCCGGCGCTCGTGGCGAGCAGGAGGGCAGTCGCGCCGGTCGCGATGGCATCGAACAGCAACACTTGGCGAAGCGAGAGCGAGGTGATGGTGTGAAGCATGAAGCATCTCCTGGGTTTTAGGAGCCGGCTCGCGCCGGGTGCCAGGACGCTATGGAGCGGGCGGAAGCGCCGCAATTACCTCGGAGGTCATTGGATGCAGAGCGCCGCCGCTGTAATGCTTCGGCGATGACTGCCGCGACCTCGTCCTTCGGCCAGCACCTGCGCGAGTGGCGCCAGCGGCGCCGCATGAGCCAGCTCGATTTGGCTCTCGTGGCCGATGTTTCCGCGCGGCATCTGAGCTTCATCGAAACGGGCCGGGCGCGGCCCAGTCGCGAGATGGTGCTCCATCTTTGCGAGCGGCTCAGTGTGCCGCTGCGGGAGAGAAACGCCATATTGCTGTCGGCGGGATACGCGCCGGTCTTTCCGAGGCGGTCTCTCGACGATCCGGCTCTGACACAGGCGCGCAAGGCGGTGGAGCTGGTCCTCAAGGGCCACGAGCCCTTTCCGGCTCTCGCCGTCGACCGGCACTGGAACCTCGTCTCGGCGAATCACGCTGTATCCCACATGATGACAGGTGCTGCCGACGAGCTGCTGGCTCCACCCGTAAATGTGCTGCGCCTCAGCCTGCATCCGCGCGGGCTTGCACCGCGGATCGAGAATTACGCCGAGTGGAGGCACCACATTCTCGCGCGCCTGCGCCAGCAGATCGAGGCCAGCGCGGATCCCCAGCTGATGAATTTACTGCGCGAGCTATCGTCCTTTCCGGTGGCATCTACCCACCGCTCTACAACAGCTGACCTGCCCCAGGATGGTGTCGTGACGCCGCTCCGTTTCCGCAGCGATGCTGGTGTGCTCTCACTGATCAGCACGACGACGGTGTTCGGTACCCCGATCGATATAACCCTCGAGGAGCTCGCAATCGAAGCGTTCTTCCCCGCCGATGACGACACGGCCGAGAAACTGCGTGCTCTTGCCCACTTGTCTGGCAAGCGGCCAGTCGATCGTTTATCAGATCGGAAGCAGCAGTCGGCCTGACCAAGCTTGCCGGGAAGGAAATTTCATGAGTGCTGTCACTATCGTAGAAGTCGCGCCGCGAGACGGCTTCCAGTCGGTGCGCGAGCCGATTCCAACCGACACCAAGGTCCGTATTGTCGAGGCGCTGGCTGCAACGGGGTTGCAGCGTTTGGAGATCGGCTCGTTCGTCAGCCCGAAAGCAATTCCGCAGATGGCCGATACCGCAGAGGTGCTGAAACGGGCTCGGTTGCCCGATGGCCTGCGCGTGCACGTTCTCGTTCCCAATCGAAAAGGGCTGGAGCTTGCGAAGGCGGCGGGTGTGCGCGAGGTCGCCTGGGTGGTCTCGGTGAGCGAAAGCCACAATCAGTCGAACGTCCGGCGGTCCGTCGACCAGAGCTTCGCGGACTTCGAGCAAGCTTGGCAAGAGCTTGGCGAGGGGATGAGGCTACGCTTCGGGCTCGCCACTAGCTTCGATTGCCCGTTCGAAGGCCGGACACCGGAATCACGCGTGATCGCTTGCGTAGAGCGCGTGCTGAAGATCGTCCCGGAGCTCGAGATCTCCATTGCGGACACAACGGGACGCGCCGCACCGAACCACGTCCGCGGGCTTTTCACGACGCTGGTCCGCGATTACGCGAGCGACAAAGTCGAGTTCTCGTTTCACGGGCACGACACCTATAATCTTGGTATCGCCAATGCCATCGCAGCGTACGAAGCTGGGGTGCGCATCATCGATGGCGCGGCTGCTGGCCTCGGCGGATGTCCCTTCGCACCGGGTGCTTCAGGCAATACGGCCACGGAAGACCTGGTGTTCGCCTTCGAGCACATGGGCATCTCCACGGGAGTCGATTTCGCCAAGCTGCTCGAGGCGGCGGACCTGACGCAATCAGTCGCGCCGCAACAGGCCGGAGGCCGGCTGCGCACCGTCACACGGAAACGCGCGCTGGCGGGCTTCGGAGAGAATACGCGCGGCATGGCGGCCTAAAGGCGCGAAAGAGGGGAGCGAACATCATCATGCACCTCGCCGGCAGCACGTACGAGGAGGTCTATAACACCTTCCGGTGGGAGATCCCGTCCCGTTTCAACATTGCCGAGGCGGTCTGCAGCCGGCATGCCAGGACGGCTCCGGACGCGCCTGCGCTGATCTATGAGCAGGCCGATGGCAATGTCCGGATCTGGAGCTTTCGCGAGGTCGAAGAAACCGCGAGCCGTTTTGCCAATGCGCTCGATCATCTCGGCGTGAAGCGTGGCACCATCGTCGGCATCCATTTGCCTCAGTGCCCGGAGAGCCTCATCTCCCACGTCGCAGTACAGAAGCTCGGCGGGATCGTGCTGCCGCTCTTCAATCTGTTTGGACCCGACGCCATCGAATATCGGCTGCGGGACAGCGGCGCCCTCGTGATCATCACCACGACAGGGGGATGGGAGCGGGTTGGCAGCGCGATCAAGGGTGTCGAGACGCTGTCGCACGTCGTGTGCACCGACGGGAAGAGCTCCGGCGAGTATCTCGGATTCTGGGACTTGGTCGAGCGCGGCTCACCCGATCGGGCCAATGCGGATACCGGCCCGGATGATCCTGCCATCCTGATGTACACCTCGGGAACGACAGGAAACCCCAAGGGCGTGCTCCATGCGGGACGCGTGCTGCTAGGGCACCTGCCCGGCGTATCGCTGCCTCAGGACATGTTTCCTCAGCCTGGGGACCGCTTCTGGACACCAGCTGACTGGGCCTGGGCCGGCGGGCTTCTCGATGTCCTGCTGCCTTCGCTCTATCACGGGGTGCCGGTGGTCGGTGCAGCGCGGGCCAAGTTCGACCCCGAATGGGCGTTTGCATTCCTCGCCAAGCACGGCGTGCGGAACGTCTTCATGCCACCGACAGCTCTGCGCTTGATGCGTCAGGTGCCAGACCCTAGGTCCCGTTTTGCCTACGATGTGCGATCCATCGGCACGGGCGGTGAGAAGCTGGGCGAGGACATGATCGCTTGGGGTCAGGAGACCTTCGGCCTGACGCTCAACGAGTTCTTCGGTCAGACCGAGGTCAATCTCGTGGTCGGGAACTCGGGGAAATTGTTCCCGGTGCGCGCCGGCTCGATGGGTCGGGCCATCCCCGGCCATGTGGTTGAGATCGTTAACGATGAAGGCACTGTTTTGCCACCGGGTGAAACCGGCATCGTCGCAGTACGGAGACCCGATCCCGTGATGTTCCTGGAGTACTGGCGCCGGCCGGAGGCAACTCGAGAGAAATTCCGTGGCGACTGGTGCCTGCTTGGTGACGTCGCGGTGAAGGACGAGGACGGCTACTTCTGGTTCCACGGGCGCGATGACGACATCATCAGCTCCGCAGGCTACCGTATCGGTCCGGGTGAGGTGGAGGAGTGCTTGCAGAAGCACCCTGCCGTGGCGTTGGCCGGGGTCATAGGCTCGCCCGATCCGATCCGTGGTGAGATCGTCGTCGCTTTCATCGTTCCGGCTCCAGGCGTGCAGCCGTCGGAAGAGCTGGCCAACGAAATTCAGACGTTCGTCCGTGAGCGCCTCGCTGCGCACGAGTACCCGCGCCGAATCCGCTTTATCGACGAGATGCCAATGACCATCACGGGTAAGATCCGACGCGTTGATCTGCGCGCTATGGATCGGGCCGCTCAATCCTCGTGATTGCGGCGCGGCTGCCGTATCTGTGGCTCCGCTGATGTGCGGGGCGATGGGCCTTCCAAGTCCCAACGACAATGGAGCCGCTGCGGGGATGGGGAGCGGGACCAGGCGCGGCGAGCTCGTGTTCGCAATATCTGCCGATTACGAGCAACGCACCGGCGGGTGGGTTTACGACACGCGACTGATCAAGGAGCTTGCCGCACTGGGCTGGCATGTGCGCGAGCTTGTTCTCCCCGCCGGCTTTCCGCATCCGGATGAAGCAGCCCGCGCGCAGTCGGCGGAGGCGTTCGCGAGGCTGGCGGACGGTACCCTCGTCATTACCGATCAACTCTGCCTCGGCGTGCTCCCGGAGGTGGCGCAACGAGAGGCGCAGCGGTTGCGGCTGGTGATGATCGTGCACCATCCGCTGATGCTCGAGCAGTACGATGCAGAGGCGGACAATGCATTCGGCCGCTCTGAACGCGAAGCGCTTCGCCACGTAAGGCTGGCGATTGTGACTTCCGGAACGACCGCAGAATTTCTTCGCGACAAATTCGAAGTCGAGCCGAGCCGGATCGTGATCGCCCCTCCAGGGACGGACAGTCGTCCGGTGTCTGAAGGTTCCCGAGGCAGCGAACTAGCGCTTCTGTCGGTCGGTGCGGTCGTTCCGCGTAAGGACCATGGTGTTCTGATCGACGCTCTGAGCTCACTTCGAGACGAGCCGTGGCGGCTGACGATCGTCGGCAACATCAAGCGGGCACCGGATCACATCTCAGCCTTGCGGGCTCGCATCGCGGCAGCGGGACTTCAGGACCGGGTGCATCTGGTAGGTGAGCTCGACGACGTAGCGCTCGAGGAGGTTTGGGGCCGGACCGACATCTACGTTGCCTCGTCTCGTCACGAAGGTTTCGGAATGGCCATTGCGGAAGCCATTTCGCGAGGCCTTCCGGTGGTAACGAGGGCCGCAGGCGCGGTCTCGGAGTGGCTGAGCCGGAGCGCGGCGATGATCGTGCCAACCGGTGATACCGCCGCGCTCGCCGCCGCATTGGCCCGTGTTCTACGTCAGCCGGAAACCCGTGCAGCCTTGATGCGTGGGGCTCGGGAGCAACGGTTGCAGCTCACGCGCTGGCACGAAACTGCGACACGCGTCGATGCCGCCCTTCTTCACATCATGGGCAGCACCGGCCGCGTGCCTCCGCCACCTTTGTCAAGCGACGGAGGTTAATGACCTCAATTGAGCTGAGCTAGTGCTCACTTGGCTGCTCGACACTCCGCTAACGGGCTTATGACTGCACCGCCGTCTTCATGACGAACGGATTGCCCGTGTTGGATGCCGTCGAGACCCAGACGCTCTTTGTTTCCAGATACTCGTCTATGCCGGTCAGTCCGTTCTCTCGCCCGACGCCTGAGCTCTTGAACCCGCCAAACGGCATTGTGAAGCTCATCGCACGATAAGTATTGACCCAGATCGTGCCGGCACGGATCCGCCGCGGCATGATCGTCGCCCGTTTGACGGACTGCGTCCAAACGCCGGCGGCAAGTCCATAGATAACATCGTTGGCGATGCGGATGGCGTCCTCATCATCCTTGAACTTGATGACGGAGAGGACGGGGCCGAAGACCTCCTCCTGCGCAATCCGCATCTTGTTATCAACGTCGGTGAAGATCGTCGGCTGAACGAAGTACTTACCGCCACCCATCTCAGGTCCTGCTGGGCCGCCACCCAGCACGCAGTTGGCGCCTTCGTTCTTGGCAATATCGATATAGTTGAGCACCTTCTGGTATTGCGGCGGCGTCGTGACAGGGCCAACCTGGGTCTCGTAGCTCATCGGATTGCCGAGCTTTGCGGTCTTGGCGACCGAAACGAGCTTCTCCACGAACTCATCGTGGATGCTCTCCTGGACCAGGAGGCGGGAGCCCGCGACGCACGTTTGACCCGTCGCCGCGAAGATGCCCGAGATGGCACCGTTGACGGCCTCGTCGATGATGCAGTCATCGAAGACGATGTTGGGCGATTTGCCGCCGAGCTCCAGCGAGACCTTCTTGAAGCTCGCCGCCGCCAGTGAAGCCACGCGCGAGCCAGTTGCGCTGCCACCAGTGAAGGCGACCTTCGCCACTTTAGGATGGGTGACGAGGGCTTCGCCCGTCGTGGCGCCATAGCCTGTCACGACATTGACCACACCCGGCGGCACGCCGGCCTCCTCGATCACGAGCTTCATGAACTCGAGCAGCGAGGCGGACGTGTACTCCGACGGCTTGATGACAACGGTGCAGCCCGCGGCCAGCGCTGGTGCAAGTTTGAAGCCGACAAGGAGAAGCGGCGAGTTCCATGGGATGATCATGGCACAGACGCCGACCGGCTCGCGCAGCGTGTAGGTGAAGTGGTCCGGCTTATCGACCGGCACCACCATGCCGGTGATCTTATCGGCTAGGCCGCCGTAGTAATAGTACCACTCCGGCAAGTACTTGAGCTGCGCCGCCATCTCCGAGATGAGCTTGCCGTTGTCCTTAACCTCGATCTGCGCGAGGTACTCGCCGTGTTTTTCAATCAGACCGGCAATCTTGCGCAGCAGGCGGCCTCGCTCTGTTTGCGTCATCCTGGGCCACGGGCCGCTCTCGAACGCGCGGCTGGCGGCCTCACAGGCGCGGTCGACGTCGACAGCATCGCACTCGGGGATCAGCGCCCAAGGCTCGCCGGTGTACGGATCGATCGTTTCGAACGTCTTGCCCGATGCGGCATCGCACCACTTACCATCGATATAGACTTGGTACTGCTTGAGCTTGGTCGGGACGTCTTGCACGGGATTGGCTCCAAAAATGGCGCGCCTGTGCTCTCGAAATTTCGGCTCGAGCTGGTGCGCAGTGGCACTTCGCAACCCACGATAGGAGGGCGATGATCATTGTCAATACGATGTGCCTTCGTGGGGCGCAGCGCCAATTTGCCGACCCGTCTTTGCAGGTTGGCAACTTCTTGGCTTGATGGCTTGACAATAAATGCAGCTTGCACGGACCGGGCCGGTTGCTTGTGAAGAATATGTCAAAGTGTACATCGACTGTGACTGAGTCGATCTAATACCCAAGATCGAAATATCCTTGCTCGTAGCGCTCTACAGCGTCGCGCTTTCAGCAGCTAACTTCCATTGAATAAATCTGTTGACTATAGTTCCGCCGGGCGAACGGTGGCGACTACAGCGCGGCCAACGTGATCGTGACTGGCGTGACTTAGCGAGCAGGTGAACAATCGAGGAAAATCACTCGCCTGTCACGGGGGACGAGGGAGACAAGAGCGGCATGAGATGCAATCCCTTGCGCTGGCTTCTGGGGGGCATTCTGATCATTGGCCTGCTCGGAATCATGAATCTTCAGGGCGTGCTCGCCCGCATTGAAGCGGAGCTGCTGCAGCAGACCCGGCAAGCCCTCGACGAGGCCGGGCTCAGCTGGGCCGAGGTCGGCTTCTCTGGCCGGGATGGCCTGATCAGTGGCAGCGCGCCTGACGAGCAAGAGCTGCGGAAGGCATATGAGATCACGAGCGCCATCTGGGGCGTACGCGAGGTCAGCAATCGCGCCGGGCTTGTCGAGGAGCAGAAGGATTACGTTTGGCGCGCCACGCTGCGAGAGGGCCGGCTGAAGCTGACGGGCTATGTACCGAACGAGGCAACTCGGCGGGCTATCATCGGCACGGCGAAGGCCTCTTTTCCCGACCTCGAGATTCAGGATCGGATGCAATTGGCGCGGGGCGCTCCGAACACGGAGGTTTGGCTTGGCGGCGTAAGCTTTGGACTGAAGCAACTTTCTCGCTTGAAGCCCGACGCGGCCGTCGAGCTGAGCAAGGAAGGGCTGACGGTCGTCGGCGAGGCTCAGGACCAAGATGCTTATCGTGCGCTGAAATCTTCGTTGGCCAATGGCCTCCCCCAGGGCGTAGCGCTGAAAGAGGACCGAGTCATTGCACCCGCTGTTAAACCTTACGTCTGGGGCGCTCGGCTTTCTTCAAACCAGCTTCAGCTCGGCGGATATGTTCCGAATGAGCAGGCGCGCGAACAAATCCTCTCCGCAGCACAAAACGCCTTCCCGCAGCAAGTTATCGTCGACCGCATGCGGATCGCCTCGGGTGAACCCGAGGACCTCGTCGCAGCGGCCGTAGGTGCGCTTGGAAAGCTCGCTTTGCTCGAGGAGGGAAAGGTCGAGATCAAAGCGAGCCAACTTAGTATTTCGGGGCTGGCGACCAAGGAGGAGACGGCCAAACAGCTGCGCGAAAGCCTGAGGGACGGCATTCCCAAGTCGATCAAAGTTGACGCCGAGATCGACTTCAAGGAGCCGACAATTCCTACGATCAGCCCGTATACCGTCGGCGTGGTGATCGAGGAGTCGTCGCTGCGGCTGTCCGGTTACGTACCTAACGAGGACGCACGCAAGGCTTTGATGGAGGCGGCGCAATCTCGCTTTCAGAGCCTGACGGTTGTCGACGAGCTCCAGCTTGGTGCGGGTGCTCCCGACGGCTTGCTAACCTGTGTCGAGGCCGGACTGTCGGCACTCGCGACACTGGACAATGGCCGCCTCGAGATGTCAGATGCCCAATTGAGGTTGGCAGCGGTCACGGATGACGAGGAGAAGGCCGAGGCAGTTCGGAACGAGCTGCGAGCGTCCGTCAATCGCGCTTGTGAGCTTGATCTCAAGCTCGACGTGGACATTCCACCCGAGCCGGATCTGAGCTGGCGCGCGGTGGCCGGAGATGGTCAGCTGGTGCTCGAGGGTCAGGTTCCCGACGAGGCCACGAAGGCTGAGCTGTCCCGTATGGCCGGTGAGTTGTTTCCTGGGGCGCAGCTGATGGATGGCACACAGATCGCCGAGACCCAATCCAAGAAGTGGGTCAAGGTTAGTGGGACGGCCCTCGCAATCCTTTCACGACTTCGCAGCGGCGAGGCGCGTCTCGAAGGCCAGAACCTGATTGTGACAGGCCAAGCGCCCGATACCGCGGTCGCAGCGTTCGTCGAGCAGCAGCTCCGCAATCTTCCGAAAGGTTACACGGGCACCGATACGGTGGAGGTCCGCTCGGATGCAATGATCTGGGCGGAGCAGGAGGCGCAGCGCAAGGCGGAGGCCGAGGCGGCCCGGCGCGCGGCTGAAGAGGAGCGGTTGAGAGCCGAGGAAGAAGCGCGCAAGGCGGAGGAGGAAGCTCAGCGTCGCGAGCAGGAGGCCCAAAGCCAGACTGAGGCAGAACGGGAGCAGTTCGCCGCTAGCACGACAGAGCAAGAGCAACTGACGCTGGAAGCGGCCCAGGCACGCCTTAACGGCAGTGACACTGCGGAGGAGCAACCGGCTGAAGCTTCCGAGCAAGCCCGGATTCAGGGAGAAGACGACGGCTCGGCTCCTTCGACGGCACAGGAGCCTGCGGTCGCCCTCCACGGGCCAGAGATGGCTGGCCCGTCACAGCAGCACGCCGCGTTGACGACGGAGGCGGACGAGCGCTGCGATCGAGCGATTGCTGGGGCAACTTTGCATGGCACGGTGAATTTCGACCGGGGCAGCGCGAAGCTGCGCGAGGATGGAAAGACTGTGCTCGAGAAGCTCGCCCAGGTGGTCATCGCATGCCCGCACGTGCGGCTTGAGATCGAAGGCCACGCCGATGCGGAGGGCTCGCCCGATGGCAATCAGAAGCTTTCAGAGCGGCGAGCGAAAACGGCCGTCGACTTCCTGTCCGACCGCGGCATTCCCGTCGAAAGGATCAAGGCGATGGGTTATGGCGCAACCCGCCCAGTCGCGCCCAACGACACACCAGAGAGCCGCGCCCTGAACCGGCGAGTAGAAATCATTATCAAGGATCACTGAAAACCGCACGAAGGGGGCGAGTGGCCATGGACTTCCTGCTGGCAAAGCTGATCTGGTACGTGCTGCTGGCGTTCGCCATCGGACTGTTCGTGGGCTGGGTGTCCTGCTACCGAGTCGGGAATCGCTAGGCCGGCGTAAGGAACGGGAAGGCGAGCCGCGCCGAAGGGGGGACCACAGATGACAACTCTGCTCTGGCAGACCGCCCTGCTCCTGCTCGGGGCCTATTTTCTGGGGGCATTTTCGGGTTGCCTGATCCGCAGGACTTTCTTCGCGCCTGCCCCCGCACGGCCGGTAGAAAGGCAGCCCACCCCGGGAGCCGCTGCACCGCCGCGCCGACTCGAGGATCCCGCACCCGTTGCGGCAGCGGCAGGCGGGCTGGCTGCCGGTGGCGAGTTTGCAGAGGCGCCAGCCTCAGCGTATCTCGAGCGTCCACCTGAGAGCGAAACTGATGCGGACGGGAGTAGCGATCAAGCGATCGCATACGCAAGCCCGACTCAGCCGGCGGGCGACGAGCCCGTTCCGTCGACGAATGAGACACCTGTTTCACCCGGATCCGCCGAGCCCCGTGTCGAGCGCACTCCCCCATCTAATGAAGGGGAAGCTTCGCCGCCCGAGCGCCGAGTGCGATCCATCGGTACGTCGGCCGCCGCCGCTGCCGCCCTTGCGGCGGCAACGGCCCGCCAACAGGCGGCCGCGCGGACTGCAGCTGAGCGCGCTGAACGGGATGAGCAACCGCCGTTGCCGGCTGCAGCTGGCAGCTCCGGGCAGTCGAGCACATGGGCGCCGCGTGTGGATGTGCCCGCCGCAACACCGGCCCAGAGCACGGCTGAGCCGCAGCCTTCCGCTCCGGCGTCCGACGATCTCACCCGTATCCGCGGCATCGATCCTGATCTACATCAGCGGCTCATCGAGCTCGGCGTCCGCCGTTATGCTGAGATCGCGGAGTGGAGGAAGGACGATGTACGGCGCATCAGCCAGGCACTCGGCTTCCGTGGCCGGATCGAGCAGGAGAACTGGATCGAACAGGCTCAGATCCTGATGAACGGAGGCGAGACGGCATACTCACGCAGCCGTCAGACGCTTGCGAAACCCAGCCCCGACGAAGGTGAGCAACGACCGATCACCAGTGCCGCCGCCTCAAGGCCGACAGCGAAGGGGCCGCCAGCGGCAGTCGCCAGTACCCCCGCTTCCGGTACCGGGCCACGGACTCCCATCCTGGGCCTCGGCCGCGACAACCTTCAGCGCATCAGTCGCATCACCCCGGAGATTGAACGTCTGCTGAACGCGCAAGGAGTCAGCCGCTACGATCAGATCGCGCATTGGACGACGGCGGACGTGGCGCGTATCGATCAACTGCTCGGAGCCGACGGACGCATCTCGCGGGAGAACTGGATCGAGCAGGCGCAAATCCTCGCGCGTGGCGGGGAGACCGCCTACTCGCGTGAATTTGATCGCCAGCGCGCGAACATCAATCCGCCGCGGCCGACACAGCTCGCCGAAGCCATTCGCGCGGCACAGGCCGAGAAAGCCGGTGAGCCGCCTCGCGCACCGGAGCGCGAACCCTCGAAAAATGTCGATTTGAATAAGCTGCGATCTGTGCGCTCCGAACTTTTCCGGACAGAGGAGCGAGAGGCGTCAAGACCCATTGGTCCTGGATCGCTAGGTGCTGTGAGAACCGACGATCTGAAGCGGATTCGCGGCATCGGGGTTCTGATCGAGAAGCGCCTCAACAGCATGGGATATCGGACCTACGAGCAAATTGCGAACTGGACGGCCGCCGATGTGGAGCGGATCAGCCGCGCGCTCGACATCCCTGGGCGGATCGAGCAGGAGAATTGGATCGAGCAGGCGCGCATTCTGGCTTCCGGCAAGCAGACAGAATTCGCACGGCGGTTGGACCGGGGATGAGCGCCTGCGAGCCAAGTAACAGACTGTCGGCAACTGAAAATTGCTCGCGTGCTCGAGACCTGCGTCACCCGCCCGTTACGGGGAAAGTTTGTTCGACGAGTCATTGTCGATGAGGACTTGCGAAACCGTTTCGTCTGTGATGAACACAACCCGAAAAGCTGCGTCGAACGGGCGGAGGCAACTTTGGGCACGAATGGCATTCTGAGAGCAGCGGTTCTTCTGGCTGCCGTTGCTGGATTGGCGGGGTGCGCCAGCAATGCCGACCCATACGGCGACCCTGGGGCACGGCCAATGCCGCCTGGCTACAGCTGTCAGTCCGTCCGCGCGGAGCTAAATCGGCTCGATGCGAAAGGAATTCGCCCGAAGGTGGAAGCCGCGAGCAGCGGCAGGAAGTTGTCGGCGCAGGCACAGGCCGAGGTCGATCGCTACAATTATCTGCTCAATGTCTATCTCGGCGCTCGCTGCCACGTGTGACGCGGCCGCTGATCGCCCTGGAACTGGACCACTCGTTCCGCTTTGATTGGAAAGCTCCGGGCCCGAGCGCGGAGCTTTCATTTTGGATGCACGAATAAGGGACACCATGCCGAGCAAATCCTACGATGTCGTCGTGATCGGTGCCGGGCCCGGGGGCTACGTAGCGGCCATCCGCGCCGCGCAGCTCGGTTTCAAGACGGCAGTGGTGGAGCGGGAGCACCTGGGAGGCATCTGCCTCAACTGGGGGTGCATCCCGACCAAGGCGCTTCTGCGTTCGGCAGACGTCTTCCGCAATGCGGCGCACGCCAAGAGCTACGGCCTGAGTATCGAAGGGAAGCTGGAATTCGACGCTGCTGCCATTGCGGAGCGGTCGCGTCGGGTCGCTAGACAGCTCAACACCGGTGTCGGCTTCCTCATGCGCAAGAACAAGATCGACGTGATCTGGGGCGAGGCGACGATAACCAAGCCCGGCGAGATTGTGGTCTCGGAACCAAAGAAGAAGCCGATGGAGCCCACCATTCCACCGCCGAAGGGGGTGCTGGGGCCGGACACTTACAACGCGAAGCACACGATCATTGCCACCGGCGCACGGCCGCGCGTGCTGCCTGGCATCGAGCCCGACGGCAAGCTGATCTGGACCTACTTCGAGGCGATGGTTCCGCCGGCCATGCCGAAATCGCTCCTCGTCATCGGGTCCGGCGCTATCGGCATCGAGTTCGCCTCGTTCTATCGCACTTTCGGGGTGGAGGTGACTGTCGTCGAGGTGTTGCCGCAGATCTTGCCCGTCGAGGATGCCGAGATTGCAGCCCTCGCGCGCAGACAGTTCGAGCGGCAGGGCATGCGCATCCTGACTGGCGCCACGGTCACACGCGTCGACAAGGCTGACAACGGCGCCACGGCTACGATTGATCTCGGCAACGGCAAGACCGAGACGATCACTGCCGAGCGGCTCATCTCCGCGGTAGGTGTGGTGGGGAACATCGAAAATCTGGGGCTCGAGAAGCTCGGCGTGAAAGTGGAGCGCGGCACCATTGTCACTGACGGCTACGGGCGTACGAACGTGCCGGGCATCTACGCCATTGGCGACGTCGCCGGTGCGCCGATGCTGGCCCACAAGGCTGAGCACGAAGGCGTGATCTGCGTCGAGACGATCAAGGGGCTGCCGACGCACCCCCTCGACAAGCTCAAAATTCCGGGGTGCACCTATTGCCATCCGCAGATCGCGTCTGTCGGTCTGACAGAGGCCAAGGCGAAGGAAGCGGGCTATGAAGTGAAAGTCGGCCGCTTCCCGTTCCGCGCCAACGGCAAGGCCATCGCGCTCGGCGAGCCGGAGGGCCTAACGAAGACGATCTTCGATGCCAAGACCGGCCAGCTCCTCGGCGCGCACATGGTCGGCGCGGAGGTGACCGAGCTGATCCAAGGCTTCGTCATCGCCATGCAACTCGAAACGACCGAAGAGGACCTCATACACACGGTCTTCCCGCATCCGACGCTTTCAGAAACCATGCACGAAAGCGTTCTCGATGCCTTTGGCCGGGTCATTCACACGTGAACTGACTATCTAGCCGCGCGACATCAGAGCGCGATTTAGGAGAGCCAATCATGAAGATTACTGTCGAGACGAAGATTGCTGCTCCTGTCGAACTCATCTGGCAGGCCTACACGACGCCCGAAGACATCATGCAGTGGAACGCGGCATCTGATGATTGGCATACGCCCGCGGCCACGGCGGACTTGCGCGAGGGCGGCACCTTTTGCTTCCGCATGGAAGCCAAGGACGGCAGCATGGGCTTCGATTTCGCGGGAACCTACACGAAAATTATCGAGCACCAGCTGATTGAGTATACGTTCGGTGACCGTGAAGCTCGCGTGGAGTTTACTCCGGGGTCCGACGGTGTAGGAGTGCGCGTGACCTTCGACAGTGAGCCGACGCATTCCATCGAACAGCAACAGGCCGGCTGGCAAGCCATTCTCGACAATTTCGCCCGTCACGTCGAGGCGAAGAATCGCGCCTGAGTTGCCATGGGTTGGTAGCGATTACTGCCGCCGATGCCGAATACGCTCGACGGAGCATGGCGAGTCGGCCAAAATCAGTAGGCGTTCTGTTCGTTTGTTGCATGGGTCCCATTTCGCAGAGGAGACCTGCAATGAAAACGGATGCGAAATCCCTGCTGATCATGGCGGGCATCGGCATCGTCGCCGGGTTCCTCGCCTCACTGATCGTCGGTGGCGGCGGGGGGCTGATCTGGTATCTGTTCGTCGGATTATTGGGCGCTTTCGTCGGTGGCCTCCTTCTTGGCGCACTCGACCTCAATCTCGGCATCAAGAATGAGATCGCGTCACGCGTGGTGACGGCAACCATAGGCGCCATCGTTGTCATCGTACTAGCGCGCCTCATTGCATGAGCGACCCAGCGCGACCTAGAGGAGAAGCGTGGACTTCGGTGCTTACACGCCGCTCGTGACGCTGGTGGTCGTCGGGCTGATCGCTGGCTGGATCAGCGGCATGCTCTTCGGCCAGCGCGGGCTCATCAGGTATCTGGTCGTCGGCATTCTCGGTGCGCTGCTCGGCGGATATGTCTTCCACGGGCTTCTGAACGTTAGCTTTGGGCTGGGCAGCGCGTTCCTCGATCAGGTTGCGGTTGCCACCATCGGAGCTGTAGCGGTGATGCTGCTCGCACGCGGTATCGCCCGCTGAGGCCCCCAATCCTGAAGTAGGAGCCATGCCGCGGCGACATGGCGGTTGATCAATGCGCCGCTTGGGGCCACCTGTAGTTCGTCACGCTCAACACAGTCCTACTCGTCATCCGAGCTCATGGTCACGATCCTCGATCTGCGTCCCCGGCATCCCGAGAAGGCACATCGGCCTGACAATCCGGTGCTGCGCAAGCCAGATTGGATCCGCGTCAAAGCGCCGGGCTCGCCAGGGTATGCCGAAACGAAGCGGATCGTACGCGAGCACGGCCTGCACACCGTCTGCGAAGAGGCGGGCTGCCCCAACATTGGCGAGTGCTGGACCAAGAAGCACGCCACCATGATGATAATGGGCGACACGTGCACGCGCGCGTGTGCCTTCTGCAATGTGCGCACGGGCCTGCCGAAGCCGCTCGATCCGAAAGAGCCGGAGAACGTAGCGGAGGCGGTCGCCAAGCTCGGGCTGGAGCACGTGGTCATCACCTCGGTTGATCGGGACGATCTGGCCGACGGCGGAGCGGCGCACTTCGCGGCCGTCATCCGCGCCATTCGCGCCCGAACGCCGATGACCACGATCGAGGTCCTGACGCCGGACTTCCTTCGCAAGGACGGTGCGCTGGAGGTGGTCGTCGAGGCGCGGCCGGACGTGTTCAATCACAACCTGGAGACTGTTCCGGGGCTCTACCTCCAGATTCGCCCGGGTGCGCGCTACTTCCATTCGCTGCGGCTGCTCCAGCGGGTGAAGGAGCTCGATCCGACGATGTTCACCAAGTCCGGCATCATGGTCGGGCTTGGCGAGCGCCGGGAGGAAGTGCTGCAGCTCATGGACGACTTGCGCAGCGCCGATGTCGATTTCCTCACCATCGGCCAGTACCTGCAGCCCACGCGTAAGCACGCCGAGGTGAAGCGGTTCGTGACGCCCGAGGAGTTCAAGTCCTACGAGCGCATCGCCTATGCAAAGGGCTTCCTGCTGGTGTCCGCGAGCCCGCTCACGCGCTCATCCTATCATGCCGGCGAGGACTTCGCCCGCCTCCGTGCCGCCCGTTTGGCGGCAATGGGGCGTGGCGGATGAGCATCAGGCAGACCAGCACTTTCGCGCGTGGTGTTTGGTCGCAATGCACTGGCGGCGCGTGTTCAAGATATTCGTAAGCAACAATATTAGAGATCCAGATGCCGTCATTCCGAACACAGCGAATTGTGAAGCATCCGCCCCGGGCGATGTTCGAGCTCGTCTCCGACGTCGAGCGCTACCCGGAGTTTCTTCCGCTTTGCGAGAAGCTGGTGGTGCATTCACGCGCGCAAAAGGAGGACGGGCTGGAAGAGATCGTCGCGTCGATGACCGTCGGTTATGGCCGGATCTGCGAATCGTTCACGACGCGGGTGCGTCTCGACCGGGCGCAGCACAGGATCCTGGTGAACTACGTCGATGGTCCGTTCCGGCACCTCGAGAACACATGGGCGTTTCATTGCCATCCGGACGGTTGTCGAGTGGATTTCTCCATCGTCTATGAGTTCCGGTCGATGGCGCTGGGTATGGTGATGGGTGCGCTCTTCGACCGTACTTTTCGGAAGTTCGCAGAAGCCTTCGAGGCGCGCGCCGATGCACTCTACGGCCCGGAAGGAACGGCGCTTACTCGAGCTTGACCGCAGCCTTGGCGAGATCCAGCGCCGCTCGAACGCTGCCCAGCCGTATGGCCGTCCGACCTAGATCCCCGAACCGCTGCTCAAGATGCACCGTCGGCTGGCCCTTGCGGGCTGCCGCGAAGTGAACGAGGCCGACCGGCTTCTCGGCCGAGCCGCCGCCGGGACCTGCGATACCTGTCACGGAGATCGCCAGGTCGGCTTCCGAATGAGCCAGCGCGCCTTCAGCCATGGCCCGGGCTACCTCCTCGCTCACGGCGCCATAGTTCGCGATAAGCTGCGGATCGACGCCGAGGCAGGAGCTTTTCGCGGCATTCGAGTAAGTGACGTACCCGCGCTCCAGGACATCCGATGAGCCTGGAATCTCGGTCAGCAAGCCTGAGATGAGCCCGCCGGTGCAACTTTCCGCAGTGACAAGCATGAGCTTGTGCTGACGCAGAAGCTCGATGAGACCACGTGCTTCATCAACGAGATCTGACGGGAACATCCGAGACACCACACTGTCTAGCAACGCCGGAGAGCGAACGACCGATCCTGGCATGAAATGGTAACCGGTCGCACCTCCTGATTGACCCCCCAAACGAAAATCGGGCGCCTGCGGTTAGCGGCACCCGATTCAGAATCTCAGAACGCAGAGCGTACGACCCGCAAACTGCTCGAAGGGCCCGCTGCCTCGCGGGAGCCCGTATTAGACGACAGCCAGCTTCTCGGCCTGATGCAGCAGCTTGTCGAGCGTCTCCCTGCTCTCCGGACCCATGACGCCCACGGCACGCTCCTGGGCCGCCAACCACACGGGATAAGCTTCCTTGATCACCCGGCGGCCCTTCTCTGTGAGGTGCAGTCCCCGTCCACGCCGTCCTGCTGGCGGATCCATGGTGATCAAATTGAGCGCCAGCAGCCGCTTCAGGTTACGTGAAAGGGTGGATTTTTCGATATCGAGCGTGAAGCCGATCTCGACGGCCGTGATCCCGTCCTGCTGTGCCAATTGAGTGAGCAGGGTGAACTGGCTGGCCGTGATCCCGAGCGGGCGCATGGCGTCGTCGTAGACGCGGGTGATGATCCGGCTGAGCTGGCGCACCCGCGTGGCAATGCAACTTGCAGAGGTCGTCTCTGCGATGTTGGCAAGCTCTGCTGCCGCGGAGTCCGGCTCCTGAGTCATTATGTTCATCGGAGGCTCCTGGCTTCGCCAGTGGAGATACAACGCTTTATTGTTGATCGGCGATTCTCACCACCGATGCAAGGCAAGGTGCTCTCTCGACTGCCGATTCAGGAGCAGGGGTTGCACGG